>Ga0137409_10001333_pt1 | contig 26721 bp, 24 predicted proteins | sample CZODoug1_16funga_FD_122059 | JGI IMG/M metagenome (GOLD analysis project Ga0137409, IMG submission 122059) | Vadose zone soil fungal communities from Angelo Coast Range Reserve, California, USA - CZODoug1_16fungal (Hybrid Assembly) | ecosystem: Environmental > Terrestrial > Soil > Vadose zone...
GCCCGGTCCAACAGCAGATTCCCCCAGTTGATAAGGACTTCGTACAGGTCCGACTTAAGAGCCGATGCCTCCTCATATTTCCCCTCAGCTGAGGTGAAGAGCTGATCCCGTTCCCGTCCGGTCGCGCGCTTCGCCAAATCCAGCAGCAGATTCCCCCAGTTATGCAGGGCTTCATGGCGATCCGGCTTGATGGCGAGCGCAGCCTCGTACATCTTCTGAGCTTGAGGAAACAATCGGTCGGCTTCTTCCCCGGTCTTCTCCTTGGCGCGGTCCAACAATTGATTCCCTTGCATCACATAGGCCATCGACAGCACGCTTGCGAATTCTGGTGAGGGCGATGCCTCGTAGTCCTTGCGAAACGTGAGAACCTGCTCATAGCGTCCAGCCATAAGCAGGTACTGGGCGGCCACGGTGAGTGCGACAGGGCGCTCCTGACCCTCCGCCCGCGATGTGCTCCCTCGCGTGATGATCTCCCATGCCGGTCTCTCGAATTGGGAGATGGCATTCTGGATCCACGTGCGAGGAGTGCGCATCACATCATCCTCAGAGGTTTGTCCTGGGTCAATGAAAGGCGTAATGTACGTCAATGCACGGTCGAGGTATGTGAACGGGCGCGCAACGAGGTCTGGCGGGAAGATATTCAGTGCGCGCGTAAGGGCGATAAAGAAGGAATCGGCGTCGAAACCTTTTGTGAAAAACGCATCCTTGTCCTGACCAACTAATTGTTCGCGGACATGGATGGCGGGCTCACTAGCGCCGTAGCCGATCCAGAACAGACCGTTATCAAAGTGTTTGACGCTCGCGAGATGACCAAACACCGGGTCATTCTCACCACTATAGCCGACGACGATCCAGACTCGTCCGCTCCCGGCATCCTCGAAGACGGGACCGAGCAATGCAGAATGTTTCTCCATATCCTCCAGAGTATTCATCAAGACAAAGCCGGTACGCTGACCGTGAAGGTAAAATACCGCTTTGTCCGGGATATCCGCTCTCTTCAACAGCTGCGACGTGGCGAAATCATACACGGCAGGAAAGACCCCGAGCACGGCGCAGGCCCGGACCACCAACAAGTCGAAGTTTGTCGTCAGTACCCGATCAACGTATCCCTCCTGCATAAGGAGAGCTATGCAAAGGTGAGCCCAATTGATTTTTGCTTGGTCGACATAACGCGCGATGAGGTCCCGACGTTCACTCAACAGGAGCTCGCCCATACACTTCGGATAGGTCTTCTCCGGTGCACGTTGGTACGCGTCCTTGTATTCATCTCTGATGATGTCGACAAACCCGCTCGCCGTGGGTATGCCGGCTTTAAATGAGCACCCCGCACCAATCAAGAGGGTGCAACCCCTTCTTCTCGACCTGGCGTTCTGAAGCGTTTCCCTGATCTCGTTAATTGAGCGATAGCGTATCGAGGCCATTCGCATCCTCCTTGAGCCCGGGGGGTGGAAGTGATCTCTCAGTCAACATTTGGCCATCCCCCGGCGGCGGCTACCGGGGCTATGGTATTCCACCGTGGAGTCCTTTGGCGACTGACCCGAGGTCGGCTACCTCAAGGCTCTCAACCGGATAGATCTTGCCCCGCTGGGAAAGGGACACCCAGCTCCAAGTCCCGCTTGTTGCGCCCGGGTTGGGTCCCGTGCTACGTTCGGCCGCAATCTGCAACAAGATGACTCATAGCTATCAAGGATTGGGGTCTTCGATTCGACCTGGCAGTCTTGGCGAATGAGACTGCTCGGTTGCTGGGCGCTTGTGCTCGCCGCGATATGCCCGCAATCTGTCAGCGCCCAGGTATTTCTCGCCGCTCGCCCCAACCCTGCGTTCGAGGTGGGCCCGCTGCTCATCACGGCGACCGTTACCGACGCGATCGCCCGGCGCACCCCTATTCGCATCGTCTGGGGCATTGTGTCCTCGTCCGCGCCGGACTCGCCGCGCACGGCCACGAACGCCATCTCGCGGTCGTAGTCGATCTGGGTGAAGCGCATCAGCATCGCCGGCGTCAGCTCGCGAACCGAGTTCATGAAGCGATAGTAGCGGCTGCGCTCGGAGAGGTTCTTGACGAACCGCTGCTCCATTTCGGCGTCCTCCGGGCGTATCGGCCGGGCCTGGACGACCGTGCCGTCGGAAAGTTCCCAGTTCGCGACGAGATCGGCCGGATACGGATGGATCGCCATGTGCGCATAGCGGCTGCGCATCGGCTGCAAGGCCCGCACCACCGCGCGCGCATCGACCGCGACGGCGCCGCTTTCGTCCGCGATGAGCGGATTGATCTCGAACTCCTCGATCTGCGGCAACTCGCACACCATCTCCGAGACGCGCAGCAGCACCGACTCGAGTGCCTGCATGTCGACGGCCGGCATCCTGCGGAACGCTCCCAGCAGCCGGGAAACCCGCGTGCGGCCTACCATGGCCCGGACCAGGAACGCGTTGAGCGGCGGCAGCGCCACGGCGCGGTCGCGAAGCACTTCCACCGCCCTGCCGCCCATGCCGACCGTGATCGCGGGTCCGAAGACCGAATCCCGGATCACACCGACGATGAGCTCGCGCCCGTGCGGCCGCACGATCATCGGCTCGACGATGACGCCGTTCAGGCGCGCCTCGGCGCGCTTGCTGCCGACCTCGTCGAGCATCTCCCGGTAGCCCGAGCGCACGCCCTCCGCGTCCATGATGTTGAGCCGCACGCCGCCGACGTCGCTCTTGTGCGGGATATCGGGCGAATCGATCTTCATGGCGACCGGGAAGCCCATCTCCTGCGCCATCAGCATGGCGTCGCGCGCCGAGTGCGCGAGGACGGTCTGCGCAATCGGGACGTGAAACGCCGCCAGCAACGCCTTGGACTCCGTCTCCGAGAGCAGCTTGCGCCGCTCGGCGAGCGCGCCGTCGATCACCAGCCGCGCCCCCTTGATGTCGGGCGCGGCCTGGTGCGCGAGCGGTCCCGGGGCCTGGAGCAGGGTGCGCTGGTTGCGGTAGTAGGAGGCGAGGTGCGCGAACATCTCCACCGCGGGGTCGGGCGTGCGGAACACGGGAATCGAGGCGTCGTGCAGGAGCTTGCGCGCGGGCCCAGTGCTCGCCTCGCCCATCCAGCAGGCGATGAGCGGCTTCGACGCGCCGCCGGCCGCCTCGACCACGGCGCGCGCCGTCGCCTCCGCCTCGGTCATCGCCTGCGGCGTGAGAATCACCAGGATCCCGTCGATGCCGCCGTCGGCGAGACACGCCGAGACCGCGGCCTTGTAGCGCGCGCTGTCGGCGTCGCCGATCAGGTCGATCGGATTGCCGTGCGACCAGTTTGCAGGAAGCGCGCGCTGCAGCGCCTCGACGGTCGACGGGGCGAGGTCGGCGAGAGGCAGCCCCAGGTCGCCAAGCCGGTCCGCCGCCATCACGCCCGGGCCGCCGCCGTTGGTGATCACGGCGAGCCGATCGCCTTTCGGGCGCACGTGCGAAGCGAGCGCCTGAGCGGCGGCCACCAGCTGGCCGACGCTCGCGACGCGCACCACCCCGGCCCGCTCCATGGCCGCATCGAACACGTCGTCGGTGCCGACGATGGCGCCGGTGTGCGAGACCGCGGCGCGCGACCCGGCCGGGTGGCGCCCGACTTTCATGACGATGACCGGCTTGGCGCGCGCCGCGGCGCGCAGGCTGGAGAGGAAGCGGCGCGCGTCGCGGATGCCCTCGATGTAGAGCAGGATGTGCTCGGTCTTCGGGTCGTTCGCGAGATAGTCGATGATCTCGCCGAAATCGAGGTCGCTCGAGCCGCCGAGCGAGACGATGCTGGAAAAGCCGACTCTGTTGGGCGTGGCCCAGTCGAGCATGGCCGCGCACACGGCGCCCGACTGCGACACCAGGCCGAGCGACCCGGGCAGTGCGGCGCCGCGCGCGAAAGTGGCGTTGAGCCCCAGCTCGGGGCGCGCGATGCCGAGGCAGTTCGGGCCGACGAGGCGCACCCCGCCGCGATGCGCGTTGTCGAGGAGCGTGCGCTCGAGCCTCGCGCCCTCCGGCCCGGTTTCGGAGAAGCCGGCGGTGATGACTACCGCGGAGCGCACGCCCGCCCTGCCGCACTCCTCGATCACCCCCGGCACGGTCCTCGCCGGCGTCGCGACGACCGCAAGGTCGAGATGCCCGGGGAGCTTGCCGACGGAGGGATAGCAGGGCACGCCGCTCACCGTCGAATACTTTGGGTTGACGGCGAACAACGCCCCCCGGTAGCCGGCGGCGAGCATGTTCGAGAGCAGCATGGTGCCGACCTTGCCCGGAGTTTCGCTCGCCCCGATGATCGCGACCGAGCCCGGCTCGAACAGCGGCGTCAGATAGTGCTTCCCCGAGACTTCTTTCATCGACCTTCACTCCCGCTTCGGCCTGCAAGCAGAGCCCGCCCCTAGACTAGCACCACGGCGAGCACGGCCGCCGTCCCACTAGATCAACAGCCTGCCCGGGGCTAGGATTAGATTGAATACAATAGTGATCGTTCCAGCGAGCAGGAGAAGGCCATGCGAGTGCCGCTTCAGATCACCGTCCTCAACCTGCCGCACTCCGCGGCGCTCGAGGCGCGCGTGCGCAAAATGGCGGACAAGCTGGAGAAATTCCACCCGCGCATCGTGAGCTGCCGCGTCGGCATCGAGGAATTGCGCAGGCACCGCAGCAGCGGCCGTCTTTTTCACGTCCGCGTCGACCTGCGCATTCCGGGCAGGGAAATCGTGTCGAATCACCGCCATGACAAGGATCCCTACCTTGCCCTGCGGGACGCCTTCCTTTCGCTCCGGCGCCAGCTCGAAGACGTCGCCCGCGTGGCCCGCGGCGACGTCAAGCGCCACACGCGCGCCGGCCGTGCGTCGTCCATGAAGAAGGAATGAACATGAAGAAATTCGTACGCTTCGTCATCACTCTCGTCTTGTCCGCGCTCTCGCTACACGCGGTCCCGTCGCTTGCACAGACCTGGCCGCAGCGGACGGTCAAGTTCGTGCTGCCGCTCGGGCCCGGCGCAGGCGCCGATATCAGTGCCAGGCTGCTCGCAGACCGGCTCACGACGCTCTGGGGCCGGCCGGTGGTGGTCGAGAATCGCCCGGGCGGCGACGGCGTCGTCGCGATCAGCGCGGTGATCTCCGCCCGCGACGACCACACGCTGCTCTACAGTCCGGCTTCATCGTTCGTGGGCCATCCCTACCTGCTCGACAAGATGCCCTACGACCCGCGCGACCTCTTGCCGGTCGCTCGCGTCACCAGCACGGTGGTATGCGTCGCGGTCCCGGCGTCGCTGAAGGTCGGATCGCTCAAGGAGCTGATGGCGATGGTGCGCGAGCAACCCGGCAAGCTCAACTGGGCGTCGGTGACCGGGGTCACCGATCTCATCATCGCGGGCTATCTCAAGGGCGCCGGCCTCGACATGGCGAAGGTGCCCTATCGCGATACGGTGAGCGCACTCAATGATCTCGTCGAAGGACGCATCCACTTCTACTCGGCGGCCTGTGCAATCGTGCGGGCGCAGGCGCTGGCCGGCCGGATCCGGCTGCTCGCGGTGCAGAGCCGCAGCCGCGCGCCGGCCCTGCCCGACCTTCCCACCGTCGCCGAGGCCGGTTTCCCCGGGCTCAACTTTGACGGTCTGGTCGGCCTGGTCGCGGTGCGCGGCAGCGGGATCACGGATGCCGCGCGCGAGCGCATTGCCGCCGATGTCAAGGCGGTAGTCGGCGACCCGGTCATCACGGAGCGCCTGACGGCGACTGGGCAGATCGTCAGCCCCGGCACGCCGGCCGAATTCGCCGCGGCGATCGACGAGCAAGCCGGACATCTCGCCGCAATCGCCAAGGTGCTCGGCATCAAGCCTGCGCAGTGATCGGGTCGATAGAGGCGCTCGGCATGCCGAGCCGGGCCGACGACGCCTTGTTCTCGACCGTGAGCCGCTGGCTCGCGGAATTCGAGAAGGCCCTCCTCGCTCCGGACAAGCAATCGCTCGAGGCGCTGTTCCTGCCCGACTCGCACTGGCGCGATCTCCTCGCCTTCACCTGGCGGGTCCAGACCGTCAGCGGCGCCGCGAAGATCCTCGCTGCGCTGGAGGGGCTCAGGGCCGGCGCGGGCGCCACCGGATTCGAGATCGATCGCGAGCGCACGCCGCCGCGCCGCGTCGCGCGCGCCGGAACGGAGGTCATCGAGGCGATCTTCCGCTTCGAGACTGCCTGCGGGCAGGGGACCGGGGTGGTGCGGTTGATCCCGGAGAGCGCGCGAGCCTGGACGCTTCTCACCGCACTCGACGAGCTGAAGGGTTTCGAAGAAAGCGTCGGAAGCCGGAGGCCGCGGGGCGATTCGTATTCCCGGGACTTCCGCGGCCCGAACTGGCTCGACCGGAGAAAAACCGCTGCCGCCTACGAGAGCCGCGATCCGGCGGTGCTGGTGGTGGGCGGCGGCCACGCCGGACTTTCCATCGCCGCGCGCCTGAAAGCATTGAACGTCGATGCGCTCATCGTCGATCGCGAAAGCCGCATCGGCGACAACTGGCGCAACCGGTATCACGCGCTGACGCTGCACAACCAGGTCCACGTCAACCACCTTCCCACCATGCCGTTTCCCGCCAACTGGCCGGCCTACGTTCCCAAGGACAAGCTCGCGGCATGGTTCGAGGCCTACGCCGAAAGCATGGAGCTCGACTTCTGGACCGGCACCGAGTTTTCCGGCGGCAGCTACGACGAGGGAACGGGGCGCTGGACGGTCGTCCTGCGCCGGGCGGAAGGCGGGACGCGCACCTTGCATCCGCGGCATATCGTCATGGCGACCGGCGTCAGTGGAATTCCCAACGTGCCGGATATTCCGGGCCTCGCGAATTTCCGCGGCCGCGTCATTCACTCCCACGAGTACGGCGACGCCGCGGAATGGAGGGGGCGCAGCGTCCTGGTCATCGGCACCGGCAACAGCGGCCACGATATCGCGCAGGACCTGCACTCGAACGGCGCCGAGGTCGCGCTGGTCCAGCGCAGCCCGACCCTGATCCTCAATATCGAGCCGAGCGCGCAGCTCCCCTACGCCTTGTACGGCGAGGGAATCCCGCTGGAAGACTGCGACCTGATTACCTCATCGATGCCGCTGGCGCTGACGAAGAAGTCCCACCGCGCGATGGCCAAGCAGGCGAGAGAACTGGACAAGCCGCTGCTCGACGACCTGTCGCGCGCCGGCTTCAAGATCGATACCGAGGACCAGACAGGTTGGCAGTTCAAGTACTGGCAGCGCGGCGGGGGCTACTACTTCAACGTCGGGTGCTCGAACCTGATCGTCCAGCGCAAGATCCGCCTGGTGCAATTCTCGGACATCGACGCATTCGTCGCGGCAGGAGCCCGGATGCGCGGCGGCGGGACGACCCGCGCGGATCTGATCGTGCTGGCGACCGGTTACCTGGGCCTGGAACACCTCGTCCGCAAGCTGTTCGGCGACGGCGTTTCCGAACGCGTCGGTCCGGTATGGGGAATCGACGAGGAACAACAGGAGCTGCGCAACATGTGGACGCCCACCGGCCAGCCCGGCCTGTGGTTCATCGGCGGCAGCTTCGCGCAATGCCGGATCTACTCGAAGGTCCTGGCGCTTCGGATCAAGGCCGAGGAGGAAGGCCTGATCCCCGCACGGAAAGCTCGCGCAAAGCCTGCCCCGCTTCCGGCCGCGCAGGCTGCGCGTGCTGGAGCTCCGTCAGCAGCGCGCGGGCGGAGACGGCATCGATATGCCCGAGCGCGGTCGCCATCCTCAGCAGCGGATCGTAAGCAGGGCGGAAATCCGGACTGATATGCAGTACCGACAGGAGCGGCTCGCGCACCTGCGACAGCATGCGCCTCACGTCGGGCGTGGGCCGCACATCGTGGCCGACCGAGAGGTAGCGATTGCGGGCCGCCCAGTACGCCGCGAGGCGCGAGCGCCAGGCCGCGTCGGCGGACGCAGCGACCAGCGCGTCCGGGCTGATCTCTAGCTGGTGCAGCAGGGCGATCAGCCGGTCCCGCGGCAGCGAGTCGGGAACGTAGGTGATGCGCGGCGCGCGGTAGGCGACGATCGGATGGTCGTCGGTGTTCAGGGGCGCATCGCCGGCGAAGCGCGCGAGAGCGTGCGGGCCGGCGATGAAGCCGCCCAACAGCGCGAGATCGTCGTCGATCCCGAATTCCGGAGGGCTGCGGCGCCCCGCCCAATCCAGCATGCGCTCGCGCACACGCACGAGGTCGAAGCGATCCGCGTCGGAACGCGCGACCAAGCCCAGCACCGGGGTCTCCAGGCTGTTCGTCGCGAGCATCGCAAAGGCGCCCGGATAGACGGCGACGAAGGCGCGCACGATGCTCCGCAAGGTGTCGAGATCGAGCTGATGCAGCGGCAGCCATTGACAGAACAGGCCACCCGGAGCAAGGCGCTCCCGCACGGCCCTGAAATGCTCCACCGTATACAAGGAGCCCGAGCCGCTGCGCGCCGGGTGGAAGTTGTCGGACACGACGAGGTCGTAGCGCTCGCGCGTCACGCGCACGTAGCGCCTCGCGTCGGCAGCCATCAGGTGCAAACGCGGGTTCGGGGCACCGCCGTCAAGCTTGCGCCGGAAGTACGCGGACGCCTCGATGACCTCGGGCAACAGCTCGACCGCATCGACCTCCAGCATCGGATCCTCGGCCGCCGACGCGGCGGTGACCCCGGTGCCCAGGCCAAGGAAAAGCGCGCGCCGCGGCGCAGGGTGCAGGAGGAGCGGCAGCAGCGCCTGCCTGGCATCGGCGAACAGCGTGGCGCTGCTTCCTTCCTGCTGCCGGTTGTCGATGCGCAGCCGCGCCACGCCGCCCGAGTCCTCCACGACGCTCACCGCCGCCATCGCCCCTTCCCTGTAGCTGACGATGCGGCCGCCTTCGGGAAGGTCGACGAAGGCGAGCGGCGGCGCGAGCGCGGCGAGCGCCAGGGTCGCCGCGGTGGCCCCCCACAAAGCCGGCAGCGACCACGCTCGCGACGAAAGGGCCAGATACCCGGCCGCGACCAGCAGCAGCGCGGCCTTGGGTCCGAGCGCGGGCAGGAGCAGGACCCCGAAGGCGAGCGGAGCGAACGCGCCGCCCGCGGTGTTGACGCCGAGGGCGCGCCCGAAACCGATGCCGGCGGCGCGCGCCGTCGAGCTCAAATGGCTGAAGACCGCGCCCATCATGAAGGTGGGGAGCAGAAACGCCGCCGCCGCGAGCGCCGCTTCCGCGGCAAGCGCTGCCGCCATACTCGGACCCAGCGCGCGCAGCGCCGCAGCCTTGAAAACCTCGGCACCCCACAGGCTCACGGTTCCGAGCAGACACGCCAGGGCGAGCATCGGCAGCAGCCGGTCGCGGACCGATGGCCAGCGCGGGTACGCGGCGGCGCCCGCCGCCGTGCCGACGAGGTAGACCGCGAGCAGCGTCGCGAAGGTATAGACGGTGTTCTCGGCCACCTGGGAGAGGACGCGCACGACCAGTACTTCGTAGCCGATGCCGAGGAAGCCCGTGGCGGCGAGCAGCAGCAAGACGCCCGGCGTGTCCGGTCGAACCGGCGGCGGTTCGAGCGCCTCGTTTCGGGCAAAAAGGTTCAGCGCGAGCGCTGCGCACGCGAGGTTGAGCGCCGCGCACACGAACGCGGTGCGCGCAAGGCCGAGCTCCGGCACCAGCCAGAACGCGGCGACCAGCACTCCGAGAACGGCACCGAAGGTGTTGCCGGCGTACAACGCGGCGATCGACGAGCCCTCGCGGCGCATCTGCGCCATCACGCGCTCCATCGCAGGCAGCGTCGCGCCCATCGCCGCCGTGGCCGGCAGCAGCAGGAGGAAGGTGCCGAAGAAAGCCACAGACCAATGCCGGGCGGGCGAAGGCTGCGCGCCGATGAGGGCTAGGAGCCAACCCGTGACCGGCCCCATGAGCAAAGCGAGCGCTAGGCTCCACAGTCCTATGGCTGCCTCACACCCGGCGTACCAGCGAGCGGGGCGCGGGCTGCGATCGATGCGCGGGCCGAGCGCCATGGCGCCGACCGCGAGACCCCCGAAGTAGGCGGCCACCACCGCGAGCACCGCCGCCGCTTCGTGGCCCAGCCAGACCGTCGCCTGCTGCGTCCAGACGATCTGGTAGCCGAGGGCCGCGAAGCCCGAGACCACCATCAGGCCGAGCGCGAAGCGACGGCTCAACCGCTGAACCCGATCGTGTAGCCCCAAGAGTCGAGCCGGGTGGGGATCGCGTTGAAGGACATGGTGATGCGTCGCTCGCCCGAATTCGGCGGCACCGCGTGCATGAGATAGCTCGGGAACAGCACCAGGTCGCCGGGCTCGGGCTGGGGGCTGATCCACTTGTCCGAGTTGTAGGGACCCATGTTCGACCGCGCGTGGTCGTTCTTGAAGGCGAAGTCGACACCCCCGGGAGACTTCATGAACACGGTGCGCGCATCCGGATGCGTGGGCGTGAGGTAGACGATCCCGGAGATGAAGCTGTTGGCGTGGTTGTGCATCGCCTGGCGACCGCCGGTTTCCAGCAGGTTGACCCACATCTCCTTCAGCGACCACCCCAGGCGCTCGCCGAACATCAGCGTCCCGAACTCCGCCAGCGTCGGCGTGATCACCTCGGCGGCCTTGACCAGGAGCGGGCTGTCGCTCGGCCGCAGCATCGCGGTGTGCGAGAGATTGGGCGAGGACTTGTTCCCCTGGTCTGCCATCGGGCTGAAATGTTTCACCAATCCCGCCACCAGGTCGCGGTCCAGCGCGCCCGTCAGCCGCATGAAAGGCGTGGGAAAGAGTCCGGTGACCTCCTGCATGGGGCGCAAGTATACAAAGGATACGAAGGCGCGAGCTCGTGCAATGAAAACTTAACACCGGGTCCGTAAAGTGCGGCGAGTCCTTACCACCCGTCCAGTCGCTTCAACCGCATCAGGGAGTTCTTTCGATGAACGTACGTTTCAGCCAAAGCCAGATCGCACTCGCAATTTCCGCGGCGCTCGGCGCCGTGGCCATGGGCACGATGCCCGGCACCGCCTACGCCGACAGAGACCGCGACAGAGACGACGGAAAACGCAACGGAACCTACGTCTCGGGCGACTTCCACAACCACACCACCTGCTCCGACGGCTCGATCTCGATGCAGAAGCTGGTGAAGAAGGCCACCGACACCGTCGAGACGCCGTGGGGCCTGGACTGGTTCGTGCAGGCCGGCCACGGCAACAGCGGCGGCACGCGCAACTGCACCCTGGTGGAAGACGACACCCTGAGCACGCCCGCATATCCGCGCCTTCAGTCGATCACCTTGTCCAACGGGACGGTCGTCAGCGCGAGTCCGATCGTTCCGCCGAATAACGGTAGCGTGAGCGGGCCGGGTGTCGGGCCATGGACGACATGGGCCAACAGCATCGAAGCGAGCAATGTCAAGGGCGACGGCAACGGGGCCGGCGGCGCCGCGTCGATGTGGCGCTGGCAGTCGGTCCAGGAGTACCAGTATCCCCTGATCGAATACCTCAACGCGTTTCTGAATCGACCGCTGTTCATCGGCCTGGAATCGATCGTGGCGGGTCACGAGCACTCGTCGATGTCGGTCATTACCGGGCAGATCCCCAAGGGGCTCGACGCGTCCGCGCTCCCGAACGCTCCGGGACCGATCACCGCGCGCTACACGCCGATCGGCAACGCCAACGCGCTGGCGCAGTGGGCCTACTGCTTCGACGCCGGGGTCACGGACACGAGCCGGGGCAACGTCACCGATGTGGGCGCGCCAGGCCGCATTGGCCCGGGCAGCGGCATTGGCAACAACTGGGACTGCACCAACCCCGCCAGCGCGGGCTCCACGGATCCGACCCTCGGCTGGTCCGACCTCGCCAAGAAGCTGATCCAGCCCGGCGGCGCGGGCACCGGCACGAAGGGCCACGCGAAGACCGTCGAGGCGGTGAAGTGGATGGTCAAGAACCATCCGAACGGCAGCTACTACGTTCCGGCACACCTCGAGCGCGCCGGCCCGTTCAACCCCAACGGCAACAACGGCTACAACATCGAGCACCTGCGCGACTTCAACAATGCCGCGCCGAATATCGCCTTCGGCATGGAGACCCAGCCGGGCCACGGTGCGTCCGACGCGCGCGGCGAATACACGGTCCACCGCAACAACATTGGGGGCGTCAACACCGACTCCGTCGGAGGCACCACCTACGGCGGCACCGGAGTGTACGGCGCGCAGATCGGCGGCGTGTGGGACGCGCTGCTCGGCGAAGGCCGCAACTTCTGGTTCTTCGCCAGCTCCGACTGGCACAACCGGGGCGCCTTCGGCCCCGACGACCGGCGCTCGAGCCAGGACTTCTTCCCCGGTGAGTACCAGCGCACCTACGCCATGGTCCGCCACGGCGAGCGCCATCATCACCTTCAGAAGCAGCTGCGCCCGCAGGCTATCGTCGACGGGCTGCGCACCGGCAACGCCTTCTCCGCCTCGGGCCAGTTGATCGATCGCCTCGCCTTCGTCGCCTGTGCCGACCGCAGCACCCACGCTGCGGAAGCGGCTGCGGTGGACGCCGCGCTCGAGAACAACGGCCCCGACAGTGAGCGTTGCGTCACCATGGGCGAGAAGCTGGTGGTGAGGCCGGGAGAGGACGTCGCGGTGGCGATCGTGGTGCGCGACCCGTCCGGCACGAGCTTCTCGCCGTACACGTTCGACAACCCGTCGCTGGCCCAGGTCGGCATCAAGCAGCCGCTGAACATGCCGGAGCTCGATCACATCGACGTCATCCGCGGCATGGTCAGCGGCTACAAGACGCCGGGTAGTCCCGACTACTCGGGCCAGTGGCCGAACGACTGGATCAAGAACCCGAACTTCGCCAACGTACCGGTCGGCGCGAAGAACCCCACGGCCGCGGTCATCAAGACGTTCAACGACCGCACCTGGGAGACGCTCAAGCACGACCGCGAGTTCAAGGTGATGACGTTCAAGATCGAGAAGGTGAAGGCGTCGCAGTACATCCGCCTGCGCGGCACCAACATGCCGGCCAACGTGCCCTTCGAGACCGATGCGAACGGCAACCCGCTGCCCGACCTGGCGACGAACGCCGCGGCCCTGAACCCGACGGTTTCGAATCCGAACAGCGGCGACGGCCAGCCCGCGGGCGCCAACCTGAAGATCCCCTGCAAGGCGGTGGGCTCGACCGAGTTCGACGGCTGCCCGTCGCACCTGTTCGTGGTCAACGGCCAGAAGATGGTGAGCTTCGATGTGGCCGCGTGGTCGGACCTGTGGTTCTACAGCAACCCGATCTACATCGAGGTCAAGGGCTCGACTGTCGTCGCCGGAGTGAAGTAGAGAAAGCGCAAAGGCGCCGCGCGCTCGAAAAGCGCGCGGCGCTTCTTGTTTTATTTGCGAGGCTGAAATGTCGACGGTGCTTCCAACCTCTTTTTCTGAGCGGCTCAAGGCTTCCCTTCGCCGCGTCACCTGGCCGGCGTGGATGCGCGAGCCGCTGTTTCATTTCGTCGTGCTGGGCGCCCTGCTCTTCGCCGCCGACCACTTCATCGTCGGGCGGGCCGACGACCCGCGCACGATTGTGGTGGACGCGAGCGTCGACAGCCAGGCGATCAAGGTGTTCAAGGCGGCGCGCGGCCGGGAGCCGAACAAGGAGGAGCTGTACGCGCTGCGCCGGGTCTGGCTCGACAACGAGGTGCTCTACCGCGAAGGACTGGCGCTGCAGGTCGACAAGGGCGACCCGGCGATCCGCGAGCGGGTGATCTTCAAGGCCCTGAGCGTGGTCGACGCGAACTTGAAGCCCCTGCCTTTGGACGAGCGCGTGCTGCGTGAATGGTTCGAGGGCAGCCGGGTGAAATACGACGAGCCAGCCCGCTACACGTTCCAAGAGGCGGTGCTCGCCGGCGAGAGCTCCGAAAGCGCGGTGCGCGCCTTCGTCGAGATGCTCAACCGGGGCAGATCGGGCGGCGACCTGAACGCCGGGTTGCGGGTGTACAGAGGCCGGCCTCGCTCCAATGTGGTACAGGGCTACGGGGAGGAGTTCGCCAAGGCGCTGGAGGAGTCGCCGCCAGGCGTATGGCGCGCCTATCCCACCCGCGACGGCTGGCGCGCGATTCAGCTCGATTCGGTGACGCCGCCCAAGCCCGCCGTCTTCGAGGAGCTGCGCGGAGTGGTGCTGCAGGACTGGATCGACGCGAAGATGGCCGAGCAGCGTACCGCCGCCGTGCGCGCGCTCGCGAGGAAGTACACCGTGAAAGTCGAGGAGACCCCCTTGAAGACTGGGGCGCAGGGCGAGGAGCACGAGGAATGAGAGCCCGATTGCGACTCGCGTTCCTTGGCCTAGCCCTGCTCGCCACCTCGGCCCCTGCTCACGAGATGAGCATGGCCGAGATGGAAATGCGCCAGATCTCGGGCGGCGAGTTCCTGTGGCAATGGACGGCGAGCGGCGCGAAGCCCGCAGCCCAGGAGCTCACTCCGCTGTGGCCTGAGGGCTGCGCGAGCGAACCCGAGAGCAACCTCCTGCGCTGCGGCGAACGGGGCTTGAGCGGCACGATGAAAGTCGAAGGGGTCGGCAAGCGCTATTCGGCGGCGATCGTCAGGGTATTCTGGCTCGACGGCCAGACGCGGGTCTACACCATGACCTCGGGCCAGCCGGCGGTGCGCCTGTACGGGTCGGCCGACGACCGGCGCGGCATGGGCGAGATCGCCTCGGCCTACACCGTGCTGGGCGTCGAGCACATCCTGAGCGGCTACGATCACCTGCTGTTCGTCTTCGCCCTGCTCTTCCTGGTGGGCTTCAACAAGCGGCTGGTGTGGACCATCACGGCGTTCACCGCTGCACACAGCGTGACCCTCGCGCTCGCCGCGCTGGGGCTGCTCACGCTGCGCTCACCGCCGGTCGAAGCGACCATCGCGCTGTCCATCGTGCTCGTCGCGGGCGAAGCTTTGAACACGCGGCCGACGCTGTCGCGCCGCTGGCCGGCGCTGCTGGCCTTTCTCTTCGGGCTCATGCACGGCCTCGGTTTCGCGGGCGCCTTGAAGGACATCGGCTTGCCCCAGAACCACCTGGCGGTGGCGCTGCTGACCTTCAACGTCGGCGTCGAGCTGGGCCAGCTGCTGGTCGTGGGCCTCGCCTACCTCGCGTGGCGGACCCTGGCCCGTTGGCCGAGATTCGCCGTAGCGCGTGCGCCCGCTCTCTATGCCATCGGCAGCGTCGCCGCCTACTGGTCGCTTGGCCGTATCGTCAGCATCCTCGGCTAGTCTGTTGCTGGCGGAATAGCTACGCCCGCCGCAGCGTGCGCGAGCGCTTTGCCGCATCGCGCTTGAGCGCGGCCGTGCCGAACTTGAACTTCGCCCCGGAAGCCTCTTGCCCGCTGCGAGTCGCGGCTTTGGCGCTCTTGCGCCGCGGGCTGCGCCGGATCGCGGCGGTCACTTCAGAGAGCGTCGGCGGAGCAGTGCCGGCCTTGAACGTCTCGAGTCTGCGGTAGAGATCGGCCGCGGCGAGATGAAAACCGCCGGGCAGGCCGGCAGCCTCGAAGCTCGCGGCGATTTCCTCCATCTCGCCGATCCAGCGCCAGGCCTTGCGCGCCTGGACGGTGATCACCTCGGAGCGCTTGTCCACCCCGGGCTGCGAGAGCTTCCACTCGGCGAGCAGGGCGGCTTCGACGCCTTCGCTCTGGGCGAGCGCGCGCACCGCGGCGAGGAGCGCGGTCGCGCCCTTGGTCCACGCCGCGTAGCAGGCCTTGACGGCGGATGCCGCGCCGGCCGGCGCGCCGAGCGCGATCGTTTCGAGATTGCTGCCGACGAAAAGCGCCGCCACCTCCTGCTCGGGCCCGCCGGAGAGATACAGGCGTGAGCGCCCGGCTTCGACCGGCGGCGGACCGATGATGCCGCCATCGACGAAGCTCGCGCCCGCCTTTCCGACCGTGCGGCCGACGCTGCGCGCAGTCTCCGGCGAAATCGCGTTCGCATCGACGAAAATGCCTTCGTATCCGTGGCCGGCGACCTCGCGCGCGAGCGCGAGCGCACCGTGCGGAGGGCATACCGATAGCGCTATGTCCGCCACGTCCAGGGCGCGCTCGACGGAGCCCAGATCCTCGAGCCCCGCTGCGATCGCGCGGGAGCGCGTCGCCGCGCTGCGTCCGGAGGACGCCCACACCACCCTCAAGCCGCGCCTCGCCAGGCACGCGCCGATCGCCGAACCCATTTCACCCGGATGAAGCAGCGCGACCGTTCTGATGGACATGGCGGAGGTCAATGTCCCGGGATGACGATCTGGATGTGCTGGCGGCTGACGTTGAGGAAGGGCGCGCTCATGATCTTGCGGTCGCCGATCTCCCAGACTTCGGCCTCGGTCACCGCGATGAAATCCTTCGCTTCGACGAGGTAGTCGGTCACCCGCGCGCCGGGCATGAGCTCGATGTAGCCCTTGACGCGGTAGGTTCCGGTCAGGATGGTCACTCTGGTCTTGTTCGGATCCGCCATGGCCTCGCTCCTCGGTGTCTCACCCGCCTGCCTTGCGACGGCTATTCTAATGTATGCTGACGCCCGTTCGTAAAACAGCCGCTGTCGTGAAAACCTTCCGCTACAACGTCATCGTCCACTGGGGCGATACCGATCCCGCGAAGATCGTTTTCTACCCGAACTATTTCATCTGGTTCGACGAGAGCACGCGGCTCTTCTGGGATTCGGTGGGCCTGGATTGGGATTCCCTCGGCAAGCGATACGGTGTCCTCGGACTGCCGATCGTCGAGGCCCAGGCGAAGTTCCTGTCGCCGTCCAAGTTCCGCGACGAGATCGTGGTCGAGAGCCGGATCACCGAGTGGAACGACAAGACCTTCAAGATCAGCCACGCCGTGCTGAACAAGGGCCAGCGCGCGGTCGAAGGCTACGAGATCCGCGTCTGGGCGGTGCCGCGCCCGGAAGACCCGGGCCGCCTGAAGGCGATGCCGATTCCCGCTGAGGTCAAGGCGGCGTTCGAATAGCGGCCATGCCCAAGCAGATCGTCACCTCCCCCGGCGCGCCCACGACCGGCTTCACCGACAAGGGCACGCCTTCGCCGCTCGCGCAGGCGATTCGCGCCGGCAACCTGCTGTTCGTGTCGGGCCAGGGGCCGCTCGACCCGAAGACGCGCGAGGTAGTGAGCCCCGACATCCGCGAGCAGACCAAGCAGACGCTGGCCAACCTGAAGAGCGTCCTCGCCGCGGCCGGCCTGGATTTCAGTCACGTCGTCAACGTGCGCGTGGTGCTGAGGAACACCGAGGACTTCGCCGCGTTCAACGAGGCCTTCCGGGAATTCATGCAGGGCGAGAAAGTGACGCGCACCTGCATCGGCGCCACGCCTCACAGGAAGGGCGTGAACGTCGAGATCGACTGCGTGGCGAGCTTCGAGTAGCGCTTCGCGCCATGCTCAAGCCCGCCGGCCTCACTCACGGCCACTACGAGTGCCGTTCGCTCGAGGAGACGCTGCCCGTCCTCACCGAGCTCCTCGCCATGAAAGTCGTGGAACGCGGAAGCAGGGAGGCGCTGGTCAAGCATCCCAACACCGACTGGCGCCTGGTGGTGCGCGAGGCGGGCGCGGAAGCAGGCGACAAGCCGCACAACAACCACTACGGCGTGCGCGTGGCGCACGCCGGGGAGATCGACGCCGCACACCAGTACCTCGAGGCGAACAAGGCGCGCTACGGCCTCACCCGCGTCTCGCCCCCGCGCGCGCAGCACTACGCGCGCTCGGTTTACTTCGGCGAGCCCGGAGGGAACACGCTCGAGATCGAGTACTACGACCCGCAGGCCGCGGCCGAGGGGCGCTCGATCGCGCGCCCGCACTGGAAACGCGAGCTGTCCGAGGCCGAGTTTCCCGGGCGCGGCTACGTGCCGCAGGCGCTCACCCACGGCACCCTCGAATGCAACGACAAGGACGCATCCGCGGCTTTCTACCGCGACGTCCTCGGGCTCGAGATCGCGGGCGGCGGCCGGATTTCGGTGTACGTCAAGCATCCCGTCACGCCCTGGTACATCGTCGTCCTGCCGATCCGGAAGCGCAAGAAGCTCCTCACCCCCGCAAACCGCCTCACGCTCACCATGGCTTCGCCCGACGAAGTCGAGCGCGCGCACCGCGAGCTTTCCAGACTTTCTTCCACGGAAACGACGCCCATCGAGTCCCGTGATGGGCGTTCCTCGTTCATCTTTGCCGACCTCGACCGCAACTGGTGGGAAGTGACGGCCTGAGGTGCGCCGGCCTTTGCCGGCGACCTAGCGAACCCGGCCGGCTTTCACGAACTCGATCGAGGCCCGAAACAGCTCGAGATCCTTCTGGTAATCGGCCGCGTCGGCGCGATTGATCTGTATCCATTCTCTCGTGCTCGCCGTGCCGCCGGGCTGAAACGGGACGACGTTGTCCATTGAAAAGTGCAATTCCGACGCGACCGCTGCGGGCAGGCGCAATCCGACGCCGTCGCCGCTGATGCAGGCGAACATCCTGTCGCTGACGAAGTAGGCGTCAAGGCCGTTGATTTTTCTTGCGCTGACGCCCGGGAGTTTCAGAAGAAGAGCGTCGATCTGCGCTTTGCGGCCGGACTTGGTGATATCGCTATTCAAAGGGAAATCTGCCGAGTTTGCGAGGCGGGCCTGTTACTCCGCCTTGATGTCCGCCGCCTTCACCACCGGGCCAAACTTCGCGATCTCGCGCCGGATCCATTCGGCCACCTGCTCGGAAGTATTGCCGAGCGGCTCCACGCCCATGCCGTCGAGCTTCTCCCGGACATCGGGCAGCCGCACGATACGCGCGACCTCGGCGGTCAGCTTGTCGGCGATTTCGCGAGGCGTGCCCGCCGGCGCGAACACACCGATCCAGAGCGCCATCTCGTAGCCGGGCACCGATTCGGCGATCGTCGGAAGATCAGGCAGCGCCGCGGCGCGCTTCGCCGTCGTGACCGCGAGCGCCTTCACCCTGCCCGACTTGAGCTGCGGCACCAGGGGCGGTGAATCGACGATGGTCATCTGCACGTCGCCGGCGACCACCGCCGTGATCGAAGCCGCGCTGCCCTTGTAGGGGATGTGCTTGATGTCGGTGCCGGTCATCTGCTTGAACATCTCGGTCGCGACCTGGAAACCGGTCGAGCCCGCGCTGTAGTTGAGCTTGCCGGGGTTCGATTTCGCGTAGGCGACGAGCTCCTGGACGGAATTCACCGGCACGGAAGGATGCACCACCAGCACCAGCGGAAACGATCCCACCATGCTGATCGGAACAAAGTCCCTGAGCGAATCGTACGGGAGCTTCGCATACACCACCGGGTTCACCGACATGCCGCCGGTCGCGTTGACCAGCAGCGTATAGCCGTCCGGCGCGCTCTTTGCGACGAACTCGGCGGCGATGATCGAGTTGGCGCCGGGTTTGTTGTCGATCACCACCGGCTGCCCCCAGCCCTCCTGCATCTTGGCGCCGACCATGCGCGCGATGATGTCGTTGCCGCCCCCGGGCGGGAAGCCGACGACGATGCGGATGGACTTGGACGGATAGACCTGCGCAAGGGCGCCGGCCGCGGCGGCGCAAAGAACAAGGAACGTCGCCAGTCTTCTCATCTCTTTCTCCCTCAGCCGGAGCGCTTGATGTTCGCCGCGTACTCCACGCCCTTGGCCATTCTATACACGCTCTCGGTCACCGGCACCGGCACGCCCAGCTCCTTCGCCTTTCTCACGATGTAGCCGGTCATCGCCTCGAGCTCGGTCTCGCGGCCAGCCTCGATGTCCTGCGCCATCGAGCCGCCGTGCTTGCCGGCCGGCACCTCGCCCGAGCGCATTTTCTTCACCAGGTGCATCGGGTCGAACGCGAGTTTGACGCCAAGGGCCTCGGCAACGCGGATGCACTCGGCCGCCATGTCGTCGATGAGCGCGCGCATCTCGGGGACGTCATATCGCGCCGCATTCACGCCCTGCACGACCGCACCAACCGGATTCATGACGCTGTTGAAGATGAGTTTTCCCCAGATGGCTCCGCGCGGGTCGGCGACCAGCCGGGTCGGGAGTCCGGACTTCGTCATCAGATCCCCCAGCCAGGCGACCGAATCAACCTTACCGCGCGCCGGTCCGAGCCACGAATCCTGGCCGTGCTCCAGGTGGTGCACCCGCCCGGGCGAGACGTAGCGCGCGGCTTCGAAGGAAACGCCGTGCGCCACGTCCAGATCGCTGTTCTGCATGAGCGCTTCCTCGTTGCCCATGCCGTTCTGGAAAGTGACCAGCACCGGCCTCCCCTCGAGCACCGGATGAATCGAGCGCAGAGCGGCCCCGGTCGCCTGCGATTTGACCAAGATGATGGCCGCGTCGAATCGGCGCTTGCTCATCTCGGCCGCGCTCGCGAACGCCGTCAATCGCGTCGTCGATTCGGTGCGCCCCGTGAGCACCAGACCGTCGCGGCGGATCGCGTCGATGTGCTCCCCGTTCGTATCGAGCACTGCGACGTCGGCGAGCTTGGCCAGGTAGGCGGCATAGAGCCCTCCCATCGCACCGGCGCCGACGATGAGAATCCGTTGCATGCTCTACGCGCGCTCAGGCGTGTGATCCGCGGCCATTCCCGGATGATATCCGCTTCTCCGCGAACAGCGCCGCGTAAGCCGCGCGGCGCGCGTCGGGCGAGCGCCCGAGCGAATAGTAGTGCGGGTGCGGCGTGACCAAGGGGTCGTCTTCGCCGAGTGCGTTGGCGCGGTAGCTCGACCAGCGCCAGGCGGAAGGACGAGGCGCGAGCCCGGCGCGCACCGGGTTCTCCTCGATGTAGCGCATGCAGAACAGCAGTTGCGCCCGCGTGTATACAGGCGTGGCGTCGTAGGGCTCCTCCCATACCGTATCGACGTGCCCGTACGCTGAAGCGAGATGATGCGCATAGCACGCGACGAGCTCCGGGACGAGGCGAGCCGCGCCGTGCGCGCGGACCGAGGTAAACAGCAAGTGCACGTGGTTGCCCATCAGCGCCCAGGCGTGGACCGAGCATTCGGCTTCGAGCGCGCGCTCGCGAAGCAGCTCGAGATACGCGAGGCGGTCGCCGGAGCAGGAAAAGCAGACGGCACGGGCACGGCCACGCTGCACCAGATGAAGCGGGATGCGGGCTTGCTCGGGGCAGGCGAGACGCGGCATGGCGAAGGCTCCGCCACGATCAACGCCACCGGGTGCGGCGCCGTTGACGACCTCAGGAATCGATCAGGTCATCGACGAACAGCTGGTAGGTTTGGCGCTTGGGCTTGTCCGCATCCTCGGCCAGTACATAGCGGATCGAGGACTTCCCGCGCAGCTCGGCCGGAAGAACCATCACGCGGGCAAAGGCCGTCGGCTCGTGCTCGGATGCGAGCGCCAGGACGGGATCCGGGCCTGCCTCGAACCACGCCTCTCCCGGGCGCACCAGGTGCTCCGCCCCGGACACCTTGATCCGGATCTCCCCGCTGAGCAGGCAACGAATGCCCGGCCCCCGATGGGTGTGGGTATAGGCGATGCCGCCGGGCGGGAAATCCACGCGGTCGCAGCGCATCAGGTAGGCCCCCTTGGGATCCAGCGTCAAGGCCGCGCGCAGCGCGCTCATTGCGCCGGCCGTCCCGGTCTCACGCCGCAATTCCCATCGATAGATCTCCGAGCCGGCATTTGCCGCGACTACCTCGCAGGGACCAGCGCCGTGCCACGCGCTGTTAGGCGCCAGGGTCGTGACGATCGCGTTCGATCTCGCGGTGAACGAACCGGAGCGGACGTACAGAACGCGCGCACAGGGGTCCGGCATGGACAGGCGGGTGCCCGCGGCGAGTTGATCGCGGAAAAATTCGAGTGCGTGCGTGCTCATCGCGAAAATCCAGGACGGACCTAGATCCCGCAGTGCTGCGCTTGTTGGGAGTGCGCGTTGGTCAGGCTCAGCCCAGTGATCTGCCCGGTATCGGTAAGCTGGACCTCGAACGCGTCGAAGTCGATGGGCGAGGCGGCGATATCGAAGGACGCCCGAAGAGACGTGAGCCGAATGGGCGCAACCTGACCCGCGGTTACGACCAGCGGTGCTGCGTCGACGGTGAATACGGCCATCGACGGAAGGTGAAGCGAGGGGCTGCTCAGGCCGTTGATGCGCACCGCGCCGTTTTCACCGAAGAACAGGACATTGGGATCCGGGGCGGCCAGAAAGCCGGGATAGGTGATGGGACCGGCACACTGGAATTCCCGCGAGAGATCGATGGACTGGCTCAGTAGCCGGATGAGCGCGAGCACGCTGGGGTGCTTGCCCGAGAGCGACACCTCGCTCTGGGGGACGCATGTCGAGGACAGGACCCCGAAGCTGGTCAGGCGGCCCGCCACAATGTTGAAGCCGGCATTCGCCTGACCAGTGGTGGAATTGAAACTCCAGCCGTAGTTGTCGTCGAGCGGATTGCCCTGGATGCGCAGCTTGTCCCCGGTCTGGAACGCGAGCTCGACGCTCCCGATAGTGATTGCGTGCCGGTCCAGGATAATCCGAGTGGGCCCGCTCGGCGCGTTGATGCCGTGCGGCGTGCAGTTGGCCACGAAGTCGAGCGTGAGCATCGCGAGCAGATCCGCGGGCGGGTCGTTGCCGAACAGCATGTGCTGCTCCACGCCCCTGATGCTCTCCGAGTCCATCAGCGAATCGTGCAATCGCTTGAGCGCATCGAAATGCACGTCGCCGGCCACGGCGTTGAGCGGCATCGAAGCGAAGTCGGTAACCGCCGATACGTCCACGGGACTCGTGGTGAATCCGTCGGCCTTGCCCGGGCGGTTCAGGAGGTAGGTCACGACCTGCTGGCGCGCCGTGCTCACGTCGGCCTCCGGTCGGTTCTGCAGCTCGTTAACCGCAGCAATGTCGAACTGAGACAGCCCGTGATTGAGGAGCCGGGCGACGAGCAGCTCAGTCAAGGGCGTGACCTTGACGTCGCCGCCGCGGTGCGAAACAGAGTGAAGGGTTCGGTATTTCCACTCATCCAGGGCGAAGCTACCGCCGCCGGCAACGATGAGGAAGGGACGAATGGGTCCCAGGTGGGACGTGGCAGTGAAGCGACCGTCCGATCCGGTCTTGCCGATGGCGAGCAGCGCACCGTCACTCGGGGGTTCGGTCGGAGTAAGGACGATGACCGAGTAGCCGGCGAGCGCGGCATCGGCGACAACCGTGCCCGAAACCGTCGTCAGCGACACTTGAGAACCACCGCCGCCCCCACCGCACGCGGCGAGCAGCGTCAGGGCAAACCCAGGCGTGATGCTTCGCAGACGCATCTCCCCTCTCCCAAGAGTCGGCCGACGAGAAACTACAGCACCGGTATGCGCACGTGCATCAGCGCCGAACGGCCGCCGCGCACTTCCTTCAGACAGCGCTGGATCGCCGCGGGCACCGCTTCGGGATCGTCCACCCGCTCGCCGTAGCCTCCCGCCGCTTCGCATATCTTGGTGAACTCCACGTCGGGCGCGAGCAGCGCATTGAACTCGTTGGTCGCCTTGGCGTCGCCCTCCGGATAGACGCGCAGCGTCGCTTCCTTCACCGCCGACCAGCCGGAGTTGTCGAAGAGCACGGTGAGGATCGGAAGCTTGTACTGCTTGGACACCGCGTATACGGAAGACGGATTGCCGAAGTAGAAGCCGCCGTCGCCGACCATCTGCACCACGGTCGCCTCCGGCCTGGCGAGCTTGATGCCCAGAGCGGTTCCCGAGGAGCTGCCCAAGCCCCCACCGGCAAACCCGATCGACGAACCGGGTTGGGTGCGCATTATCTGGTTGTTGACGATGGGGCCGTTGCGGATGCCTTCGTTGATGACAATGGCCTCGTCGCCGATCGCTTTCGACACTTCGGCGCAGAGGTAATGCGGGTTGATCGCCCCGGGTTTTCCCTCGTCCGCGGCCTGCTTCGCGAGACTCGAGCGCCGCTCCTCGCCTTCGCGCTTCATCGCTTCCACGCGCTTGACGGCCGCGTCGCGGAACGCCGGGCTTGCCTTGGCCTTGAGAGCCTCGAGCAGCTGCCTGAGGATCAGGGTGCTGTCGCCTTGCAGGCGCGCATTCGAGGCAAAGCCCCAGATGGGGAAGCATTCCTTCACCACGTCGACGTCGATGTGAGCCCACCAGGTGTTGGGATTCTCCTTGGTGTGCTTCGGAATCCAGGGCACGTCCACGTCGACCAGCAGCCCCACATCGGCCTCGGCGATGGCGGGCATCATTCCGGCGAAGCAGGGCGAGGCGCGCGAGATGTTGAGATACAGGGGGCCCGCCTCGAACACGCGGATGCCGGCGAGGCGCGCGAGCTCCTCGATCAGGGCCGGCGCTTCGAGGTTTCGGCCGGCGTAGGAAGTGACCATGACCGGGTGCTTCGCCGCGAGCAGCTTGTCCGCGACCTGCGCGACGCCGGCCGCATCGGCCGCGCCGGCCGACACCGCGCCGTAGCGCTCCGCGGGAAACGGACGCATCGCCGCCTCGTCCCAGGTCTGGGTGAGCGTCTCGCGCGGAAGCATCAGGTACACCGGCCCCATGGGATCGCTGTGCGCCACGGTGTGGGCGCGCCGCAGGGTCTCCTTGGTCATGACCCCCGAGGGCAGGGTCCACTCCCACTTGGCGTAGGGGCGCACGATCCCGGACTGGTCGAAGGGCTCCTGAATGAAGTGCACGTAGTTGTCGCGCGAGCCGGGCAGCTCGCCGCGCACCGTGTAAGGCGCCTTGCCCGCCATCAGCACCAGCGGCAGCCGCCCGCGGCGCGCGTTGTGCATCGCCATCGCCGAGTTCGCGGTGCCTGCATCGACGTGCACCATCACCGCCTGCCCGCGCCCGGTCGCCATCGCGAAACCCGCCGCCATGTGCATCGCGGTGTTCTCGTGCGGGCAGTTGAGCACTTTGGGATAGGCCTTCCCCGCCTTCTTCCAGCGCGCCATCTCCTCGATCAGCGGCGCGTGGTCGGTGCCGAAGTTGGAGAACAGGTACTCGACGCCGATGTCGTTCAGGCCTTCGAGGAAGTAGTGCGCGGTCGAGTTGAGCTTGACTTGCGGGGCTTTGTCCATGCGGGGTCCCTGGAGCGCGTTGCCGCGATGATACCGAAGTTTGGGGTCTACTTGACCAGCATCCAGACGCCCACGGCGATCAGGATCGCCGGCCACCACTGGTGGAGGAGAGGCCCGAGGTGCGGTATCCACCCCAGGTTCCCCAGGAGGAAGAGTACGCCCAGGACGATCAAGACAACGGCAGCGAGCTTGGGTCTGGAACTCATGAGATCTCCCCGACTTTACTTCCGGAATTTCTTCAACGAGCTGAGGTACTGCTGCTTGAGGGCGTCGAGGTGCTCGCGTCCACCCGGCGTCGATGCCCCGCGCGGGTCGCGCGATTCTACCGGCGAGTCCGCCTTGTCGACCTCGATGAACTTCAGCGTGACCACGTCTCCCAGCTTGATTTCCATCTGCCCGATCCAGTCCAGATGGTTGTCGACCTCCCCCTTTCTCGACGTGATGCCGCCGACGTGGAGCCGCATCTGCGGCTTCGCTGCTTCCTCGGCGAACTCCCAGGCCTCGCGCCCAAGCGGCCCACCCGCGGAGAAACTCGCAGCGAGAACTCCCAGGTCCTCTGCCCCGGCAACGCATACCTTCTTACCGTTCTTGATCACTTCCATTGCGAGCATGATGTGTCCTCTGGAGGTTGGCTAGACGGGCACGCGGTACACCACGTCGTGCTCGCGGGCGTGCTGGGTGACCCTGAGCCCGATCTCGTCCCCGCCGATGGCCTCGGTCACGGACGCGTGCTCGATCTGCATCGAATCGACCCGCTGGCGGAAATCGCTGGTATGGCCGATGACGCGAATCGTCTGACCGACGGACAGCGCCACTTCCAGCTTGACCGCGGCCACGGACAGGTGGCCGTAGTAGTGCGTCACGACGCCGACACGAACCTCGCCGGGCGACGGGCCGCGAACCGGAGCGGGCTTCGGTGCGGCGCGCGTGGCGGGCTTTTTCTTCGGGACCGCCGGCTTCTTCTTTGCCGCCGTGCTGCGCGCCGGCTTCTTCGCCGGGCTTTTCTTCGGCTTCTTCGCGGGCGACTTCTTCGCCGGGGATTTCTTCGCTTTGACTTTGGCCTTGCGCTTCTTCACTGCAGCCATGGCTCCTCCGTAGGTTATGGAGATAGAACGGCTCAATCCTAGCCGCGCTCCGGAAACATATCAACGCCGCCGAGATGAGTGCCTCAGGAAAGCAGCTCGGCGACCGCGCGCTCCACATGCAGGTGCGCGGTGTCGAGCAGCGTCACCCCGATGTCGATCGCGCCGCGCAGCAGCAGCGGCAGCTCGGTCCCGCCGAGGACCAGCGCCTCGATCCCCTGCGCGGCCTTCATCCGCCTCGCGATGGCGATGTAGCGCTCGCGCGTCTCGGTGCGGACGATTCCGTTCACCAGCTCGTTCAGGTAGGTGTCGTGGATGAACTTCTGGTCGTCGGACTCCGGAATCGCGACCTCGATCCCTTCGCGCGCGAATACCTTCTGGTAGAAGCCGCCCTGCATCGTAAAACGGGTTCCGAAAAGCCCGACGCGCTTGAGCTTGCGCTGGACGGCGGCGCGGCAGGTAGTCTCGACGATGCTGATGAGGGGGATGGGCGAGGCGCTTTCGATCTCGTCGAACACGATGTGCGGCGTGTTGGAGGCGAGCAGGCCGTGGGTCGCGCCCGCCCGCGCGAGGCGGTGGATCTCCTCGAGCATGTACGCCGCCAGACCCTCCAGGTCGCCCGAGCTCACGAGCTTCAGCGCCCTTGCGAGATCGATGCTGTTGATTAGCAGCGGCGGGTAGCCTTCAGGCCGGTGCTCCCTGTAGATCGACACGAACAGCCGGTAG
>Ga0137409_10001337_pt1 | contig 26701 bp, 28 predicted proteins | sample CZODoug1_16funga_FD_122059 | JGI IMG/M metagenome (GOLD analysis project Ga0137409, IMG submission 122059) | Vadose zone soil fungal communities from Angelo Coast Range Reserve, California, USA - CZODoug1_16fungal (Hybrid Assembly) | ecosystem: Environmental > Terrestrial > Soil > Vadose zone...
GTGGCGGACCGGCGTCTGGCGGACGCGTACTTCAATCTGGCGCGGCTGTACGAGCAGGCGGGGAAGAAGGCCGCGGCCCTGCGGCACTTGTCGATCTATCGGAGGCTGACTGTCAATGACCGCCAGTTCTGAGCCCCCGTTCGGCATCGTCCGGGTCGCCCCGTTCGCCGGATTGGTTCACCGGTTTGACGAGCTCATCGGCTCGTCGACCACCATGGCCCTGTACTTCATCCACTCACGCCGCTGGCGGGAGAATCACGACGCCGCCATCAAGGCCTTCCTCAGCCGGGCCGGCACCACGCTCGAGGCGTTTCTCCCCGATCTCGAGAACCACGAGCTCATGTTCTCTCTCGGCAAGCACTTCGAGGACGGTCCTCTGATCCCGGCGCTGGTCGCGGATGCCTACCGGTTTTTCGCGCGGCTCGCGAGAGATTACGGCAGGCCCGCTCAAGTGTGGCTGTTCGGCCGTTACCCGACGTACTCCTTCTACCAGTTCGATCAGCGCGCGGTGATTGCCCTGTATTCCAACACCGTCGCCAAGAAGGAGCTGCCGGCGTTCGAGATCACCGGGAATGGCGTTCTGGGCGCGTTCCTCGCGGCCGACATCGCCGACCTGAAGAAGGAGTGTCGCAAGCGGGCCCCGCAGGATCTGGAAGCCGTGATCGAAAACGCCGCGCCGTGACTCGCCCAAGTCACGACATCGCCCAGCGGCGACTCGCCACTCAACATCTCCTCACCCCCACCCTCACCGACCCGGCTGAGGTCGTGCGCCGGCTCGGGGCCGTTCAGGCGCAGGACTACGGCAGCGCCAAAATGGGGCCATGCTCGAACTCCTTTTCAGTCGCGCTGCCACGGGATCAGGATGAGGGGCCCGGTTGTGCGGCGCGCCTCCAGGTCCTGGTGCGCCTTGGTGACGTCGGCCAACGCATAGCGGGTGATGGCGAGGCTTCCGAACGTACCGGCGCGAAATGCTGCGAACACCTCCGCCGACGCCTGATCGAGCTGAGTCCGGTTCGTGATGTACTGCGCCACGCTCGGCGACAACGCGACGATCCCGCGTCCCGCCAGCCTCCGGTCCTCGCCCGACGATGGTGGCCCCCCTCTCGACGAATTGCCGAAGCGAATGAGATCGCCGCCGTCCCGGACCGCGGCGACCGACAGTGCGAATGTCCCCTTTCCGACGCCGTCGTACACGACATCCACCCCGCGTCCGTCGGTGAGCACACGAATCGATTCGAGCGGGTTGGATTCGTCGTTCACCAGGACGTGCTCGATGCCACCGCGCCGTACGAACTCGGCCTTTGCAGGCGAACCCACCACGGCGATGACCGTCGCGCCCAGCCCTTTTGCCCAGCGCGAGACGAACGTGCCGACACCGCCGGCGGCCGCCTGAACCAGCACGACGTCGCCCGGTGCGACGGCGTGCGCCCGCTTCACGAGCATCCAGGCCGTAAGCCCCTTCGCCAGCAGCGCCGCGGCCTGTTCCAGCGTGATGTCGTCCGGAACGTGCACCAGGTGATGCGACTCGATGAGGCGCTCATCGGCATACGCCCCAAGCGCGGAGTAATAGGCGACGCGATTTCCCACCTGGACGTTGGTTACCGCCGGCCCGACTTCGTCTACCACGCCGGCGCCTTCGACTCCGGGTACGAAAGGGAAACCACCTGCGCCAAAGGCACCGGATCGGAACAGCGTGTCGACGAAGTTGAGGCCGATGGCCGCCTGATGCAGGCGCACCTGTCCAGGCCCAGGGGCGCCGACGGTCTGTTGCTCCAGGCGCATTACGCTGGGCGCTCCCGCTTGATAGATACGGACGACGCGGCTCACGCCCTCTCTCCTTGGGACGGCAGCAAGCCCACCCGTTTCATGAACGTCGCCGCATCCCAGTAGTCGGACCGGCGGCGGATCTTCCCGGCCTCCAGTTCGAGGATGCTCGAGCCCCGCACCGACGAGAAGCGCTTGCCAGTGGCGGGCATCCCTGGGAAGTCGCCGGTGTGCGTGCCGGACATCACCCACTCGATCGCAGCCCATTGGCCGTCGACGAAGCGGCTCGTCAAGCGATACTGGAAATCGGGGATCGCCGCAAAGGCCCCCTGCACGAAGCTGCGCAGTTCGTCTTTGCCCCGCGCGACCACGCCGAACGTGACGTCCTCGAACACACAGTCGTCGGCAAAGAGGGCAAGGACCCTTGCAGGATCGCTATTCTCGGCGGATGACCACGCCGTCGCCCAATCATCGAGCATCCGCTCCACATCAGAAGTCGCCATGACAATCTCCTTCACACACCCCTTCAAGAGTTGTTGGTGGCCCTATTGCGCCACAGCTTGAATCGATAGACTGATCTGCACGTCGTCGCCGACCAGGAATCCACCCGTCTCGAGCGCCGCGTTCCAGCCGAGCCCGAAGTCCTTCCGATTGATCGTGATGCCGGCTTCAAAGCCTGCTCTCCTGCTGCCGAACGGATCCTTCGCGGTTCCCAAGTAGGTGACCGGCAGTGTGATCTCCTTTGCGATGCCGCGGATGGTCAAGGTGCCGACGACGTCGTAGGCTTGCGAGCTCTTCCGCACGACACGCGAGCTCTCGAACGTGATCGTCGGATAGGTGTCGACGGCGAAGAAGTCACCGGACCGCAAGTGTTGATCGCGATCCGCGGTACTGGTATCGACGCTCGACGCGGCGATCGTCACAGAAACCGACGAGTCCTCGGGGTGCTGCTCGTCGAACCGAACCGTGCCGGCAAAGTCCGCGAACCGGCCGCGCACTTTGTTACCAGGTGACGGACCTGGAACGCCACTTCGGAATGCGCCTTGTCGATCGCGTAGGCCTGCGCGACAGCTGCAGCGTCTTGCATAACGGTCATGGAATCGTTCCTTCCTTCATGAGGTACCCTAATTATATTGATATCGATATAGATGGCGTGAAAACATCTGTCGCAATGGGGATGTTCCCGGGCAAGAGCGACTTCAACGAGAGGCGTTCACTTTGGCACGATCATCAGACGTGGTGCACGTCTGGCTCATCATGAACAAGGCGCTCCAAGCCATCCACAGATACGCGTTCGGGAAAGTGCGGCAGGCGGGTTTGGACGACTCAGATTTCCGGGTGCTGGAAGTGCTCCTTCACAAGGGACCCCTCCCCGTGAATACGATCGGGCCCAAGGTGAACCTCACGCCGGGGTCGATCAGCGCTGCGGTCGACCGCCTGTACGGTAGGGGGCTGGTCAGCCGTGTCGAGAGCGCCGACGACCGCCGTATACGCATTGTCGCGCTCACCGAGCGTGGCAGGAAGCTCATCGTCCCTGCCTTCCGGCAGCACGCGGCTGTAATCCGGAGGGTCTTCGCTGGACTCTCTTCGCAGCAGCTACAGCAACTTGAACAGAGCCTGACTCAGGTTGGCAGGCGGGCGGAAGCGCTCGGCCTCGATGAAGAGCCAAGGCACCGGATCAGGAGACGAGTTTCGCAAACTCCTGCGCCAGCTTCGGCCCGATCCCCGACTCCTCGTGCTTGAAGAAGATGAACGCGTCGCCCCACCCCTTCCCCAACTCCTTCACGGTGTTGGCCCACTGCTCGAGATCCTCGCTCTTGTAGCCTTCGTCGCGCAGCCGCATGTAGCCGAAGTCGGCGGTCGCCACCAACGGAGTATGCCCCGCTTCCGTGTCCGCGACGCACAACGCGGCGTTCCCGACCCGCAGCGCCCCGTACACGTCGTCCGTGAACCACGATTCGTGCCGAAACTCCCACGCGCACCGCAGGTCCGCCGGGAACTGCGTGAGCAGATCGTTCAGGCGGTCCACGTCCTTCTTGAAATTGGGTGGAAGCTGAAACAGGATCGGCCCGAGCTTAGGGCCCAGTTTGCGCGCGGTCTCGAGGAAGTAACGCAGCGGGTCGTCCACATCGCGCAGCCGGGCGATATGCGTGATACGCTGCGGCGCCTTGAGGACGAAGCTGAACCCGGCGGGGGTGGCGGCGTCCCAGCCCGCCACCGTCTTCGCGTTCGGCATCCGATAAAACGTGTAGTTGATCTCCACGGTGGTGAGCCGCTGGGCGTAGTACTCGAGCATCTTCGACTCGGGCGTCTTGGCCGGATAAAACGGACCCTTCCACTCGGGGAAGTTGTAGCCCGACGTGCCGACGCGGACGTTCACGCCAGCCACACCGTCTTGATGTTCACGAACTCGCGCAGGCCATACTGCGACAGCTCGCGCCCGTAGCCGGAGCGCTTCACCCCACCGAACGGCAGCCGCGGATCGGATTTGACGAGCGCGTTGACGAACACGCTGCCGGCGTCGATTTCGCGGGCCACACGCTCACCGCGCTTCACGTCCGCGGTCCAGACCGACGCGCCCAGCCCGTAGGGCGAAGCGTTCGCCAGGCGGATCGCGTCCGCTTCGTCTTTGGCGCGGATCACGGCCGCCACGGGACCGAACGTCTCCTCGTCGAATGCGGGCATTCCGGGCTCCACCGCGACCAGCACGGTGGGCGGATAGAAGGCTCCCGGGCCGGCGGGGAGCTCGCCCCCGAGAACCAGTCGGGCCCCCCGTTTCACGGACTCCTCCACCTGCCGGTGGAGATTGGCGCGTAAATCGAGCCGCGCCTGCGGCCCGACCTGCGTCGTGGGGTCGAGCGGATCCCCCACCTTCCGGGCGCGCATCTCGGTCGTGAACCGCTCGAGGAAGCGGTCGGCCACCCGCTCCACCACGATGAACCGTTTCGCAGCGATGCAACTTTGACCGCTGTTGATCAGACGCGCCTCGGCGGCGGTGCGCGCGGCTCGCTCCAGGTCGGCATCGTCCAGCACGATGAACGGATCGCTGCCGCCGAGCTCCAGCACCGTCTTTTTCAGGTGCCGCCCCGCCTGCTCTGCCACCTGGCTCCCCGCCCGGTCACTTCCCGTGAGCGTCACCGCGCGCACGCGCGCGTCGGCGATGACGCCGCCCGCGGCGGCATTCGAGAGGAACACCGCCCGGAACAGGCCGTCCGGCAATCCCGCATCCCGGAAGACGCTCTCGATCTCGAGCGCGCAGCGCGGCACGTTGGGCGCATGCTTCAGGATCCCGGCATTCCCCGCGACCAGGGCCGGCGCGGCAAAGCGGAACACTTGCCAGAAGGGAAAATTCCACGGCATGATCGCAAACACCGGACCCAGCGCTTCGAACCGGACGTAACTGCGCGAGGCTTCGGTCGGGTGGGGCTCATCAGCGAGGAAGGCTTCCCCATACTGCGCGTAGTAGTCGCACACCCAGGCGCACTTCTCGGCCTCTCCCACGCCTTGCGCCAGCGGCTTGCCCATCTCGAGCGCCATCGTGCGGGCATACGCATCCTTGCGCTCGCGGAGGAGACGTGCGACGGCACGCAGCCGGTCGCCACGCTCCGCCACCGGCCGGCGGCGCCATTCGCGCGACGCGGCGTCGGCGCGCCCCAGGATCCCGGTGAGCGCCTCCGATGCGGTCTCCTCGAACGTCTCGAGCACCGCGCCGGTCGCCGGGTTGATCGACTGGATGCTCACGCCACGACCTCGGGCCGATCCCGCATGCGATCGACGGTGCAGAGAAACCCCAGCGGCTCGGTTCCGGTCGCCCGGAACTGGTGCGCCACGCCGGGCGACACGTATACGCAATCGAACGGCGCGATGTCGCAGCTCCGGTCGCCCAGCATCACGCGCCCGCGACCGCGAATCACCACCACCGCGTGCGGATGCTGGTGCCGCTCGAGCGTCGAGTAGCCGCCGGGTTGGATCTCGAAATACCGCGTGACGTAGTTGAACGGCTCCTCGCCGGTGTTCTCGCCCAGGAGCGTCTGACGGGTGACGTCGCGGTACGGTACGTCGCCGGTCTTGTACTCGCGCACAGGGACCCCGTCCCAGCGAAACCCGGTGAACTTGAGGACCTTCGATCGATCATCCATGGGAATGTCGTCTCACCGCCGCGACCACCTGTCCTGTAGCTGCGATCGGGTCGGGCTGCGCGTATAGGCTCCCGCCGATCAGAAAGATCGTGTCCGCGCCGTAGCGCTCAATCCACTGCGGTACCCGCGCTGCGTCGATCCCGCCTCCCGGCGCCGGAAACGCCGGTGCCACCGGCCCGAGCGGCGCGCGCAGCCGCGCGTTGATGGCGGCGCAGGTCGCCGCCGAGAACGTAAACCGCCCCCCGACGTTGGGATAGATCACGGCATCGCTCCCGGCCACCCGGAACAGCTCTCCCAACAGCACTTCGGGCGCGAAGCCGTGATCCGGCTGGAAGAACGCGCCCGCGAGCGCCGGGTGCGACATGATCGCGAGCCCCGTGGTCGCGGCGATCTCGCCAACGGCGCCCAGGCCCGCCGGGAGCGCGTTGACCAGGACGCCGCGACAGCCAGCACGCCGCGCTGCTCCCGCGCGCTCCATCATCGCGGATGGATCGCTCGTAACGTTCGGGAAGTACAGCGCGTTCCCGCCGGTCTCGCCGTTGGCCCGCACGACTGCCTCCTGGCAGCGCTCGACCCGCTCAGCGAACGGCGCGCTTGTCTGATCGGCCAGGCTGTGATCGTCCTTGATGAGATCGACACCCGCGCGGGCGAATCCATATGTGAGCTGGGCGAGCTGGGGAGCCGAAAGACCGAGCGGCTTGAGCACCGTGCACAGGAGAGGTCGATCACGGGCGCCCGTGAGCTCGCGTAGCCCGGCGATGCCGAGACGCGGACCGCGTAACGCGGTGAGCAGCTCCTCGGGCCACTCGAGATCCGCAATCAGGGTGCCCGATTTGAACGAGATATTGCCGAACAGGAGGTTCAAGAGCTGCGGCAGGTCGCCGCACACCGCCTCCGGGTCGAACGAGATGACTGCGCGGGAGCGGCCGCGGCCCAGCGATTCCACGGACTCGACACGTCCCGCGACCCGCGCCGCGACCTCCGGGGGTACCGCGTCGGGGGGTAGCTCGACGGTCTGCTCGAATGCGATGTCGCGCGCCATCGCGGCGGCGAGCCGGCTGGAGCAGGCGAGGTGGTACGTCACGCGGAGGCGCATGGTGATCGCGGTCACGCTGGATGTTAGTGTCGGAGCGCGGCATCGCAGCCCAGTGTGCGACAGCCCGGGCGCCGGCGGTCGTCGCCGACCGATCCCCTATCCTTATAGCACGGGCCGACTTGTCTTGCACGCCCCCCGCCGGGCACACGCTTTGCGAATCAGGGCTCTGCGGCCGCGCGGTGCGGCCGACGAGGAGTGACGTATGACACAGTCCTGGCGACCTGACGACTGGGCGGACGACGACGCCGCGTGGCGCGGTGAGCTCCATCGCGACGCCGACGATCGTTGGCGCGGCTTGGAGCACGGCGCCGACTGGCCGGAGGCGCAGGCGGGGCCCGAGTACTGGATGTACAAGCGGGCCGCCGAGGACTCGTGACGGGTCTCATGCGAGGGAGGTCAAGCGTCCAAAGGAGGCAACATGCCTGCTACGCTCGCTCGCGTTGTCGTGGTAGCCCTGCTCACCGCCGTCCTCACCCTGCCGCTCGCTGCCGCCGCCCAACCGACCAAACCGGCCCGTCCGGTCAGCGGCGTCGTCCAGGAGCCGCACCCGCAGATCATGGCCGCGATCCGCGCGCTCGAAGCTGCCAGGCTGCATCTGCAGCGCGCCGCGCATGACTTCGGTGGCCACCGGGTGAAGGCGATCCGCGCGATCGATGCCGCACTGGTGCAGCTCAAGCTCGCCCTCCAGTACGATAAGGATTGAACACGCCGCAGTGACTTGCCACACTCCTCGGGGGACGGTAATCTGCGAGCCCGGCCCCTCCGAGGATACGCGTGGTGACGTTGGGTACGTTGGCGCTTCTCGCATCGCTCGTCGCGGGCGGCGACACGCTGCACGGCACGGTGGTCGACACCGCTGGTCATCCCCTCGCCGGCGCTACTGTGAATGTGCCTGAGCTCGGTCTGACCCTGGTCACTCGAGCGAATGGAACGTTCCAGGTCGCCGACCTACCCGCCGGTCGCTACACGTTGGTCATTCGCCGCCTGGGCTACGCGCCGACCCTTGCGACCGCCGCCGTTCCTGGCCCACCACTAGCCCTCGTGCTGCGGCCCAGCGCGCTGCACCTGGGCGCAGTCACGGTGACCGCCACCCGCTCCGCGATCAGCCCACTCGCCTCGCCGCTGCCGACCGCCGAACTCGCTGGCGAGCAGCTACGCCGCGCCCACGAGGTATCGCTCGCGCATGCGCTGGACGAGCTCCCAGGTGTCCGCACCTTGAGCACGGGCGAGCAGGTCGGCAAACCGATCATTCGCGGCCTCACCGGACCCCGCGTGTTGGTGCTCGACAACGGACAGCGGCTCGAGGACTACTCGTGGAGCGACGAGGACGGCCCTTCCGAGGACGCCCGGCTGGCCGAGCGCGTGGAGCTGATTCGCGGCCCGGCGAGCGTGCTTTACGGCTCGGACGCAATCGGCGGAGTGATCAACGTGATCCCCCGGGAGGTGCCCGACGGCCGCGGCCGTGCCCCCTTCATACGGGGTGCCGCGGAACTGTACGGCGCCACCAACAACACCGAAGTGGGAACGGTGCTCCGCGCCGAGGGAGCGAGCGGCCGGCTCGGCTGGAGCGTGACGGGTATCGGGCGTCGCGCGGACAACTTTCATACGCCGCCCGGCAACGATTCCACGCCGACGGGCGATATCTACAACACCGCGTATCATGCCATCAACGGGGAAGCGGAGGCGGGCTTGCATGGTGACCGCGGGTCGGTCACCCTCCGCTACACACGGTATGGAGGCGCCTTCGGGTTGCTGGATGGCCCCCCAGTGCCCGCTGACAACAGCAACGGCCCGTTGCGCCGGCTGTCCGACAATAGGCTGCAGCTCACGAGCAACAACGTGCTCGGCGGCGTGCGCCTCGAAACGAAGTCCCAATGGCAGCGCCACTCGCTCCAAGAAGTATCCGACCAGAGCCGCAACGGGGATTCGACTCCGAGCTTCGATCTCCGGCTGAGCACGTACTCGACGGATGTCCTGCTGCACCACTCTTCGCCCCGCGGACTGACCGGGACCGTCGGCGTTTCCGGCCTGTACCAGGACAATCAGACCCGCGGTGTGGAGCCTCTCGTCCCCGGGGCCCGCATCGTCGGCGGCGCTGTGTTCGCGCTCGAGACGGCCACCCTGGGCCGCTGGACACTGTTGTTCGGCGCTCGAGGCGACGCCCGCCACTTGAGCGCCGACTCCAATGCCGCACTGCAAGTGTCGGCGCAAACACGGAACGCCTCCGCGCTCACGGCCAACTTGGGGGTGGTGTATCGGGCCGCCCCGGGGCTCGCGATCGCGGCGAACGCCGGTCGCGCCTTTCGCGCGCCGACGCTGTTCGAGCTCTTCACCAATGGGCCCCACCTGGGGGAAGACCGCTACGAGATCGGACTGCCCAACGCGCGCCCCGAGGTGAGCGTCAACGCCGACGTGAGCGTCCGGTGGCAGAGCAGGCGCGTCCGAGGTGAGGTCGCCGCGTATCGCAATCAGATCGACAGCTACCTCTATATTGCGCCGACCGGGGCGACCGACCCCGGGTCCGGGCTGGCGATCTATCGGTACCGGCAGGCGCGCGCCGTGCTGGTGGGCGCGGAGGTCGGGGCGGAAATCGTCGCCGCCCCGGTGCTCACGCTACGCGCCCGGGCGGACGCGGTCCGCGGCACCAACAACGAGACAAACGAGCCCTTACCGCTCATCCCGGCACCGCGCGCGGATGTCGAGGCGGAATGGCACACGGGCGGGCCGCGGTGGGCGGAGCGCGTCTATCTGCGCGCGGGGCTCCAGGCCGTGATGCGACAGACGCGACTCGGTCCGTTCGACGAGCAGACCCCGGCGTACCAGCTCCTCAACGTGGGGGCGGGCCTCGAGCAGACGGTCGGCGGACGTCTCATCTACCTCGACGTCCGAGTCCACAACGCCACCAATGCGCGGTACACGGACTTCCTCAGCCGCTACAAGGTATTCGCATTTGGGGAGGGTCGAAACGTCGTGGCGCGCCTCTCCACCGGACTGTGAGGATCACCCTCGTCACCGCGGGGCTGGCGCTGTTCGCGCACTTGGGGGCCCCGGCGCAAAGCTTCCGCCAAAAGGACTTCGACGCCTACGTCACCCGAGGACTCCAGGTGCTCCGCACCCCGGGCGCGAGCATCGCCGTGGTGAAGGACGGCCGGGTGCTGTTCGCCAAGGGGTACGGCGTCCGCACCGTGGGCGATACGGCCCGCGTGGACGCCCACACGCTGTTCCAGATCGCCTCGAACACCAAGGCCTTCACCACCGCAGCGCTCGCGATGCTCGCCGACGACGGGAAGCTGTCGTGGGACGACCCCGTGACGAGGCTCCTGCCCGGGTTCCAGCTGCACGACGTGTACGTGACCCGTGAGTTCACGGTACGCGACCTCGTGACGCACCGGAGCGGCCTGGGTTTGGGCGCGGGCGACCTGCTGTGGTTCCATTCGAATTACAATCGCGGCGAGATCGCCTACCGGATCCGCTTCGCTAAACCCGTGTCCAGTTTCCGCAGTGCCTACGCGTACGACAACGTGCTGTACATCGTGGCCGGTGAGATCTTCCCCGCGGTCGCCGCGCAGAGCTGGGACGAGTTCGTCAAGAACCGCATCTTCACCCCGCTCGGCATGAGCGAATCCGGCACGACGACGGCCTTCTTCACGGCGAGCCGAAACGCGGCCGCGCCGCACGCGGTCGAGGACGGCAAACTGCAGGTGGTCCCGCTCGATTCGGTCGACAACATCTCCCCGGCCGGTGGGATCGCGTCCAACGCAACCGACCTCGCGCGCTGGCTCATCTGTCGGCTGGATTCGGGCCGCTACTCAGGCGGACGCCTCTTCAGCGAGCGGCAGGCGCGCGAGATGTGGTCGGGCCAGACCATCCTCCCGATTGGGGAGCCCGACCCGCCGCTCGCCGCGCTGCGGCCAAACTTCGCCGAATACGGCTTGGGCTGGCGGCTGCGGGACTACCAGGGGCGGAAGATCGTGTCGCACACGGGCGGCCTCGCCGGGATGTCGTCCCAAATCACGCTCGTCCCGGCCGAAAGGCTCGGGATCGTGATCCTCACCAACTCGGAGTCCGATCTCATGGCGGCGCTCACCTACCGCCTGCTCGACGATCTGCTCGGGGCTCCACGCCCGCGAGCTGACTGGGTGGCGGCGTTCGCCCAGTCCGAACAGATCGCCCGGGTGCGCGCCGACTCGACGCTCAAGGCCACGCGGGTAGAGCGGGATTCGGCGTCCCGGCCGTCGCTGCCGCTCGCCAGGTACGCGGGCTCATACCGCGACGAGCTGTACGGCGACGCCAGCCTGGCCCTCGAGAATGGCCGCCTCGTGCTCCGGTTCGGCCGCTCACCCGCATTCGTGGGTGATCTCGAGCACTGGCAGTACGACACGTTCATCGCGCGCTGGCGCACCAAACATCTCGAAGACGCGTACGTGAGCTTCGCGCTCACCCCGGACGGATCGGTCGACCGGTTCCAGATGACGGCCGTGTCACCGCTCGCCGACTTCAGCTTCGACTACCAGGATCTGCTGTTCCGACCGGTCGCGGCGTCAAGCGGGAGTAGGTGATGCAGGCAGGAAAGGGCGTGACGAGCGTGAGGCTCGCGACGGCGGCGGTGGTCCTGATCGCCGTCGTCTTGCTGCGCGCCTACGAGATCCCACCCATCCCCACGTGGTTCTACGTGCTCGCCTGGTACCCCACGCTCATCATCCTGGACGAGGTGGTCGTACTGCTCGGCGGCGAGTCGCTGCTCGCCCGCCCCCACCAGCTTGCGCTGATGTTGTGGTGGTCGGCGGTGATCTGGTTCCTGTTCGAGGCGATCAACTTTCGGCTGCGGGATTGGTACTACGTCTTCCTCCCGGCGGGCCGGCTCGAGCGCTGGCTCGGCATCACGGTATCGCTCGCGACGGTGGTCCCCGCCGTGCTGCTCCCCGAGCGCCTGCTGGACCGACTGGGCGTGTGGCGCGACCTCCGGCTCCGCGGCTTCACCCTCGAGCCGCAGCACCTGGAGATCGCCGGCTGGGTCGGCTGGGGACTGCTCGCCGCCGTACTGGCCTTCCCACGCTATCTCTACCCGCTGACCTGGGGCGCAGTCTGGCTCATCGCCGAGCCGCTCTTGTACCGGCGCGATCCCGCGCACTCGCTGTCTGCGGATATGACCCAGGGCAGCTGGGGGCGCATCGCACGGCTCATGGCCGCGGGTCTCTTCGCCGGGGTGCTGTGGGAGTCCTTCAACGCCATGGCGCGGGGCCGCTGGATCTACACCGTCCCCTTCCTCGAGCACCTGAAGATCTTCGAGATGCCGCTGGTGGGTTTCCTTGGCTTCCCGTTCTTCGCACTGGAGGTGTGGTCGCTCTATCACCTGGTCGCGCCGCACACCAATCGCCGTACCCTGCTCGGCTCCGCCGCATTCGTGGTCCTCGTGCTCATCGGGATCGACCATTGGACCGTGAGCTCCACGACACCGGCGCTGCGCGATCTGCCGGGCGTGACGAACGCGGTGATCTCGCGATTACAGGCGGCCGGCTGGGACAACGTGTTCCGCGTCGCGCGAAGCCCCGTGGCGGAGCTCGCGTACCGCGCCAACCTGAGCCCGCGCGACGCGCGCACGGCGCAGGACGCGGCGCGCCTGGTGACACTCCGCGGCATCGGCACGGCGCACGCGGCGGCGCTGATCGGCGGCGGAGTTGGGAGCGTGGAGGTGCTGGCCGCCTCCGACCCCGACTCGGTGTGGCAGATGGTGCGGGCCGTGGGGGGCGGCGCGCGCCCCACGCCCGCAGAGGTGCGGGTGTGGGTGCGCGCCGCCCAACGACAAGCGCGGCCTACGCTACCGCCGGCTCCGGGACGGCCGACCACTCATCCACCAGCTCGTCAACCGTCCTGAGCTGGCGCGCCGGGTCGGTCGCGTACCAGGCCTTGAAGTACTCGAGGCCCGCTCGATGCGCCTCGTCCGTGAACGCCTGCAGCCCGTCCGCCACCCATACCAGATCGTACCCGCGCTGGAACGCGTCGCCCGACGTGTGTCGGGCGCAGCAATCGGTATGCAGGCCGGTGATGTAGAGCCGTGTCAGCCCCCGCTCCTCCAGAGTGCGCTCGAACTCCGGGTTTAAGAACGGGCTGTAGGTCTGTTTGCCGAGCACCACGTCGCCGGGCTCAGGTGCGAGCCCCGGCACGATCTCGGCGTTCCACGTGCCTGCCATGGCGTGCGGCGGCCACTTCCGGAGCTCGCTGTCGCCCGGCGTGTGGGCATCGGTCGCGTACACGACCGTGACGCCGGCGCGCCGCGCCGCCGCGAGCAGCCGGCCCAGGGGTGGGATGATGCGCTGGGCGCGCTCCTGGTAGTCAGGACCGCCGGCACCGGCGATGACGCCACCGGGATAGACAAAATCGTTCGCCATGTCGATCACGACCACGGCGCTATGCTGGAGATCATTGCGCTGCGAAGGCATGGAAGACTCCCATTGTTGTAGGACCGCCGCCGGGGGGCCGATTGGGCAACGCCTAGGCCCGGCCGAAATGCCGAACCACTCCCGGCGGTCCCTTCCCTTCCACCACGGCGAACACCTTGCGGAACCACGGTGTTCCTGGTCCTGTTTAGCGAGCATATGAAAATCTCATTCATCGGACTCGGCAACATGGGCCTGCCTATGGCGCGGAACCTGTTGCAAGCGGGCTACACGCTCACCGTCTACAATCGCACGCGTGCCCGTGCCGACCAGCTGAAGCAGCTCAATCCTAGCGTGGCTGATAGTCCCGCCGCCGCGGCGCGAGACGCGGAGGTTCTGGTCACCATGGTGGCGGACGACGCCGCTCTCGAAGACGTGCTGCTTGGCCCCCAGGGCGCGCTGGCGGCGCTGCCCCGCGGAACGATTCACGTTTCGATGAGCACCATCAGCCCCGCGCTGTCGCGCCGGCTGGCCGAGCGACACGAAGCCGCCGGCCAAACGTACGTCGCCGCGCCGGCGTTTGGGCGGCCGGAAGCGGCGGAGGCAAAGAAGCTGTGGATCGTGGCCGCGGGACCCGCGGATGCGCTCCAACGATGCCGGCCGGTGCTGGACGCGCTGGGTCAGGGTGTGAGCGTCGTGGGCGACGACCCGGCGCGCGCCAACGTGATCAAGCTCGCGGGCAACTTCTTGCTTGCGGCCGCGATCGAAGCGATGGGTGAGGCGTTCGCGTTGACGCGCAAATACGGCGTCGCGCCCGCCGATGTGCTGGATATTGTGAACGGCCGGCTGTTCCGCTCGCCGATTTACGAGAACTACGGCAAGCTGATCGCCGAGGAGCGCTACGAGCCCGCCGGGTTCAAGCTGAAGTACGGTTTGAAGGACATCCGCCTCGCGCTGGGCGCCGCGGACGAGGTGGCGGCGCCCATGCCGCTGGCGAGCCTGATCCGGGACCGCTACCTCTCCGGCGTGGCGCGCGGCTGGAGCGACATCGACTGGGCCGCGTTGGCCCGCATCGCCGCCGCGGACGCCGGGCTCACCCCCCCGCGATCGCCGGGATGACGGTCACCTCGTCGCCGTCCTGAACGGGGGCCGCGAAGCCACCCCGGAAGCGCACGTCTTCGTCGTTCAAATAGAAGTTGACGAAAGGATAGGGCTTCCCCTCCTTGTCCCGCAGCCGGGGCGCGAGGGCGGGGTAGCGCGCGGCCACATCGGCCACGGCCTCGCCCAGGGTCCGGCCTGTCGCCTCGATCGTCCGGGCGCCGCCCGTATGGGCGGCGAGCACCGATGGCAGGTTCAGCGTGATGGCCATGTCCGTTCCTCCTCTACTAGAGTCGTCACCTCCCGCAGCCGCGGCGCGATGACCGGGGCTTCAGGAACCGCTCCGTGCACCGCCTCGACCGTCTTCAAGCCGTGGCCCGTGATGCAGAGCACCACTTCGTCCTGGGCGTCGAATCGGCCCGCGCGCGCCAAGGCGAGCGCGCCGGCGGCGGTGACGCCGCCCGCCGTCTCGGCGAACACGCCCGTGTCCTGGGCGAGAAAGCGGATCCCTTCGACCAGCTCCGAATCGCTCACCGCTGCAGCCCAGCCACCCGTCTCCCGCATGGCGCGCGCCGCGAACACGCCGTCGGCCGGATTGCCGATCGCGAGCGAGCGGCAGATGGTCTGCGGCACCTCGGGCGCGATGGCGTCGGCGCCGCGCTCCACCAGGCGGACAATCGGCGCGCACCCGGCTGCCTGCGCGCCGTACAGGCGCGGAGGCCGGCCGTGCACCAGCTTCGCCTCGAGAAACTCGCCGAACCCTTTCCTCAGCTTCGAGAGCAGCGAGCCCCCGGCCATGGGCGCCACGACCGCCGTCGGGAGCCGCCAACCGAGCTGCTCCGCGATTTCGTACGCCACGGTCTTCGACCCCTCGCCGTAGTAGCTGCGCAGATTGACGTTCGCGAACCCCCAGCCGAACCGATCCGCAACCTGGGCGCACAGCCGGTTCACGTCGTCGTAGGTCCCGCGCACCCGCACGAGGCGGGCGCCGTACACGCTCGTCCCGATCACCTTCCCCGCCTCGAGCTCGTCGGGGATGAAGATCCATGCCTTGAGGCCGGCTCGCGCGGCATGCGCCGCGACGGCGTTCGCGAGGTTGCCGGTGGACGCGCAACCGATGGTATCGAGCCCGAAGGCGGCGGCGGCGTTGATCGCGGCGGCCACCACGCGGTCCTTGAAGGAGAGCGACGGATGGGACACGGTGTCGTTCTTCACCCACACCCGCGCGACGCCGAAGCGCCGCGCGAGCGCCGGGGCGTCGACCAGCGGCGTGAACCCCGTGTCGAGCGACCACACCGGATCGCCGTCGAACGGCAGCCACTCCTTGTAGCGCCAAAGCGAAGGCGCCCGCCCAGCGATGGTCTCGCGGTCCGGCAGCGGGCGTCCCGGCTCGTACACAGGCTCGAGGGGCCCGAGGCACTCCTGGCAGATGGCCGTCGGGGCGGCGGCGCGCTCGGTGCCGCAGCTACGGCAGCGGAGCGGCCGGGCGGTGAGCGGCGGGGAAGCGATGGTAGCCGGCATGTGAGCCTCAACAAAAAAACCCGGGCAACTACTGCCGCGGGCGGTCGCTTTTTAGCACCTTGTTTAACGTGGCGGCAATACGCGGCAAATCACCACGAGTCGTCGATTGTCGATGTTAACAATACTCGGCCGTCTAATCGGCCGCAACCGGAGACACTTCCCCCACGAAGCGCCGGATCGCGGCGAGCGCCCGCTCCAGCTCCGCCGGCTCGGTGGCGTAGCACAGCCGCAGGTGCCCCTCGCCGCCCGGCCCGAACGCCGTTCCAGCCAGCACCGCGATGTACCGCTCCGCGAGTAGGCGCTCGGCAAAGGCTTTGGAGGTGAGGGCGGTGCGCTCGAGCACTCCGCTGATGTCGGGGAAGCAGTAAAAGGCGCCTGCCGGCGACGCGCAGCTGATCCCGTCGATCGCATTCAGGCCCCGCGCCAGGAGATCGCGCTTGGTGCGCAGTCCCGCCACCATACGAGTGACCGCGTCCTGCGGCCCCGTGAGCGCCGCGATCCCTGCGTGCTGTACGAACGTCGCGGTGCAGGAAACGTTGTTGATGACGAGCGTGGTCATTGCTTCGGTGAGCGACGTCGGCATCACCCCGTAGCCCAGACGCCACCCCGTCATCGAGTATCCCTTCGAAAACCCGTCCACGATCACCGTGCGGTCCGCCATGCCGGGGAGCGCGGCGATCGAGTCGCGCCGCCCGTCGTAACGAATCTGTCCGTACACCTCGTCCGAGATGACCCACAGGTCGTGGCGCTGGGCCAGCTCGGCGAGCGCCGCGAGGTCGCGGGCCGTCGCCACGCCACCGGTGGGGTTGTGGGGCAAATTGAGGATGAGCACGCGGGTGCGCGGCGTGATGCGCTGCGCGATCGCCTCCACGTGCGGCGCGAACTCCCGCGTCTCGTCCAGCGGGTAATAGACCGGCCGCCCGTCCGCGAAGCGAACGACGGACTCGTAGATCGGGAACCCCGGGTCGGGGCAGAGCACCTCGTCGCCGGGCGCGATCAGCGAGAGTGCCGTGCAGAAGAGCGCCGGCTTCGCCCCGGGAGTAACGACGACATTCTCCGCGGTGGCGCGCACGCCGCGCGCCGCGAGCGAGCGCGCGATCGCGTCACGCAGCTCCGGCACGCCTGCGGCGAGGGCGTAGCGAGTGAGGCCGTCACGCAGCGCACGCACGCCCGCTTCCACCACGTGGGGGGGGGTCGGCATGTCCGGCTCGCCGATCTCCAGGTGCACGACCTTGTGCCCCGCGGCCTCGAGCCGCCTCGCGGCGGCGAGGACCACGTAGGCCTGTTCCGTACCGAGTGTGTCGAGCCGTGCCGCTGAGTGCATAGACGAATCGCGATCCTGTCGGTGACAACGAAACCCCAGGGCGAGCCCCCCGGGGTCGACACTACCACGCAATTTACGTGCGCGCCTGCTCCCCTGCCCTACCCAATCGGGGGGGGTCTATTTGGCGCGCTCCAAATAGGCACCCTCACGGGGGTCCACCCGGACTTTTTCACCCTCGGAGATAAACTCGGGCACCTGAATCGTCACGCCGTTCGAGAGCTTGGCCGGCTTGGTGCTCGCGGTCTTTGTGGCCCCGCGCATGACCGGCGAGGTCTGCACGACGGTCAGCTCCACCACCGACGGCAGGTCGATGCCCACGGGGCGGCCGTTGAGCCACTCCACCTGTATGTGCATCTCGGGCTGCAGCCAGTCGGCGTGATCGCCCACCGCTTCAGCGTCGAGGGTGTGCTGCTCGTACGTCGTGGTGTCCATCACGTGCACGCCGCCCTGATCGCGATACAACACCTGGAACTCCTTGGTCTCGAGCGGCGCCTCGTCCACGAAGTCGGTGGCGGCGAGGCGCGTGTCGAAGGTGTTCCCGGTGACGAGATTGCGGAACCGCACCTGAACGAAGGCGCGGAGATTCCCCGGCGTCCGGTGCGTGAAGTCCATCACGCGGCACGGCTGCCCGTCGATCATGATGACGTGGCCGCGGCGAATGTCGGTTGCTTTCATTAACTGAACGCCCTCTAGAAGAGGCGGGAAGATAAGCCGGATGGAAGCGGAATCAACGGGGCGGCTCCCCCAGCGACAGCGGCTGCGTCAGATACCCCACCCGCTCGCGCTGCCACCACACGCCGCCCGCAGCCCGCTCGGCCGGCGTGCTGAAGCGGTAGCGGTAGTAAACCAGCCGCACGTAGCGGGGCGGCGCGCCCGGAAAGGGGTTGTCGCGCAGCAAAGCGAGGACCTCGGGGGAGCCCTCGAGCAGCCGCTGGAGCAGAGGCACGAGCCATTCGCGGGCGCCTTCCGGATTGAGCGCCGCAAACCACATTTGCCAATCGAGCCGCGGCATGTGTGGCGCCACGAACGCCGGGGCACGAGCCGGATCGCCCGGCTTCCAGCGGAACTGGTACTCGCGCCAGTGCACGGTGTCGGCGCCGCCTTCGATCACGATCTCGAAGCGCTCCGTGGTCATCACGCGGAACAAGCCGTACCCGTTCACCGAGCGCAGCGGCGCCACCGCGTCGAGCAGCGGGTTGGCGAACGTGCCTCCGCCGCGCGTGCCGGGCAGCGTCTGTATGATCTCGCGCGCGAAGGCCAGCGCGGCGAGCAGCGCGAGCAGCGGTGCGAACCCCCGGATCGCGTACTGCTTCCAGCGGGGCTCCGGGTCTCCGGCAGCGAGCCGCAGCGGCAGCACGCGCTGCAACGCGGCGTCATCGAGCAGGGCCACACACAAGACGATCGCCAGCAGATTGAAGAAACCATAGTTGCCGGTCAGCGCGATCGCGAGCTGTCCGAGCACCAGAAGCGCACATGCTACGTGGCGCGCGCGACGGCTCCACCGCCCCGCCCACCGCTCGGGAACGAAAATGAGCCATGGGACGAGCAGCTCGATCGCGATGAGCGCCAGCGTCATGAGGTGGTGCACCCCCTCGGGGAGCCATTGCGCGTACCACGCCGGCCCGGTGGGCAGCGGCTGGGTCCAGAAGTGGAAGTCGAGCGCGGTGAGGTGCCGCCACGTGAGATCGCCGCTCGCGAGCTTTGTGATCCCTGAGAGGAACATCAGCCGGAACACGAGCGCCCACACCAGCCATCGCATCGCCGTCGAGGGCGGGCCCTCTCGCGCGAGACTCGGCCGCAGCTGCGTGGGCGCGTACAGCACCGCCAGGAGTCCGGTCTCGAGCAGCAGCGCGTCCCACTGGAACCAGAGGAAGGTCTGGCCCGCCACGGCGAGCGACAGGTAACAGATCCAGAGAAGCAGCAGAACCGGGACCTGGGCCACGCCCGCCACCAGCAGCACGGCGAGCCCCGCGCCGGCCCACGCCAGGGCGTGGAGCATCCCGTCGCTTGCGCCCAGCCAGCAGAGCGAGGGGAATAGCCGGTACGCGGTGGTCCCGTAGGCGGCGTGGGCCCGTTGGAGGAATCCGCCCGCCGGCAGGATGCCCTGATCTCCAACGAGGCCCGTGATTTGCAGCGCTAGCGAGACAAAGGCGACGAAGTACACGACGCCGAGCAGGCGGAGGAATAGCCAGCGCGAGAGGACGTAGGCCGGTTGGTCGGCACGGGTGGCCAAACCCTCGGTGATGTCTGCCGTTGTGCCCTCGCCGCGGAAACGGTAAATAATGATGCGGAGAACGCGCCTCTGTCCCGAGTCGAACCGTGCCTCGCCTTCCGGTGTAGCACGTGTCCTACACAGCGGTTGTCCGTGTGGACACCCGTGTGATCTACGTCACGCCAGACATGGCAGGAGGTTGAGAAAGATGACCCGCAATTGCCGTCGCCTTGTGCGCGGCGCATGGCTCCCCATCGCGCTCCTCGTCGCCGCAGGGTGCAAACAGGGACCGTCCCCCGAGGTACAGGCGCGCCTCGACAGCCTGTCCCAGGCGTCGTCCCAGCGCGACCGGTTGATGCAGGAGGTCGCCGAGAACACGCGCCTCGTGAGCGAGATCAGCCGCGAGCTCGCTCGGGTGAACGTACCGGCGCGAGCGCTCAAGGTGTCCGGCGAGTCGCCACTTCGCGCATCGCGCGATACGCTCATCCAGAAGATCCGTTACATGACCACGCGGGTGAAGGAGCTGGAGCCGCGGCTCAAAGAGAGCGAGCAGCGGATCAAGGATCTGACCAGCCTGTCCGACAGCCTGCGGAACGAGCTCGCGTCGACGATGCAGAACCTCCAGGGCGTGATCGACAATCAGAAGGAAACGATTGACGCGCTCACGCTCCAGGTGGAGACCCTCACGGCGGAGAATTCGGCCCTCCGGGACACGCTCGAGAACATGTCCACGATCTCGAACACGGTCTACTACGTGGTCGGCACCAAAGACGAGCTCGAGCAGAAGGGGATCATCTCAGAGGAAGGCGGCGCCCGCTTCCTCTTCGTCCTGTGGAAGAGCGGGAAGACGCTCGTGCCGGCGCGCAACCTCGATCCCGGCGTCTTCACGGTGGCCGATCGGCGGCATTTTACGGAGCTGCCGCTGCCTGCATCGGATAAGGAGTACCGGATCGTGTCGCGCCAGGACACCTCGGCGCTCGAGACGCCGCCGGACCACGACGGCAAAATCAGCGGACACGCGGTGAAGATCGCCGACCCGGCGAAGTTCTGGGCCAACTCGAAATACCTCATCATCGTCGAAGGCTGAACGCAATCCAGAGGGGAGGCTCGCGGCGCTTGACCGGGAACACCCGGGCCGCTAGCCTCCCCCTTGTGGTCCCCTTTGCCAGCGCAGGCCCCGGTCTCTTGAGCCCGGACCGGTGACCTGTAGCGGGGCGGCCCCAGTTTTGTTGCCGGTTCGGTCGCCCGCACGTGTGCTGTGTCGCTGGGGGAACCACCGCCGCTAGGCGCGCACGGGGCGCGGGACTTGCGATTGCCCGCCGGCGTGCCGGCACGAACTGAACCAGAAGGGGGGCTCATGCACGGAGTGATCAGGCGGTACCGGGTAAGGCTGGGCACGGTGGAGCAGGCAGCCCACTATGCGGAGAAAGGGTTTCTGCCCATCGTCCGTGACATCCCGGGCTTCGTCTCCTGCCACCTGCTCGATGCCGGGAACGACATCCTGACCTGCATGGCGCTGTTCGAGACCGAGCAGGGAGCCGAGGCCGCCGTGCGCGCCTCGCGCGATTGGTTCCGCGACGAGTGGTCGTCGTTCCGGCCGGTCCCACCGGAGGTGACCATCGGTGAGGTCCTGGCCCGCGCCACGGCCGATCGCCGTGCGGCGGACCGCCGCCAGCTGGCACTGGTGGGTGCAGCGACCTGGAGCGGCCCCGAGCGCCGGGTGAACGGCAACCGCCGGGTGGAGACCCCGAGCTGGGCGGCAGCGGGCTAGCGCCCTAGCCCGACTCCCTGAAGCGCTTCGTACAGGTCGTCGAGCGCGGCAGCGCCGCGCTCGAGACGCGCCTCGTCGCCCGCGTGCCGTCGCACGATGCCGGCGATCATCCGCTCCAGCCCGGCAGTCTCGCTGCGCCCGAACTTGCCATCCTTACAGTCGATGTCGTGCACCAGCTCGCCGATGGCCGTCAGCCCCGGATCGGCGAGCCCGAACCGCGCCACCAGCGTCTCGAAGGTGCAGCGGTCCCCCTCGTGCGTGTACTCGGCCTCGAACATGTCGAAACGCAGCTCATGTGGCGCGCTGCGCGCATCCTGGGCCGCGACGAACCGGAAGCGGGCCTTCGGGTCGATGAAGCGGCGAATGAGCCAGGCGCTGGCGATCCGGTCCACATGCACGGCGCTCCGGGTCACCCAGGTCCGGCCGTGGACGGGGCGCGTGGGACGAGAGGCGGCCGCTCGGGGCCCGGCGGGCCTGTGCCGCTGGCGCGCTCGATTCAGCGCCGTCTCCGCCGTGCGGCGACCCGGCGCGCCGAAGTGATCGAGCGCCACGATCTCCGCCAACCGGCGCTCGAGGCGCGCCACCTCGCCTGACGACTCACCCCCACCCCCACCCCCATTCTCTCGGGCGACTTCCGCCGCCGCGCGCGCCAGCTCCGCGTACTCGGCGTCGCGCTGCGCCCGAAACAGCGCCTCGATTTGCCCGTCCGACAAGCCGTCCACGAACGCCGCCTGGCAAACGGAAGCCTCCCCGCCCCCTGCCGCAATTTCGCGCCGCAACCACTGAAAGTCTTCGCTGGCTTGCTCCGTGTGGGGCAGTACGTAGACGGAATTCTTGATCGCCACCGCGCCGATCCGCTGCAAGCGCCGCCAGATCTTCACCCTGAAGTAGTCGGGCTTGGGCGGAAGCTGATGGATGAGGAGCAACCAGCGCCCTCCCGGAGAGGGAACCCGCTTCGCAACCTTCCGGCTGGTGCCCCGCCCCCTTACCACAGGTTCCGCATCGCAGAGCCCGCGGGCCGCCGCGCCCGGACCGGCTCACCGGCCGCGGCGCCGGTCATTGCGACGCGCGCGTCGACGCCAAGGGCGCCGGTCGCGGGATTGAAAAAGTGGTCGCCGGCCACGGCCAACGTGAGGGCAGCGACTTCCGGCTCGGAGAAATGACGGCGTAGCTCGGCCAGGACCGCTTGGGGAATCCCACCAGTCGCTTCGGCGTAGCGCGACACCGCTTCGGTGAACGCGAGCGCGGCGCGGTCCCGCGCGGAGAAGACCGGGCTCGCGGCGTAGTGTCGCAGCGCCGCGAGCTCGGCGGCGGGGAGAAACGCCTTGCGCCACCGATGGAGGCCGTGCTCGATGCACCAGCGACACCCCGACAGCTCGGCGGCCAGCTGCCGCACGAGCAGGTCGACGCGGGAGTCGAGCGCAGCCCCACCCGCGATGTAGCGGCCCATGCGCGCATAGGAGGGCAGCGTGCGTGGGCCCGGGAGGGGTGCCGGTGGCGGAGCGGCGATCGCCCTCCAGGTCGTGGCAAGCCACCGTAGCAGTATCATGTTGATGATACAACTGTATCATCACAGGGACGATCGAGCAACCCCCTTCCCCCGGCTCCCGTCCCCCTATTTCTTGGCTTTCCATGTCTCTCTCCCGTCGCCTGCTGCTGCGCGCCTCCCGCAGCGCGTGGCTCGCCCGGCAGCTGTCCCAGCGCGCGTTCTTTCGACGCGCCACGCGACGATTCATGCCCGGGGAGGACCTCGGCGCGGCGCTCGCGGCCGCGGCGGACCTCGCCCGCGAGGGCCTGGGCAGTGTGCTCACCCAGCTGGGCGAGCAGGTCACGAGCCGCGAGGAGGCCGCCGGCGTGCGTGACCACTATCTGCGGGTACTCGAGGAAATCAGGCAGCGCCAGCTGCCTACGGAGATTTCCGTCAAGCTCACCCACTTGGGCCTGGACCTGAATCCCAAGGCGTGCCTCCAGGACCTGCTGGCACTCGCCGCACGCGCAGCCGCAGTCGGGTCGTTTCTGTGGATCGACATGGAGGAGTCGCGCTACGTAGATCCGACGTTGGAGCTGTTCCAGGCCGTTCGTGCCGCTCACGCGGGCGTCGGCGTGTGCCTGCAGGCCTACCTGCGCCGCACGCCGGCCGACCTGGAGGCCCTGCTCCCGCTGGCGCCCGCCATCCGGCTCGTGAAGGGCGCCTATAACGAGCTTCCGGACGTGGCGCTCCCGAAAAAGCGCGATGTGGATGCGGCCTATGCGGTGCTCGCCGGGCGGCTGCTCGAGCGCGCGGCCCAAGGCGAGGCGCGCGCCGTGTTCGGCACCCACGATCTCGGCCTCCTCGCCCGGCTGCGCCAGCGGGCCCTGGCCGTCGGGGCCGCACCGGGTGTCTACGAGGTACACATGCTGTATGGCATTCGCGCCGCCGAGCAGCGCGCGCTCCACAGCGAAGGAGTTCCCGTCCGTGTCCTGGTCAGCTATGGGACGCACTGGTTCCCGTGGTACATGCGGCGGCTCGCCGAACGACCGGCGAATGTGTGGTTTGTGGTGAGACACCTCCTCGGGTAGGTGAACCCCGGGGCGACTTGAGCCCGGCTGGTCATCCCGCGAGCTTTCCCGACATGACGGCTCGAACCTCTCTCTCCGTTCCTTCCGCGCCGGCCGAGCTCGACCGCTGGCGCCGCGAGACGCCGGGGTGCCGGGACCGGATCCATCTGAACAACGCGGGCGCGGCGCTCATGCCCCAGCCGGTGCTCCTGGCGCTCACGGCGCACCTCGAGCGCGAAGCCGCGATCGGCGCCTACGAGGCGGAGGACGAAGCCGAGCCGCGTGTGCGCGAGACGTACGAGCTGCTGGGCCGGATGGTGGGCGCCGCTGCCAGGAACATGGCCATCGTCGAGAACGCAACGGTCGCCTTCAGCCAGGCCGTGTCCGCGTTCGACTTCCGTCCGGGCGACCGCATCGTCACGACGCGCGCCGACTATCCCTCGAACCAGCTGACCTACCTGTCGCTCGCTCGCCGCGCGGGGGTCGAGACGGTGCGTGCGGACGACCTCCCCGAGGGCGGCGTCGATCCGGCCAGCGTGCGCCAGCTGGCGAGTCACCCCCGCACGCGGCTCGTGGCGCTGAGTTGGGTGCCCACCAACTCGGGGCTGGTGCAGGACGCGGCCGCGGTAGGAGAGGTATGCACCGAGCTGCGGGTGCCGTACCTGATCGACGCCTGTCAGTCGGTGGGACAGCTGGCGGTAGATGTCGGCGCGTTGCGCTGCGATTTCCTGGCCGGCACCGGACGCAAGTTTCTGCGCGGCCCGCGCGGCATCGGCTTCCTCTATGTGTCCGACCGGATGCTCGAGCGCGGGGCGTTCCCCTTATTCCTCGACATGCGGGGTGCGGACTGGACCGATCCGGACGCCTTTCGCCTCGCCGATGGCGCTCGCCGCTTCGAGAACTGGGAGTTTGCGTACGCCCTGGTGGCGGGCCTGGGAGCGGCCGCCCGCTACAGTCTCGCGGTGGGCTCGGCCGGGCGCGAGCGCGCCCGCAGGCTCGCCGCCTCGCTGCGCCCGCGGCTCGTGGAGATTCCCGGAGTGCGCGTGCTCGATCGCGGGCGGGAGCAGTGCGCCCTCGTGACCGTCGATGTCGCCGGTCGGGACGCCGCGGATCTCAAGCTGCGGCTCCGCCAGCGTGGCATTAACACCAGCTCGGCGGACCGGACGTCGGGGGTGCTCGACATGGATCAGAAGCGCGCCAGCACCGTGCTCCGTTTCTCTCCTCACTACTACAACACGGAGGACGAGCTCGAAACGGCCGTCGCGGCGCTGGCCGAGCTGGCGCGCTCGTGACCGTCGCGCGACCGGGCAAGATCATCGGGATCGGGCGGAACTACCGCGACCACGCCGCCGAGCTCGGGAATACGGTGCCGGCCGAGCCGCTCCTGTTCCTGAAACCACCCACGACCGTTATCGGCGACGGTGCGGCGATCGTGCTACCGCCGGAGTCACAGCAGGTGGAGTTCGAGGGGGAGATCGGGGTGGTCATCGGACGCCGGCTCCGGCGCGCCACGGAAGAGCAGGCCCGCGCCGGCATTGCGGGGATCACCTGCGTCAATGACGTGACCGCGCGGGACTTGCAGCGGGCCGAGGAGCAGTGGACCCGGGCGAAAGGGTTCGACACGTTCTGCCCCGTCGGGCCCCGGGTAGAGCCGGCAGACCAGCGGCGATTCGATCAGCTGGAGGTGTTCTGCCGGGTGAACGGCAAAGAGCGCCAGCACGGCCGCGCTCTCGACATGGTGTTCTCGATTCTCGCCCTGGTCTCCTACGTATCCCACGCCATGACGCTCGAGCCGGGAGACCTGATCGCCACGGGCACACCCGCCGGGGTGGGCCCGCTCGCGCCCGGCGACGTGGTCGAGGTCGAGATCCCTGGGGTGGGCGTGCTGCGGAATCCCGTCGTGGCGGAAAAACGATGAAGCGCCGGCCCGCCGCGCTGGCGGCAGTGCTCCTCCTCGCGCCGGCGCTCGTGTCGAGGCAGGCGCCGAGCAGTCAGCACGCCGCCGTCACCCAGGTGCTCGGGACAACTCATGTAACAATCGTCTACAACCGGCCGAGTGCCCGGGGGCGGGTGCTCTTCGGAAAGGGAGGAGTCGTGCCGTGGGGCAAGGTGTGGTGTCCCGGCGCCGACACTGCCACCACGATCGCGCTGAGCGGGGATATGGCCGTCGGCGGGCAACCGCTCGCAGCGGAGAAATACAGCATCTGGGCGATTCCCGGCCCCGACGAATGGACGCTGATCTTCAGCCGGGCGGCGGACGTGTTCCACATCCCCTATCCCGGCGAGGCCCGCGACGCGCTGCGGCTCAAGGTGAAGCCGCAGGCAGGGCCATTCATGGAATCGCTGGCGTTCTATTTTCCTGCCGCCGACGCGGAACGGGCGCTCCTGAACCTGCACTGGGGCGAGACGATCGTGCAGGTCTCGCTCGCCGTGAAGTAACAGCCCCTAGTCCTCGACCTGTTCGCGCTGGTCCAGCCAGTTCTTGACGGCAAATCCGAGCGTTGCGCCGAACCCGGCGCTCGCCACGGTCAACAGCAGTTTTCCGGCTATCAGTAGTACGGCCATGCTTCGAGCTCCTCGAAAAAACGCCGACGCCCCCTCGCTGTAACCTTCGCAGCGCGGGGGCGTCGGTCTCACCCAGGTCGATCGACTGCTGCGCCTTACATCCCACGCATCCAATCACGTTCCGCAATTCGCAGACCGTGACAACAGGTGCGATTCGGCCACATCGAGACAAGCGTGGGCTGTTGGGTCATTGCAAAAAGCCTAATAAGTGGCGGCCGCCCAAGTCAACGACCCATTCGGGGGGCATCAATCCTGGTGGGCCTTCCACGCCCGGTAGTACGCGGCCGCCTCGTCCA
>Ga0137409_10001338_pt1 | contig 26698 bp, 24 predicted proteins | sample CZODoug1_16funga_FD_122059 | JGI IMG/M metagenome (GOLD analysis project Ga0137409, IMG submission 122059) | Vadose zone soil fungal communities from Angelo Coast Range Reserve, California, USA - CZODoug1_16fungal (Hybrid Assembly) | ecosystem: Environmental > Terrestrial > Soil > Vadose zone...
CCAGCCGGGCCAGGCCGAGCCGGGCGCCGGCTGACTTTGGATCGAGCTCGAGCGAGCGGCGGTACGAGGCGGACGCCTTGTCGTTCTGGCCATCGAACAGGTAGAGACCACCCAGGAGCGTATGGAAGCCGGCATCCTGCTCGTTCGCCTTGACCGCGGATTCCGCGACTTGGATGGCCTCCTTGGTTCGTTTTTGACCCAGAAGCGCGGTCACCTTGGCCTGAACCGCCGGCAGCGATTTCGGATTGGCCTGAATGGCGGCGTCGAACTCCTTGACGGCCGCGTCCGGGTCATTGGCGGCAAGATCGAGCTGACCCAGCGCCAGCCGCGCAGGAACATACGTTGCGTCGAGCTCGGCAGCTTTGGCATACATGTTTCGCGCGGATTTGGCATCGCGCCGGATAGTCTGGATCTGGCCCATGAGCAAGTAGACCTGCGGGGACTGAGGCGCCAGTCGCTGGGCGGTGCTGGCGGCGGCAAAGGCCTCATCCAACCGTCCCAGTAGGAGAAGTGCGCGCGCGCGTTCGACCTGATACTCCAACGTTTTGTCGAGGGTCTTACCGAGCGGTTCCAGTTGAGCCAGAGCGTCACGCGCGCGCCCGGCCCGCGTGTAGGCAACGGCCAGTCGAAAGCTCGCACGAGCGTTGCCGGGAATCTGCCGGAGCAGCTCCTCGAGCTGGCTGATCGCCGAAGCGGGATCATTGCTGGCGAGATACGCCGCCGCCAAGAGATAGCGCGCATCAGCAAACCGCGGCGCCCGCTCGACCACGGGGGCGAGGAGTCGCACGGCATCGGCATGCCGCCCGGCTTGGATGTAGAAAGCGCTCAGCGCCGTCACCGTATCATTCGACCAGGCTCGCCGATCGATCCCTTCCAGCTCCTTGATTGCTTCCGGCAAATGACCCAGTTGGGCCTGGGCAACGGCGACACCCTGTCGGACTCTGGAGTTGTTCGGCGTGATCGCTCGTGCCTGCTCGAAGAGCTTGAGCGCTTCGCTCGGCCGATTCTGGCTGAGCTGGATGGATCCGAGTCCCACGAGGCTCTGCGCGTCTTGCGGATTCTTTGCCAGCGTGGCGCGGAAGGCCTGCTCTGCCTCCGGCACCTTGCCTGATCTGAAAAGGGCGAAGGCCACCGTCCGGCCAAGCTCGGGAGATGACTCCCCTGGGGAGATCGGCCCGAGAAGCGTCAAGGCCTCCTGGGGCCTTCCCTGTCCCAACAAAGACGCGGCCTGGATATAAAGTCCGTCCGGATTCCGCGGTTCTTTCGACAGGATCAAAGCCGCCTGTTGCTCCGCATCCTTCCAGGCCCCGATCTGAACGAGGGCACGACCGAAGTCAACCGCAATTGGGAGAGAATCGGGAGAAAGCTTTTTCGCGCGCTGAAATTCTCGGGCCGCGTCTCCATACCACGATTTTGCGGCATAGGCACGACCGAGACCCTGCACGGCCGGGACGAAGTTCTCGTCCACCTGCAGGGCCGTTCTAAACTCAATGACGGCCTCGTCGACCTTCCCGTCCTTCAAGTACTGCTCGCCGCGAGCGAGAGCCTTCTGCTTCTTGGCCTCGGGGCTTTGCCCACAGGCCGCGCCAAGCACGAGTGCGAGCGCCACCATGAGCAGAACTGCAGAAACTCCGCCGGTCTTCCGCGTCGGCTTCACCATTGTTGCCTCATCATTGCCCCTTGCCTTCGAGGCGCAGTCAATGTTCAGAGCCATCTTGACGTCTGCATTTAAGCACTCTAGCACAGGACGTTTGTCAGACTACCTCATCGAGGGTTGCGCCTTTACCTGGGCCTGCGTACTCCGATTCATTCGAGTGGCGCGCCCCTCAACCGGAGCAGAGCTCGCTGACCGCCTTCAGGCGGTCGGACGGGCTCGGATGCGTGCTGAGCCAGGCCGAAAAGATCCTGGTTGACCGCTCGCGTTCGAGCCGCTCGAGAATTCCCAACGTGCCTTGACATCCACGAATCCGGCCCACCGCCCGCCCAAGCAGGTCGAGCGCGAACCTGTCCGCTGCGAGCTCGTCTTCCCGGTCGTAGGCTCGATATTTGCCCTCGGCGGCTGCCTCCGAAGCGATCTGAGTGCCCATGACCCCTACGGCCAGAAGCGGACCGATGAGGGGGACTGCGGCCAGCGAGGAACCCCTCTCGCTTATCCCCTCGCGCGTCTTCTTCTGTAACTCGGGGGCGGAGGCGAACGAGGCCGCGATCAAACTTGCCAGGAAGTGGGGGAACCGCAACCTCGACGGCGCCTTCGAGATCATCACCACGGCCGGCTCCTTCCACGGCCGGACGCTCGCGACGGTGACCGCGGGCGGCCAGCCCAAGTATTCGGAGCCTTTCAAGCCGCTCCCGGAGGGCTTCGCGCACGTGCCTTACAACGACCTCGATGCGATCAAGGCGGCGACGAGCGAGCGCACGGTCGCGGTGATGCTGGAGCCGGTGATGGGCGAGATCGGAGTCATCCCGGCGGCCCCAGGTTATCTCGCCGGCGTCCGCGCCTGGTGCGACGCCCAGAACCTGCTCCTGATCCTCGACGAGGTGCAGACCGGCCTCGGCCGCACCGGCCGCTGGTTCGCCCATCAACATCACGGGATCACGCCGGACGTGATGACTCTGGCCAAGGGCCTTGGCGGTGGCGTGCCGATCGGAGCCTGCCTGGCGGCGCCGCGCGCCGACGTCTTCGAGCCGGGCGACCATGGCTCGACCTTCGGCGGCAATCCCCTCGCCTGCGCCGCGGCTCTTGCCGTCCTTTCTGTGATCGAGCGCGACGGCCTCGTCGGCCACGCCGCAGAGATGGGTGACGCCCTCCACGAGGCCATGCTCGACCTGGGCGCCAAAGACGTTCGCGGGCTCGGGCTGATGCAGGCGTTCGAGTTTGGTGAGCCCCGCGCGAAAGCGTTCCAGCAGTCATGCCTGGAAGCGGGCCTGATCGTCAACGCCGTCGACGAGCACTCGATCCGGTTGGTCCCGCCGCTGATCATCGGCAACGCCGAGATCGACCGAGCGCACTCGACCATGAAGAAGGCCGCCTCATGACGCCGACCAAAAGCCAGCGCCACAACGCGATCCTCGAGGTCGTCAATCGGGGTTCCGTGCATACGCAGCAGGACATCGCCCAGGCGCTGGCGCGCAAGGGTCTCCGGGCCACGCAGGCCACGATCTCTCGTGACATCCAGGAGCTCGGGCTGGTCCGGGCCGGCAGCGGCTATCGCAGCTCCGCGGCATTGGTCCGCGAGCTCGTGCTGTCGATCGAGCTAGTCGAGCCGGTCGCGGTGATCAAGACCCCGCCCGGGACCGCGAACCTCGTCGCGCGCCGGATCGACGAGGCCGCCCTTTCGGGCGTCGCCGGCACCGTGGCCGGCGACGACACGATCATCGCGGTGCTGCGCAATCGCAGCGCCGGGCGGGCACTCAAAGAGCTCCTCAGTGTCGGCTGACAAAAAGTTGGTTCTGGCGTACTCGGGCGGCCTGGACACCTCCGTGGCGATCCGCTGGCTGAAGGACCTCGGCTGGGACGTGATCGCTTTCACCGTTGACCTCGGTGAGCAGAAGGACCTCGATGCGATCCAGGCGCGCGCCCTGAAGATCGGCGCGTCCGCGGCGTATGTCGCCGACGGCCGCGCGCCCTTTCTCCAGCTCTTCGTCTGGCCGTCGCTCCAGGCGGGCGCCGTCTACGAGAAGGAGTATCCGCTGGCGACCGCGCTCGGCCGGCCGCTGATCGCCGCGATGATGGTCGAGATCGCACGCCGCGAAGGGGCGACCGCCATCGCGCACGGTTGCACGGGCAAGGGCAACGATCAGGTGCGGTTCGACGTCACGACCGCGGCTCTCGCTCCGGATCTCGAGGTGGTCGCGCCGGTCCGCGAGTGGGGCATGAATCGCGACGACGAGATCGAGTTCGCGGCAAAGCACGGAATCGAGGTGCCCGCCACGGTGCGGTCGCCGTACTCGACCGACGAAAACCTGTGGGGCCGCTCGATCGAGGCCGGAGTGCTGGAAGACCCCTGGGCTGAGCCGCCGCGCGACGTGTACAGCTGGACGCGAGACCCGCGAGACTGCCCGGACGAGCCGGCCTACCTCGAGATCGGCTTCAAGGAGGGGCTCCCGGTGTCGCTCGACGGCAAGCCGGTCGACGCAATACAGCTGGTCACGACCCTCAACCGGATCGGCGGTGAAAACGGGGTCGGCCGCATCGATCACCTGGAAAACCGCCTCATCGGCATCAAGTCGCGCGAGATCTATGAGGCGCCGGCGGCGGTGCTGCTGCTGCAGGCGCACCAGGCGCTCGAGGACATCACGCTGCCCAAGGAGGTCGCGCGCTTCAAGGACATCGTGGCGCAGCAGTGGGCGCAGATGGTTTACGACGGCCTGTGGTTCAGCCCGCTGCGCGATGCGCTCTATGCCTTCGTCGCCGAAACGCAGCGCCACGTCACGGGCGAAGTGCGACTCAAGCTGTTCAAAGGGTCGTCGCAGGTGGTCGGACGCAAGGGGCCGCACCAGCTATATGAACTCTCTCTCGCCACGTATGGAAAGGGCGACGCCTTCGATCAGTCGGCCGCGGCCGGGTTCATCAAGCTGTGGGGCATGGGCGTGCGCACCTCGGCGCGGGTCCAGGGACAGCTGCATGCGCGCGAGCTGGGCAACTTGCTCGGGGACGTGAAGAGGCTCACGAAATAGCAGGCAAATCCAGCTTAAGCCCCTCACCCCGACCCTCTCCCCGAAGGGAAGAGGGGGGAAAACTTTGGGCTGCGCGCTTTCGCAAGCCCCTCCATCCCGACCTCGAGCGGTTCTCGTCATCGCTCGAGACGGATTTCGAGCTCTACCCCTTCGACATCGCGGGCAGCATCGCCCACGCGCGTGGCCTGGCCAAGGCCGGCCTGCTGTCCCGCGCGAAGTTGACCGCCATCGAGCGCGGCCTCCGCCGCGTCAAGCGCGAGCTCGAAAGCGGTGAGTTCAAGTTCCGGGACACGGATGAAGACATCCACACCGCGATCGAACGGCGCCTGACGGAGATCACTCCTGCCGGTGCTTCGCTTCACGCCGGGCGATCGCGCAACGACCAGGTCGCGCTCGACCTACGGCTCTACTGCCGGGTGGCGGCCTCGCAGCTGATTTCGGCGCTCGCCGACGTGGTCGACGCGCTGGCGGCCAAGGCGCGCGGGCACGCGAGCTGGGTGATGCCCGGCTACACACATCTTCAGCGGGCACAACCGGTGACGGTGGGCCACCATCTGCTAGCCCACGCTGACCCATTACTCCGGGATGCCAGGCGCTTTCGAGACGCCTATGACGCGGCGGATGTGATGCCGTTGGGCTCGGGCGCGCTCGCGGGCTCAACGCTTCCTCTGCAGCGCGAGGCAGTCCGCCGGGAGCTCGGATTCGACCGCCTGACGGAAAACAGCATCGACGCTGTGTCCGATCGCGATTTCGCGCTGGACCTGATCTACGCGTGCGCGCGCGCGTCGATTCACTTGAGCCGCCTGGCCGAGGACGTGGTCCTGTGGGCGAGCACTGAGTTCGGTTTCGTCGTGCTCGCCGATGAGGTGTCGACAGGGTCGAGCGCAATGCCACAGAAGAAAAACCCGGACATCGCCGAGCTGTTGAGAGGCCGGTCCGGCCGGGCTCTGGGAAGCCTGGTCGCCCTGGCGACGGTCCTGAAAGGCCTGCCGCTCGCCTACGACCGCGACCTTCAGGAGGACAAGCCCGCTCTGTTCGCCGCGGTGGACAACGCCCTGGACTCGCTGGACGCCGCGGCTCTCCTGGTCCAGCACCTCGAGTTCGATCGCCAGAGGCTGGCTGCCGCAGCAAGCGACCCGTCGCTCCTGGCGACCGACGTGGCCGAGTCACTGGTCAAATCCGGGACGCCGTTCCGAAAGGCTTACGAGACGGTCGGCCGCCAGGTCGTGGAGGGGAAGCTCACCGTGGCCGGGGATGCCCAGGCTTCAGTGCGCAAGCGGGACCTCCCCGGCGGCCCGAATCCACGCCGCGTTGCGGCGCGAGCGACAGCGGTGCGGCGGGAGGCGGCTGCACTGCGGCGGTGGACATTGGCTCACCCCAAGGGACTTCCGAGCTAGAGTTCGGCCGTGTTACTAGCCGTGGACGTCGGCAACACGAACGTGACGATGGCCCTGTTCGAAGGCGAGCGCCTGGTCGCCGACTGGCGGGTGACCTCCGGCCGCGAGCGGACCGCTGACGAGCTCGCGGTTGAGCTGCGGCAGCTGTTCGAGCTGCGCGGCTTCGATTTCGGCGTGGTCGACGGGGTGGTGATCTCAAGCGTCGTTCCCAACCTCAACCCGGCGTTGATGGAAACCTCGAGGCGCTACCTCAAATGCGAGCCGGTGATGGTCGGGCCTGGAGTCAAGACCAGCGTGCGCATCCGCTACGACAACCCCAAAGACGTCGGCGCCGACCGAATCGCCAACGCACTGGCCGCCTACACGAAGTACGGCGGCCCGATCGTGGTGATCGACTTCGGGACCGCCGTCACCTACGACGCCATCAACGCGGAGGGCGACTACCTGGGCGGGGCGATCGCGCCCGGGGTCGAGATCTCGCTCGACGCCCTGGTCCGCCATACCGCCATGCTCCGGCGGGTCGAGCCGGTGGCGCCCGACTCAGTGATCGGCCGCAATACCGTGGCCTCGATCCAGTCGGGCCTGATCTGGGGGTTTGTGGCGCAGGTGGAGGGGATGGTCGCGCGCTTCAGATCGGAGCTGGGGGGATCGGCCAAGGTGATCGCGACCGGAGGCCAGGCAGCCCTGCTGGCCGGGCTGACCCATGTTATCGAGACCACCGACCCGCTCCTGACCCTCGAAGGTTTACGTCTTATCTACGCTCAAAACTCCAACGGCGATGCTAGACATTAAGGCGGGATGAAGACCGCCCATGCCTTCCACCTCTACCTCCTGGGCAACCTTGACCAGTTTGGCTTCACCAAGCTGCTCGCCGACCTCGGCCTCGACGCTGAGCCGCTGATCGACCCGGCGCAGGTCGTGCGCCCCGCCCTGGTCGTGGTCGGCCCCGATCAGGCAGCGCCGGAAGGGTTGGCGGACATCACGATCACGCCGCCGGCTGACGCCTCTCCGGCCGCCCTGCGCGAGCTGCTCCGCATCGCGATGGAGAACATCGCGCTCAAGCAGCAGGTAACCCAGCTAGAGGAACAAGCCAAGCGGCAGCACCGCCAGTTCGAAGAGCTCAACCGGATCGGCATCGCCCTGTCGGCTGAGAAGGACATCGCCAAGCTCCAGAACTTCATCCTCATGACGATGCGCCAGCTGACCAACGCGGATGGCGCCAGCCTGTGGCTCAAGACGGTCGGCGACCACGACGAGCCGATGCTGTTCCTGGCTTCGAGCCAGAACACTTCGATCGACAACACCTACCAGGCATTCAAGGTGCCCGTCGATGAGAGGTCGGTCGTCGGCTACACGGTTTCGGTCGGGACCAGCCAGATCTACGACGACGCGTATCACCCGCCGCCGGGCAAGCCGCAGGGGGGAAAGGGTTTCGACGCGCAGTTCGGCTACCGCACCAAGTCGATGCTGACTGTGCCCATGCGCAACTACAACCACGAGGTCGTGGGCGCGATCCAGCTGATCAACGCGAAGCGCAAGTTCGAAACTCACCTGACAGTCGACTCGGTCGAAGCGGAAGTGGTGAGCTTCCGCCCGGAAGACCTCGAGATGATCGAATCGATCGCGAGCCAGGCGGCCGTCGCCCTGGACAACAAGAACCTTCTCGATTCGATCCAGGCCTTGTTCGATGGGTTCGTGCAGGCAAGCGTGACTGCGATCGAGCAGAGAGACCCGAGCACCGCCGGTCACTCGGGACGTGTTGAAGCATTGACCACGGCGCTGGCCCGGGCGGTGACCAGTCTTGGCGCGGGCAAGTACCGCGACGTGCGCCTGACCGACGACCAGTTCAAAGAGCTGCGTTACGCCTGCCTGCTGCACGACTTCGGCAAGGTCGGTGTCCGCGAGCACATCCTGATCAAGGCCAAGAAGCTGATGCCCGGCCAGCTCGAGGTGATCCAGTCGCGCTTTCAGTTCGTCGAGCGATCAGTCCAGGTCAAGTACGCGACCGAAAAGCTCGAAGCGATGCGAAGTGATCGTGGCAGCGCGGCAGTTCTCGACGAGATCGACAAGCGCCTTGCGGAAGAGCTCACTCAGCTGAATCAATGGGTGCTGAGCATAACGTCGGCCAACGAGCCGACGGTCCTGCCCGAGGACAAGGCGTCGATGCTCGAGTTTCTGTCGCAGCAGACGTACTACGACATGTCCGGGAAACCGCACCCGATGCTCGATCCCCAGGAGTTTCGCTTCCTCAGCATTCGCAAGGGGACGCTCGACCCGCAGGAGCGCCTCGAGATGGAATCGCACGTGACGCACAGCTTCCATTTCCTCACCAAGATCCCCTGGACACCGGTGATGCGCGGGATCCCGGAGATTGCTTATGGCCACCACGAGAAGCTCGACGGTTCTGGTTACCCAAGGCGACTCAGCGGGGACCAGATCCCGGTGCAGGCGCGGATGATGACCATCTCGGACATCTTCGACGCACTGACCGCGCAGGACCGGCCGTACAAGCGGGCCGTGCCGGTGCGCACCGCGCTCGACATCCTTCACGCCGAAGCCGAGGAAGGCAAGCTCGACAAAGACCTGCTCGAAGTCTTCGTCGCCAAGAAGATCTACCACGTGACCTCCGACCGATGAGGATCAAGTTCTGGGGTACGCGGGGCACAAGACCGACGCCCGGGCGGCGGACGCTGAGATACGGTGGCAACACGACCTGCGTCGAGGTTAGGGATGCGGAGAACAACCTCCTGATCATCGACTCCGGTTCCGGAATCGCGGAGCTGGGCAATGGTTTCAGCCCCACCGATCCGCTCCAGGCCCACCTGCTCATCACGCACACCCACCTCGATCACATCCAGGGCTTCCCGTTCTTCCTCCCGGCTTTCGTCCCCGGCACGCACCTGACAATCGTCGGCCCGGCTGGATCCGCCAAGTCGTTGCAGGCGGCTTTCGCCGACCAGATGGACCCGGCTTATTTCCCGGTGCGGCTGAGCCACATGCCGGCGGAGATGGAGTTCATCGAGCGCAATCCGGGTGAGACATTTGAGGTTGGCGCGCTTCGCATCACGCCGCACCTTTTGATGCACCCGATCCCGACTTTCGGCTACCGCATCGACGAGGGTTCGTCACGGTTCTGTTTCGCGACCGACAACGAGATCGCGATGTTCGCCAACCAGGAGAACGGCACGCTGAAGGACATGGCGAACTGGTGCCGCGACGCGGACCTGCTCGTGCACGACGCGCAGTACAGCACCGAGGAGTACAAGACCCACGCGGGTTTCGGCCACTCGACCTACGAGGAGGCGCTGTCCCTGGCCGAGCAGGCGGGCGCGAAAGAGCTCGCTTTCTTCCATCACGACCCGGTGCATTCCGACACCGACATCGATGGGCTGATCGAGGAGGCGCTGGGCAACCACAGGCAGGCGGGCGGCGCGGAGATCAACGCCTTCCCGGCGGCCGAAGAACAGGAAGTGGCCCTGTAGCGATTACCCTTTTCCGATCGTGAAGGAAGAGGCAGAGCTCGACCTACCGGCGGTGATGCGCGACCGGCGCGAGAAGCTGGAGCGACTGCGCGCGTCGGGTGTCGACCCCTATTCGCGAGGATTCCGGCCGACCCAGACCTCAGTGGCAGCGAAAGCTCTGCTGGGCGAAGCCGAGCGCACCGAACCGGTTTCGGTGGCAGGACGGGTGATGGTCAAGCGGCTCCAGGGCGGCGTGGTCTTCGCCGACCTGCAGGACGGCCATGGGCGCATCCAGCTGATGGCGAGCCGCGAATTGCTCGGCGAAGAGGAGTTCGACCGCTTCGCGGATCTCGACCCGGGCGACATCATCGGCGTCACCGGGCCGATCTTCAAGACACGCCGCGGCGAGATCACCCTCGAGGTCCGGTCCTTCCAGCTGCTGACCAAGTCGCTGCGTCCGCTGCCCGAGAAGTGGCATGGGCTGAAAGATGTCGAGATCCGTTACCGGCAGCGCTACGTCGACCTCATCGCCAACCCTGCCGTGCGAGACGTGTTCAGGGCGCGCACCAGGATCATCACCGCAATGCGCGGCCTGCTCGACGAGCGCGATTTTCTCGACGTGGACACGCCGGTGCTGCAGGAAGTGCCGGGCGGCGGGCACGCGCGACCTTTCGTCACCCATCACAACTCGCTCGATCGCGACCTGTTTCTTCGCATCGCGCTCGAGCTCCACCTCAAGCGGCTGCTGGTCGGTGGGTTCGAGCGCGTCTACGAGATCGGCCGGGTGTTTCGCAACGAGGGGCTGTCCCCTCGGCACAACCCGGAGTTCACCTTGCTGGAGTGCTACCAGGCTTACGCGGACTACGACGACGTGATGCGGCTGGTCGAGGACCTGATGGTGGTCGCTGCGATGGCGGCGGGCCGTCCGCTCGAGACCAGCTACCAGGGCGAGGCGGTCAACCTCACGCCGCCATTTCGCCGCGAGCGCATGGCCGACCTGGTGCTGGAGCACACGGGAAGGCACGCCGTCGGGGAGGAGCTCAACGACCTGTTCGAGGAACACGTCGAGCCGCGGCTCCGGCAGCCGACATTCGTCATCGACTACCCGGTCGAGATCTCGCCCCTGGCGCGGCCGCGCGACGACGACCCGCGGTTCGTGGAGCGGTTCGAGCTGATCATCCTCGGGCGCGAGTACGCGAATGCGTTCACCGAGCTCACCGACCCCATCGACCAGCGCGCGCGATTCGAGGCGCAGGCCGCGCTGCGTGCCGCCGGCAAGGTCGAAGCGCATCCGATGGACGAGGACTTTCTGCGCGCGGTGGAATATGGACTGCCTCCGTGCGGCGGGTTGGGCGTGGGCATCGACCGCCTGGTGATGCTGCTCACCGACCAGCCGTCCGTGCGTGACGTGATCCTGTTCCCGGTCATGAAGGCGGAGTCTTAGTGCTGCCGCTGGAGCTCATTCGCCGCGATCCGGAGCGCGTGAAGCGGGCCGCGGAGCTGAAGGGAGAGCAGGCGCCGGTCGACGAGATCCTCAAGCTCGACGAGCTCTGGCGCGAGCACCTGCACAAAGCGGAGACGATCAAGGCGGAGCAAAACCGGCTGTCCAAGGAGTTCGCGAAGACTCGCGACGAGGGCTTGAAAGACCGGCTGCGCGGGATGGCCGACCAGGCAAAGGAGGAGCTGGCGCAGGCCGAAGCGGTGAAGCGCGAGCTGGACGACTTGCTCCTGCGGGTCCCGAACCTGTTCGACGAGTCAGTCCCCGTCGGCAAGAGCGAAGCCGACAACGTGGTTGCAAGGGAGTGGGGCACCAAGCCGGACCTTGGCTTCCCTCCGCGGACGCATTACGACCTGGGCGAGTCGCTCGGCATCATGGACTTCGAACACGCGGCTCGGGTGACGGGATCGCGGTTTGCTTTTCTGCTCGGCGAAGGGGCGCGGCTTGAGCGGGCGCTTGTCCAGTTCATGCTCGACGTTCACACGCGAGAGCACGGCTACACCGAGGTGTGGTCGCCGATGCTCGTCAACAGCGCGTCGATGGTCGGGACCGCCAACCTGCCGAAGTTTGCCGATCAGGCGTTCAAGGTCGAAGACAAAGACCTGTGGCTGATTCCGACCGCCGAGGTGCCGGTCACGAACTATCACCGCGAGGAGATCCTCGATGGCGATCGCCTGCCGCTGAAATACGTCGCCTATGCACCTTCGTGGCGCACCGAGGCGGGCGCAGCGGGCAAAGACACGCGGGGGTTCATCCGCATGCACCAGTTTTCTAAGGTCGAGCTGGTGAAGGTGACTACGGCCGAAACGTCGATGGAAGAGTTCGACAAGCTGGTCGCGGACGCGGAGGACATCCTCCAGCGGTTGGGTCTGCAGTACCACGTGCTCTTGATGTGCACCGGCGACATGGGCTTCGCGCAGTACAAGAAGTACGACCTGGAGGCGTGGGCACCAGGTCTGGATCGGTACCTCGAAGTGTCGTCGTGCTCGGTGTTCAACGACTTCCAGGCGATGCGCGCCAACATCCGCTATCGATCGGCCAAGGGCGCGCCGCCGAAGTTCGCGCACACGATCAACGGCAGCGGTCTCGCCCTGCCGCGCACGATCGACGCGATCATGGAGACCTACCAGCGTGCGGACGGGATGATCTCAGTGCCGGAGGTGCTGAAGCCCTACATGGGCGGGGTTGAGCTGATAGGAGCCCGCTGACTCCTAGAATCGCAGTTGCCTCGCGGAGGGGTGGCCGAGTCCGGTTGATGGCGACAGTCTTGAAAACTGTTATGGGTGCAAGCCCATCCAGGGTTCAAATCCCTGCCCCTCCGCCAAATTCATGGCATCAAGCCTTGTACTAGCGCCTGATCGCCGCAACGACCGCGGCAACGACTCCAAACCCTGCCGATGCGAGCGCACTGCCCACCAGAATCCACTTCAGGTGGGTTAGAAAACCTGTCGCGGTCAACGCAGGACCGTAGACGTTCGGATAACTGAGACAGATCACGGAGATCGCCACGTTCTCAAGGATGTCGACTGCCGCAGCGGCTATCGGGATCCACCGAAGGGCGAGAAACACGGGGCCTGCTGGGCCTGTGTGAGGGGCCAAGAAGCCGATGAGACCCGCCAACCCCAACGCATACAGGAGCGGCGTGGCGATGTCCCACAGTACGTGCCCGACAACGACCTGCTCCCGGCCTTGCTTGTCGTAGTCCTTCAGGTCGCTCGCATATTCGGGTGTGTGAAAGATCGCCTGATCGAACCGGAAAATCGTCAAGGTACCTCGGTACCCCCCAACGGATGCCACCCTCTCGGGGAGCCCCGCGTTGATCAGTGCCTGTAGAACGAGTACGGCCACGAGGGCCGGCAAGAACCTCTCAGGCCGCGCCATGTAGTCGAGGACGGCAGCCATGGAGGTCCGGCTACAGCTGGCCGGCGGTGGTTGGGCTGGTCCGGGAACGATTTAGCAATGCGTACCACCGCCAGACGAGATATGCGATCAGGCGAATCACGAGGACAGTGGCTACCACATATATGAGACCACTCCCGATCCGCGCTGCCACGTCAAGGGCTTCGCCTGTGTGGAGCGTGAGCAATGCAATGGCGAGCTGGGCCAAAGCCACCAGCGTTACACCTGCTGCCAACACAACGGCCGCGACAAGACCGTAGGCGACCAGCCACGCGATTTGTAGTCGTCGGACCGGGATTGCGACGACTTCCACAAGGCGCAGCGGTAGGAGAGCGATTGGCCTGAGCGGACCGGGCGAAAGCGGTCCGGCCATCGCGGCTTTGGAGAGGCTGACTCTCACGCTGCCAGGCTCCCGGAAGATTGCAGTCGGATCGACAGTCACTTCGCCATCTGGGTATGCCTTGCTGTGTAGCAACATCCAGAAGTCCTTGGCAATCTCCTCTCCGTCCTGCACCAACTTCGCAATCATCTGGGTATCCGTGATCTTTGCCTGCACACCTGGCAAGGCGTCGAGAATCGTGATCGGCACGGACTGATACTCGGTGTTGACGCGCTGCAGGTCGGCAATTGCGTCGCCGAAAAAATCAGTCGTCTTCATCAGCACGGTGACACCGCTTGCAGTTGCGTTCGAGTCAGGAAGTCGGCGTCCGAGGTTTCCCAGGCTCACACCAAGAACTTCGCGTGCGTTCCCGAGATACGGGTCAGCAGCCACGCTGAGGCTGAGGTTGTCGTCAACCCCACCATCTATGAAGAGGTCGTAGGACAGCGACGCCTCTCCCGGCATCGGGCGCCGCTTGATTCGCGCAGGTTCGAACAGCACGGGTATGCACATGCTTGAGCGGACTGCCAGCGCCAGGGGTAGCTGCTCGCCGTAGAGCAAAGGGTCGAATCGCCGGTAAATCCGGTTCTCGAAACGCTGGAATGTGTCATCGACCAACTGCGGCGCGCCAGATGCCTCCCGCACCATCTCGGCGTTGCCAACTGTCCGCCCGATGTTTTCGTCGTCGTTGAAGTAGTCAAAGGAGGATGCAGTTGACATCCACCTGTCGTACTCCTTGGCCGCATTCATATCGCCCGGGTTCGCCAGGTGGCAGAAGACGGTTTTTTGCCCGGTGTAGAGGTTGGTGCCGATGATGTGGAGCGCGCGTCCCATTGCTTGGGTGTCTTCAAAGGTGTACTGGTCACGGTAGTAGCTGAGGTCGTGTGTGGCGGTCAGGCGATGATCCACGTTTCGCTTCAGGAACTGCCGCAGGGGCCGCGAATCGTTGGTTAGAGCAGCTGCATCGAGGAGCGACCGCAGGTCGGGCCGCAGGCCCTTGGACATCACAGTTTCCATCAAGGCGAGGATGCCGTCGCCGCGGATAGCACCAAGTGCCTCCCTCGCGTCCAATCGGAGAAGCGCCGCTGCCGCGCCGGCAAAGTTCCAGTCGAACACAATTTGTGGCATGTCGGGGTTACCGAAGCACTCAACAAGGGTCCTGATCTGCTTAGGAGTCAGCCCTGAAGCGAACAACGCCGAATAGATGGCGCCCGCCGACGTTCCGACGAAAACGTTGAAACGCTCGAGCCAGGGCCGACCTGACGCAGTCCATGTGTCCATCTCACTCAGCACACCAATATGCGTCGCGAGCCGGATGCCTCCGCCACTTAACACCAGCGCAGATCGGGTCCGTTCTTTTGGCCGAGGATCAAGCGCCAGCATTCCGTCCTCCCAGGCCATTCGCGCAGCTGGCACCGAAGCGAAGGTGCGAGCCGGTGCAAAAAGCCGCTACACCGGACAGCGTCAGGTGAGGCGAATCATGCCACTTAGCAGGCGGGACTTGACAAGCGTCAGTCGAGTAGGGGAACCACGGCCACGTGGACCCTTCTCGTGCGAGGTCCGTCCCATTCGCAGAGAAAGATCGCCTGCCAGGTGCCGAGGCCGAGCTTTCCGCGCCGGAGCGGTGCTGCGGTGGCGGCCCCGACCAGCGCGGTCTTGATGTGTGTGTCGGAGTTGCCCTCTGCCTGGCGATAACCCGAATCCTTGGGAATGAGCTTGCCTAGCTCTGTCTCGATGTCGTGGGCGACGTCCGGATCGGCTCCTTCGTTGATCGTGACGCCTGCGGTGGTGTGCTCCACGAATACGTGGCAGATGCCTTCTGCCACCCCCGAACGCTCGACTACTTCGCTTACCTGGTCGGTGATGTCGAGCAGCTGCACCCGTCGAGCAGTACCGACCTGAACAGTTACCCACCCCACGTCATCAGGGTAGTTCGGGATGGGGGTCAAATGCGGCCGTCAGCACCACTTCTGGTGTCTTATGTTCTGGCCCGTTGATGCAAGCCCCGCCGTCCTCGATCCGCGCCCTGCTTTGCCACACCGCCCATCGTTCGTCGCCGCTTCCCCGCGGCATGTGGGTGATGTTCCAGCAGTGGCACGAGCTACTATTCGCCCACTGGCAGGTGCCCGCGGATGATCTCCGCCGGCAGTTGCCCCCTGGTCTCGAGCTCGACCTTTTCGAGGGCCGAGCCTGGCTTGGCCTTGTACCTTTTCGCATGCAAGCCGTACGCATGCGCGGCATCCCGCCGATCCCCGGGCTGTCCGCCTTCGTCGAACTCAATGTACGCACGTACGTGCGCCGCGGTGAGCAGCGCGGAGTGTGGTTTCTCAGCCTCGACGCAGCGAGCCGCCCGACTGTCCAGATCGCGCGTCGCTGGTACAACCTGCCCTACTTCGAGGCCGAGATGGAGGTCGTCGAGCGCGGTGGCGAGATCGCGTTCAGCTCGCGGCGCACGCACCGCGGAGCTCCGCCAGCTGAGTTCCGGGCGCGCTACGGCCCGGCGGGTCCAGTGGAACATGCAGGGCCAGGCACCCTCGACGAGTTCCTCACGGAGCGTTACTGCCTGTTCGCCTTCGGCCCGCGTGGCCTCTCATGCGCCGAGATCCATCACCAAGAGTGGCCGCTCCAGCCTGCGCGGGCGGATATCACAGTCAACACGATGGCGCAGGCAAGCGGTCTCCACCTCGATGGCCCCCCGCTCGCACTCCACTTCGCACGCCGGATGGACACCCTGTTCTGGCCACCGCGTCGGGTGGCTCCATAGCCGTCTCTGGCTCGCTGCTTAAGGGCTTACCAGTGATCCGTTGGCTTGCCACCGTGGCAGCTGTTCCGCGATGACTGCATCCACGGCGTCGACGAATTCCTGGATGTCCTGTTCGCCCATCGGCGTCGACAGCGCCCCCATGGCGCGCGGCGCCATCAGCACGCCGTGGTTGACCAGGGCGAGGAAGAACTCGTGCGTGATCTTGTTGTTCGAGGTCGCTTTGGTGCGGTAGTCAGTCACTGGGATGTCGGTGAAGTGGATCGCGAGCAGCGAGCCGACCCCATTGACCTGAGCGGGCATTCCGTGCGAGGCGAACACCTCGGTCAATTGGTCCTTCACCCGAGCGCCCTTCCGGTTGAGCTCCTCGTACACGTCGGGTGTGAGCTCCCTTAACGCCGCGACGCCGGCTGCCATCCCGAGCGGGTTGCCGTTGTAAGTGCCACCTTGAGGAAGGTTGGGGTCGCGCCGCGGGTCCAGCAGCTCCATCACGTCGGCCCGACCGCCGAACGCAGCCACAGGCAGGCCGCCGCCGATGATCTTTCCCATCGTCGTCAAGTCTGGGGTCACGCCATAAAGCTGCTGGGCTCCGCCTGGTGCGACGCGCAGCGAGATCACCTCATCAAAGATCAGCAGCATCCCCAGCTCGCGCGTGACCGCCCGTAGACGCTCGATGAAGTCCGGCGTTGCGGCGATCACTCCGCCCGCGCCGATGATGGGCTCGAGGATCACGGCCGCCACCTGGTCGCCTTCGTCGCGCAGGATGCGCTCGGCGGCGTCCGGGTTGTTGAAGGGCAAGATCACGCTGGTGTCGAGCACCCGCTGCGGCGTTCCGATCGAATCGGGCCGGGCGATTGGCCGGTCGGCGGGACCTGCGTCGGCCGGATCGGGGTGGGTGCTGACCTCGGCGGAGTCGTGCGTGCCGTGGTAGCCACCCTCGATCCGCGCGATCTTCGGTCGCCCGGTGAAGGCCCGGGCCAACCGCATCGCAAACATGGTCGCCTCAGTCCCGGAATTGCAGAACCGCACCAGGTCGAGGCTCGGGACTCGCTCACACAGGAGGGTGGCCAGTTCCACTTCGATCCGGTTGGCCGCCGCGAAGGCCGTGCCACGGGCGGCCTGTTTGTTGATCGCCTCGACCACCTTCGGATGGGCGTGGCCGAGGATCATCGCGCTGTAGTTGCCGAGCATGTCGATCCGCTCAGTGCCGTCCGCGTCCCAGATCCGGCAACCGTCGCCGCGCTCGATGTAAAGGGGATAGGGATCGAAGTAGGTCGTGGTGCGGGTCGTGCCGCCGGGCATCACCTTGACGGCGCGCTCGTGCAGCGCTCGAGAAGTCGGAGTGGTGCGCCGGTAGACCTCCTCGGGGTCGATCATCTCTTCACGCCAAATTCTCTTCGAATTCATCGGGATGTCCTAGCTTTTCAGGGAGAACATCATGAAGTTAGGCCTTCACATCCCCGCGACAAGCTGGACGGGCGGCGCCGAGCGGCTCGGTTCAAAGCTGGCCGAGGTAGTGGTAGCGGCCGAGTCAGCGGGCTTCGAAACGATCGACGTGGCCGATCACCTCTGGCAACACCCGACTATGGGCGGGCCGGAAGCGAGTCAGATCGAGGCGTATACGACCCTCGGCTTCATTGCCGCGCACACACGGCGTGTACGCCTCCTCGCTCTCGCCACGGCAGTGTCATATCGGCACGCAGGGCTGCTCGCCAAGATGGTGACGACCCTTGATGTCCTGTCGGGCGGCCGGGCGATGCTCGGGATCGGTGCCGGCGACTATCCCGAAGAGGCGCAGGGGCTCGGGCTGCCCTTTCCCTCCCTGGGTGAGCGGTTCGATCTCCTCGAAGAGACTGTGCAGGCGTGCTTGCGTATGTGGGAAGGAGAAAGCGGTGGACAGCCGTTCATCGGACCGCACGTACGAATCGAGCGCCCCTTGAATGTTCCGCAAAGCCTCAGCCGCCCGCATCCGCCGATCTTGATTGCCGGCAGCGGGGAGCGCCGCACCCTGCCCCTGGTCGCTCGCTTTGCCGACGCGTGCAACCTACGCCCCTCACCCGAGATCCCACGTCAGCTCGAGTTGTTGCGCCGCCTTTGCGATGAGGCGGGCCGCGACTATGACGCCATCGAGAAAACGGTCCCCTTCGGCTTCGACGTCGGAGAGGATGGGTCGAAGGTCGGCGAAGTAATCGACAAGCTTCGGTGGCTGGCGGGCATGGGCATCCAGTCGGTTTTCGGCTGGGTGGTTGGCGTGGACCAGATCACGCCGCTCGAGATCATGGGACGCGACGTGATTCCCGTCGCCGCTGAGTTGGGCGCGTGACCAGCATCCGGCCCTGTCGAGAGGCCGAGCGCTCGGCCATCCTCGCGATCGTCAACGCTGCTGCGGTGGCCTATCGCGGCGTGATCCCGGCCGATCGCTGGCACGAGCCCTACATGTCTGCGCGCGAGCTCGACAGCGAGATCGACGCGGGGGTTGTGTTCTGGGGCTCCGAGGCGGACGGCGCGCTGGTCGGAGTCATGGGGATCCAGCCGGTGCGCGATGTCGACCTGATCCGCCATGCCTACGTCCTCCCGGGCAACCAGCGTTTTGGCGTTGGCAGTGCGTTGATTGAACACCTGCGCGGCTTGAGCGACCGACCGATGCTGGTCGGCACCTGGGCCGCCGCTGAGTGGGCGATCAACTTCTACCGGCGTCATGGCTTCGAGCTGGTCTCGCCCGAGCGCAAGACCGCGCTGCTCAAAAGCTACTGGACAATCCCAGAACGCCAGATCGAGACCTCAGTCGTGCTCGCGAGCTCAGGCTTTCGCTGAGATCACCAGCACGGGTCGCTTCGAGTGGAGGACCAGCTCGTGGCTGGTGCTTCCCAGCAACAGTTCGGCGACGCCGCTTCTGCCGCGTCGGCCCACCACGACCATGTCGGCGTTTTCGCGGTCGGCCACGTCACTGATCACAGACGCGGCGCGCCCGTCCTCCATCACCGTGCGATACCGGATGCCCGCCGTTATCAGCGGTTTGCACCACTTGTTCTCGAAATCTGACCTGATCGCTGCGCGCCATTCCGTGTCGAACTGGACCGGAAGGCCGTAAGGCTCGGGGTAGTAAGCGGGGACGTCGACCGCATAGACGGCGATCACCTGCGAGCCCAACGTCTTCGCCAGTCGCGCCGTCCACCTCAGGGCGGCGGCTGAAGACTCCGAGCCTTCGACACCGACCACGAGTCGCCGGATGACGGAGTTCTTCGTTGCCATCTGAGACTCCTCCTCAAACCTCAGCCGAGATGTGATACGACCTTGCCGAGGCGCGAATCGACCAGGGAGATATCGAAGCCCGTCAAGTGCGTGCCGACCCATTCGCCGCTCTTCTGCACGACCTTCTCGAGTGTGTCCTCGTCAATGCATGCAGTCATGGAGACCAGCTCGTTGGGCTCGGTCGCGACGACGTGGTAGCTGAGAAACCCCGGCTCCTTGCGCAACTGATCGGTCCATCCGTCATCGACCAGGGTCACGACCTCGTCGAGCTTGCCGTGGCCGACGCGATACCGCCTGATGCTCATGAACATTCGCCTTTCTCCTCGAGTACCGGTCGATGTAGGGATCAGCCGAAGTCTGCGCCTACTCGCTGATCGGCGGCAACGCGAAGGCTACCCCGGGGTGCTCACCCTGCCCGTCAGAATCAGAATGAGGTAGATCACAGCCGGGGCCAACACGAGCACGGTGACGATCCATTTGCTATCGGACTTCCAGGCCGTCTTCCACGTGAAGACCAAGGCGGCCGGCGAGCAGAACAGCCACAGCACCAGGAAGATCGCGATGCTCGTGAAGCCGACCTTCCAGAAGGCTTCGCCCTGCCGATGGCTGAACTCCATGTGCTCGCCGACCCGCCGCCAGTCCAGCTCCGGAGGAAGGGGCATCTGTGGGAGCGCGGCCTGGGCGGCGAGCTCCTCCCGCTCGCGCTTTTCCTTTGCCAGGCGTTCCACCTCCGATTGATCGACCCACGAGGGCAGCTCGACTGCGGGTGGGCCGGGCGGAGCGGCGGGAGGCCCTTGCGCCGCGGTCGCGAAAAGCGGAACGGGGGGCATGATGCTTCGCTGCCCATGGAATTTCAGCCACTCGCGGCCGTCGAAACGGTATTTGCCGTCAGGCGAGACGGCGTCGTTCCACTGCAAGCCGTCCCAGAACCAGTTGGCGTCTTGCGACCAGCCCGGGGGTGACGGGGTCAATGCGAGGCGCCTTGCGTCAGCAAGACGAAAGCTGCCGCCAACGCGAGGAGCAGCAGTCCGCCGCCAACGAGCAGCAGCGGACCGCGCCCGGCGAGCATCGAGCCCTTGCGGCGTGACGGGGGCTTGGGCAGTTCCGCTGAAGGACCTGGTCCGTCGGCGCTCACGAATCGGTCGGGCGGCGCGTTGCCATCGATCGTGGAGAGGATCAGCTCGGGGTTGCGCCACATTTGGGGCCGGTACAGGATGTGGGTCCCGTCACGTCCAACCAGGAGGCGTGAACCGTCCTGCCAGCGCGCAGCGACAGCGATCTCCTGCCACAGGATCGACAAAGCGCGACGTTCCGAGTCGCACATCGACATGCCAGACGGGCCGACCACGATGAACTCACGGTTTCCGTAGGCGCTTGGAATCTCCGTGCCTCGGAGCGGATGGGGCTCAAAGTACGGGTAGGGCGCGAAATTGGGCCGAGGGAACTTGGTCCCGGTCGGGATGATCAGGATCAAGCTCTCGAGCGCCGGCTTGAGGGCGGCCGCCACCGCGCCCGGAGTGAGGGCAGCGACCTGCTCGCGGTGCGCCGCGAACGTGTGTGGAGCGACCCCGAGCAGCTCGTCGCGGGCCAGCCCGTCCATTTCCGCAACCACCGATTGGGGATCGGAAAAAGCCTCGTCCATGGCCGCGACAACGCGTTCGATCTCCGCATGGTCGGGACCGGTGAGCGATAGGACGTCAGCGACGTCGAGCAGCGCAGATCCCGCCTGGGTCGCCTGCTCGGGGAGGCAGTCGGTCATGGCCAACGCGTGGACGGTCCGGCCGTCGAGCGAATCGATGGCCGTCTGCACGTTGTAGCTCAACCCCTCCGCGTGGCGGATGCGCTGAAGAGCACGGTGCGCGAGGACCGAAAGGCCAGTGGAGAGCGCGGGCGATCGGGTTCCGACCATCGAGGCGGTCACACCGGGACTCCTGTCCTCCGCGACGACTGGGAATGGCAGCCGCTTTGGCGTTGGCGGAGGAGGCGGGATTCGAGGGCCCGGCGCCAGCTCGAACTTGAGACTGGGTATGACGGGTCCCGCCACCCACGCCGCGGCGTTGCCGGACGTGAAGTGCGCTGCAGCCCACTGCGCGACCGCTTGTGGTGTGAGCCACAGCAATCCGACCTGCTCGTAGTCAACGGTGCCGTAGCCGACGGCGCCATAGCGAAGTCGCATCGATTCGCGAAATGATCCACGGACGTGGCTGGCAGCCTCGGTCTCGATGATTCGCCGCTCGATGGCCACGCGGTCGAGTGGGAGCGCGCCGAGAGCGGAGGTCACACGCGAAAAGAAATCGGCGACTTGATCGGCGGTGCCAGACGCGACAAAGCACGTGTGCGTCTGATCGACCGACCCGTTGTACTCGTACGGTTGCTCGCCCAGGCCCGAAAGCGCGAGGTGTTCGATCAGGTGCGTGACGCCGGCCATGTGGAGAGGTTCGTCAACGTGGCCGACGCGAAACATCAGCATCGCCCGGACTCGGCCAGGCACCTCGGCCTGGAAGACCGGCACGCCACCAAGGACCCAGCGTGTCGGCTCCGTGCGCTTTACGGCCTCCATCGAGCGGCCACTTTACAGTCTCGCGCTGAAACCTCAGCCGTCGTTGCCCCGGTGGTGAGGCGCTCACCCCACCGCCTGATGTTGACCATCGAGTGTTACCTCGTGCGAACCGCATCGTTTGCGTCGCATGGAAGTTTCGAAAATGAACCGCTCACTTCGCGTGGTGCTCATCGCAATCGCCGCGTCGACTGGCAGCTCCTTGCTCGTTGCCCTTGTTGTTGTGGCGGCTGTGCGTCAACCGATACTGCTCACGACGCGGGCAGCAACGCCATCCACCAGCTCGACGCTGGAGGCGGGCGTGATCAGCTCTGGTGACGCGACCGTCTCACGCAAACCCGACATCGCCTTCATATTCGTCGGGGTGGAGTCGCAGCAGCCCAGTGCGTCCGGTGCGCAGAGCGACCTCGCGGGTAAGGCGGCCAGGCTGATCGCTCGGGCCAAGGCGCTGGGCATCGCGGACAGGGACATCAACACATCGGGCTACTCCGTCGGACCGGTCTACTCGTCGGGCGGTCAGACGATTACCGGCTACCGCGCATCCGAGCAGCTGCAGCTCAAGTGGCACAACGTCGACACCGTCGGCAAGACGCTCGACGGGTTGGTCCAGGATGGCGGCGCAACCCAGGTCGGCGTGAGCTTTGGCCTGGCAGACCCGAAGGCCGCCCAGGCTGAGGCGCGGCTGCTGGCGATCGCGGATGCTCGAACCAGGGCCAAGGCCATGGCCGGCGCAGCCGGCGTCACGCTCGGACAACTGATCCGCGTGAGCGATGTGACGTCGGGCTATCCGATCTCGGGCTACTCGCCGCGGGCAGCGGAGTCCGCCTCGACCCAGGTACCGGTCGGTGAGCTGAACGTGACGGTCACGGTCGAGGTCGTCTACGCCATCGCATAGGCTGGGGGGGATCCGATTGATCTGAAGTGATTTATCGTCGCGGGTGATGATCAAGCTCTACCCCGACCGCCGCTGGCCCGCGTTCCTGCGTGTGCTGGCGGATACCGTGACCGTCGGTTGGACGATCGTGTGGGCGTACCTGGGTTGGTTGATCTACCAGACCGTCATGGGGCTGGAGGTGATCGCCGACGGGATCACCAACACGGGGACGACCTTCAATGGATGGATCGCTTCATTTCGGAACGCAGTGCCGGGCGGGATCCCGCTGCTGACGCAGTTCCTGCTGGACGTGGCTGACACGTTGCGCAAATACTCGGGGGACTCGCTTGTCTCGACCGGTCACCAGATTCACGACGCGGTGTTTCAGCTGGCGATCGTGCTGGCGCTGCTCGTGGCCGTCCCGCCGATCCTGCTCGTGATGGTGCCCTACTCGGCGTGGCGCTGGAGGGACGTGCGCGAGACCGGCGCCGCCCTGGCGTTCGTGCGCATCGCTTCGATGACGGGGCGGGCCGACCAGGCGCGGGCGGTCCTCGCTTATCGCGCGGTTTCGACCCTCAGCTTTCGCCAGCTCATGTCGGCGAGTTCCGACCCGGTGGGGGACATTGCCGAGCGCCGTTATGAGCGGTTGGCGGACGCGATGCTCAAGCGGGCGGGATTAGATCCGACGCGGCTCGCGCCGCCGGACCTGCCGGAGCTTCCGCCACACCGAGGCCGGTAGGCGGCCTCCTTCGTCGGCTCGCTATCGTTGTCGCATGTGCCGAAGCATCAAGACCCTGCGCCAGGCTGACGTAGTCGCCACCGACGAAGAGATCCGCGCTGCCGCCCGCCAGTTCGTGCGCAAGGTGAGCGGGTTCCGCGAGCCGTCGAGCCGGCACCAGCAGGCGTTCGAGGAGGCGGTCGACGAGATCGCCCTTGCCTCGCAACGGCTGCTGGAAAGCATCTCGGGGAAACTCACCGCCGCAAGGGCTTCTTAACCACCTGGCAGGGTGGTCACCGGGATCTGGCTCTGCCAGGCCCGGCGAAAAGGGGGGAGTCCCCCTTTAATAGACGCCCTCGATACGCTGAGCTCGGTTGGCCGGCGGGGGAGGGGTCGGTCGAATCCAGGGAGGGCCCGCTAGAGGTATGCCCTTTTAGAGCTGGCAGCCTCGGCAGAAGTTCAGCGGCTCGCGGTTGGAGCCTAGCTGGCTGATCCGATGTCCGCAGCGCGGGCAGGTTTTCCCACCTTTCATGTGGACGTTCATGAAAGACCTGTCCTGCTTCGACTCGTCGTAGTTGGGGTTCGCCAGGATCGCGTCGACTGCGCGCTTCAAGACCACCGGGATGGCCTCGTAGAGCGCCTCCTCCTCAGCCGGCTTGAGCGACGCCCGCCGGCGCAGCGGAAGCAGTCGGGCTTCGAACAGGATCTCGTCGGAGTACGCGTTGCCGATGCCGGCCAGGAATTCCTGGTTCCGCAGCAGGTCCTTCAGCTCGTCGCGAAACCGGCGCAGCCGCTTGCGAAACACCTCCAGGCCCATCTCGGGTACGGAGTCGGCCTCCGGCCCAATCTCAGCCCAGCCCGGCACCTCCCGCTCGCAGTCCGCCACCCAGTAGATCCGGCCCATGTCCCGGAAGTCGAGGTAGCGGAGCTCCTGCCGACCTTCGATTCGGATCGTGAAGACCTCGGTCGCCGGGACAGGCGCGTCGCCTTCCACCATCTGAAACCGGCCGCCAAGCATCGGGTTGATCACCAACCAGCGGGGCGATCCCCCGCCTCCGAGCTCGGTTGCAAAGACTAGGTGTTTGCCCCGCCGCGTCATGGACGTGATCCGGCGGGCGGGCAGCTCGAGGGCGAAGTTGTCCACGGGGTAGCGAAGCAGATGAGCCTTCTTTGGATTTACCGACGCAGCGGTGATTAACTTGTCTGACAGGCGGGGAGCGAGGCGGATGCGAACTGCCTCCAGCTCCGGTAATTCGGGCATGTCGCCAAGATACGGGGCTGCGGTTTGGCGATTGAAATGGCGGGGTAGTTTTCAATTGTGAAATTAGACAAGTTCACCGAGAAGGCCCAGGAGGCTCTTCAGGGGGCTGCTGAGCTAGCACGGGACAACGGCCAGCAAGCGGTCGAACCTGAGCACCTTCTGCTTGCGCTCGTTCGCGAAGAGGAGGGCGTCGCCCGAACTCTGCTCGAGCGAGCCGGCGCCTCGGTACGAGCCCTCGAGCCGGCGCTGGTATCCGCGGTCGAGCGCTTTCCGAAGGTCAGTGGCGGTGGACAGCCCTATCTGAGCCCGGCGCTGAACACGGCCCTCGAGCAGGCCGAGAGGGAGGCCGAACGCCTCAAGGACGAGTACATCTCAACCGAGCACCTGCTGCTGGCATTGGCGGACAGCAGGGTATTGAAGGACGCGGGCGCCACGCACGACGGCCTGCTGCAGGCCCTGCGCCAGATTCGTGGCAGCCATAGGGTCACCGACCAGAACCCGGAATCCAAGTACCAGGCCCTCGAGAAGTACGGCCGCGACCTGACCAAGCTCGCCGCCGAAGGAAAGCTCGACCCAGTCATCGGTCGCGACGAGGAGATCCGGCGCGTGATCCAGGTCCTGTCGCGCCGCACCAAGAACAACCCGGTCCTCATCGGCGAGCCAGGCGTCGGCAAGACCGCCATCGCAGAAGGCCTCGCCCAGCGGATCGCAAAGGGAGACGCGCCCCAGGGCCTCAAAGGCAAGCGTGTGATCGCGCTCGACCTCGGCGCACTGGTGGCGGGCACCAAGTTCCGCGGCGAGTTCGAAGACCGCCTGAAGGCTGTCCTCAAGGAGATCGAGAGCTCAAACGGCCAGGTCATCCTCTTCATCGACGAGCTGCACACTCTGGTCGGCGCCGGCGCCGCCGAAGGCGCGATCGACGCCGCCAACCTGCTCAAGCCCGCACTCGCACGTGGCGAGCTGCGCGCCATCGGCGCCACCACCCTCGACGAGTACCGCAAGCACATAGAAAAGGACGCGGCCCTGGAGCGTAGGTTCCAGCCGGTGATGGTCAGCGAGCCGACCGTCGAGGACACCATCAGCATCCTTCGCGGCCTGCGCGAGAGGTACGAGGTGCACCACGGCGTCCGGATCAAGGACTCGGCGATCGTCGCCGCGGCCGTGCTCTCGCACCGATACATCACCGACCGCTTCCTTCCAGACAAGGCGATCGACCTGATCGACGAGGCGGCCGCGAAGCTGCGCACTGAGATCGACTCGATGCCGGCCGAGCTCGATGAGCTCGAGCGGCAGATCCGCCAGCTCGAGATCGAGCGCCAGGCGCTCAAAAAGGAGACCGATCGGGCCTCGAAAGACCGGCTGAGCGCGCTCGAGCGCCAGCTGGCCGAGCTGTCCGAGCAGCGCACCGCTCTGAGGTCGCGCTGGGAACAGGAGAAAGAGGTGATCGGCCGCATCCGCTCGCTGAAGGCGCAGCTGGAAGAGGTTCGCGCCGACGCTGATCGTGCCGAGCGGGCTGCCGATTTCGGCAGGGCCGCCGAGCTTCGCTACGGCAAGGCCGTCGAGATCGAAAAGCAGATCGCTGAGGCCAACGCCAAGCTCGCGCAGCTTCAGGGCGGCCACGCGCTGCTCAAAGAAGAGGTCGACGAGGAGGACATCGCCGAGATCGTCAGCCGCTGGACCCACATCCCGGTCTCGAGGCTGATGGAGGGCGAGGTCGCCAAGCTGATCGAGATGGAGCAGAGGCTGCATGACCGCGTCATCGGCCAGGACGAGGCAGTCAACGCGGTCGCCAACGCCGTCCGGCGCTCCCGCTCAGGCCTGTCCGATCCGAACCGGCCGGTCGGCTCCTTCATCTTCCTGGGCCCAACCGGTGTCGGCAAGACCGAGCTGGCCCGCGCCCTTGCCGAGTTTCTTTTCGACGACGAGCAGGCTCTGATTCGCCTGGACATGTCCGAGTACCAGGA
>Ga0137409_10001340_pt1 | contig 26685 bp, 20 predicted proteins | sample CZODoug1_16funga_FD_122059 | JGI IMG/M metagenome (GOLD analysis project Ga0137409, IMG submission 122059) | Vadose zone soil fungal communities from Angelo Coast Range Reserve, California, USA - CZODoug1_16fungal (Hybrid Assembly) | ecosystem: Environmental > Terrestrial > Soil > Vadose zone...
CTCATAATCCGTTGGTCCTAGGTTCAAATCCTAGCGGGCCCACCAACAAATTTTTTGAGTCCTGCTTTTACAATCAGTTGGTTTTCCCGCTTTGCGCATTTTCTTCAAATTCGAGAACATTCGAGAACAAAACTCCCGCGACCCGCCCCGCAGCGCGACGTCGCGAGCCCGCCATTACCTGTGAATAGGCGTCGTGCCGCAGCGAGCGCCACGAGCGCCAGGGGGTTACACCCATCCCCCGTCAACGATGTAGCATTGGTTCGTTATCGCTCCACCGTCATCAGACGCAAGAAACAGGATGAGACGTGCAACCTCTTCAGGAGCCAAACTCCGCTTGAGCGCCTGGCTCGCCATGATCTCCGCCTCGTATTCCGGCGTCCACCACCGGCGGCGCTGGCGTTCCGTCAGAATCGCGCCGGGCAAGACGCTGTTTACGCGAATGTTGGATTTCCCGAGCTCGTGGGCCATCGTTCTCGTCAGACCTACGATTGCCGCTTTGCAAGTTACGTAAGCGGGCATGCCGGTTGAGGGAATCATCCAGCCGATCGAACTCATATTGATGATCGAGCCGCCGCCTGCGGCGATCATGCGCGGAGCTACTGCTTGTATGGCAAAAAACTGATGACGCAGGTTTATTGCCATCCGCCCATCCCAATATTCCGGCGTCACATCGGAATACGAATGGCGATCGTCGCTCGCCGCATTGTTCACGAGCACGTGGACGGTGCCGTGGGTGGCCTCGACCTGCGCCACAGCAGCTCGCAGCGCCGCGATATCGGTCAGGTCACAAGCCAGGAAAACCGGTGTGTGCGAGCATCTGGTAGAAAGGTCAGCAATCAATTGCGACGAGGCGTTCACGTCTATGTCGAGAAACGCTACGCGGGAACCCTGGAGAGCGAACTCTTCGACAACGGCGGCGCCAATCCCCGTCGCCCCTCCGGTTACGAGAACAACGCGCTCGCGTAAACTTGGATATTTAGCGAACCGTTCTTTTTCTTTCATGCGGAGCTGCCGTCCGATCGAGATTTGGACAATGTCGGCCCGTGGGTCATGCTGAAAGTCATGGTCCTGGTAGCACCGTTCTGATAACCAAGCAGTGTCACCGGTCCTCCAAAGATTCCTGCGACGCAGACGATCCGCTTGCCATCAACCAGAATAAAAACTTGCGGAAAGTCAGGTGTTCAATACGTTGCGCGACCCCCGCTGATGTCAAACACCGCGCCGGTCGTGAAGGAGTTTTCGGCCGAGACGAGCCATGCAACCATGGAAGCGATTTCGCCCACCTCCACAAACCTTTCCCGAGGGATCTTCGACAGCATGTAACGAATGTGTGATTGCGTCATTTGCTCGAAGAGCCCGGTGCGAGCAGCGGCAGGTGTGACGCAGTTCACGCCGATGTCAAATTTCGCAAGCTCCTTGCCGAGGGACTTCGTCAGCGCGATCACGCCGGCCTTGGCGGCGCTATAGGCCGAGGCATTCGGATTTCCCTCCTTGCCCGCGATCGACGCCACATTCACAATCCGGCCATATTTCTGCTGGATCATGTGCGGCACGATGGCTCGGCAGCACAGGAATATGCCGGTCAGATTGATGTCGATGACTTGACGCCACGCGTCCGGAGGGTAGTTCCAGCACTCCGTGTTTGGCCCGGTGATACCGGCATTGGCGACGAGAATGTCGATGCCCCCCAATTCCTTGGCAGTTTCCGCCGCGGCCTCGCCAATACGTTGAGCGTCGGTTACGTCAACAAGCAGCCCATGAATTAAGCCGTGCCCAGAGAGCTCTTGGACGGTGGAGTCCGTTGCTGCCTGATTTCGGTCCCACACGGAAACCGAGGCGCCAGACTCCAGGAACCGCTCGGCGATGGCACGTCCAATTCCTTGCGCACCACCAGTGATGACCGCGCGGCGTCCGGCCAGATCAATTCGGTTCATATACCTCCGTCACAGCTTAGTGGGATTCTCTGGTGACTTTGGTGCCCCGGCATCCCACCAGAAAATCCAGATCAGCCCCAAGGTTGGCCTGCATTACATGGTCGACGTAAAGCTGCTGGTAGCCGCCCTTCATTTCGAGCGCGGGTGGTTTCCATTCCTCTCGGCGACGCTTGAGTTCCTCGTCCCCCACCTCGAGATGCAAGGTCCGTGCTTCCACATTCAGACGAATCATGTCGCCATCCTTGACCAGCGCCAACGGTCCTCCAACCGCGGCTTCCGGGCAGACGTGCAAAACGACCGTGCCGTAGGCGGTTCCGCTCATCCTGGCGTCGGAGATGCGCACCATATCTTTCACGCCGCGCTGGAGAAGTTTCGCGGGGAGTTCCATGTTTCCGACTTCGGCCATGCCGGGATAACCCTTCGGCCCGGCATTTTTGAGCACAAGCACACAGTTTTCATCAATGTCGAGATGCGGATCATTGATGCGCTCCTTGTAGTGCTCGATCGTTTCGAACACGACCGCGCGGCCACGATGATTCATGAGCTCGGGAGACGCTGCTGAGGGTTTGAGCACGGCGCCATCAGGCGCCAGATTTCCACGCAGCACTGCGATACCACCGTGTTCGACCAAGGGCCTATCAAAAGGCCGGATGACCTCTTCATTCCAATTCGGTGCGTCCTGACAATTCTCCCAAATCGTCCGGCCGTTGACCGTCAATGCGTCACGATGCAGCAGCCCTTGAGTCCCCAGCATACGAAGAACTGCCGGCAAGCCTCCCGCATAGTAGAAATCTTCCATGAGAAATTTCCCGGAGGGCATAAGATTCACTAACGTCGGGACGTTTCGTCCCAGACCATCCCAGTCTTCGAGCTTGAGCGATATGCCAATTCGGCCCGCGATGGCCAGAAGGTGGATCACCGCATTGGTCGAACCGCCAAGCGCTCCGTTGACGCGAATCGCATTCTCAAAAGCTTCACGAACAAGGATTCGCGAAATGGGCAGATCCTCCCGCACCATTTCGACGATCCGGCGGCCAGCAACCTGCGCGAGAACTCCGCGCCGGGAATCCACCGCTGGAATAGCTGCGTTGTGGGGTAAGCCGAGGCCCAGTGCTTCCACCATGGCGGCCATCGTCGAAGCCGTGCCCATGGTCATGCAATGTCCCGCGGAGCGCGACATGCAAGATTCCGCCTCGAAGAATTCTTGCTCCGTCATTCTGCCCGTTTTAAGTTCTGCGCTGAAACGCCAGACAGCGGTTCCAGAACCGATGTCTTGTCCACGGTACTTGCCGTTAAGCATCGGACCGCCAGAGACGACCAGCGTTGGCAAGTCGCAACTAGCTGCGCCCATCACCAGAGCGGGAGTGGTCTTGTCACAGCCACAAAGCAGAACGACACCGTCTATTGGATTGGCACGAAGCGACTCTTCGACGTCCATGCTGACCAAATTTCGGTACAGCATCGCCGTCGGGCGCATGTTGGTTTCGCCGGTGGACATGACAGGGAACTCGAGCGGCAGGCCACCTGCTTCCCATACACCGCGTTTCACGCGCTCGGCCAAGTCCCGGAGGTGCGCGTTGCAGGGGGTGAGTTCCGACCAGGTATTGCAAATCCCGATCACTGGCCGTCCATCAAACACGTCATCGGGCAGACCTTGATTCTTCATCCAGCTGCGATGGATAAAGCCGTCTTTATCACGCCTGCCGAACCATGCCGCTGAACGATAGACTTTGCGATCGCTGCTCACTTTTGCACCATTTCTTTTCATTTTTTTCTATGACGCGCTTGGCCTCATTTTTTTACTTTATTTTCTAACCATCTTGCAAGATAGTTCCATATAGGCGTTGCAGATAGGACGACCCCATCGCCGTCGAAGACTCACGCTAGAGATGGCACAACAGCCCGGCGCGGTCAACCGCAGACCAATCCGGGCGTTTCCCCTAGCAGAATTCGGCCGTCCGATTATAAGCGGTAAGTGAAATCGAGGGGATGCAACCTAATCGCCGGATCGGAAGTCCAACACCCCAGATAAATTGTTGGTCTTTGGATTCCTTGGGAGTATGGTCGGGGCGACATGGATCAAGCCACTTTATTGCGCGGTAAGCCCGGCAAAATCATGCTAGCCGGAGCCGCCTTTCTGCTTCTCGTTGCGATCCCGTATCTCTTCGCGCACTTCCGGCAGGGCCAGCGGGCAGCGAACCGAGGGGAGTCCACCGTAAAAGTGGAAAGGAAGAATTTCGGGCAGGTACTCCGCCTGAATGGAACAACGCAAGCCTCGCGTTCCTTCGTGGTCCTGGCCCCGAAGCTTGAAGGAGCGCAGGTCGGTTCCATGGTCATCACCAAACTGGTTCCCGCCGGCACCCATGCGAAAAAAGATGCCTTCCTCGTCGAATTCGATCCGCAGGCTCAGACCAAAGACTATCTGGATAAGAAAAGCACCTACGAAAACCTTGTCGGGCAGGTCGCCCAGAAACAGGCGGAGGAAGACATCGCGCGCGCCAAAGACGATACGGCGATGAAACAAGCGGAAGACGAACTCAAACGAGCGGAACTCGAGCTTCAGAGGAATGAAATTGTTTCCCGCATTGACGCCGAAAAAAATCAGGAAGCTCTCGACGAAGCCCAAGTCACTCTTAAGCAGCTGAAACAGACCTACGAACTGAAACGCGCCGCGTCCGCGTCAACCATTCGGATTCAGGAAATTCAGCGCGACCGCGCGCTGGAAGCCATGCGTTATGCGCAGGGAAACGCCGCAAAAATGGTCGTGCACTCTCCGATGGAAGGCGTGGTCGTCTACAACACGATCTGGCTCGGCGGCCGAATGGGAACCGTGCAGCAGGGCGATCAGGTTCGGCCGGGCGTGCCTTTTCTCCAGGTGGTAGATCCCTCCCAAATGGAGGTTCGTGTCGAGCTGAATCAGGTGGATGTTCTGAAAGTACATCCCGGCCAACGCGCACAGATGCACTTAGATGCTTATCCAGGAATGACTCTGCCCGCAGTTCTCGAAGAATTCTCGCCCCTCGGGCACACGGGACAATTCACGGAAGCCGTCAGGTCATTTGCCGCGCGCTTTTCCGTTCAGGGAACCGACCCGCGGCTCTTGCCCGACCTTTCTGCCGCCCTCGATCTCGATCTCGGCACCCAGAACAATGTTCTCGTGGTTCCTTGGAAGAGCATCGGCATCAAGGCCGATCACCCCTTCGTGTGGCTGAAAACTATGGGCAGTTTTGAGAAACGCGCAGTGCAACTGGGTCCTCGAAATGATCTCGAAGCCGTCGTGGTTTCTGGGTTGAACGAGGGAGATATCATCCGGCGGGCCGCCATCGAGGACGAATCAGGAGCAGGCTTGCAATGAATGGCCAAAGTCAAAAATGGAAGCCCAGAAAGAGGGTCCTGACCGGCGTCGCAGCCATGGTCGTTGGTGGCCTTGCCTTTGGGGCGTTCCGACTGGCTCGCCCTGCGGTGAAATTCCCTACCGCGGACGTAAAGCGCAGGGAATTTATCGATTACCTGGAAGTCAAAGGCGAGGTCAAGGCGCTCCGCTCGGTTGTCATCACCGCGCCCTACGGTGCGGGCGATCTGCAGATCATGAAGCTTGCGGCAAACGGAGCCAAGGTTAAAAAGGGAGACGTACTGGTTGAATTTGACAACACCACTGTGAAGCAGAAGCTCGCGCAGGATCAATCTGCGCTCAAATCGGCAGATGCGGAGATCCAGCAGTCGCGTGCCGCAGCGCGATTGAAGGAAGAGAAGGATCTCACCGACGTCATGACGGCAGACTATGACGTTCGAAAGACGCGCATGGATGCCAGCAAACAGGAGATTCTTTCGGTAATCGAAGGCGAGCAAGCCAAGTTAAAAGTCGCGGATGCCGAGCAAAAACTCAAAGAGGCAGAAGCCAAGCTCAAAGCGGATCGTTCTTCGGCGGCCTCAGATAATGTCAGCAAGCAACAGAAGCACGACCAGGCGGCGTTCCAAGTACAGCTGGATGAGCGCAGCCTGGCTTCTCTTTCCTTGCGCGCCCCGCTTGACGGTGTGGTTGCGCTTCAAAACCACTGGCAGCCGCAGGGCGGCCCCACTCCCTTTAAGGCCGGAGACCGCGCCTGGCCGGGCGCGGGCATCGCGGAACTTCCGGATCCGTCCAAACTCAAAGTCTTGGCCCGCATCGAAGAGGCGGAGAGAGGTCAGTTGAAATTAGGCCAGTCCGCCATGATACGAGTGGACGCTGTTCCCGACGGCAGCTTCGGCGGACACATCGACACTATCAGTCCCACCGCGAGCCTGGACTTCAACGCCGGATGGCCCGTTCCCAGGAATTTCTCCGTCGAAATAGTTTTGGTGAACAGCGATGTGCGCCTTGCCCCGGGAATGGGTGCGGTCGTTCGCGTGGCGGTGGATCGCATTGCCGATGGGATTGTGATTCCTTCTTCCGCACTCTTCCGCAAGGGGGGCCGGACTGTTGCTTACGTTCGGCATGGATCGAAGTTCGAAGAAACCCCGATTGAAGTATCGCGCCGGAGCGGGGACGAGGTATTGGTCGCCAAGGGATTGCAGCCGGGAGAGCAGCTTGCTCTTAAAGATCCGACACTCGCGAAATAGGATTTTTTTGTGATCAACAGTCACTTAAGAGAAGCCGCTTTTCTCCTTGTGCTCGCGTTGGGCGGCAGTTGCGTTGCCTGCCACCAGACTACCGTCCTGGCGACTGATTCGGAAATTCCGACAACCACGGTGAAAGAAGTGGACCTTCAACTCAAGGTTTTCACCACAGGCGCCTTGCGAACTTCCCAGTCGAGAGCCATCACCGCTCCCCCTATCGCCGGAGGCACATTGCAGATCATCACGCTGGCACGCGCCGGAACCCACGTGCACGAAGGGGATGTTGTGCTTGAATTTGATCCCAGCCAGCAGGAATACAATCTGGGACAAAATCGCAGCGACCTGCTGCAAGCGGAGCAGGAAATCGTCAAAGCCAAAGCGGACGCCGACGTCCAGACGGCGGAGGACCAGACCGCGCTCCTGAAAGCAAGATATGCGGTGCGTCGCGCGGAGCTCGAGGTCAGCAAGAACGAATTGGTGAGCCCCATTGACGCGCAAAAGAATCTACTCGCTCTCGATGAAGCCAAGCGCGCCCTGACCCAGCTTCAGCAGGACATTCAATCCCACAGCGCCTCAAATCAGGCTGCACTTGCCCTTAGCGAAGAGAAACGTCACAAGGCGCGACTCTCGATGGAGCAGGCGGAACAAAACATCAAGAACATGCACATCACCGCACCGATTGACGGTCTCGTGGTCATCCACGGCAACAGGGATTCTACAGGTGGATTCTTCATGTATGGGATGACGCTCCCGGACTATCACGTCGGCGACCAGGCCAATCCGGGAAGTTCCATCGCGGAAGTCATCGACATCTCTCACCTGGAAGTCGCTGCGCAAGTAGGCGAAACCGACCGCACCAACCTTAAAGCCGGCCAATTCGTTGAGGTAAAAATCGATGCGCTTCCCGGTGAGTCCTTTTCCGGCAAAGTGCAAACCATTGGCGGCTCGACGACCCACGAATTTTGGGACGATAACACCCAGCACAAGTTCGATGTGGCTATCCAGCTCGACAAGACCGATGCGCGCCTCCGCCCTGGCTTTGCCGTCAGGCTTGGCATCCTAGGGGATAATCTTTCTCGCGCGGTTTCCATTCCCGGCGAAGCCGTCTTCGATCATGATGGCAAGAAGGTAGTGTATTGCAGGCGCAACCGGGGTTTCGAAATGCAGGAAGTCAAAGTCCGCGCGCTGAGTGAAGGCCGAGCGATCCTCGATGGCATTTCTCCGGGAACAGTCGTCGCGCTCGTGAATCCCGAGAAGAATCCTGGCGGAAAAGAAAAGGGAAGCAGCACTTCCAATCCCAGTTTCGGTCCGGGCTCCAATTGAAGCCGGGCACGCACCCATGAATCCCAGCTCCATGGCTGAGCCCAGATCGCTGCAACAATGGCTACCCGATCTGGTCTTCGGATTTGAAAACCTCGCTAGCCACAAGCTTCGCTCTCTCCTGACCATGCTCGGCATGATTTTTGGCGTCGCCGCGGTTGTCGCCATGCTCTCCATCGGAGCCGGAGCGCAGCAGAAGGTCATGGCCTTCATCGAACAGCTCGGCGTGCGCAATCTCATCGTCGAGGCCAAGGAAGCCCACAATTGGCAGGAGCTGCAGAAAGTCCGAAAGAATTCACCGGGCCTCACCCTCAGCGATTACCAGGTCATTCGAAAGAATATGCCCGACATCCAGGACGGCACCCCGCGCAAACGCTTTGTTCCGGGAAAGCTCCTTCCCAAACCGCAACAAGACTTACCTATCGTTTACGGGGTCGAGCCAAGCTACCTGCTAATCGGTCATCTCCGCGTCACGGAGGGCCGCTTCTTCGAGGCCTCGGAGAACGCTGCAGCAGCGCCCGTGTGTGTCCTCGGCGCTGCGGCAAAAGACAGTCTGTTTGGGGCTGCCCCTGCGATCGGCGAATACATCAAACTCAACGAGCAGTGGTGCCATGTGATCGGAATCGTTGCGCCGCAGCTCGCCCCGCAGACCGAGGTTTCCGGCATCCGCGCCGAAGACATGAACAACCTCGTCTTCGCGCCATTGAATGCAGTCCTTTTCCGCCTCGAAGACTCGCAAAGTTACTTGAAGGATGAGATCGATGGTCTCTACCTGCATCTGGCTTCGCCCGATACTAGCGTCACCGACGCCGAAGTCGTCCGCGGCATCCTGAATTCCTCGCATCGCAACGCCGGCGACTTCAACGTCATCGTCCCCGCGGAGCTCCTCGCCCAGCAAAAGCGCACCGAGCAGCTTTTCAATACCGTCATGGTGGCCATCGCTTCCATCTCTCTCCTCGTCGGCGGCATCGGCATCATGAACATCATGCTGGCCGCCATTCTCGAGCGCACTCGCGAGATCGGCGTGCGCCGCGCTGTCGGCGCCAGGCGTTGGGACATCATCCGCCAATTCATCATCGAAGCGGTGCTGATCTCTTTCGCCGGCGGGCTTGTGGGCGTCGTTCTCGGGTTCGCCATGTCTCAACTCATCGCGTGGCTAGCCGGATGGTCCACCATCGTGACCATCAGCTCCATTCTTCTGGCATTTGTGGTTTCCATTTCAGTTGGTTTGATTTTTGGCATCTATCCAGCGGTCAAAGCGGCGCGACTCGATCCGGTCGAGGCCATTCGTTACGAATAGCTCCAGTTGGCCGCAGGAAAATCCTTGGGGGTGAGTGATGAGAGTGGTGCGTCTTCTGGTGGTGACGGTTTTCTTTGCAGCGATTCCTGGTGTTCCCGCGCAGGCGCAAGAAGCCCCGCGTCTTGAGAGGCTGCTAGGCATCGGCACGCACCATGAGCCAGCCCCTGTGCTTGCGGCGCCGCAGGGCCTCCAGGATCACGTTGCCAACGGGAAGCTCGTTCTCTCTCTCGACGACACCATCCGCCTCGCTCTTTCAAACAATACCGACATCCGGCTAGACCGCTCCCAGATTGAGTTTGCGCAAAACAGTCTGCATCGCGCCCGCGGGCCATTCGATCCGTTGGTAACGTCCAGTTTTGCCGACAACCGGACCAAGTCGCCAACCATCGCACAAACACAAGGAGCGCCGATTCTTGAGACGCTGTCTCAAACAACGGCGTTTGGCTTCGCAAAAACGTTTCAGACCGGCACGAACTTCCAAAGCTCCTTCAGCGCCAGCAAATTGTCGACCAACAGCTCCTTGAGCACTCTCAATCCCTCGATTGCGACCGATCTTCAATTCAGCGTCACCCAGCCTCTCCTTCGCAACTTCGGCCTCTTTCCCAATCGTGCTCCCATCCTCATTGCGCAGCGAAATCTGAAGCAGGCTCGTGCTTCCTTTCAGGGCGAAGTAAATGACATCATCCTTCGAACCGTCGGGAATTATTGGAATGTCATCCTTGCCCGCGAATCCCTGGTCGTGCAGCGCAAGTCTCTCGAAGAAGCCCAGAAGAGCTACGACCATGATAAAAAGGCCCTCGGCCTCGGGGCGCTCCCGCCACTCGATATTTACCGCTCGGAATCCCAGGTCGCTTCACGCCGCGTTGGCGTAATCCAGGCGGAATACGCTCTCAAACAAGCCGAAGATCAATTCCGCCAGATCGTGGGCGCCGACCTGGATCCTGCCGTCCGTGTGCTCGACCTCGAGCTGATTGACCAGCCCGAGCCCCTCGGCGAGCTGCCCAACACGGACATTGCGGCTGCACTCACTCGCGCGCTCGCCAACCGTCCCGAATTGGAAGCCGCGCGTCAGCAGTTGGCCAGCGATGAGCTGATCATTCGTCTCGCTCACAACAGCCTAAAACCTGACCTCGAACTCTCCGGCTTTTACCTGGGCAACGGCGTCGCCGGCAACCAATTCAACACTGCTAATCCTCCCCAGCTAATTGGTAAGACTGGCCTTAGCGATAGCCTCGGCCAGACTTTTCATTTTACCTACCCGGCTTACGGCGCTGCTCTTTCTCTGAGCCTCCCCGTAAAGAATCACAGCGCGGAAGCCAACCTAGCGGATGCCGATGCGAGCCGGCGCCGCGATCAATATCAGGAACGCCGGACCAATCAGAGCATCACTCTCGAGGTTACCAACGCAGTCCACGCACTCGAACAGGCCAAGCTCTCGATCGAAGCCTCAAAAGTCGCGCTGGACCTCGCGCAGAAGTCACTTCGTGCCGATGAACGCAAGTATGAATTGGGAGCGGAAACGGTTTTTTTTGTTCTTGATTCGCAGATCGTGCTGGCCCAGGCGGAGCTGAACCTCATCCAGGCACAGATAAATCTCCAGGTTGCCGTTGCCCAGGTAGACCATGCGACGGGAGATTTGCTCGACCATCACCATGTGCAGATTCTAGAGCGATCAAAATGAGTGGCGCACTGAAATCGCGCCGCGTTTTGAGATGGCTGATGGCATGTCCACCGCCAATGATTGTCCGTACTACCGGCGAGCTTTGAAGGCTTTCGAAGAAGAAATACCTTTCGCGTGCTGCCGTCCAACCTTCGTTATTCTTGCTACCAGAGCAGCTTCAGCCCCAACTGGATTTGCCGGGAGCTTGTGGAAGTCGCAGTGATGACGCCGGCTGTGGGAGATGGTCCGCTCGCCGCCGACGTAAATACAATGGTGTTTGGGGTATTGAAGTTCGTGTGGTTGAGCACGTTAAAGAAATCCGCTCGGAATTGCGCGCTGAAGCGTTCCGACAGTGAGAGTCTTTTCGCGATCGCCAGATCCAACTCGGCCAATCCAGATCCTTGCAATGTGTTGCGTCCCACGTTGCCGTAGGTCCCATTGGGAGGCGCAACGAACGCGTTCGGATCGAAGTATCGGTTTGGTCCACCGAGAACTAGCCGCCCTGTGAAAGCCGGATTCCATGACGGCCGGATGGGGTTGCGGCTGTCTCCGTCGTTGGCAGGGTTGAAGCTCATCTGAGGCGTGAAAGGCAACCCGGTCTGTAGCGTCTCGATTCCGCTGACTTGCCAGCCTTCGGCCAGTCTGTTCAAGAACGGATTGACGCCGGACGCTTTGTTTCGCCCAAAGGGTAAGTCGTAGATGGCGTTAATGACTGCGAGGTGCCGGATGTCGAAAGATGCGCGGCCGTAGTCCCATTTGGGCTGGAGCGGATTCATGGTGAACGCGGGAGAATTCGTGGCGATGCTGGTATTCATATTGTCGCCGTCATCGAGACTTTTCGAGAAGGTGTAGACGCCGCGGAATTGCAGGCCGTGACTCAGGCGGTGGCTCACGTCCACCTCGAGACCGTTGTAGGAACTGATGCCCTCGGAGAACCAGCTCGTGGTATTTGCGACCTTCGGGTTGGCCAAAGGAGCGTTCGGGGGATTGTACGCAGTGCCCGCAGGGAGGTTCGCCGGGCAGGGTGACGCCGGGCAGAACGCCGGGACCGGAACGTTGGCATCGATCGACAGCAACCCATGATAACCGTGCGACCCGACGTAACCGACCGCGAACGACGTGCTTGGGGTGACCTGCTGTTCGATCTTCAAAGAGTACGATTCCACGGTGGGGGTCTTGAGATCCGGCTGTACACCGCTGGGAGAAATCTTCGCGCCCGCGGGGACCGGAGCGCCGGGAACAATGTCGATGCTCGAAAGCGGGACGTTCTTGAGGGCCAAGACGGTGTTGAACGGGCCGTTTTGGTCCAGGCGATAACTAAGATTATCGTTTAGTGCGTAGTACAGCCCGAAGCCTGCGCGAATCACGGTGGTCTTCGACGAGAAAGGGGACCAGGCAATTCCGACGCGCGGCGCCGGCAGAAATTTCGCATTGTTAACGGTCAAGGCAGAATTGCCGACGACAGGGTCGGTTACGATCACGCCATTCGAATCGAACACATAATTCGAAGCGCGGCCACGACTCTCATTCCAGCCGTTGGTGAATTCACCACGGAACCCGATGCGCAGCTCGAAGTTCGGTGTCAGCTTGAGAGCGTCTTGAGCAAATACGGCTCCTTCAAGAGAACGCCAGCCAAGCGGGGTTGCGACCGGGGCGACCGTAAACGTGGAGACCGTGCCCTGCAGGAAACCTTGCAGAGTCGAAAATGACGCTTGCCCATACTGATTTTGTGCAAGTGCGTCATTGGCCTGAAGCCGCTGGACCCACACGCCAAATTCGACTGTATGGATGCCGTGGGTTGCCGTGACGCGGTCCTGCCCGGTGAACAGATTGCGCACCGCCGACAAATTGCTGCCTGCATTTGTCCCGGCTGCGGAGATCTGGGACGCCCCATTGAGGGTTGTTCCGCCGCCAACGACGACTGCACCGATAGGGCGGCCTTGTACAAATCCAGGCAAATTGACGGATGTCGCTCCAGTGAAATAGAACGCCCCTCGCGAAAAGCCAAGTGTAGCTTGATTGACGACGGCGGAGGACACCAGGTGCGTTGCACTCAAGCTAACTACTTGTTCCCGCAGAGACACCAGGGCTGAACTGAGGGGATTGGTCGCTGGAGTGTTCGCCGCGCTATCATCCGCGGTATAAACGGCGGCCAACGAATCCCTGTCTGAGAAAATATGGTCGAGGCGCGCGGTGCCGAAGTCCTCGTTGACAATTTGCAGAGGATGGCTGAAGGCTTCGGCAATCCCTTGTCCAAGGTCGGGACCGTTCGCAACTGGCCATAGATTGAGCAACGGCGCGGCGCTTGCGGCTACGCCGACGTTTACCAGGCCGGAGGCCGCGCACGAGTTAGGCGCGGGAGTGACGGCGCTACATGGCAGGAGCCCCGCGCGCGCGTTGTTGTCCGGCACCAGCGTCACGCCGCTTAGTCCCAGGTGCTGCCGGAAGCCTTCATAGTTTCCGAAGAGGAATGTCTTGGCCTTGACGATAGGTCCGCCAAGAGAACCGCCGAATACATTGCGCTGGAATTGTGGGATGGCTCCCTGATCGAAATAATTTCTCGCGTCCAGCGCGCTGTTGCGTAGAAACTCGTAAGCGCTGCCGTGGAGCTGATTGGTACCGCCGGACGTGACGATGTTGACCTGCGCTCCTGGCCGTTTTCCATACTCGGCGCCATAAGTGTCCTTCACGACGGCAAATTCCCGGACCGCGTCCACGCCCAGCAATTGCCCGCTCGCCCCTCCCGGCGTGTTGTTGATCTCCGAAGCTCCCGTGAATTCGACATCATTGAGGAGAAAGAGATTTTCTTGCGGGCGGCGGCCCGAGACGGCAAACATGTTGCCGAGAACGGAGTTGGAGGTTCCGATGCTGCCGGAGCGTTGTGAGGTGTAGTTGACGATGCCAGGATTCAGCGTCAGCAGCTGATCGTAACTGCGGCCGTTGAGCGGCAGGTCTTTCACCTGGCGTTCTCCGACCAAGCCGGAAATGTCCTCCGTGGTTACGGCCACGATTCCGGAATACGCAGGGACCTCCACGGTCTGATGCACGTCCCCTATATGAAGGGTGAGGTTCAATTCCTCACGCTGACCGACGACCAGGGTTACCACGGTCCGTCCGTCCGTGCGAAACCCTGGCTTGGACGCCGCAATTTCATAGCGGCCGACGGCGAGCGAAGGGGCGTTGAAGCGCCCGGCGTCATCGGTCACCAGGGAGCGCTCTGCACCGGTTTCGAGATTTGTGATTTTGACATCGGCTCCGGCAATGCCTGCGCCGGAGTCATCGCTCACGAAACCCCAGAGCGAGGCCGCTGCTTGTGCGCGTCCCGATGAGGCCAGGAGCGCAACAAGAAAGATCACAAAAAGTCCATAGACGAAAAACTTTTGAAGATTCGAACTAAGCACTTTGCGAGAACTCATTCTCTGACTCCGTGATTTAGAGTAAATGCATTTATGCCCGGCATTGGACCGGAATTCCTGGACAATTGGAGCGGGACTCGAGTCCACAACTATGCGGTGGAAAAGCAAGCAGGGGTCAACAGCGGAATCGGGCGAGGCTACTGGGCAGGAAGATGACGGGCGCGAAGCTCGGTTTTAATGACATGGCAATCCCAATCTGACCGGCGTTTTTCATTTCGTTTCCAAAATACTTTCGGCAACAAGGCCCGGTTTTGCTGCGGGCGAAAAAAGCACCACCGGTTGACCGTTGCGTGTCTTGCCGGTCAATGTGGCAGTGTTTGCCGTGCGCTGCGTCACGAGGGACCGCGTCCCTGACCAGACCAACTGCAAACCAGCGCAAATGGCGATGACCGCCACCACGGCTTTCAACCTTTGTGCCGGCAAGTGACGTGTCAGCAAGCACCCGACAACGACTCCAGGCACGCCTCCCGCAAGAAGTTGCAACAAAACCGCCGTGCTGACGGAGCCAAAACTCCAATGCACGGCACCTCCGATGATCGCCAAGACGAGCCCGAATACCAGGTCTGTGCCGACTACCTGCGGAGGCGTCATTTCGGAATAATTGAGCAGCAGAACGGTCCCGAGAGCGCCCGCTCCCGCCGAGGAGAATCCGGACTCAACTCCGATTGGAAAGGCAAGCCACGGCAGCCAACGCGCGTTTTTCCGCGCGAATTTTGGGTTCTGCATCCTTGGAACAAAGGTTACACTCGACGATGCGGCCAGCAACAGACCGAGCAAGATGACTACCCACGGGCTGCCTTGGTGGCCGGCCAAAGAGTGCAGTGCATACATTCCCAGCACAAGGCCTGGAACCGCCCCCTTGAGTAGGAGGCGAAAATAACGCGAGTGAACATGCCGTCCAAGCAAATAGAACGGGGCCGCGATGAGCCGCAACACGCCGGCAAATACAAACGCGGTTCCGACCGCCTCGCCCGCAGGAAGGCCGACGATGAGCAGGAGCGCGGGTACTGTAAAACTGCCGCCGCCGACCCCCGTCATTCCCACAGCCAAAGCGATGAAGAACCCAAGCAATAGGTGGATCATTCCGCGAGCTCCGAGAATGTGTGGATTCCGCATTCCAGTTTTTTGCCGCTCCAGCGGCCGGATCTCGGATTATTCGGGTCCTCTGGAATGGCGGTGCACGGCTCGCACCCGATGCTGGCGTATCCTTCGTCGTACTGGGGAAGATAGCTGAGGCCTTTGGCCCCCGTGTATTCCCACACTTGCGCCCACGTCCAATCTGCGAGAAGACTCACCTTCAGGAGGGTCTTGCCACCGGGCAAGCGATGATGCTCCACTTTTTTGAGATTTTTTCGCGTTGGCGACTGCTCTCTGCGCAGGCCGGTAAACCAGATCTCGAAGTGGCCGAGAGCCTCCATCAGGGGTTCCACTTTGCGCAACTGGCAGCACTGCGTGGGATCCGTGCGATTAAGAATTCCAAGCAAGGATTCCTGTTGCTCCACGGTATTTTTTGGAAGCACGTTTGTCAGATTGAGCGCCCACTCCTTCGTCATGCGATCGCGATATTGGTATGTCTGCGCAAAGTGATAACCGGTATCCAGGAACAACACGGGAATTTCCGGCAGACGCGCTTTCAGCATGCGGAGCACGATCATGTCCTCCGCCTGGAAGCTGCACGTCACGCACGGACGCGATCCCGGGTCGGCGCTCAGAACTACACTCAAGACTTCTTCCGCGCTGAGCGCTTCGACATTCTCCAGATTTGGATTAGGCTGCATTTCAATTCACCGCTCTCTGATCCTCAGATCGGATTTCCCTGTGGAGCGATTCCGTGAGCGCTAGAACGTGCTTGACGGCTTCCCCGTCGTCTGCCGGTAGTTCGAGGGCTGCCAAATCAAATGCGTAATCTGCCGCTAACGCCTTAATGGCATCCCGGTCCACCTGCGCGATCGCCTGGCAGGAATAGATGACCAGCAACCCCGCGGACCAGAGAGGTTTCAAGAGCAGGGGGAGGGCTTGCGATGACAACGTGCCGCCCTCCAGAACGAGCACTTCGAATCCTCGCTCGAACAAGGGTCGTTCCAGTTGTTTCGCCAGAGCCTCGCGGCCCTCTACCAAGACAATTCCAGGGCGATGTCCGTGGCGATGCTGTCGTTCCAGGAGCGTGACTGCTCCCTGGCCAGCGGCAACGCGCGCGGTTCCCGCATCTTCAGATTCAACCGCTCCCTGCGGTTGATCCTGGTCTTCGTAGATCATTGCGGCGCCGACCGTGGCATTAGCAAGGGGGTCAATCAAAATGAAACTGCCGGTTGTCCGGTTGCGACGGTACGAATCAAAGAAAAGAGATTCGTTGGTTTCGAACTCTACGGCTGCAATGCTGTTCATCTCCAATTGGTGCGCGGGCGCATGCGCCAAAGTATTTACATCCACGCGATAACGAATCTGCGTCGCCTTGGCTTTGACTTGACGCCCCGCATGCTTCACGAGATACACGCGATTCAATTCGAGCGGGCTAGGATGCAACCAGACCACCATCGCTTCCAATCGGCGCGACACTCGCGGAAGCGCGCTGGGGGAGACGAGCATGTCGCCGCGGCTCAGATCAATTTCATCCTCCAGCTTCACCGTCACCGACATTGAGGGGCCGGCCTCTGGTAGCTCCCCGTCATACGTAACAATCGATTGCACTCGCGTTTTCTGCCTGGACGGGAGCGCCAGGACCGGGTCGCCTGGTCGCAGGATGCCACCCGCGACTTGCCCCGCAAATCCGCGAAAACTTGCGTCTGGCCGGATCACGTACTGAATGGGAAAGCGCACCCCATCGCCACTGACTGGCGGGCGGATATCCACGGTTTCCAGATGCTCCAGCAAAGTTGGCCCCGAATACCATGGCATCCTTTCACTTCGGACCGCCACGTTGTCTCCGCCGAGCGCGCTAATGGGAACGCATTGCGCGGCAGGAAACTCGAGCCGCTCGGCAAGAGCGAGAAAATCCTCTTGCAGGCGGAGAAACACGTCCTCCCTGCAATCCACCAGGTCCAACTTGTTGATCGCCACTAGCAAGTTCGGAATACCCAGCAACGAAGCGATGTGCGTGTGGCGCCGGGTTTGCGGGAGCAAGCCCTTGGTTGCGTCGACGAGGATCACCGCGAGGTCCGCCGTCGAAGCGCCCGTCGCCATGTTCCTGGTGTACTCCTCGTGGCCAGGTGTGTCTGCGATGATGAACTTCCTTCGGGAGGTGCTGAAATACCGGTATGCGACATCAATGGTGATTCCTTGTTCGCGCTCAGCTCGCAGCCCATCCGTCAGCAAGGAGAAATCAATCGGTCCTCCCGAACGGTTGATCTTGCTTTTCTTCACAGAGGCGAGTTGGTCCTCGTAGACGGCTTTAGAGTCGTGCAGCAGTCTGCCGATCAGTGTGGACTTGCCGTCATCTACGCTTCCGGCGGTAGTGAAGCGAAGCAGTTCCTTGTTGATATCCCGGTCGAGAAAACTCAGGAAGCCGTCCTGGAAGCCGGTGTCGAGTGCGGACAGCATCAGAAGTATCCTTCCCGCTTCTTAATTTCCATCGATCCTTCTTCGTCGTGATCAATGGCGCGGTTCTCGCGTTCCGACCGGCGGAAGGAAATCATCTCTTCGATAATCTTCGGAACGGTATCCGCCTCGGAACGGATCGCACCTGTGCAGGGCATGCAACCGAGCGAACGCATCCGGCATTTCACAAATTTGGTTTTCTCTCCGGGAAGAAGTTGGTCTTTGGAATAGATCAATACGATGGAGCCGTTTCGCAACACCACCTCGCGCTCGCGTGCGTAGTAAAGCGGCACGATGGGAATCTTTTCGGCGTGGATGTAAAGCCAAACGTCCAGTTCGGTCCAATTTGACAGAGGGAACACACGAATGCTTTCCGCTTTGTCGATCCGCGAGTTAAAGGTGTTCCACAACTCCGGGCGCTGATTCTTGGGGTCCCACTGCCCATGAGAATCGCGAAAAGAATAGATGCGTTCCTTTGCCCGCGATTTCTCTTCATCACGCCGTGCGCCGCCAAACGCAGCATTGAAGCCGCCTGCCGCCAGCGCGTCCAGCAGCGCCTTGGTCTTCAGCAATCCGCAGCATTTCTGGGTCCCGAGTGCAAAAGGATTTGCTCCTTGCTCAAGCGCCTCGCGGTTTTGGTGGACGATCAGCTCGGCGCCGATTTCTTTCGTATACGAATCGCGAAATTCGATCATCTCGGGGAATTTGTAGCTGGTGTCCACGTGCAGCAGAGGAAACGGGATTTTCCCGGGGAAAAAAGCCTTTTGCGCCAGGCGCAACATCACCGAGGAGTCCTTGCCGATGGAATACAGCATCACCGGCCGGGCAAATTCCGCCGCGGCTTCACGGAGAATGTAGATGCTTTCTGCCTCCAGGGCTTGTAGATGGTTGAGCCTCTTGAATGCAGAAGTTGCTACCTCCTCGCTCCATCCCGTGCGCCGGCCGACTGCGGGAAGCAGTTCGGGAGTTGCTTGTGTCATGCCTTTCCTTTCAAATTCTGAAAAAAGATGCTGCCCAAAAACAAAAAACCCACCTGCCAATCGACTCTGGCGGTGGGCTTCACAACAGCTAGGCTAGGTTACGATTCCTAGATGATTAGCCTCCCGGTGCCAGAGGACAGGTGTGTACAACACATACAACAGATATGTGCGTTCCTCTGGGACTGGTGAAGGCTCAATGACATGGTGAAAACTATACAGGGGAATCCTACGGGCTGCAATGCATTCATCTAGTTAATATTTTTCTACATCGCATTCAAATTTTAGGTCGTTGACGCCGCGTTATCCAAGGTTGGCGCACTTGACTTGATCCTCCCCGGATTCAAGGCTTTTCTAGTGATGGCGGCAATTTCGTTGCGGGTGCCAGAGCGCGTTCGGGATCGACAAGCAGCCAGGCTGCGGCACCAAGCACCGACAAACCCGCGGCGACACAAAAGGAAGTGGTCCAGCCAAATCGAGACGCGATTGCAGGTGTGAGTGAAGCGGTGAGGGCTCCTCCGAATTGATTGCCCATGTTCATGAAACCCGAAACGGAGCCCGAAGATCCAGCGGCGATATCCGCAGTTACTGACCAGAAAGAGCTTTGCGAAAGATACAGGGCGCCCGCGCCGCCAGCAAGAACGACACTGGCCAGCCGGGCGCTTTGCACTTGCGAGCCAAATGCCAGAAAGACAGCTGTCAAGAGGAGCCCGAAAACGGCGATCCCGCATCTTCCGGCGCGTTTTCCGTAGAGCTTGGTGAGCTTGTCGCTGATCGCCCCGCCCAGCGGGCTGCAAGCGGCCATCGCCAGAAAAGGCAGCGTGGTGTAAAAGGCGCTCACCTTCAGATCTAATCCGCGCACCTTGGCGAGATAGATGAAGAACCAGCTGAAGAAAATCCAGGCGACATAGCCGAAGCTGAAATAGCTGAGGGTTAGCGCCAGCACTTCCTTGCTTCGAAAGATGGTGCTCCAAGGAATTCGGCCGTCCGCTGCAGACTTGGCGGTTCGCCCTGCCTGAATGTGTGTGAGTTCCGGGACGGAAACGTGCGAGTGCTCTTCGGGCGTGTCGCGCGCCACGAAATACCAGGCCGTGCCGGCAATCAGCCCGATGATGGCGCTCATCCAGAAGGACCAGCGCCAGCCGTAGCGCACCATGACGTGGGTGATCAGAATTGGCGTAACGCCTGCTCCCACGCCGACGCCGGCGAAAATCAAACCATTGGCGATTCCCCGCTCCGCCGATGGAATCCACCGCGAAACGAATTGATTGGATGCCGGATAAATGATCGCTTCGCCGGCGCCAAGAAGAAATCGCACCGCCGCAAACAAGAGTACGGCGAAAGCGATTTTTGTGGAAACGACAGCGGTCAAGGCGGTAAAGATTCCCCACCACAAAACTCCCGCCGTGAGCACCCGCCGCGGGCCCAGCCGGTCGGCGAGCCATCCGCCGGGCGTCTGAAAAAGCGCGTAGCCCACCAGAAAGGCGCTGAATATCCAACCAAGCTGAATATGGCTCAGATGATACTCGGCGGCGATGGAGCTCCCCGCGATGGAGATATTGACGCGGTCGAGATAGGCAACCGCGCTCAAAATAAATAGTCCAAATACCAGGAACCAGCGCACGCGGCTCTCCGCACGTTCAGCCATGCAGACTCCCTCGGTGCGGACCGAGGACGGACATGCGCCGGCTTCGGGAATTGGGCTTCATCGAACTCGCGAATAACAGTCCCGATTCGATCACGCTGCGTGTGACTTCAAGACCTTCACCAATTCCCGGGCGATGATCTTTTCTTCCCCCGGCTGCAACATGAAGGAGTTCATCGACAAGGCTTCACCGTGCTCCCCCGATGAAAGAACGATGGACGGTGTTGCGCCGCGCAGAGCAGCGCCCGCTTCGCGTGGTGTCAACGCAATGCGCGCCGCATCCCACTTGATGTGCATGTGGGGGACATGGTTCGCGATTTCCGGGGCGGGGAACGAAGTTGTCACGCCAGGAATCTTTGTTACTTGGCCAGAGATGAAATCCAAACGGCGCTGCCATTCCTTGTTCAGTGCCTCGTGATCTTCCTTCAAATAAGATTCCAGCGCCTTCACCATCCCGACGATTTCCTCTTTCCCCACTTTCTGACTGCGGCCGAGTGTGTCTTCGTGCGGACTGTTGTTCAGCAGAGCGTAGACGACCAGATCTTTTTTGCCGACCAGCAGACCCGCACATTGCGGCCCGCGAATCGCTTTTCCACCGCTGAAGGCGATGAGGTCGTAGCCCATGTTTGCATAATCCCACAAGTGCGAGACGGGAGGCGTATCCGCCGCAGCGTCGATGAACGCCGGAATCTGATTTTCATGCGCCAGCTTGACCCATTCTTCGACTTTGATCTGCCCTTCCGTATCAGCGAAGTTTGAAAAGTGCATCATGGCGGTCTGCGGATTTATTGCTTTTTTCAGATCGTCGCGCGATTCGATGACCACGAGCTTCACGCCGGTGGAGCGCAACTGATGGTCGAAAGGATTGCGATGTGACTTTTGAATGATGACTTCCGATTTCATGCCCGTTAAATCCGGCAACTGCTCGATGAACTTCGGATTGTCACCCGTTAGGATGCCCGCGAGCCCCGACTGCATCGCGGCGGCGGCCCCCGAAGTGACGATGGCGCCGTATCCCTCCGGCAGCTTGAGCATTTCTGCAATGCGCTTGCCGGCGGCGACTTCGAGCTCAGGAACGCTGACAAAGTGGCGGCCCGCCAACGCCATCACGGCTTCAACCTCGGGACGCATCAATGAACCACCCAGCACGGTCATGGTGCCCTGCCCGTTGATGACCGTGGTTACGCCCAATTCTTCGTAGACGTTTCCAGTTGCACCGAAGCCGGAGAGGGAAGCGGCTTTGCCACCCGCGGCAGATGGTAATGCAAAAGCCTTGCGTCCGCTGAAAATCGTCCCCACCAGCGCGCCGAGCGTGCCCAGAAATGTTCTGCGATTCCAGCGATCGTTGAATGCCATCGTTCTACGCCCCCTTCTTTACGTCGCGCACCACCGCAGCGATGCAATTAATTTCCACCAGCGACTCGCCTGGCAAGCCCGCCACCGCAACGGTGGTGCGAGCGGGCCCTCCGTTCGGAAAGTAAGTCTTGAACACCGAGTTCATGCCGTCGTAATAGTCCAGCTTTGCCAGAAACACGGTGAGTTGAAGAATGCTGTCCATGGTGCCGCCGCCCGCTTCAACGGTGGCCTTCACGCCTTCCATCACCATGTGGGTGTGCATCTCGATGGTAGGAGTTTTGCCGGCGTCGGACTTGTCGCCGCGTGAATGAGCGCCTTGCCCGGCGATGTAGATCAATCCGTTGTAAATAATCAGCGGAGTGATGAAACCTTTGCCGGCGGGTTTTCCATCGCCGTCCAGTTTCTGGACGCCGCCGGTGTTCTGCGCGGCCGACATCGGCGTTGCAGCCGCCATTCCCGCAAAGCCGAGGCCCGGCAAAAGTGCGGCTAGTCGAGCAGCAAAACTCCTTCTTGTGCTCAGAGTGAAATGCATTTCGCATCCTCCTTCGAGTAATTGAAATTTGAATTCGATCGTTCCCTAAGGCAACCCAAAACTGAAAATGTCGCTCCCCGCGGCGATAGCCACGTATTGCTTCCCATTCACCGCATAGCTCATCGGTGAAGCATGCATGCCTTGGCCGGTGTTGAAGTGCCACAACGGCTTGCCCGTCTGCGCGTCCACAGCTTCGAAAGACTGTGCATCGTCGCCAAAAAAGAGCAATCCGCCCGCGGTGGTCATCGTTCCCCCCGCAGAATGCCCCGAACCCACCTGAGGAAATCGCCACGCCGGTTTGTCGGATTCGAGGCTGTAGGCCAGCAGGATTTTCTGCCTGTTATCACCCGGGCTGTGCCGCGCTCCCGTTGAGTAATACGTCTTGCCTTCAGAAAACTCCTCGGGCTTCAAAAAGAAGAGATCGCAGTTTTCCTCCGCCAGGAAATAGAAAAGGTGAGTCGAGGGATTGTAGGAAGGCGAGTACCAGTTGGTAGCTCCGGTGAATCCGGGGCAGGTCCGCATGCCCTCTGCCGTGGGTTGCACGCCGGTTCGAATCGGCCTGCCCTGCGCGTCGATTCCCTTTGCCCAATTCAGTTTTTCCACGAAAGGAAAAGCCGATAGAAATTTCCCATTGGTGCGGTCCAGCACGTATAAATAGCCGTTGCGATTCGCTTCCACGAGCAGCTTTCGCGGCTCGCCCTGGTAGCTCGCATCGACCAGAACGGGAGTTTCCGTCGCATCGTAGTCAAAGAGGTCGTGCGGAGTAAATTGAAAATACCACTTGAGCTTTCCCGTATCGGGGTCCAGCGCCAGCACGCAGTCGGTATAGAGATCGTCCCCCGGGCGCGGGCCGCCATCGAAATCCGGAGCAGGATTGCTGGTGCCCCAATAAATTGTATTGAGTTGCGGATCGTACGTGCCGGGCATCCACGTGGTGCCGCCGCCGCGCTTGTACAGTTCGCCGGGCCAGCTTGCGGAGCCAAACTCGCCTGGCCCGGGAATGGTCCAGAATCGCCACGCAAGTTTCCCCGTCTCGGCATCATAGGCGGCCACGAATCCGCGCACCCCGTCGTCGCCGCCGGAAGTTCCCACCAACACTTTGTCCTTCACGACCAGCGGCGCGCTCGTCGCTCCGTAATTCTTGTTTCCCTCGGCGTAGGGAACGTCCCACAGCAGATGCCCGGACCGCGCATCCAGACAGAGCAGATGGGCGTTGTCCGTTTCCATATAGAGGCGCGAGCCTAGCAGCCCCACGCCGCGATTGTGATGCTGCGAGGCGTCGTCGATCAGCCCTTCGGTGACCGGCCGCGAGTAATGCCAGATCACTCGGCCGGTTTGCGCATCCAGCGCAAAGGCATCGTTGGCGGACGTCACAAACATGAGGCCATCGAGCACCACCGGCGTGACTTCCAGGCTATTCGAATTGGGCGCGTGGAATACCCATTGCGCGCGCAATTGCCCGACACTCTTCGCATTGATCTGCTCGAGACTGCTGAAACGGCGGCCCGTGTAATCCCCATTGTAGGAAAGCCAATTGGCCCCCACGGGCTGCGCGGCCAGAGCTTCTGCAGTCACCTGGATTGAAGTGGAAACGGAAACGCTGCCCGCTTCTTGCGCCTGCGCGGCCGCCAGATATCCGCAGACGACTGTCATCCAGAGCACTCCTTGACCGAACCGCATCTTCTTACGAACTCCTGTCCGATGCAGGAACCCAGGTTTCGCCCAGCGAACCCCGGTCGTTCCCCTGCCGATCAATCACGTGAAGAGAAACACGCACGGTTTGCGCGCACGTTTGCCGAAGAAAGAAGCTGCCACAAAGCACCGCGGCGAGAAGCGAGAATGTTCGCGCCAGGACGAAGAAATCCCATGCATTCGGCCGAATCATGAAAATATCAACCATATCGCAAAAGTGTCTATACTACAGCCCGTTTCCAAGTTCCAGCCCCAATCTCAATGTTTAAATCGAATCAATTTCGCTTACGTTGGCTTAGAGACGCCCAAACTTCTTCACCGCTTCCTGGATGGACTTGAGCTTTTCGATCCACGCGTACATGGAGTGCTCTTTGAAGTCCATGTCCTGCGCCAGCGCAAGGACTTGCGCCGCCGTCGCGCGAGGAACCACCACCACGCCATCGGCATCCGCCACAATAATATCCGCGGGATTCACCGCGACCCCGTCACACACGACCGGAATGTTCGCCCCCGTGAAGCGGTAGTGGCTGACCGAAGTGGACGGCACGATTCCCAAGGCGTACACGGGGAAGCCGATTTTCTGCAAATAGGCGGTGTCTCGTACTCCTCCATCGATCACAGCGCCGGAAAAATCGCGCGATGCCATGGCCGTTCCCATCAGGCCGCCCATGCCGGCGATGTCGGCGCCGTCTTCGACCACCATGACATACACGGAATTCGCCGACCCCTGGTCGATCGCCGCAAGCATCCCTTTGAGCGCGTCCGGATCATGATTGCTTTCTTTCTTCAACAACACCGTCAGTGCAAATCCAACGAATTTCGCCGGGAAAATCGGCCGCATGCGATGCGACATGTACATCTTGCGTCCGCTGATCTGTTCCAGCGCGTCCGAAACGGAAGCGGCTTCGACGTGCCGGAATCCCTCCAGCAAGGCAGCATCGTCATTCGATTTCGCAGCTTCTTGCCTGGCTTTCGCCGAGGGTGCCCAGGCCCATCCCGCAATTCCCACGAGGAAAAGAGCTACCGCGAGAACTGCTCCGCAGGCAAGGGCGCGGCGAGGAAAACGAACGAAGTTACTCATGGACTCCTCCAGGAAGTCAGTCTGAAGCGCGGACTGTAACACTGTTTTGCGCGCGCGGTAGAAGCTCGAAGACTCGAAACCAGCGGCGCGTATCGCGGGAACGCCAACTCCGAGCCGCCTATTCGAATTTCGCCACACAGAAACAGATTGACGCGTGCTGCTCGATGAGGTATCACGGCGTTCCATTGTGAGCGGGATTTTTTTATAATCCCAATGTTATTTTTTCAACTGCTGAAAGTTCACAGGGAGCGCGACAAAGCCGGTATCTGCCGCCACGTGCCAAATGTTCGCCATCCATTCGAACACCGGGTTCAGCAAGACGGCAGCTTTCATCTTGCGTTCCTCGCACCGCTTTTTCTGTGCAGCGATGGTTGCAGTGCTCTTTGCTACTTGCGCATTGCGGATGCCTGCCGGAGCGCAGAGGGGAAATCCTGCCGGGAGAAAAAATCAGGCTAACCGTTCTGCCGCCGGGGATGGTCGCAAAATGTTCGAATCGGTTTGTGCCACCTGCCACGGTCTGGACGGGCGAGGCAGCGAGCGCGGGCCCAATGTCGCCACGCGCGCCGAAGTTCAGCGGTTGTCCGACGAGGAGACCCTGCGCATCCTGCAGACGGGAGTCCCGGCCGCGGGGATGCCCGCGTTTGGAGTGCTGGGCATGCCGAAACTCCAGGCCGTGATGGCCTACTTGCGAATTCTTCAGGGAGGAAGCAAGGCCGCGTTTATTCCCGGAGATCCGCAAAGAGGCCAGTCGCTTTTCTTCGGAAAGGCGGGCTGCGCGAGCTGCCACATGATCAACGGCTCGGGAGGATTTTTCGGGGCCGATTTGTCTTCCTACGGTTCGAATGCTTCGATAGAGGAAATTCGAAGCGCGATTGCCGATCCCGATAAGAACCTGGACCCGCGGGCCAGAACTGTGCTTGTGACCAGCCGGGATGGCCGCCAATTCATGGGTATCGCCCGCAACGAAGATAATTTTTCACTGCAATTGCAGTCGCTCGATGGAGCCTTCCATCTGTTCGCGAAATCGGACCTCGAGCATCTCGAATATCAGCCAAGATCGCTGATGCCTTCAGATTACGGCTCTATCCTGAGCCGTGGTGAACTGGATGACTTGGTGAGCTATCTCGTTCGAACCGCGCAAGCAACAAAATTAACGCAAGCCCACGGAAAAAATTCAAAGCCCGAAGAAGAGGACGACTGACCGCTGGCATGAAATTTGATGCGCTTCTTTCGCGTCGTCAGGAATTTCGAACGCAGCGGTGCATTTTCAAAAGGGGGCCTCGAAGATGAAAGGAGCATCGTTCCTCTGTGCTGGCGCAAAGTTGGGGAAGGGAAGTGGCCGGAATTAAATCAAAGCTGCTTGTGACGTTTGTGTAACGCGCTAAACCGACCGCCGTTCCGATTCCAAGAATTGCATTTCCAATCTAACTCAGGGCGCGTTTCAGGCGCTTCGCGGTTTTCTGCAATTGGCGCTTGAGGGCATCGACTTGCTTCGAAATGTCATCGAGCTCTCTTTTAGCCAGCGATCCTGCTTTCGCAACCTTTTGCACTCCGCGATCCGCTTTGCCCATCGCCGTCCCAATTCCCACCGCAACTCGCGTGAGCTTGCTTTTTCTAGCCATCGTAGTCCTCCATTCGGGAT
>Ga0137409_10001343_pt1 | contig 26671 bp, 22 predicted proteins | sample CZODoug1_16funga_FD_122059 | JGI IMG/M metagenome (GOLD analysis project Ga0137409, IMG submission 122059) | Vadose zone soil fungal communities from Angelo Coast Range Reserve, California, USA - CZODoug1_16fungal (Hybrid Assembly) | ecosystem: Environmental > Terrestrial > Soil > Vadose zone...
CTAATCGTCTGCGTGCGCCCGTCGCGCCACACCGTCAGTTGAATAGTGCGGCCCGCGGGAATCTCATGGATCATGCGGCGAAATTGGGCCGCGCCTTCGACGCGCTGTCCGTTGATTTCCGTCACCACATCGTTTTCCTTCAGGCCGGCCTTCGCTGCTGGGCTGTCCGGAACAATCTTTCCCAGCACCACGCCGCGCTCCGCGGAGAGCTTCAGTTCCTTGGCCTTGTCAGACGTCACTTCATGCGTTTCGACGCCGAGCCAGCTCGAACCGTCGTCGCCGATCACGACATTAAGATCACCTGTTTCGATCTTCGGCAGCACTTCGATTTGCTTGCCGTCTTGATTTTCCAGGTCGAGAATCTGCGTGGACCCCTCAAGCTCATCCGCGTCAGCAAGCACGGCCTCTTCATCCTGCTGGCGCGCAATCTGTGCTTGTAATTTTGCTTCCAGCTCATCAATCCTTTGCTGCAAGTGTGCGATCGCAGACTCGACGGGCTTCTGTGGGTCCGCGGAACTGGCGGGCAGAGCCGCCAGCGCGAGCCCCAGGGCCGCAACTCCCCCAATCGTAATTAAATTTCGTTTGTTCATTGTCGTCCCATCCTCCTTAGCGGTTAGACGCAGCAGAAGAAAAAGCGTCAGACGGTTGACCGCAGAATGACCACTCGAATCCCCCCGTTGACCGTGCGCAAATGAATCGGAGCGCCGCCGCGGCCCAATTTGCCGTGCATTTCCCGCGGACGCTGTTTGCTCTCCATCGTCATGGGCAGTTCGGAAGAGAAATTTCCATTCAGGCACCGAGCTTCGACGTCCGCCTGCATGTCGGATGGCACTGCCAGAACGAGAGAACCGTTCGTAGTTTCGGCGGAGGCGCCTGTCTTTTCGGGGAGGCGCGCCAGTTCCAGGTGCACATTGCCGTTGGTGGTGTGCGCATGAACGGTCCCACCGCCCTCGAAGACTTCGATATTGCCGTTCACCGTGTGCAGATCTTCCACGGACTCGACACCCGCAATTCGCAGGGTGCCGTTCACCGTGCCGATATGCTCGACGCGCGCGCTGTGCGGAACGTGGATGGTGTAATCCACGGCCACTTCCACACCCTCGTTTTGCGGATAGTGCGTAGCAATAGAGACGGCGTCCGGCTTGGCGTCCACTTCGATGGAGACACGCTCCAGATCAGACTCCTTGTGTTTCGCGGTTTTTACCGCGTGGACTTCAACTTCATTGCGGTCCCATCCCTGCACGTCCACGGTCCCGTTGACGTTCTGCAATTCCAGGGAACCGCCAGGTTGCAGCGGATAGGATTGATTGAACTCCTTACTGATCGCGAAGCCCGGAGCGGCCCAAATAACGGCTGAGAGTAACAGGGATACTGCAATGGCGCGGAGAGCTGGACGAAGCATAACGTTCTACCCCCTTCGAGTTCGTATCACCAACGAAAACCAAGGCCCCGAACGAAATCCGCGTGCGCCGAGACGACTCCTGCTCAGTGCAACTGAAAATTAAATGTCACTGTCGAAATCACCTCGACCGGCTGGCCGTTAATCGACGCCGGCTTTGCCCGCCACTGTTTGACGGCGGTAATGGCGGCATCGGCGAGCGCGGGCTCGCCTTCCAGAAGTTTCTGCACTTCGACGCTGCCGTCTTTTTTCACCCGCACTTGGAGCTTTACGAAACCCTGCAAGCCGGCGCGCTGCGCGAGTGCCGGATACGAAGGCTTCGGAGAATTCACCAGCCGCCTCTGGAAATCGTCAGGGTTCTCGCTGATTCCCCCGCGTAATGCCCGTTCAAAGCGATCGAGCCAGTTTTCAAGCCAGTCCGTTTTCGTGTCGGGTGAAGGTGGCACGTCGGCCAGGGCCGGTGCCGTGGGCTCTGCGCCAAGAGAAAAAGGCGCTGGCGCGAATCCATTTTCCGCCAGTCTTCGATTGAGGCGGTCTACCTGCTCACTCACGAGCATTTGATGAAGAGCAACGTCCGAATCCAGGAACTTAAGCCGAATTTTTCCGCCCGTGGTTTTCAATTTGAGCGGGGCGCCGCCACCATGCAAGACAGCCGTCCCATGAACGGAACCGGAGCCATTGGCGGACGCGAGCATCGTCATGTGCAACTCTGGATCTGCTTCGATGCGGTGCTCGCCCCCGTTTGCCACGACGGCGTCGATGTTTGCGGCGAGGTTCCTCGGCAGAAATACGATGATGTCGCCGTTTCCGGAAGCAAGCTGCGAAGCGCCCGCGAGCCGCACGTTTCCGCCTCCGGAAGGCGGCTCTGGATTAATCCAGGCCGTAATCGTGCCACCGGATGTCGCCGCCTGCAGCGCGCCCGCCACCCGCGTAAGGCAAATGCTGCCGCTGCTCGATTCCAGCTCCATCGGGCCCGAGACGTACATGACGCGAATGCCGCCGCCGCCCGTCTGCGCGTGCACGGAGCCGCGTACTTCGCCAAAATCGATCTGCCCGCCGCCCGTGCGCACGTTGACGAAACTCCCGGCGTGCGCGACGGTGATGTTGCCGCCGGCTGTCTCCAGTTCAGCGCGGCCTCCGATCTGGCCCGCGCGGATATGCCCGCCCCCGGTGCGCAGCGAAGCGTCTCCCGCGATGTTGCCCACGTTGATGTGGCCGCCTCCGGTGAAGGCCGTAAGGTCGCCCGCCACATCGAGAACCCGAATGTGTCCGCCTTCTGTCTCCACCTTGGCGGCGAAGCGTCCCCACGCGGCATCCCGGATTCCTGAAGACCCGATGCGCCCCGTCTTGATGTTTCCGCCTTGCGTGTGAAGAGACGCCGTGCCGCCGATGTCCCCGGTTGTGATGTCGCCCGCTTCGGTGTTCACTTCCACGCTGTAGCCGCGCGGGACGGCGACCTCAAACTGCACCCAGAACTGGGCATCCGCTGAGCGCGTCGCTTGCGGCGGAAGCATGCCGGTGATTTCCACTCCCGTGGCGGTTGATTTTGCCTTGAGAGAATACGAATCAAGGAGTTGCTGAGCGGCGGGGCCGCGTGCGTCGGTTTCGATGTGCACGTTATAACGCACGACGGGCGCGGCGCCGGTTTCGAGTTGCACGATGTTGACGGGTCCAAAATCTGTCGTGAGCCTCAGCGTCAGGCCATCTCTGGTGTTCAACGCGCCAGTACGAACAGCGGACGCATGCTGCGAACCCGGCTCGGTAGGTTGCGCGTGTTCGATGGGCGCCGGTTCTTTGGCATTGGCCGCGAAAACCGGCGGCGCGAGCCGTACTCCAGAAAAGAGGAGTGCCAGCAGTGGAAGCCGCGCGGCAGGGCGCGCGATGGAAAAAAGCCTGTGATCGAAACGTATGTTCATCGTCGAACGAAATTTCTCGCCGTTTGGCCGTTTACTGTACTTCGCGCGGGCCAATCTGCCGCAAGGCAGCGGCGCTGCGCAACCGCACATAGCGGCTGGGATCACGGTGTTGCAACTGTTGCAGCACGCTTACAACGCGTTCCAACGACTGGTCATCTTCGGGACGGACTGGCTTTACCGGCGCCGTGGCAGTCGTGGCAGTGGGCGGTTCCGGCGCCAACTCATCGGCGCCGCCGCGATGCAAAGAACCCACAAGCACGTTCACGGCTTCAACGCGCACGCCAGGATTCGCGTCGTGCTCCAGGGCATCGAGCAGCGTCTGCCGGACGTCATTATCCGACGCCGAATCCCGAAGCGACTCCAGCGCCTTCATGCGCACCGCGGGGTTCTGATCCTTGCGGCTCGCGACGATCAGCGCCTTGCGCACTTGTTGATCCCGCGCCGCCGTCTTCAGCGCTTCGAGGCAATCGAGGCGGACGCCAGCGTCGAAGCGCTCCCCATTTTCCACGACGTAGGTCAAGACGCTACGCATGTCGCTATCATCGGCGCGGCCGGTGAGAACCATGGGCTGCTCGGCACTGAGATGGACTTGCACGTTGGGAGCCCCGGCATCCGAGGAAGGGGAAAAATTGAGCCCAGCGATCGCCATGTTATCCAGTTGATCTCTCGTGAGGGGCGGCTTCGCCATAACGTTCATGGCCTGGCCGCTACCGCTGGCGTTATTGCCGTTCCGCATCCACGGGAGAATCTGAGTTCCCATCAGAATCCCGAAGAGGACCAAAAGCGCGCCGCTCCAGGCCGGTCGCAACGCCATCCAACGGCGCAGCCAGCCAAAGGGACGCCAGTGTTCCTGTATCGGAGGCGCGGAAAGATCGTCGAGGGTTTCGGCAAGCTCGCTTCTGCACTGCGAAAGAAGAATGCCGGAGGAATCGAGTTCATCGGCGGGCTGCGGAGCGGAAAGCATGGCTTCCTGCAGATGCTTCTCTTCACCAAGCAGGGCGGCGCACGCTTCGCAATTCGCGACGTGGCCCTCAATCTGTTTGCGTTCCTTGTCGGTAACTTCGTCGCAGGCATAGAAAATCAGAAGCGGCGCAACGTCTTTGCAGCCCACGCTCTTTTCAAAAACGCTCATCGCAGGCCCCCCAATTCGTGGCGGAGTTTGCGCGTGGCGCGGAAAAGCGAATTCTTCACGGTTTCCTCGGTCGTGCCCAGGGCGTCACCGATGGCTCGGAGCTTCAGGCCCTGATAGTGCTTCATCTCAAAAACAATGCGTTCGCGAGGGGACAGGCGCTCCATGGCTATGGCGATGCGCGCCTTGATTTCTTTGCCGATGAAAGTGCGCTCGGGGTCCAGCGTCGGGCGTTGCTCGCGTTGGCGTTCGAAGAAATCGGTGATGCCCTCCTCGTGGAGGCCGGAATTCAGTTCGGGAGCCTGATCTTCGGGGCGCGCCTGACGGCGGCGCAGGTGGTCCAGGCAAACGTTGGTGACGATGCGGTAGAGCCAGGTGTAAAAGCTGCACTCGAAGCGGAAACGGTGGAGGTTGCGGTAGACCTTGAGGAATGCTTCCTGGTAGACGTCCCGCGCATCCTCGGGGCGCTTCATGAGATTCAGAGCCAGGCGCAGCACATCCCGGTCGAAGCGGCGCACCAATTCCTCGAAAGCCGCACGACTTCCCGTTTGCGCTTCCGCAACCAGGGCCCGCTCGTCGAGGTGGGACAAGGAGATCACCGAGGCCAGGGCGGCGTCTGTGCTACCCGAGCGACCGTTGTAATCGGCCAAAGCCAAAGCCCATCTGGGGAGCGGCATATTTCGCTTTCTTTTCGCATGCGCCGGTGTTGTCGCTTGTAAAACAACACCTTAGCCCAAATTGTAGCAGGCGTCTAAACGCTGCGCACCACGCGACCACCCAATTTGGACGCACGGCTACACCCTTGGGTGAGCACCGCTTCCCACTATAACAACGGTGAACCTGTGGATTTTGTTTCAAGAAAACCAATCAAATGAGGCTCGCAAGACCAGATTTGAGTCCTCCATTGGTGGCCAGCGGCCTGCGCCGGCTGCTCAGATGGCCTTGGCCGAACCGCGCATACGCCACGCCACGAAGGGCCAGGCGAAAAAGAGAACGAGCACTAGCAGAACGGCATAGCCGTTCGCGCGGTAGAACGAATCCGGCTGCGAGAGCAGTTCGGCCGCGCCGCCAAACAAGGAAGTGCCCGCGATGATGAGGAAGCAGCCCAGAATGTTAAAGCGCATAACGTAGCGCACGCCGAAAGCGAGAATGCTGAGCACGATGAGTTGCGTCAGGAATCCTTGCGCAAAGTCGGCGGCGCTTCCCCAGTTTCCGCCCGTGAGAGCGAGCGCGCCAAGCAGGAAAAGCAATACGCGTAGCCCAGGCTGCCGTACCTGCGCCGCAACGAAAGACGCGACCGCAGCCACCAGACCTGTGTAAAACAAGCTGCGCACCACCGTCCCGCCAAGAATCGAGCCGAAGGGGAAGATGGCGTCGAAGTCATGGCCGAAGGACGCCCCCAGCGAGCGATGCACCGTCGGCCAGCGGGTCCAAGCTGCCGCAAGGAGGTGTTGCAGTCCGAACAGCCCCGCGGACCCACCCACACCGATCCACAGTGCATCGCGATAGTAAGCCGGTGACACCCCGGCCCAACCCTGCAGACGTTCTTCACCGAACGCACGGCTGCCGAAATACCACGCCGTGCCGAAGAGCAGCGCGATTCCGCCGACGTAGAGAGGAGCGCCGAGCAGCGCGACGATGGCAATCCCTGCATACGTCAGCTTGAGTGGATTGCCCGTATCGTAAGCACTCAACGCACTGGGGAGGATATTCCCAAGAGCGAAAACGGCGAGATATCCGGCGAGAGCCCAAATCGACCAGCATGCGATTCTTCTCCAGGGGATCGAGCGCGCAAATGGCGACCGCAGGTTTTGCAATAATACAATCAGGGCCGTCAGAGCCAGCCCGGCATAAAACAGGATAGGAATTACGATGGAGATGATGATCCGGGAAAGACTTCTCTCCTCCTGTTTGCGCTCCCAGCTTTCCGGGATGTGGACGTAGGTTCGATAGTTTGTGACCTCGTCTCCCAAGACCTTCAGCTCGATGCGCGCATGAGCGTGATCTTGGGAGTTCGCGGTTGGCGCTTGCGCGGAGTCGAGGGGTTGCGTTTGCTCCCAGGTCAAGGTGTGATCGATGCGGTGCGGCTGCTTTTTTGACTCGTCTCCAACCAAAGACCAGCCCTTCAGGTCGAGCTTTTTTTCATGGCGAAGAAACTCTTCGGCGCGGGCCAAGGCTTGGTCCTTGTCGAGCGATGCGCCGGGCGCTTCTTCGGCCAGTTTATGCCACACCGAATGAAGCGACCCGTCGGGCTTCAGAACGACCGCGAATTCTTCCGGTTGGCTGTCGCGGAAATAGCGCACGCGCCAGAGCGCAGCCGGAACTTGGCGGGAGTAGATGGCGTTGACTCCCCCAATACCGATGCGCTCCCGCAGATATTCGTTTGCATACGAGTCAGCATTGTTGACGAACACGACGGCGCGGTAATTCGCATTCGGATCAACGCCACGCTGGCGCATGACTTGATCGGCGCGCGCACGAGCAGTGCGCGCGTCGATGGACAGCTTCAGGTAATCGCCAATGGACTGCGGCTTGAGCCGCCACGCCAGCGCGCCACCGGCAAGCAGGCAAATGGCAAGGAAAGCGATCATGCCGGGAGAGAGGGCATCGTAACCGCTTGATTTGACTTCAGAAGTTGCAGTTGCAGGTTCGCTGGTAAGATCGATTTCCGGCGCGGGCGCCGCGCGATTGAGAAGGTCTTCGCCGTTTTCGAATCCGCCACGAGTCAGGTAGGAAATACACGCAAAAGCCAAAGGGGCGAGCGCGGCGGCGCCCACGACCACGCCAGATATTTTAAAGTAAAGACTGTTCGAACGGATGAGCAGCAACCCGACCAGCGACGCGTCCACCGTGTAATGCCAGATGAGCGTCGCGAGGATGCCCCAGCGCAACATCACAATTCCCGCAACAATGCCGATGATGCCGACCTCGATCCCGCGGATATAGCCAGGCTCCTGCGGATAGGCGCTGTGGAGAAAACTCCAGGAAAACGCCGGCAAGATAACGGCAAGGATTCGCGACTTCGTCACGCGCTCTACGAACGGGATGGCAAAAAGGCGAAACAGAAATTCCTCGCTGGTCGAGGCCATCAGGCCGATGGCCACACCCGCGATCCACGGGAAAGTCGTGTTGACCGCGTCGGAGTAGTTCAAATCCTGCGGCGCCCAAACTCCAAAACGGCTGCCCACCATATAAAATGCGACGATGAAGCCGATATGAGCCGCTGCCAACGCCAGCCCGATTACTGCCGATGAGAAAAATTCTTTCGAACGAAGCCCGCGCAGCGTGAAGGCCTTCGAAAGCTGCATCCGATTCGGCAGATAGGAGCGATAGAGCGGCTCCCCGCCAGGGAGCACCAGCGTCACCATCAGCGCCGTGCCAAGTGCCGACAACAAAGCGATGCCGAGCCGGAGCAGGACAAAGCCGCTATAAGGATCGTGGGTGTCATAGCTGGCGCGCGTGAATTGCCACTCATTCAGCTCCATCAGGAAAAAAAGCGCCGCGACGATCACGCCCAGCCTGATGGCCCCACCCCAGCTTGTTTGCCCGTGCTTCGTGAGGGTAATGCCTACCCACAGCGCGCTGCCGAGCAACAAAATGTACGGAATGATGGCGATCTGGTTGTAAAAAAGATTCGAAGCGCGAAGTTGCTGGTAGCTGCGCTGCCATGCTTCGGGAACGTGCAGAAACTCTTCGCTGCCGCCGATCTTGTCGCCTTGCAGGGTGACTTGCAGACGGTAGGGCGCGTCCTTCGCGCGGAAGCCGTGCTTTTCCCACGTAAATTCCCAATCCAGACGGTTCGGCCGCTTGTTCGAATTGGCTTCTTCCGGGAGGAGGTCCCAGCCACTCAAATCGAGTCCCAGTTTCGCGTTGAGATAGTTCTGCGCGGCAGCTTGCGCGGTGGCGCGGTCGAGCGACGCCCCAGCGCGTGATTCCTCGATTTTGTGATCGTACCCCACGATCTGTCCCGCCGGGCTCACGCGAACGCGGAATTCTTCTACTTGTTGCGGCTTGAAGAAACGCACGTCCCAGAACCAGATATTCAGCTCGGAGGACATCAGCTTGTTGGCTTGTTGTAACCCGAGCTGGCGCTCCAGGTAGACCTTGGCGTTGTCGTCCACCGCGAAAACAATTGTGGATTCGTAGCCGCCGGCGTTTTCAGCCAGGCCGGTGACGAATTTCTGCGCGCGCGCCTGCGCTTCTTCGCGGGAGATTTGAAAATTAACGGAGGCTTCGGGGAAAGCGCTGAAAAAATATTTGTACGCGAACAGCGCGCCGAGGATACCAGCCACCACCCAAAGGAACAGCGCGCGCTTGTCGGAACCTGTCAGACGGTCTCCCGCCACGTGAACCTCCTCGTTTGGGACGCGGAACCATCACTCTATAGATAGGAATGGCCGGGACGCAAGTTTCGCGGCTGCCTTATCTTCGCAGCGGGAATGATATAAACATAATGTCCATGACGATGAAACTTAGCACCGAAGTACGCATGATCAAAGGCGTGGGGCCGCAGCGCGCCGAACTGCTCGCGCAGCGCGGCATTTCTACGCTCGAGGATCTGTTGGGTTACCTCCCCTTTCGCTATGAAGACCGTATCCATTTCTCCAAGGTGAAGGACATTCAGCCAAACGGCACGTATACCATTCGCGCGCGCGTGATGAGCGGCCAGGCCATCCGCAGCATGCGCGGCGGCCGCGACGCCATCTATCACCTGCTGGTGCAGGACGACGCGGGCGGTTCGCTGCCCTGCAAGTTTTTCCATGGAGGCTATCTCGAAGGGCGCTTGAAGCCTGGGCAACTGCTCATTCTTCATGGCAAGGCGGAGGTCGATAAGCTGCGGCCCGCGCGCCTGGAGATGATCAATCCGCAGATCGAAGTGCTGAGCAGCGAGGAGATGGATTCCACCGAAGTCGGGAGAATCGTGCCGATCTACGAAGCGATTGGCACATTCGGTTCCCGGCAGATTCGACGCGCGATGTACGCGGCGGTGCACCTCATCGATCAAAGGATGCCGGATATTTTGCCGGAAGGGTTGCGCGCGCGGCTCGGCTATCCCTCGCGCGGCGAAGCTCTGATTCACACGCACTTTCCGGAACCCGGAGAATCTCTCGACGCATTGAATACGTTCCGTTCACCATCGCAGCAGCGGCTCATCTTCGAGGAATTTTTCCTCTACCAGCTCAGCCTCGCTTTGGAGCGCAAGGCCGCTCGCAAGGAAAACGCCATCGCCTTCCGCGTGCGCGAAGACGCCATCCGCGAAGCGCTGAAGCGCATCCTGCCGTTCAAGCCCACGGCGGCACAGAAGCGCGTTCTTGCCGAAATCGCCGCGGATCTGGAAAAACCGGCCCCCATGAATCGTCTCCTCCAGGGTGACGTCGGCAGCGGCAAGACCATCATCGCGCTGCAAGCGGCGGTGATCGCCATCGAAAACGGCACGCAAGCTGCCCTTATGGCGCCAACGGAAATTCTCGCCGTACAACACTTCCTATCCGCGCGGCGCATCCTGGCCAAAGCGGGCTATTGCGTGGACCTGCTGATCAGCGGCCTGAAAGCCTCGGAGAAGTCCGCAGCCCTTGAGCGCATTCGAACGGGCGAAGCCCAACTCGTCATCGGCACCCACGCCCTAATTGAAGACAACGTGGAATTCGCACGGCTCGGTTTCGTCGCCATTGACGAGCAGCATCGCTTCGGCGTGCTGCAGCGCAAGCGCCTCATGGACAAAGCCGCCGCACACGGCCACGCCCCACACGTCCTCGTCCTCACCGCCACGCCCATCCCGCGCACGCTTTCGCTCACTCTCTATGGCGACCTCGACGTTTCCGTCCTCGACGAACTCCCGCCCGGCCGCACTCCCATCGTCACGCGCATGACCACGGAACAGCATCTCCCCGGCGTTTGGGAATTTCTCCGCCGCGAAGTCGCGGCCGGACACCAGGGCTACGTCGTTTATCCGGTCATTGAGGAATCGAAGCTCGAACTGAAAGCGGCCATGGAAGAGTACGAGCGATTGTCGCGAGAAGTTTTTCCAAAGCTAAAGCTTGGCCTGTTGCACGGCCGCCTCTCCAGCGACGAAAAAGAAGAAGTCATGCAGCGTTTCCGCAAAAACGAAGCGCAAATTCTCGTCGCCACCACCGTCGTGGAAGTCGGCGTCGACGTCCCCAACGCCACCGTCATGGTCATCGAACACGCCGAGCGCTTCGGCCTCGCCCAGCTCCACCAGCTTCGCGGCCGCATTGGCCGCGGCGCGCAAAAATCCCACTGCATCCTCGTCGCCCCCTTTCGTATGACTGACGAAGCCCGCGCGCGCCTCGAGACCATGGTGCGCACCTCCAACGGCTTCGAAATCGCCGAAACCGATCTCCTCCTCCGTGGCCCCGGCGAATTTTTCGGCACCCGCCAGTCAGGCGACCTCGGCTTCCACATCGCCAACCCCTTGCGCGACCGCGAACTCCTCGAACTCGCCCGCCGCGAAGCCTTCACCCTAGCCGCCGATTCCGCCCAGCACGAAACCATGCAGCGCCTCCTGCACCAACTCCCCCCCGAATGGCAGCGCCGCTACCACCTCGCCCGCATCGGCTAACGGCTTAGTGGGTAGGCTGCCGACAAATCTTTCCAGTGACATCCATATGGGGAGACATTGTCGATTTTCCAGGTTTGCAACGAATAGCCTTCGAAATTATAACCAGGTCGAGGTGACGGGCGGGCTTAGAGCGCGAGTCGGATCGTGAATATCTTCGCCTCCACCTTACCATCAAGGTTCTGCGCAGGCTGAAACCACCACCTTCTGGCCGCTTCCATTACAGCTCTTACCCGCTCGCCGCATTCCTCAGTCACTCCCACGTTTTGAATGTCCGTCGCGCGTCCCTCTTTGCTCACGAGAATGTTCAAGGCGAAGGTGCCATGACAATTGCTTGGCGTAGCGGGCAACTGAATAGGGCACCAGAGGCACTGCGGTTCTCCGATGTGTGTGGAGCTCGCCCCATCACTTTCTCCCCTCGGCGCTTCAGTTTCCAGGCCGAGAGGAAGAAGCTTCGCAACCTGATCTGTCAATGGAAGTATCGCCCAGAAAGTCATAGACCGAGGTTTAGGCTGACCGATGGCGTAGAAGTCGATCCGCACTGCGCGCTGCATTTTTGAGAATGAGCCAAATATACAAGTTTCGGCGCCTGCTTGTCTTGCGTACGCCCTGTCCCTCTTAGGATCCCAAACGTGCCTTGCGCGGCTCCCTTGGTCCGCGTCCCGATTCCGCTTCTCGAGGAGCGAGCTGATGGTGGAGCGATCAATAACCTGGAGCTCGGGATGGCGTTGCGCAACAGTCGTCGAGATCTGGTCAGCCATCCAGCTGCCAAACGGCGCTCGCAAACCTTTTGGGCCGACAAGATCAAAAACGACCGCTTTCCCAGGGTTCCCTTCCTGGATAAAGCGCGCGAGATAGTCCCCCAAATCCTCAACTCTGGACTGGAGATCATCCTGCGGAGGCGTCGCTGCTTTGACGTCTTGAGCCGTCCCACGGCCCCCTAAGAAGATTGCAAATCCTATGCAGAGGTTTGTAACTAACACTCCTACAAGCATCGTTCGCAACATAGCCAGACAATTGTAACACTTGACCTATCGTGTTACAGCGGATTTCGTTTCCTCCTCATTGTCAGTAATTAGCGGTTCTGGAGCAGCACCGCCCGCGATTCTTTGTTTCTTGACTAAAAACTAAAAAATGACAACTAATAACTGCACTCATGCGCGTCATCGCCGGAACCTACCGAAGCCGCATCCTGAAGAGCCTCAAAGGCTTCGCACTGCGCCCCACCAGCGACCGCCTGCGCGAAACTCTCTTCAACGTGCTGGCCCCGAATATAGGCGGCTCTCGATTCGTCGATCTTTTCGCTGGAACCGGCGCCATCGGCATTGAGGCCCTCAGCCGCGGCGCCGCCGAAGTCGTCTTCATCGAAAATCACGCGCCCGCCGCCACGCTGATCCGCCGCAATCTCGAATCATTGGGCATCAACACCGGCGTGACCGTGCTTGCCGTTGATGCTCTTCGCGGCCTCGCGATGCTGGCCTCCCGAAAGCAGCACTCCCTCGGACTCGACTACGTTTTTCTCGACCCCCCCTACGCCGCTGCCGAAGACTACTCCCGCGTGCTAGAATTTCTTGGTTCCACGGATCTTCTCGCGCCGAGCGGCATCGTAGTCGCCGAGCATCGCCGCAACTTCGACTTGCGCGAAGAAGCCGGCGTACTGCGGAGGTACCGCGTTCTCAGACACGGCGACGCCGCCCTGAGTTTTTACCGCCGTCGCGGCGCGGCTGCCGGTGAAAATAACTCTGCCGAGTAAACCCCCGCCCGCAGAGTTTCATCTATGATGAGGTGCTTGCGCATCCTTGGTCTAGCGAAGCCTGAGCGTTTTCTTTGTAGTGGCGGGCGGGTCTTCAGACCCGTCGGGTTGAGCGCGCCAAGCAGGGCGCGCGCATCTTACTACCGTCGAGGGGGAAATTTCTTTGAGCCAGGTCGGCAGGGCACTCGATCTCTTAGGACAGGCCGCCAAGCCTGCCGCTCCCGCACGTCTGCGGGCAGGACACGAGCCGAATCTCGAAGTAGCCTGGGGAAGTTTTCACCAGGGGATCGGCAGCAGCCTGATCGCTATCTTCAGCAGATCAAATGTCCCCAAGCGTTTTCTGCGCGGAGGATTCTTCAGAGATTGCTGGATTGAGGGGCGCATTCCCCGCCGTGCCCTGGTTGCCGCCGCCTTGTGGCACGTCGTTTTCATTGTCATGCCGTTCCCGCAGCTCCCCGCCGCACCGCCCCACTATCCCGCGTTCGAGAACACCGAACTCACCTGGTCGGGCCCGATCGATGACTTACCTTTGGTGGAGATGAAGACTCCCAAAGCCAAACCAAGCCCGCGCGGCGAGCCTGCTGCTAAACCTCTCCGTCCCGAGGGCGCCGACGCCTTCCATCCGCGGCAGCGCATCTTCACCGATCCCGTACACCCGACGCATCCGCGCCAGACGTTGATCAATTCCGCCGCTCCTCCGGAGCCGCCGAAGATTCTTCCGAACCTTCCCAATCTCGTGCAATTCCAGCAGATGCCCGGCCCGGCGCGTCCGCGCCTGCAGATCAGCCAGGAAACGCTCTCCAAGCTGCGCCCGCGTGAGCTTCGCAAGGTTAAGTTCACCTCCGCGCCGGCTCCTGACCTTCCAACGCTGGACCAAAAACTCTCGGATATCGCACCGGCAATGTTGCCAAACGCTCCCGCGCGTCCAAAGTTGGAATTGAACGCCGGCGCCGCCCCGCGAGTCGCGTCCCGTGCGCAGGCGGGTGAAGCAGAACCTGCGCCCGAAGTTGGCTCTTCCCAATCCAGCGTTGCGAATGGAAATGCCACAACATTCATCGCTCTCTCCGCGACGCCCGGCCCGCCCGCACCTGTAGTGCAACCGCCGCAAGGGAATCTGGCCGCCCGCGTCTCCATTTCACCCGAAGGCAAGCAACCCGGCGTACCCGGAGGCTCGCCGAACGGGATGCCCGGCGCAAACGGAAGCGCGGGCGGCGGACCGGATAGCAGTGGGGGAACCGCAACGGGCAACGGCGACGCGAAAAATGACATAGACGTGAGCATCAGTGGAGGGCATCCGCCCGCAAACAATGGAATTTCCGTCGTGGGGGGATCTCCGAAAATCAGCGCACCCGTTCCGCACGCCCTGATCACCAGGCCCGATCCGCACACGAAGATCGATGATGCACCCGAGAGAACCGGGCCGCCGAATTTCGCGGCCCTCCCGGCCAGCGCGCAGCCGGAGCAGATCTTCGCCTCGAAAAAAGTTTACAAGATGCTCGTAAACATGCCCAACCTGAACAGCGCGACGGGGAGCTGGATTCTGAATTTTTCCGAGCTGCGCGTGAATTCCGAAGGCCCTCGGCCGGCCTCCTCGGACGTTTCCGCCCCCGGGCCTCTAAGGAAGATCGATCCGAAGTATCCGCCCACCTTGATCAAAGAGCGTGTGGAGGGAGAAGTCGTGCTGTACGCCGTGATTCGCCGCGACGGTACGGTCGACAGCATTCAGCTAGTGCGCGGCATCGACGATCAACTCGACGCCAACGCCATGCAAGCCCTGAGCCAGTGGAAGTTCCGGCCCGCGACGAAACAAGGCACCCCCATCGAACTCGAGGCCATCGTCCACATCCCCTTCCACCCCCCACCCGACCGCTAGCCTCCTAATCTTCCCCAATGGCGCTCTCCTTTCTATTGACTTGCTTTCGCTCCCAGCTATATTTAACCCTGTAGAAAACTCCATGTGGAGTGCGGGAGCTTGCTCCCGCTTTTCTTTCTTATTCCAATCCCCACTTAATTCTGCAGCACTAAGTCTTTGAGAATCAGCACCCGTAATAGGACGAAAAAGTCGCACGTAACTAGGCTTCAGTAGAATCAACACTTCCGAGGGCTTCGTAAGTGCTGAATCTAAAGATTTTGTTTCATTGCTAAACCCTTTAGATGCAACACTTACAAAAAACAGGGGGGAGGGAGTCCAGTTATTGTTAACTAGAAACTTCCCCAGGGGAGGGCAGGAGGGTGTCGCTGCTACGAACGGCCTTCGGCCAACTTGACGAGCGCGAAGAGCGCATGATTCACAGGGGTACGGACCCCCAACTCCGCACCTCGGCGGGAGATGTAGCCATTCAGCGAGTCAATCTCGGTGCGCTTCCCGCGATTCAAGTCTTGTCCCGTCGAGGAAAGCGCCTCCGCCATCTGCGTGGCAATCTTTAGGGCCCCTGCCAGCGCCACCTTCGGGTCTTCCAACCCGGGCGGATGGATTCCGGCGGCCCCCGCGACCGCCAGGACTTCATAAACTGCCGTCTCGACAACTTTCCAAGCATCCGAGCTCGACGCGATTTGGCCATACTTCGCGCGGCCCAGCGCGGAGACGGCGTTGAGTGCGCAATTCCACACCAGCTTAGTCCAGAGCTCGCCCTCGATATTCTCCGAAATGCGGCATGGGACTTGGGCGCGCGAAAAAAGTGCCGCGATGCGCTTCGTCTTCTCGTTTTCCGGCCCGATGACCAGATCACCGCGGCCCACATGTTTCACGCGGCCGGGTTCGGGCACGGAAGCCGCGACGTAAACGACGGCGGGGAGCACGTCGATCGGAGCCGCAGCGCGAATCTGTTCCACGTTGTCCACGCCATTCTGCATGCTCAGGACTAACGCACCGGGAACGAGCAGTGGAGCCAACGCGCGCGCCGTCGTTGCGTTGTCCGTTGTCTTCACGCAAAAGAGGACAATTTCCGCGCCGCGCACCGCGCTAAGTTCCGTGGACGCCTCAACTCGTATACTCTCTTGAAACTGCAACGTGTCCAGGAAAAGTCCGCTCTTCTTTACCGCTTCGACAAAGGCCGGACGCCCGATCATCACCACCGGCGCGCCCGCGCGCGCTAGCAGTCCGCCGAAGTATCCACCCACGGCGCCCGCCCCAACGACGGCAATCTTTGGCCAGCCCTCCTGCTGGGTCACGGAGTAACCACGCTGATGAGCCGGTCGATGTCCCGCCCCGTGTTATACAAGTGCGGAGAGACGCGAATGTTGCCTTCGCGCAGACTTACGACGACATTCTCCTTCCGCAAGCGCTGGTAGACCTCCGCCGTTTTCTCCTTGCTTCTTGCTGCAAAACATCCGTACGGGCCGCGCCGCGCGGCATCCGCGGGACTCGCGAGGACATAACGGTCTTTGGGCAGACGTTCAAACAGGAGTTCAATTAATTTGAGGTTGTGCACCGCGACCAACTCTGGTCCCATGCGCACAACAAAATCCACGGAAACGTCCATCGCCACAAGGTTAAAATTGAAATAGCTGGCCCACTCCGGCGAATCCCACCGCTTCGCGTTTGCTGCGGGCTTCGGGTCTTCGAAGTTCAACGCCGCGAAATTGTGCGAGCCCATCAATGCCATCCAATAAAACGGCCCCGGCCGCACCATCGCAAGATGCTCGCTCTTAGCCCAAAAAAATCCCGTCCCGAACGGACCGAGCAGCCACTTGTACCCGGCGCAGATCATGAAGTCGGCACGCAGTTGGTTGACATCCATCGGCAACGCGCCGCAGCACTGGCTGACGTCCAGCAATAGCAGCGCTCCCTGCTTGTGACACGCATCAGCAACGCGCGGCACATCCAGCAGCGAGCCATCGTCGAACCGCACCATGCTCACGGACACAACGCGCGTGCGTGGAGTCATCGCCGCGATCAAGTCATCCGCGGTGATAAACCGTTCGCGCGGCGAAATAATTTTCAGTTTCAAACCCTCGCGTTCTTCCATCGGTTTCCACGTTGCATATTGCAGCGGAAACTCGCCTTTCGCCGTGATAACTTCGTCGCCCGGCTTCCACGTTAGCGCGTACGCCACTGCCGCCACGCCCGCGCTCGCTCCACTGGTCAGCGCAATTTCTTCGGATTGCGCGCCAATCAGTTTCGCGATCGACGCCCGGAGGCGGTTGGGCACTTCAAAAAATGTCGAGTCCGGTTTCTGGTGCGGAAACTTATTTGCTTCAAGCGCGGCTTGCACTGCGCGAATCGAAACTTTCGGCATCGGCGATTGGCTCGCCAAATTCAAGTACGTGGCGTCTTCAATTTCGAACCACTCTTGCCGCCAGTCGGTTTGAGGAGAAATTGCTGTGGTGGACACGGGTAACTCCTTTCCGAAAATTACAAGAACTTAGATTGGCGCAGACATCCATGGGTACAACGTCCAATTTGGGCAGCCCCTCCGGGTGAGACCCAGTCTAGGCGATGTTTAGAAATGACCACGAAGTTCCCGGAACGCAGGAAGGATCACCAGTTTTCCGGAGCCCGCCACCACCGGTTCGTGTTCCAGAGTCCAGGTGTGCTGGTGGGGAATGTAAACGGCGTTGAGGCCGATCTTCATTGCCGGATTGATATCGCTGCGCGGGCTGTTGCCGATCATCCAGCCGTGGGTCTTCACGATTTTGTGTTTGTGAACCAGTCCGCCGTACGTTTCGGGATCTTTTTCCGGAACGATTTCGATGAATTCGAAAAATCCCTGCAGGCCCGATCGCTCCACCTTGGCGGCCTGCTCCGCAGGTTCGCCCTTGGTAAACAAAATCAGGCGGTGCCGCTCGGTGAGATACGCCAGCGTTTCCGGCACTCCGTCCAGAATTTTCGGCGGCGTTCGCTCCAGGTCGATGACGCGGCCATGAATCAGCGCCAGCGTTTCGCGTTTCGCCATCTGGTCCGCGAGCTTTATATAGGTTTCTTCGAGCGAGCGTCCGAAGCTGCGCACGCCATAGCCGTACTGCCGTATATTCTTGCGTTCCGTTTCATTGAGGATGTGGCGAATGTAAGCGCGGGCATAGCCGTAGGGTTCGACGATGCTGATGAAATCCTCGATCAGCTTCTCGAAAAATACGTTGTTTTCCCAGAGCGTGTCGTCCGCGTCAATCAGCAGTGTATGGCGTCGCATGGAGATTTGTCTGCCCCCATTGCTCCGCGGGGCTCCATCAGTCTAGCAGCGTCAGTGCATCTTCGGCGATGGACGCGGCGGCTCCTGGCTGGCCAAGGCTCCTGGCGGCCTCCCGCATTCTCGTCAATCTTGCAGAATCATTCAGCAGCGCCGCAATCTTCCACGCCGCCGCAGGCAAGTTGTTGCAGCGAATCGCAGCTCCTGCCTCCAGCAAATGATCGGCGTTTCGTTCTTCCTGGCCGGGGATTGGTTCGATGAGCGCCATGGGCAGCGCCCGCGCCAGGGCTTCCGACGTCGTTAACCCGCCGGCCTTGCCCACCATCAAGTCTGCCGCCGCCATGTATTTGTCCATCTCGGTCGTGAAGCCCACGGGGCACAGTCTTGGCGAGCCTGAAGACAGTTTGCCGGCCTCCTTCGCCAATTCCTCCAGGCGCTTCCGGATTTTCTCGGATTTTCCCGCGATCGCGGCGATTTGCCACGGCCGTCGCAGCGCCAGCAAATCTTTCACCAGTTGTTCGACGGGACCAATGCCGTAACCGCCTGCCGAGATGAGAATCACCGTGGCGTCCTCGTCGAGCCCCAATTGTTTCCGCGCAGCGGATCGATTCATGGGCGTCGCGAACAGGGGATCAATCGGTATGCCGGTAACGCGCAGCTTTTCTCTTGGCACCCCGATGCGCGCCAGATACTCCGCGGCTTCATCGATGGCCACGTAATAGCGGTCCACCGTGCGGCAAAGCCACATCGCGTGCACGTCGTAATCGGTAACGACAATGGCATTGTGCGCGCGCAACTTACGCTTGGCGATCAGCCACGCGATGATCTCCGCCGGAAGGAAGTGCGTCGCCACGCACAGGTCCGGCTGGATGTGTTTCAACAAACGGATCATCGGAGCGGTGTTCAGCCGGTCCAGCGCCAGGCGCCGCCGCGGGTGCAGCCACGGCTGGTCGGTGCGTTCGTAGAGCACGCCCATCAGTTCCGGCGCGCGCCGCACCATCGAGATATAAGCTCTGTCGTAAATGCGCTGGAAAAGTTTGCTGACGTGCTGCAAGGCGTCGATGTGTTCCACGGCGCAATCGCCTCGCGCCAGGAAAGCCTTTTCAAGAGCTTGCGCAGCGCGAACGTGTCCCGCGCCGGACGTTGCGGACAGCAACAATACCCGCGGCTTCGTTTTCATTTGCTGGGAATTCCTGCCAAGAGCAGCGGCATCAGGATGTCTTGCGCTGGCCCGCGGCGATTTTCTCCAGAATGCTTCGCGCGACTTTTTGCAAATCCCCGAACCGTCCCAGGTAATCCTGAAAATCGTGATTCAGGAGCTGTGCATCCTGCGGGCCCAGCTTCGTCCGCAGAATCATGTCTCGCAGCTTTACGGGATGCGGAAGCAGCGCCTCTTCCTGCAATTCCTCGAGCGCAATCTTGGCGTCGTAGTGATACATGGCCTCCCCCAGCACAAAAACTCTTCCAACGTATTGTACTCAGTTACTGCCGCAACAGGGAGTTACCCGAGAAGTGGGGGAAGAAATCCTACGCGGCGTTTGCCGCGGCAGGCACGAATTCATAACGCGAGATTCTTGCCGCAATGCCCGCCCTGCCGTTCTCGGCGGGCTCGATACGCACAACCTCTCCCAGGCAGCGGATATTTACATCGCCAGACCGCGTGACTTGCTGTGGAAGAGTAATGACGAACTCAATTTCGCTGCCAACTTTGAAATTGGCATCAGCAAGGAAATAGAGTCCGCGGTAACTGACATCCCGCGTGTGGGCGTTCATCTCGCGTCCCTTAGACTCCCGCGGGTAAACCCGCATTGGTAGGCTCATCGTGAATCGGCGCGCTTCGCGGCGTTCCGCTCCATCAACCATTTATACCCCCTGGGGCTGTGCGTTTCGGCGCAAAGCTAACATCGGCTCAGGCAAACTGCAACGCGAAAATCAGGGATTTTTGTCCTAGTACGAGGTCTTGGCGGTTTAAATACGCGCGCGCTACACTGGTTCCATGGGCAGTACTGTTACGCCTATGGACAGCCGCGAGCACCGCCGCGTGCGCATGCGCCTTCCGGTGCGCATGCGCTGGACTACCCCTTTCGGCCAAAAAATCGAATTAGGAGAAACGATCGACGTCTCGCGCAGCGGTTTGCTCGTTTCCACCAAGGAGTTCCACGCTCCGGGCGTTGCGCTATGGGTCACCTTTCCCTATGACGCGTCGCTTTCCGACGGCCAGCCGGAGATCCTCGCGCGTGTCGCACGGTGCAACGAAGTGCTCGAGGTTATTCGCTCCACGAACGCACGCGACATAGTTCAAACAGAGAGCGCTTCGGAACAGGAACGCTCTGCAAAATTGGACCAACTCGCCCGCGCCGTCGGCCTCTCCAATGCCCCGGCCACATTCGCAGTGGCATTTCATCTCAAAGAGCAGGCTCACGCTTCATCCAACGGAAACGCTCATCGTCGCGAACCCGAACGGCGCGGCAGCGTGCGGAAGGCGCTGGCGATTCCCGTCCGCGTGCATCCCGAACGGATTCCCTGGTTTGAAGAAGCCATGACCATCGATATTTCGGCGAAGAGCATGCGCTTCCGCAGTAACCGCGAGTACGCGCTCGGGGATTACCTGAAAATCGCATTTGAAGCCTCGGCTTCGGCACCTTGGCATGGCGCTGGCGAGTTTCGCTCCAAGGTCATACGCATCGCTCCCGTGCCGGGCAGCGTTACGCTCGACGTCAGTGTTTGCCGCGTGGAATAGACGAGCCGGGAATTGCCAGCCGCATTCGGTCTTTTTCCTTCGATGCGCTAAACTGCAAATTTGTCCATGGCGCGTCGATGACCGGCAAACACGAATCCCGCAATTTCTTTTTGGACGGCCCTGCCGGACGCCTCGAAGCGATTCTCTGGACCCCGACTGCCACCGCGCATCCGCCCCTCGCCGCGGTCGTCTGCCATCCGCATCCCCTTTTTGGCGGTACGATGCACAACAAAGTGGTCTACCAGACGGCGAAATCTCTCGATGCTCTCGGCATCCCCGTGCTGCGATTCAATTTTCGCGGCGCTGGACTCAGCGCCGGCGTACACGACCGCGGCCTCGGCGAGCCGGGAGATGTCCGTGCGGCGCTGGACTTTCTTGCTTCCGAGTTTCCTGGTGTCCCGCTGCTACTCGCAGGATTCAGTTTCGGTTCCTGGGTCGGCATGCGCGTCGGCTGCGAAGACCCGCGCGTCTCTCACCTGATCGGCTTGGGCATTCCCGTCAACAACACCGATTTCTCATTCCTGCGCCAGTGCAACAAGCCCAAATTGTTCGTGCATGGAAGCAACGACGAGCACGGCGCCGTCGAAAAAGTCAAAGCGCTCATCCCCACGCTCCCCGGCGACAATCGGCTCGTCCTCATCGAAGGAGTCGATCATTTCTTTGCCGGCAAACTCGACCAACTGGGTCGCGCCATCAACGCCTGGCTGACCGGCGAGGTTTTGCGCCTCCGTCATTAGAGCTGGAGGATTTCCGTTTCTTTTCCTCCTCCGTGAACTCTGCGTCCTCTGCGAACTCTGCGTTAAATCTTTTCTTTACGCCCCTTCGCTGCGCGAAAAGAGTTTGCTGAACTCCTCGGCTGTGGCCGGGGGCACACCCACGAGCCGTGCGTTGGCTTTAACGTGTTCCGCGCGAGCCATCCCCACCAGCGCGGTCGTAATTCCCGGCGATGATCTCGCGAATTGCAGCGCCCGTTCCGTGTCGTTCTCCAGCCCAAGCGCTTCCGCGACAAAGCCCGGCAGATTCTTCGCCACCTGGCCTTGCAGCAACGAAGCGCTGGCGATCAAGGTGATGTCCAGCTCGCTCGCCGCTTCCATCACCGTCCGGTCTCTTCCGCGTATGGATTGATTCCCCAGCGTCAGCGCTTCCGTCATCGCCAGGTTGAACGGCAGTTGCACGAAGCGGAAGTGATGCCTGCCCCCCGCAATTTCCTGTGCCATCTGCGTGATTTCGCCCAGCTGCAGGGCATCGCGCGCGCGGGCATCTTGCCGGAAGCCATTCCAAGTGGCCATCCCGTAATACTGAATCTCGCCGGCCTCCACCGCCGATTCGAGAAACGTAAATGCCTCGCGGACACGGATCAGGAATTCTTCCTTGGGCACTTCAGAGAGCTGCGTCTCCGGATTGTGCAGGTAATAGACATCCACGCATGCGACGCCCAGATTTTTCAGGCTGCGCCCGAGCTGGTTTTTCAGGAATTTCGGCGTCATGCAATGACTGCCGGCCGCGATATCCTTCGCGGTAAAAACTCCCGGCTGAATGTATTCGCGGAAGAAGTATTCGTTCGGGTCGCCAGGCATGGCCCCATCGGGCGTCAGGTAACCGCCCTTCGTGCACACCACGATTTCCTCGCGTTCGATGCCGCGCGCCGCAAGCCGCTGGATGGCCGTGCCGAGGCTTCGCTCGCTCCGCTGAAATCTGTAATTGATCGCGGCGTCGACTACATTGATCCCGCTTTCCACCGCCGCCACGGCCGCCGCTGCATAGCCCTCATCCGTCTTTGCGTCCGGTTGCCCGAGGTACGTGCCGATTCCGATAGAGGAGAGCGCCAGCCTCTGCGTTTCTCGAAAATGGCCCTCGGCGGCGCGGCCTCGGAACTTCTGGGCGTAGCGCGTGGTTCCTTCTTTGGTGGCGGATTTGCTCATGACGCTCCTTCGGGCGGTTGAGCCGGCCCTGGTGTCTGATTCGTTTCAGCTTCGTTCGTCTTCGGCGCGAGAAGCCGCGAGCATGCCCGAAGAATCCTACGATAGGGCCAGTCTTTTTCGCGGAAGAAAATCTCGCCTTCGCGCGGATTGCTGTAATACCACCGCGCCACCAGCCATAGGTGCTCGCCCAGATCCCCGTTGGTTGCTGCGGACTCCGCTTCAAAATGCTCGCGAAAGATTTGCTCCGCAGACCGTGGCTGGCTGGCAATCTCCGCGAATCGCAAGAAAAACGGCTCTGCCAGCCTTCCGCCGCGCACGCCGTAGACGCCGATCGTTTGTTCTTCCGCGGCCCGCTGCAGAATCACCGCGTCCAGGTCCTGGATCCGCCGCGTGAGTTCCGGCCTCCCGCGCAAAAGCTCATCGAGCTTTTCTACTTTTTTGTGCAAGGCGGCGGCCCGTTCGAAGTCCAATTGCTCGCTGGCTTTCTCACGCTCTTCCTCAATAGCAGACCTGACCGATCCACCGCTCGTTTCCAGAAATTGCACGAGCCGCTGGACTTCGACGTCGTATTCTTCTTTCGTGCAGCCCGCAAAGCATGGCGCGAGGCACATTTTCATTTCCGAGTACAGGCAGCCCGGAAACGTAGGGTCGCGGCGGATCTTGATCTGGCATCGCCGCACTTTGAACAAGTCGAGGACCCGTTCGGCGAATGCTTGCGCGGACCGCCGCGATGCGAATGGCCCGTAATACGCGCCGCCCGTGGGCGCGCCGGCCTCATCGACGGGAATCCGGCGGGTCACGTAGCAGCGAGGATAAGCATTTCTTAAATTAACCTTGAGGACCGCTGCCGGCCGCAAGCGCATCAGGTCGCGATAGCTTTTCGGAAAAAGTAGTTTCGCATTCTGGTAATAGGTAAGCGTCTGTTCGAACGGCGAACTCGTCAGCCGGTACCGGATGCCGCGCGCGAACTCGCCCAGGTTGAGGCGTTTGCTCGCCGGATCGACAGGTCCCAGCAGCCGCTGCAATCGCCGCTGCAAATTCTGCGTGCGAATCAGGAACGGCTCGGCTTTTTCTTCGCGCGCTTCGATCAAGCAAACCGCTGCGCGCGGCGGCAGGGCAGGGAAGAAATGCTCTTCCGCCCGCGCACCATCAAATTCAAGTACACCGTCGAGTTCCAGCACACGGTCAGGATACTACGGGGCGGCTAGGACTTCAGAAGCCAGGAGGAAATGACGAGGCGCTGAATTTCGCTGGTGCCTTCGTATATTTCGGTGATGCGCGCGTCACGGTAGTTGCGCTCGACGGGATATTCGCGGCTGTAACCGTTGCCGCCGTGAATCTGGATGGCTTTGTGTGTCACACGAGTGGACATTTCGCTGGCGAAGAGTTTGGCGATGGCGGCGTCCATTGTGAATCGAGCGCCGGTATCTTGCTTCCATGCAGCCTTTCGAATCAGCAGCCGCGCAGCGTCAATTTCCGTGGACATGTCCGCCAACATGAATTGAATGGCCTGAAATTGCGAAATAGCGTGGCCAAACGCCATGCGTTCCTGGGAATACTTCAGCGCCGCTTCGAACGCACCTTGCGCGATGCCGGTGGCCTGCGCGGCAATGCCGATACGCCCGCCGTCCAGCGTCGAGAGCGCCACTTTGTAGCCTTCGCCTTCGTTGCCGATGCGATTCGTCACCGGTACGGCGCAATCGGTGAAGATAAGTTCGCTGCACGCCGTCGCGCTGATCCCCAGTTTTTTCTCTTCCTTGCCGACCTTGAATCCAGGCGCGCCTCTTTCCACCACCAGCGCGGTGATGCCTTTTTCGCCCTTTGCTGGTTCCGTGTTCACGTACACGATCGCCGCATCCGCCACGCCGCCATTCGTGATCCACGCTTTAGTTCCATTGATGACGTATGTATCGCCCTTTTTCACTGCCTTCGTCTGCAACGCCGCGGCGTTCGAACCGGCCTGTGGCTCGGTCAGTGCGTAGCAGCCGATCTTTTCACCCCGCGCATGGGGCAAGAGGAATTTCTTCTTCTGTTCTTCCGTCCCGTAGCGATGGATCGGGTCGCAGTAGAGCGAGTTCTGCACGGACAGAATCACGCCCGTCGAGGCGCAGCAACGCGAAATCTCTTCAATAACGATGCTGTAGGCGACATGGTCAAAGCCCGCTCCGCCTTCCGTCTCCGGAAACGCCACACCCGTCAGTCCGATCTCGGCCGCCTTCTTAAACAGCCCGCGCGGAAAATGCCCCGTCTCGTCGAGCTCTTTCGCCAGAGGTTTTAGTTCCGATTCCGCGAACTCGCGCACGGTCTTTTGCAGCAATTTCTGTTCTTCCGTCAGTTCGAGGTCCACCGTGGCTCACTCCCGTCCGGCCAAATACTTGTTTGAATTTGCATTCTATCGCGGCGCACCGGGCTTCGCGAATCAGGCCAGCGCCTTGGAGAGTCGTTCGTACGTGGTCTTCAAGTCTTCCGGGTGCACGCGCGTCTCACCCGTGACCGTCATGAAATTCGAATCACCGATCCAGCGCGGCAACACGTGCAGATGCAAATGTCCAACCACGCCCGCGCCCGCGGCGCGGCCCAGATTCATTCCCAGGTTCATCCCATCCGGTTTGTAGTTCGCGAGCAAGGCCGTTTCCACCCGCTGCGCCAGCTGCATCATCTCGCCAAGCGTTTCTGCATCGCACAAATTCAATTCAGCAACGTGCGCGTAGGGCACGATCATCACGTGTCCGGATGTATAGGGAAAGCGATTCAGGATCACGAACGATTTCTTGCCTCGATGGACAATAAGCGTTTCCGCATCCTCCTTCCGTGCCACCGCATCGCAAAAAATACATTCCGGCTGCTTTCCAGCCAACACCTGCGCCATGTACTGGTAGCGCCAGGGAGTCCAGATATAGTCCATCGCATCGTTTCCTTTTTCTGAAAAGCTGCGCGCACAGCATAACGCAGAACGGGCGCATCGGCAGCACGCCCATTTGTTCCACCCTCAAACGGGCGAAGGTCTGCGCTTTTTATTTTCCTGAATCGATTTGAGTTGAAACCGAACCGCGACGAGAGATCGTGCGGTTCACGGGCGCGGTGAATCGCCGCCCGCGCGCGTCGCGGCGGAGGCTTGGGCCTCCGTGCTGTTCACAAAGTCCTTCAACTCTTTGCTGGGTTTGAAGAAGGGAATTTTCTTGGCGGGAACTTCCACCTTAGCGCCGGTTTTCGGATTGCGGCCGATTCGTCCGCGGCGCTCCCGCGTGCGGAAGCTGCCGAAACCCCGGATTTCGATCTTTTGGCCCTTCTGCAGTGATCCAATGATGCTATCGAAAATCGTTTCGACGATGGTCTCCGACTCTTTGCGAGGAAGCTCTGTGATGCGCAGGATCTCTTCAATGAGGTCGGCCTTCGTAAGTGTGGGTTGCTTGGTCATCGTGGCTATGCCTCGTCGCGCAGCTCTGGATTAAAAACCGCTTGAGTCCGTCCACCGTCCCAAGATCGTCAGGAGCGCCGGCTGTCCTAAGGCCGCCGGAACCACCTGACGCACTGCGCTTGGCCTAACCAGTGGAACCAAACGGCTTACGGGGGCTGGCCCTTCGCCGGAGTGCCCCCTTCCTATCATTAAAATGACCCGCAGGTAAATGAAAATGTGACGGGTGGCCCCCGCTTGGCCGGTCTTGAATCAGCTAACGCGCCGAAAGCTTGGACTTCAGCGCGTCCCCGATCGTCGCCGTCGACGAGGACTTCGACGTTGAGCGATACTGTTCAATCTCCTTGCGCTCGATCTGCTTCACTGCCGCGCGGTAGCTCAGGCCGATGCGCCGCGTCTCCGGGCTGATCTTAATGATCTTGAAATCGTATTCCTTACCCGGCTCGAGCGGCCCCGCGCTCTTGAGCGGGCCGGTCGTGGGACGGAAGCTCGAGGCGCCTTCGTCGCGGCGCTTGCGCTCCTCAATCTCCGTGTTATGGCAAAGCGCTTCGATGTTTTCGCCCAATTCGACAAACGCGCCGAACGTGGCGATGCGCGAAACTTTGCCCTTCACGATCTGCCCGACCTTGTGCTGCTTGAACCAGTCGCCCCAGATGTCGTTGACCTGCTTGATGCCCAGCGACACCCGGCGGTT
>Ga0137409_10001345_pt1 | contig 26651 bp, 27 predicted proteins | sample CZODoug1_16funga_FD_122059 | JGI IMG/M metagenome (GOLD analysis project Ga0137409, IMG submission 122059) | Vadose zone soil fungal communities from Angelo Coast Range Reserve, California, USA - CZODoug1_16fungal (Hybrid Assembly) | ecosystem: Environmental > Terrestrial > Soil > Vadose zone...
GCGTGAAAATGAATACCCAGGTAAAGACGATGACTATGGCAGCTCCCAAGTTGAGGTAGTGAATTGGCCCGAGGTATTGGAACATCAATTGCGGTATCTCCGCGGAGAGGTCGACGGTACCAACAATCCAGATGGCGTTGAGAACTACGTAAAGAAGGCAAGCCTTTACTGCGAGCGCGAGCAGGAAACGCCCCGCTTTCCCTGTCGCAGCCATCGGTGTCTGCCCACGGTAAAGCCCAGCTAAACGATATGTAAGCCAGCTCACCATGGAAGCCACGATGGCGCTCGCCCCAAACAAGAAGAGTGCTGTTGGTCCGGGCGGCAATCCTCGCGTGCCACGAAGGGATACTGCCAGGCCCACAAGCAGCGTCGCTCCAAGAATCACTACGGTGACTCCGATGGAGACAAGAAGTTCGAGGAGTGAAAAACCAGCCTGTTTTGATTTCTTTTGTGTATTCATTTTTGCCTCAGGCAAATGCTGAGATGTAGCAAACGAGAACAAATGTCCGAGCCTTGTTAACCACGGTGTAATTGATGGTCACCGTAACCTGTCGCAAGTTTGGTTCGCCCGTCACGTCCTGGAATTGAATCGTTCTTGTCATCCAGGGATTCAAATTAATTTTGGCGTCGTCTGCCGTACCAAGAATGTTGTCCGTTCCCGGGCCAGTAATCACACTGTCCGGATTGCTGGCATCGTCGTCGGCTGTGCCAAGGAGGCCGTCCGGGCCCGGAGAGAGCAGCGGTTGCGCACCGGGGAGGAATACGCCGGTCGTGCTGCCGTTTGTGTTGTTGATTTGGGACCACGTCAGTAGCTGCGTATCACGCGCCGTGAATATCGTTTCGATTGCTGCTTCCGCTTTCTTTTCGGCGATATAGTCAATTTGCGTTGTGTTCGCGTAAAACAGACCCTGCGAGTAAACTGCGGCGAGCGAAAGCACACCGAAGGAAAGGATGGCGATCGAAATCATTGCTTCGATGAGTGTGAAGCCGCGCTGACTGGAAGTTTTGCGACGCCGTGTCATTTTCCTCTCCTTATTCACGCCAGCCAGTTGGCGCTGTCGAACCTACGCCAACCCAGTAATAGGTGCGGACGCGGCCCGTGCTGCCCAGAATTGTGACCCCGCGTTCACTGCTCGGGGTATTTGCAATACCTACAAAAACCGTTCCGTTGATCGGGGCACCTGACGCAAGGAATGCGCCCGTGGTGGTGAAATACATCGTGGGAGGCCCGCCGCTTGCACCGCCGATGTAAACTGCCGAACCGTTTCCGAAGCCCATCGGTGTATCGCCCTGTCCGGTCTGCAGCATGAAATTTGTATTTGGCGGCAATGGTATGGAGAACGCCGCCGGCAATGCTTCCGTTACTCCGGTGATCGCCATTTCCTGATAGCGGACGTGTGGAGCGAAGTCTGGGGCGGCGACAGCGGTGTCAAACCAAACCTGAACGTTGTGGCGCCGTGTGATGGCAAGTTGCCGCGCCGCGCGCAATTGCGAAGTGACAACGTTCGCGGCAGCATCAGCCCTGGTACCGGCCATCAGGCGCTGTATTGAAATAACTGAAGTGGTAACCAGGATGCCGACGATCGCAATGACTAGGAGCGCCTCCAACAGGGTGAAACCGCGCTGGTTATTTCTCGTTTGCCTCTTCATGCAGGACTCCGTCATGGGAAGATCCCTATCCGGGCAGAGAAAAGTGCAACTGGGACGCCAAGCGTTCCCTTTTCGTAATATGCTTGTTTTCAGTAGTTTAGGGAATTGTAAAAGGCTTAGGACTAGAACTACTCCGAGGAAATGTAACAAAAAGTTACAATTCGCGTGCTTGCGAGCACCTTATGAGGGATCTCAAAAGTGTCAGGCCATCGTCGCCGACAGCCTTGATGGTGTACTTTTATTCGCAGCCCGGGGATTTGGTGACTGCGGCCTGACGTCCTATTCAGTCAGAAATGGACTACAGCGACGGGAACTCGTGCGTACACGCATCACAATTTTCTGCCTAGTGTTTTCCCTGGTTTGCGTGCGCGTTGTGCTTGCGCAACGCGCACGAGGCGAACTCCGCATTGAAGTTCACGATGCTCAAGGCATCGCAGTCGCGAGCGCGGGCGAACTGGTCAGCGAACTCAATCAGGTTCATCGCGAATTCAAGGTCAGCACGGATGGGCGCAGCGTCGTACAGAGTCTCCCCTTCGGTCGCTACCGCTTGAGCCTCAAAGCAGAAGGCTTCGCGGAATGGTCCGGCCTGGTGGAGATTCGTTCGGAGGTTCCGCTGGCGCTCGCAATCACGGTGGGTGTCGCGCCGGTGAGCACGCAGATTCAAGTCTCCGACTCCGCCACGCTGGTGGATCCTTCCCGCGTGGGCGTAAGCTACGCAATCGGCAAGTCTGCGATCGATGAACATATCTCCGCGCAGGCCGGCAGAACCCTTACTGATCTTGTGAATGACCAGCCTGGCTGGATTTACGAGGCAAACGGTGTCCTTCACCCGCGCGGCTCCGAATACGATGTCCAATACGTTTTTGACGGACTTCCGCTCACGCAGAATCATTCGCCTGCGTTTGCGCCTTCGCTGCATCCGGATGATGTGGAATCCGTGCGCATTCTTACCGGCGGCTTCCCCGCTGAATATGGCCGCAAGCTCGGGGGCGTCATCGAAGTGACTACGGAAAGGAACTTGCCCTCTGGTTTCCACGGCGATTTCAATTTGGATGGCGGCAGCTTTTCATCTATCAACGGATCGGCACAAGTTTCCTATGCACGCGACAAAGACGGCTTCACGTTTACCGGCCGGGGATTTCACACGGACCGCTATCTTGATCCTCCCGTTCTGCAAAACTTCACGAACCAGGCAAATGCAAACGGATTCTCTGCGTCGTATGAACGCGATTTTTCCGACCGCGATCGCCTGCGCTTGAGCGTTTCGCACAATATGGTGCGTTATCTTGTTCCGAATGAGCTTGTCCAGCAGGATGCTTTGCAACGGCAGGACGTAGCAAACACAGAGACTTCGGGCCAAGTCTATTTCCAGCACATCGTTTCACCCAACCTGCTCTTCAGCATTTCCGGCAACATTCGTGATTCGAGCGCGACGCTCGCTTCAAATTCGCTTTCCACTCCCGTCATCGTTGCGCAGGAGCGCGGCTATCGCGAAGGATACGTGCGCGCCGACGTTGCAGGTCATCACGGCCACCACGATTGGAAAGTCGGCGCGGACAACGTCGTAAATCCAGTCCACGAAGCGCTCATCTATCACATCACTGATCCGACGCAGTTCGATGACGGCACGCTTCTGGATTTCACGTTTCCTTATCAGCGCAAATGGGACATCGAGCAATCCTTTTACGTCCAGGACTCATATCACGGGGGCAATTGGAACGTGAACGTGGGCCTTCGTTTCGATCACTACAAATTGGCAGTGAACGAAAACGCGGTATGCCCGCGCCTTGGCGTTTCGCGTTTCTTTCCCTCCTGGAATCTTCTTCTGCATATTTCGTATGACCGAGTTTTCCAAACGCCTGCAGTGGAAAATCTTCTCATCGCCAGTTCACCTCAAGTGGACGTAGTGAACGACAACGTGCTTCGTCTCCCCGTGCGTCCCGCGCGTGCGAACTATTATGAATTTGGACTTACCAAAGCGATCGCGGGAAAATTGCGCATGGAGGCCAATGTGTTTCGCCGTGACTTTCGCAACTACTCGGACGATGACGTTCTGTTGGATACGGGCGTGAGCTTTCCCATCGCTTTTGAAAAGGCCCGCATTTTCGGCGAAGAGTTGAGTTTGCAGGTGCCACACTGGTGGCGTTTTTCTGGATTTGTGAGTTATTCGAATCAGGCGGGATATGGAGAAGGCCCAGTCACGGGCGGGCTCTTTTTTGGTGATGACGCTTCGAGCGCACTGACCGACACTTCGCGCTTTGCAGTCTCGCAAGATCAGCGAAATACTTTGCGCGCTCGCGCGCGTTTCCAATCTTCAAAGCGCACGTGGCTTGCGATCAGTGGAGATTACGGAAGCGGCCTGCCGGTGGAATTCGACCAAGGCAGCATTGATAAGGACTTTCTTCTCGCGCAATACGGTCCGGCCATTGTCAGCCAGGTGAATTTCAGCAAAGGCCGCGTCGAACCGAATTTCTCCTTGGGTGCCGCGGCGGGATGGGAAGTGTACCGGAAGGAACAGCGATCCATCACGCTTCAAGTACAGGGCGCAAATCTTACTGGCCGCGTGAACGTTCTCAATTTTGCCAGCTTATTTTCTGGAACGGCCGTCGCTGCTCCGCGCAGTGCATCCGCTAGGCTGCGGCTCTCTTTCTAGTAGGTGTAGGAGTGCCGCGTTGCTATCGGCGGCGGACTTTGCTCAGTAGGCGCAAGATTTCCAGATAGAGCCAGATCAGCGTGACCATCAGGCCAAAGGCGCCGTACCACTCCATATATTTCGGGGCGCCGACGCGCGTGGCGTTTTCGATCATGTCGAAGTCAATGATCAGATTCAGCGCGGCGATAATAACAACGAAAACGCTGATTCCAATTCCGAGTGGAGTAGCGCTGTTGAGAATGGAGATCCCAGAGTGTGAAAACATCACCATGAACATATTGACTGCATAGACCAGGGCAATTCCGCCCGTCGCTGCGATGACTCCGAGTTTGAATCCGCGAGTTGCCTGAATGATGCGGAACTTGTAAGCCAGGAGCATCACGAACATGACTCCGAATGTCAGGCTGATGGCCTGCATGGCAATGCCGGGATAATTTCTCTCGAAAAGCGCAGAGATGCCACCAAGGAAGAGTCCCTCGAGCAACGCGTAAATAGGTGAAGTCAGCGGCGACCAGTTTTTCTTGAAGATAGTCACTAGCGCCATGACCAATCCGCCGATTGCTCCGCCGAACGTCCACGGCAGCGCGGCTTCGGGCTCCAGAGAATGGCTTAGTCCCCAGGTCCACGCGGCGCCGATGACAACGCAGAGAAGCAGAATTCCCGCCTTGTTGACAGTGCCCTGGATGGTCATCGTTTGGCCGGTTGCGATTTCTCCGCGGAACGCGTTTTCCCGCAGGACCGGATTATTCGTGCGAAACAGATTTGCCATCGCGACTACCTCTCACTTTCCCAAACCTGATAATTCAAAGATACCATTAAACGAAATACCCCGCTCACGTCGCAGGCCGTATCGAAAAACTGTTGAACGAGGAATTTTGGTACCGCTAACGGGAATCGAACCCGTATTTTAGCCTTGAAAGGGCTACGTGCTAACCGTTGCACCATAGCGGCACTTTTGTGAGGAACTGCTACTTCTCTAGAATACGGGAAATTTCTCGAAGCGACAAGCCGTCGCGCAGCAAAGCTCAGGCTCCGAATTGGCGGAAATGATGGTCGGCGTGCAAATAACCCAGTCTCATCCACTGCGAATACGAAAGCGTCCCGAGCCCACGGTGGGGCTTCCAATCGTAGTTGTCAGGAAGCTGGGTGAACCGATCGAGCATTTCACGCAGGGTTTGCACATCCTTGGCAAACTCGTGTGGCTTTGTACCGCTGCCCTCTTTCTGATCGAGTTCGCGCAGCGTCGGTATTTTCCCGCGCGGCCAAGGCATGGGAGCCCACAAAGTGATAGTGCGCAATATCCATCGAGGAATGGGAATGGGATGCAGCGGGGCTTTGATCTCTCCCATGTACAGCCTGTAGCCGTCCGAGAGATGGCAAATCATCTGATGAGAGGACATCGAACCCCAAAGGCGCTCGCTGGACGGCCCGACTCGCTGTAATCGGAGAAGCAGTTCTTTCTTTTGCTCGGGGTTGCGCAGCGATTTCATAAAACGTTAACCCTGGCGGTCTTCAAACTCTTCGTGCCAGGCCATCTGAATCGCTTCAAGTTTCGCTTCGTTGGACTTCGCCGGATCGCCAGCGAAGCCGTCGAGTTCCGTAATCCACTTGTGCATGTCCGTGAAGCGTACCGTTAACGGATCCGTATCCGGATACTTGTCCGTTAGCGCGATCGCGATGTCTTCAAAATTGTCCCAATCGAATGTTGGCGGCATATTTTTCTCGAAGTTCTTTAGTGATCCAATTCCTTCGCGTAGTTCTTGTTCCAGTCTGGAATTTCGACGACGATGTCCGTCGTCCCGTCCGGCACAGTCTGGCAACCGAGCCGCGACTTCGGGGTGATGCCGGGCGCTTCGTCTAGCTCATCGAGCTCGGCGTCAGTCGCTTCGTTGCAGGATTCGAGCCCTTCACGCACGATCACGTGGCACGTCGAGCACGCGCAAACGCCGCCGCATGCGTGGTCGAGCCCTGCCTTAATGCCTTCGGAAAAATCCAGAATGCTGCCCGGCAGGCCGTTGTGGCCGTATGGAATCTGCGCCGGATCCACTTCGATCGTTTTGCCGCTCGGCAAAAAGGTGACTTTGAACTTCTTCGTCGCCGGCGTGTACTTCACTTCATCTATATAAGGATTGCTTCCGCCCATGCTTCGCCTCTCTGTTTCCGCAAAAAACTAAACTTCTCCCACGCTTTTCCCTTTGAGTGCCGTGGAAATCGCGTTGTTCATCAATATTTCCGCCAGATTCTGCGTAGCTTGATTCAGTTCGTCGATTCGTTTGCGAATTAGTTTGTAATCCTGCCCACCGATTGATTCTTTCAGGGCGGCGACCGCCCCTTCAATTGTGGCGCGCTCGTCCGCGGGAACCGCGTTCGCTTGTTCTCCCGAAAGTGCTTTTGCCGTTGCAACCAGAATGCTTTCGGCTTCCGTGCGGGCTTCGATCAATTGCCGTTCGGCGAAATCCTGTTCGGCGAACTCGATGGACTCTTCCAGCATGCGTTCGATTTCCGAGTCGTCCAAGCCGTAACTCGGGCGGACTTCGACCAACTGCTGTTCTCCAGTGCGCATATCCTTCGCCGCGACCTGCAGAATGCCATTCGCATCGATCAGGAATTTTACCTCGATGCGCGGCAATCCGGCCGGAGCGGGAGGAACTTTCAGCGTGAAGCGGGCTAGCGAACGGCAATCTTTGGCGAGTTCGCGCTCACCTTGCAAAACGTGAATGTCGATACCCGTTTGATTGTCCACGCCAGTCGTATACATCTCCTGTGCGCTGGCAGGAATCGGCGAGTTGCGTGGAATGATTTTGCCGACCGCGCCGCCATACGTTTCAATGCCCAGCGAGAGCGGGGTAACGTCCAGAAGGAGCATGTTCGTTACGCCGCGATCCAGGATGTTCGCCTGCACCGCAGCACCGAGCGCGACGACTTCGTCCGGATTCAGTTCTGTGTGCGGCGTGCGGCCGAAGAAATTCTGCGCGGTGCGCCGAATTACCGGCGTGCGTGTCGTGCCGCCGACGAGCACGACTTCGTCCATTTGCTCGGGTTTCAATTGCGCGTCGGCCAGCGCGCGTTTGACGGGAGTCATCGTGCGATCCACAACTGGCCGGATCAGTGCATCCAGCATCCCTCGCGTAAGCTCCAGTTCAAAGGTTTTTCCGTTCGGGAGCGGAAATCGCAGCGTTGCGGATTCTCTTTCCGATAAATCATGCTTGAGTGCGATCAAGTCCTTACGCAATTCCTGTGCGATTTCGCCGTGCGGCGAAAAATCGATCTGGTGATTTTGCAGGATTTCTTCGTGAACGAACGCCTGCAACAAATTGTCTATATCGTCGCCGCCCAGGTGCGTGTCGCCATTCGTAGAAAGCACCTGATAAATGTCGCCATCGTTGGTCGAGATCAGTTTCAAGATGGAAATATCGAACGTTCCACCACCGAGGTCGTAGACAGCGACTGTTCCGCGCTGTTTTTCATGCAGGCCGTAGGCGAGCGATGCGGCCGTCGGCTCATTTACAAGCCGCAGCACTTCGAGGCCGGCAAGACGGCCTGCGTCTTTCGTCGCCTGCCGCTGCGCATCGTTGAAATATGCCGGCACCGTGATGACAGCGCGATCCACGGACTCACCAAAATACGCTTCCGCCCAATTTTTCAATTCGCGCAAGATGAACGAGGAAATCTCCGGCGCCGTAAAACTCTTCTCGCCGAGTTGCACGCGGATCAGGTTGCCACTCTTGGCGTCGACTCGAAACGGAAACAGTTTCAGTTCTTGTTGAATATCGTCCACGCCACGGCCCATCAGCCGCTTTACGGAATAGATCGTGCGTTCCGGCTGCGTCAGCAATCGCTTTCGAGCCGGTTCCCCGACAACGATAGCCCCGTCAGCGTCCACGCTTACAACAGACGGGCAAAGGGTGTTCCCATTTGGTCCCGGGATACACTTCGGCTGTCCAGTCTGCGGATCAACGTACGCAACCAGGCTATTCGTCGTGCCAAGATCAATTCCGACAATGCGTCCCATTTCCCCGTTTATGCCTCTGCCAATTCTTTCGCCACGCTGACGACCAGATTGCGAATGTACGCGCGACGGTTCAAATGTTCATTTAAACGCGTCGTGATTTTCTTTTGTGCCGCTTCGTCCGCGCCTGAGTCGATGACAGCGTCCCAATCCTTCGCGGTCGCTTGCATCTGCTGATCGACCTCGGCCAACCTCCCGCCAAAATTCTTTTCCGCAGCCTGCAAGCGCGCTCGCAGCGCGGCAACGTCCGCACCCGCAGCTTTCGCCTCGCGCAATTCATCGAGTGATTCGTTCAGCTCAAACACCTCTTCCAGCAATTCCGGCGGCGCTTGCTGTTTTTTCTCACCTTCCTTGCGTTCGCCCTCTATCGCGAGCAGGTATTCGACACGAGCGACGGGATCTTTTAATGCGCGATAGGCGTCGTTCAATTCGGAGCTGCGCCGTAACGAAAGCTCCCGCTCTTCCTCTGAAGCGTTCACAAACTTATCCGGGTGCAGCTTCCAGCTCAATTGCAGAAATTTCTGCTCCAACCCACTCATCTCGATCCACAACTTACGCGGCAGGCCGAACAGCGCAAAATAGTCCGTATCCTGGGCTGACTGCAATTTGCCGCAGCCGCTACAAACAAGCGGACCCTGCAGCCGCTCATGGCAGCTGGCGCAAACCATGGGGACGTGCGCTCGTGCAGATAATGGTGTCATCAGCCCGTAACCCATTCCAAACAAAAATGGCTGGCGCAATCTGCGGCCAGCCATCCCAATCAAGATCGTGGCATTTATGCCGTAAACGAACTGCCGCAGCCGCAATTCCGCGCCGCATTTGGATTCTGGAAGACGAACCCTTGCCGCATGAGCGTGTCTTCGTATTCGAGCGTCGTTCCGTTCAAGTACAGAAAGCTCTTGGGGTCGACAAAGATTCGCGCGCCAAACTCTTCAAAGATTTTGTCGCGGTCGCGCGATTGCGTATCCAACCGCATCGCGTAGGACATCCCGGAACAGCCGCCGCCTTGTACGCCCACACGCAATCCACCGACTTCCGGAGACACGCCGTCCTTTTCGAGCAATTGGCGAATCTTCTTCGCCGCCTTCTCGGTCAGGTGAATCGTCGGCGTAGCCGGACTGACGGTTTCCGTGGACATGCTTATAGGCCCTTTCCTGGAAGAGTCTCTCGCCTTAGTGCGAGGACTTCTCCGAAACAGGCACTTCCACGCCGTGCTTTTTCTTCCAATCGCCGATAGCCGCCTTGATAGCGTCTTCGGCGAGCACGGAGCAGTGGATCTTAACCGGTGGCAGCGAAAGCTCACGAACGATGTCCGTGTTCTTGATCGCCAACGCTTCATCCACTGTCTTGCCCTTGACCCATTCGGTCGCCAGCGAAGAGCTAGCGATCGCTGAGCCGCAGCCAAAGGTCTTGAACTTGGCCTCTTCGATCACCCGGGTGTCCGGATTGATCTTCATCTGCAGCTTCATCACGTCGCCGCATTCCGGCGCGCCAACGAGGCCGGTCCCAACATTGGGATCTTCCTTCGACATGCTTCCGACGTTGCGGGGATTGTTGTAGTGGTCTACAACCTTGTCGCTATATGCCATGAACCGCTCCTCAGCAGCCGCTTACGCGGCCGTGTTGAATTTCCAGAAAACTTAATTGCTGCGCGCCAGGTTTCCGATACTGACGAAACCCGCGTTGCGCAATACTTTTTCCGAGATGGAAACGTTCGGCACCCATGCCGACCGGCCCATCGTCAATTGCCGCAGTACGTCCCTGATGTAATCGGCGCCCACGCCCAGAACTTTCAGGAATGCGCGCACTTCCTGCAGGTGATTAAACGCGCGCTCACCCGCCGGCTTGGAATCGTCACCCTCCGCATACGGCACGAACGCGACACGAAATGCCGCACCCGTTCCTGCGATGGAACGATGAACCCGAATTGTCCCTTCACTCACGCTTGCCATTTCTTCCTTTTTCCCTTTCTGCTGGATACTTCTTCTGTCTCTTAGATGCAGGACGCGCTTTACGCGGTCTGCCATTTCACCTTGGAAATATCGATGCCTTCTTTGGCCATTTCGTACAAGGGCGAAAGCTCTCTCAGTTTGCTGACCACCTGCACCATCTTATCGATGACGTAGTCTACTTCTTCTTCCGTATTAAAGCGCCCTAAACCGAAGCGAATCGATGTATGCGCCAGATCTTCGCCAACTCCTAGAGCCTTAAGGACATAGCTTGGTTCCAGGGTGGCGGAGGTGCACGCCGAGCCGCTCGAAACCGCGATGTCATTGATGCCCATGAGCAACGATTCACCTTCCACGTAGGCGAAGCTCATGTTCAGGTTGTTCGGAAGCCGGTGCTCCATAGAACCGTTGATAAAGACTTCGTCCAGCTTGGCTTCCAGACCCTTACGAAGGCGTTCACGAAGCGCGAGGAGCCTCGCGGACTCTTGTGCCATTTCCTGCTGTGCCACTTCGCAAGCCTTGCCAAGGCCGACGATGCCGGGCACGTTCAACGTGCCGGAACGCATGCCTCGCTCGTGGCCGCCGCCGTCAATGATGGCCGAAAGTTGCACGCGAGGATTGCGGCGGCGCACATACAACGCACCGACGCCCTTCGGGCCGTAAATCTTGTGGCCAGAAATCGCCAGAAGGTCGATATTGTCTTTCTGCACGTCCACAGGAATCTTGCCAACGGCCTGCACTCCATCTACTGCGAAGACGATCCCGTGTTCTTTCGCGATCTTGCCGATTTCTTGAATCGGATTGATGATGCCAATTTCGTTGTTGGCATACATCACCGTGATCAAAATCGTCGTCGGCTTGATCGCTTTACGGACATCTTCCGGATCAACGCGGCCGTCCTTATGGACCGGCAGGTACGTCACTTCATAGCCGTACTTTTCCAGGCGCTTACAAGTGTCCAGCACAGCTTTGTGCTCGATCGCCTGGGTAATGATGTGATTGCCTTTTTCGCGATACATTTCCGCGACGCCCTTGATCATTAGGTTGTCGCTTTCGGTCGCGCCGCTCGTAAAAATAATCTCCTTCGGGGTCGCGCCAATCAGCGAAGCCACTTGTCCACGGGCATTTTCCACGGCTTCTTCGCCAGCCCAGCCGAACGAGTGGTTACGGCTTGCCGCATTGCCGAACTTGTCGCCAAAATACGGCAGCATCGCTTCCAGAACGCGCGGATCAACCGGCGTTGTCGCATGATTGTCGAAATAAATTGGCAGCTTCACACTCATGATTCCTTCTCCCTAGGCCTTCAATGCCACGAGCACGCGCTCTTGCGGCTCTTCACTCATATGAGCAATCGTTACGGTTCCGAGCACGTTCAAGATGCTGTCGTTAACCCTGCGTAGCGGCTCCCGTACTGAACACTTGGATGTCGCATCGCAGTTTCCGTGACTTGTAACGCACGACGTAATCAGGACCGGCCCGTCGATTGCCGTTATCACATCGAGAGCGCTAATCTGTTCCGGCGCTTTTGAAAGCTGGTATCCCCCGCTGGAACCGTGCTTCGCGGCGACAAGATTCTGGCGCGCCAACTTCTGCAGGACCTTGGCCATCAACGTTGAAGAAATTCCGTACTCGTCGGCGATTTCGTTTGCACTGCACGCATGCTGTTCGCGATGCATTGCCAAATGCTTAACAGCGATGAGGCCATAATCGGCCTTCTTGGAAAGCTTGAACATCTTGCTGCCTGCCCCCAGGCTAAATCCCATATACGACTGATTCAGTCGCGTATGAAAGTCTATACGCAAACAGAGCGTCTGTCAACCCTCGGCCCGTCCGGATCCGGAATAAGCCTATTGATTACAATTACTTACCATGGCCGATAAAAAATTAAGGCCTCAACTCATCTCCGTTGGTAGGCGCGCTGTTGCAGCGAGGGGCAACGTTCACCGGTTCAACGGGCATTCGGCCCAAGGTGCCTTGACCCTGAAGACAGTGGATTAGAGACTGTGTTGGAGGAATCTGCCGCATGTCCGCCTATCTTCGTTCCGCACTCCTAGTTTCGGCCACCTGCTGGCTGCTGGCACCGCACGTTATTTCCGGTCAGAGCCGACCGGCGGAAGAGGCGTCGCATCGGAAGACTGTCGGTACGAAAAAGCATAAGAACTCCGGAACGTTCATTCTTGTCGGCGCGGGTGACATCGCGTCATGCGAAGCGCTGGAGGGCGCGGAAGCGACCGCAAAGCTAATCGACGGCATTCCCGGCGAGGTGTTCGCAGCGGGCGACCTCGCGTACGAAAACGGCACAACCGAAGAGTTCAAGAACTGCTACGACAAAACGTGGGGGCGCTTCAAGAATCGTACCCACCCGGCGCCCGGCAATCACGAGTTCTACGGTTCGAAAGACGGCTCGCCCTACTTCGATTACTGGGGCGCGCAGGCTGGCGAGCGAGAAAAGGGTTACTACAGCTTCGATCTGGGCAGTTGGCACGTTATTGCGCTGAACACAAATTGTGCGGCGCCCGGCCTGGGCGGATGTGACGCGGGTTCACCGCAGGACGTATGGTTAAAGAAAGATCTAGCCCGGCATCCAAAATCCTGCATCGTGGCCTTTGGTCATCACGCACTTTACAGCAGCGGCGTCCTCAAGAGCCACGCCATTCACCCTGAGTTGCGTCAACTTTGGCGGGACCTCTACAACGCGCACGCCGATTTGGTGCTCAACGGGCATGAGCATTCGTACGAGCGGTTTGCACCCCAAGATCCATATGGCAATTTGGACGAAAAAAGCGGGATACGGGAATTCGTCGTCGGCACGGGGGGCCGCGACCACGGCCCGCTCGGCTTCCCCATTCCAAATAGCCAGATCCGCAACGCAGGTACATTTGGTGTGTTGAAGCTGACGCTATCTCCGGGGGAATATTCGTGGGACTTTGTCCCGGTCGAAGGCGCCAGCGAGTTTCACGATTCTGGCGAAGGCACTTGCCACAATGAAAAGCCGTCGCGCTAGGTTTTAGCCGAACAGGCGCCGGCCTTCGCCGCCGCGTCCACCAGTTTCTGGATCGTGCCCGCGGGAATTAGCAAAAGTTGCGCTTTGCCCTTGCTCGCGGCAGCGATCGCAGCGGTTGATTGCGCCTTTGCATCATCGGAAAGCGACGTAGCACTTGCGATTGCGTCGAGCGCCGTCAGCCCAATCGTTGCCATCGCGCTCAAATCCTGTGAGCTCGGCGCAACCTCTTTCACAAGGGACGACTTCTGCGTGAGCGACTGCAGCGCAGCATCGTTGTCTCGCCATTTTGCAAGTTGCGTTCGCAATTGCGCGGCGACATTTGCGTCGCGGCAGGAACCGCCAACAAATGCACTCACCTTTTCATCAAAGCGGCGAGCAACATCGCTTTCTGGCGGCACGGCATCGACCAGGTGATTCAAGGACGTCGTCGTTATCGCCGTGTACGACGTCGTTTCTCCGCGCGTGTAATCTTTCACCGGCTCAAGCACGTCCGCGAGCGTCTTTAACGCTGCGAATTCCTGCGGCGTCGCCGGACCCGCAATTCGCTGCAACATTTTGCGGGGTTGGCTGCGATGAGTGAGCCCGACCCACTCCAATCTTTCGCTGATCGTGTCCAGGCGCGCATACATGGAATTCACGTCGGTGACGGACTGCGGCGACCAGTAGCGTTCCGCAATCGCCGCTGTTCGGGGCCAGATACGATTGTCGATATTTTCCCAATTGACGTATTCCGACCACATCGTCGCTTCGCCACCCAGTACCAACTTCTTTTGCTCCGGCGTCAAATCTGCCGCCTCACCGCTTAGTGGATCGACCGCATAGTGCCGGGCCGCGCTCCACATCAGGTCAATGTAATATCCGTTTGAAAGAATTCCCTGATACCCCTCCTTCGCCGCCGCGGCCAGCGCCTTCGAGCCGCGCCACGAATGAATCACAATATCCTTCGGCGCACCGGGAACGAATATCTCGTCCCAACCTATGGCGGCCTTACCGTGCTTGTTTACAAGCTTCTGCACGCGCTGACTAAAATAGGTTTGCAGCTCGTCATTCGACTTGTAGTTGTGCGCCTTCTTGAATTCCTGAATCTTCGGATTCGCGTCCCAAGCCTTTCCATTCACTTCGTCTCCACCGATGTGGAAATAGTGGTCAGGAAAGAGCTTGGTCATTTCTCCGATAAAAACATCCAGAAACTTGTACGTCTTCTCGTTGGTCGGATCCATCGCCGGATCCATCACGCCCCATTCTTCTTCGATCTTGAACGGTCCCGGCGTACTGGCAATTTCGGGATACCCGACAAACCAGGAGCTGCTGTGGCCGGGCATATCAAATTCCGCAACGACGCGGATCCCGCGGTCGCGCGCGTACGCAATCAACTCGCGAATTTCGTTTTGCGTGTAATACGCCCCGCCCGATCCCAAGCCATGCAGCTTCGGCAGTTTCTTGCTCTCGGCGCGAAATCCCTGATTGTCCGAGATGTGCCAATGAAAGACGTTCATCTTCACCGCTTCCATTCCGTCCAGATTCCTCTTGAGCACTTCTATGGGCGTAAAGTGCCGGCTCGAATCGATCAACAGGCCGCGCCAGCCAAATCGCGGCTGGTCTTTGATGCTCACTGCCGGCGCGGCAAATCCATCCGGCGACACGTCCACGAGTTGTAGAAAAGTTTGCAGTCCGCGCAAAACGCCGAGTGGATTCGCCGCATTCAATTTTGCGCCAGCGGACGTTACCTCCAGCGTGTAGGCCTCGTCCTCACCCGGTTCCTGAACTTCCTTGCTGGCGTGGTCCGTATGCACAACTAACGTCGCCTTCGCGGACTCCGCCGTTTTGCCGGAAATGAGAAGGCCAGTTTGCCTCTGCAACTGCAATAAGAATCGTTGCCCGGCCCGATCCAGGCGAGCCTCGTTGTACCCGGTGAACGCGACGCCGAACGACGCGTCGATCTTGAGAGTGCCGCTCCCGTTTTGAACGCTGGCTGGCCATGGCATCAAATTCAACGCCGGCGCATTTTGCGGTCTCGCGTTCGCTCCGCCAAGCAAGCCCATCATCAACAACATGGCCAATCTTCTCCCCGTCGCACGCAATGGCATGGTGAGTTCGACCCTCCGAAGATTTGTAACTGGAACCGCCAAACTTTACTGCTATGTAGCGGCAAACCAGTGGATAGTGGCACACTTGGGCCATGATGCGAAGCGCTTTTTCTATGCATCCATTTCGGACTGTCGCGGCGACCACCGCCGAACAAGATTGCGGCCCGCTTCGGCAGTCGCCTGAGTTAAAATCTAAAAGTTGATTCAACGCAAATGAAAACCTCTATCGCCATCTATCCGGGTTCGTTCGACCCCGTCACCAACGGCCATCTCGATTTGATTGAGCGTGGTGAAAAAATGTTCGACCTGCTCATTGTCGCCGTCCTGCAAAACGCAGAGAAGAAGCCTCTCTTTTCCGTGAAGGAACGCGTCGAAATGTTGCGCGAAGTCACTAAGCAGTGGCCAGACGTCGAAGTGGATGTCTTCGACGGGCTGCTCGTCGACTATGCCCGCAAACGCGGTGCTGGGGTGATTCTCCGCGGCATTCGCGCGGTCAGCGATTATGAGTACGAACTGCAAATGGCGCTGATGAACCGGAAACTCGAAGATCGCCTCGAAACGGTGTTCATGCTGCCAGGGTTGACCTACAGTTATCTGAGTTCGAAACTCGTGCGCGAAATCGCGCAACTCGGCGCGCCGTTGACTGGACTTGTTCCACCGATTGTCGAAGAGCGCCTCAAGGCGAAAGTTTCTTGAACGTTTCTTTCTGGCGACTGACGTAGTCGATAAGATTCTGCAGCTCACAAGGAGAAGCAGTGCAACTCACTGACCGCATCAACCGAATCCAAATCTCGCCGACCGCCGCCGTCATCGCCGCAGGGGATCAGCTGAAAGCCAAGGGCGTGGACATTGCCGACTTCGGCCCGGGCGAGCCGGATTTTCCGACGCCGGACCACATTAAGCAGGCTGCGATCAAGGCCATCAACGAGAACAAGACGAAATACACCGCGACGCCCGGTGTTATGCCGTTGCGCGAAGCCATCTGCGCGTGGCACAAGCGCGAGCTCGGCTCCAGCTACGATGCGAAGGAGTGCGTCACGAACGTCGGCGGCAAACACTCCATCTTCAATGTCATCAGCGTGCTTGTGCAGGCGGGCGATGAAGTCATCGTTCCCGCGCCGTACTGGGTCAGCTATCCGGACATAGTTAAGTACACGGGCGCAACTCCAGTTGTGGTCGAAACGCGTGCGGAAGATGGTTTCGCCGTTCGCGCTGCGGACGTGGCGAAAGTCATCACCCCAAAAACAAAACTGCTCATTCTCGATTCGCCGAGCAATCCCACCGGCGGCGTTACTCCGCCTGAAGAGTGCGCAAGACTGTTCGACTTATGCAAGAAACACAATATTTGGCTGATGGGCGATGAGTGCTACTCGCACTTCACTTACGGCAACAACAAACCGTTCTCCGCCGCGAGCCTGCCCAATTCGAAAAATCACGTCATCATCATCGGCTCCATGTCAAAAACGTTCGCGATGACGGGCTGGCGCCTCGGCTACACGCTCGCGCCCGCGGAACTCGTCACCGCAACGGTGAAACTGCAGAGCCAGTCCACTTCGAACCCAACTTCCATCGCGCAATACGCCGCGCTTGCCGCTATGACCGGCCCGATGGACAGCGTCCCGGCAATGCTCGCGGAATACGCGCGCCGGCGCCGGCGCATCGTGGACGGGCTGAACGCAATTCCCGGAATTCAGTGCGGCGAACCGGGTGGCGCGTTCTATGTTTTTCCGAATGTCTCGGCGCGCCTCGGCACGGGGCCAAACGCCCTGGCGAAAGATTGCTCGGAGCTTGCAACCTCACTTCTCGAAAAAGCACATGTAGCGCTTGTGCCGGGAGCCGCATTCGGTGCGCCCGGGTATTTGCGCCTCTCTTACGCAACTTCGATCGAACGGATCGAAGAGGGTCTGCGTCGCATCGAGAAGTTTTTCAGCCGCGCCGCTGCCGCGTAATTTTGGCACGCACGCTTCCACGTTGTGGCTTGAACGATGGCAGCTTCATCGCGAGCGGAGACCGTTACGCTTACGTTGTTCTCGGGTGACGAGCGCTCTTTCGCAGTTGCATCTCGGCGTAAACTGAGTCTCGCTACAGGCCGACACACCAGGTCATGAATCCGGAACCATTTCGCATTGAACCAACTTTTAGTCCGCGGCTCTGGGGATCTCGCTCCCTCGCGCCACTCTATCCGGACAAATCGAACCTCGTCGATCCCATTGGCGAAGCGTGGCTCTCTGACGTGCAGTGTCGCATCGCCACCGGCTCGTTCACTGGAATCACGCTGGCCGACGCTTGGCGCGAAATGCCCGCGGAATGGCGCGGCACGACGTTCGCCCAACCCTGCGATTTTCCTCTCCTCGCCAAATTTATTTTCGCGACCGACAAACTTTCCGTTCAGGTTCATCCCGACGACGCGTACGCCGCCGAACACGAAAAAGCTGCTGGGGGGCGTGGCAAGACGGAGATGTGGCACATCGTCGCGGCAAAACCGGATGCATCTCTTCTCCTGGGGCTAAAGCCCGACACGACCAAAGATGCCTTTCTCGCGGCGCTTGAAAATCACACGCTCGAAAATCTTTTCCAGAGGCACGTAGTTGCTGCCGGCGACACTTTCTTTGTTCCAGCCAGAATCCAGCACACCATCGGCGCAAACATGGTCGTCTTCGAGGCGCAGGAATATTCGGATCTCACGTATCGGGTTTACGATTACGGCCGCGTCGATCCTTCTGGCAAACCGCGTGAACTCCATCTCGAAAAAGCACTCGCGGTAACGAACTTCTCCGGCGGAATCGTGGAAAGGGTTCCTCGACTCACATTGCCGACACAACGTGGCACACGATCGCTACTCGCCGCATGCCGTTACTTCGCAACGGAACGCGCCGAGTACGCCGGTCTCTGCGATTGCTCCACGAATAAATCGCGTTTCGAACTTCTCGCTGTCCTCGGCGGCTCCGGCCAAATTCGCTGGACCGGCGGAGACGCGACGTATGCTCCGGGTGAGTGCTGGTTTATCCCCGCCAACTTGGACGTTTTCGTTATCCAGCCACTCCGCGAATCGTCCATCCTCCGTACCTACGTTCCCGATCTGGCTGCGGCCAAAAAACGTTGGCAAGACTCTGGCATTTCTGCCGACGCGCTTTCTCATACCGTCTTCGACTGAAGCGCATCTTTCAACTTGCGGTTTGCCGGTCTCAAGTTCGTCTCCGTGTTCTCTGCGTCCTCCGTGCCTCTGTGTTAAATTCTTTCCTTCTATGCCACTCGAAAAGCTCCCCGTCCACGCCGTGATTCTCGCCGGAGGCCGCGGCACGCGTTTCTGGCCGCGCAGCCGCACACGCACACCTAAACAGCTTCTGAATATTGTCGGTAAGCAAACGATGCTCGAGCAAACCGTCGCCCGCCTTCGGCCGCTGATTTCGCCCGAGCGCATCTGGAGCGTCACCAACGCGGAACAAACCAGTGCACTCAAAAGACAGTTGCCCGCCGCTTCCCGGAAGCGAGTTCTCACTGAACCTATGGGACGCAATACCGCCGCCGCCATCGCCCTCGCCGCAATTCACATCCGCCACGCCGCCAAAGGCGACGCGCTCATGGCCGTCCTCCCCGCGGACCATTACATCGCGCAGCCCCAGAAATATCGCAGTATCGTCGCCGCCGCCCTAAGTGTTGCGAAAGAACCCGGCCGCATGGTGGTCCTCGGCATTCCGCCCACGCGACCGGAAACAGGCTTCGGCTACGTCGAACGTATGGCCGATGCATTCGACGCAAGCGGCTTCCCCGTTTTCGCCGTTCGTCGCTTTACGGAAAAGCCCGCCCTCGCCGTCGCACAGGAATATGTCGCCAGCGGCAACTATCACTGGAACGCCGGCATGTTTTTCTGGCGCGTCTCGACGTTCCTCGACAATCTCAAGCGCCACCTTCCGCAAACCCACGCCGATCTCGAAAAGCTCTCTGCATCCATAGGTACACGCGCCTATGAAAAGAAACTTCGCGCCATCTACTCCAAGCTCGAAAACATCTCCGTCGACTACGCCATCCTCGAGCGCGCCACACAACAATCTGGTGCGCCACAAGTCTTCGTAATCCCCGCCGAAATCGGCTGGAGCGACATTGGCTCCTGGGCCGCCGTCTACGAACTCCTCGCTGCGTCTGGTGATGTCGTAACAGGACTTTCAGTTTCTCCATCGCCTTCATCCTCTGGCAGTATCTTCGTCACGCCTGGCACGGCTATCGACTCACACGGCAACCTCATCTCGGTTCCCGGTAAATTCACAGCACTGGTTGGCGTCGACAATATCGTCGTCGTTGAAACTCCCGACGCGCTCCTCATCTGCCCCCGCAACCGTGCCCAGGACGTCGCGAAGGTCGTCAAACGGCTCGAAGACCAGAAACGCAAAGATCTCTTGTAGGTCCTGCTTGCTCGAGCCGGAACCTCGTGTGGCTTCGCTAACCGGCCAATCAGGCTGTTTCTCTCTCCGCTGCTTCGCTTATACTTGCCTGCAATGTCTTCGATTAAGTTCGGCACGGACGGCTGGCGCGGCATCATTGCCGACGATTTCACGTTCGCCAATGCGCGCACGGTCGCGCAGGCCATTTCGCGCTACGTCGTCCGCGGCGAGGACGCTCGCAAAGGGATCATCGTCGGTTTCGATCATCGCTATGCCTCAGACTCGGTCGCACGTGTCGTCGCCGAAGTCATCAGCTCCACGGGTACGCCGGTTTTCCTCTGCGACAAGCCCTGCCCCACGCCGGCCGTCTCTCAACTTGTCCACGAACGCAAAGCCGGCGGTGGAGTTGTCGTCACAGCCAGCCACAATCCCTATTGCTGGAACGGCATTAAGTACAAAGCCAGCTACGGCAGCAGTGCGCTACCAAGCATCGTTGCGCAAATCGAGAATGAACTCGCGTTCGTCGAATCGTCCAACATTCCTCAGCTTCCGCCGCAACCAAAGCTCATCCAGCCCCTCGATCCTCGCTCGCCCTATCTCGACACGCTCGAAAAACTCGTCGATTGGGACCGCATTCGCAAGGCCAATTTCCGCTTCGTTTCCGATGCAATGTTCGGATCCGCCGCCGGCCTCCTGCCAGAACTCTTCAGACGCAATGGCGTCCCCTGCGCGGAAATTCGCGGCGAACGCGAACCGCGCTTCGGCGGCATCCATCCCGAGCCGATTGAGCCGCACATTCGCCCACTGGGCGAGGCAGTAGTTGCCGGAAAATACGACGCTGGGTTCGCTGCCGACGGCGATGGCGATCGCATCGGCGCGATCGACCGCGACGGTACCTTCGTCAATCCACACCAAATCTTCGCCCTGCTCGTTTGGCACCTCGCTGGAATGAGAAATCTTCCCGGCGAAATCGCCAAAACGTTTTCCGTTACCAAACTCATTGACAAGCTCGCCGCAAAACTAAATCGCAAACTCCACGAAGTTCCCATCGGTTTCAAATACATCTGCGAACTGATGCTCGAACAAAATATTCTCATCGGCGGCGAAGAAAGCGGCGGTATCGGATTCAGCCTCTATCTTCCCGAGCGCGACGCGACCGTCTCCGCGCTCTTTCTGGCCGAACTCATGGCATGGCACGGCAAATCGCTCGGCGAACTCCTCGCCGCGCTGCACGCTGAATTTGGCGAACATCACTACGGCCGCATCGACCTCGACGTAAAACCGGGTCAAAAAGAAAAGGCCATCTCCTACTTCTCCGATGGCCAGTGCAAGGAAGTTTTCCGCCTTCCCGTCACGAACCGCGAAAATCTGGACGGCATAAAACTCTATCTCGGTGACGTTGGCTGGGTCTTGGTCCGCGCTTCTGGCACAGAGAATCTTCTTCGCGTCTATTGCGAAACCAACAAAATCGAAACGACGCGCCGGGTTCTCGACGCCGTCGTCGCCACGGTTCACAAACTTTAGGGAGCCCCTTATGCAACATCGTTTTCATACGCTCGACGTCTTCACCACGAATCGATTCGAAGGAAATCCGCTCGCCGTCTTTACGGACGGCGACGGCCTCTCCGACGATCAGATGCAGGCCATGGCGCGCGAAATGAATCTCGCCGAGACCGTTTTCGTACAAAAACCGACTGACGACCGTGCCCTCGCGCGCCTGCGCATCTTCACCACTAATCAGGAACTAAAACTCGCAGGGCATCCCGTCGTCGGAACGTGGTTTCTCCTGGCGGAACTCGGCGTCGTCCCCGCACAAGAGGGCGGCGTGCACGTCATGCAGCAGACCGGCGCCGGAATTCTTCCTGTCGAGATCCGCTTCAAAGACGGCCGGCCGAACCGCGTCACCATGACCCAGACTGAAGCCGCCTTCAAACCCGCCAAAATAAAGAAAGCTGCGCTCGCCAGGGCGCTCGGCCTTTCACCAAAAGACCTCGACCCTCACCTCGAACCCGAGTGTGTCTCCACCGGCATCTTCAATCTGATGGTTCCTTTGAAAAACCGCGCCGCGCTTTCCAAAATCGAGATGAATATGAACGAACTCCGACGCCTCACAGGGAAAGGTTCCACTATGGCGTATTGCTTCGTTCTCTCTGGTAATGGCAAAGCCCATACACGTGGCATGCTCCCCTGGGAACTATACGAAGACCCCGCCACAGGTTCAGCTGCCGGCTCGCTCGGCGCTTACCTTGTCAAACACGGCAAGCTCTCACCTGGACAAACGCTCACCATCACGCAAGGCGTTGAGATGGGCCGCCCGAGCCATATCGAAGTCGAAATTTCTACGAAGGGCAAGAAACTAGTGCCGCGCGTCAGTGGCGCCGCAGTTCGCATTTTTGAAGGCACCTTTCAGCTCTAAAGGCTGGCGCGGTTCCTCCTGATAGCTCTCCGTTTGGGCACCATAGATTGCTATTTTGGCTGAAATTCCGCAGTTCGGAACTATCCTAAATTAGCGACTGAACGCATCGCTAACTCGCTTCCAGCGTCATTCAAACTCTCCTTCTTCGCTGGACGATCGCGAAACTGTGCCGTTGCTTGGGACCCCTTATGAATTTGTCTATTCAAAAGACGGTGGTGGCCCTGTGGTCGAAGCCCGATCCGGTCTTGGTCGGCGCGGGTGCGGCCGGGGAACTTTTCATTGCAAAACTTCGCCTCGGCTTGGCTGCAGTTCTCCTTCTGATCCCGATCCTCAACACGATCCTGTTTCGAATGGAGGGAACCGAAGCGTTCGTCGGCCTCGGATTGACCGTTAGCGCGGTCTTGATTTCCGCGGGCGCCTACGCCGTCGCCGCGCGAGTTCAAGCACCTTGGTGGCTCAGTTTCGCAACTAGTTTCTTTGATATCTCCCTCGTCACCGTTGGCCTCGGTACGTTTCTCTTCTTCAATGAACCGCACACTGCGGTGAACAGCAAAGTCATCTTCGAAGGCTATTTCCTCGCCATCGCCGCAACCAGCCTCAGGTACGACCGTCGCGTTTGCTTCGCGGCTGGCTTGCTCGCGCTTACGGAATATTTTTGCCTCGTCGCCTACACCGCGCACCACTGGGACTTAAATAGCGAAGCGTTCGCTCCTTACCCGTACGGGCTCTTCAGTTGGTCCGCGCAGATATCTCGCCTCATCTTGATGCTCATCGCTTCGGCTCTCACCATTGCAATCGTCACGCGAAGCCAGAAACTTTTGCGCCTCGCAACGCTGGATCCTCTCACCACTCTCTACAATCGTGGCTATGTCGACGATCGTTTCAGCATCGAACTTAGCCGTGCCCAGCGTTATGGCCAGTCCCTCACCATCGCCGTTCTGGATGTGGATCAATTCAAAGTCTTCAACGACACCCACGGTCATGCGGCCGGCGATGTCGCCTTGCGTTCTCTCAGCGCGATTCTCCGCCAATCGTTCCGCCAGAGCGACACAGTGGGACGTTACGGTGGCGAAGAATTTGTTGTTCTCATGGCGGAGACCGACATCGAGGCAGCGCATCAAAAGCTCGAGTCCGTCCGAGCCACAATCGCTTCTTCGCCGATTAATCTGCTGTCGGGCGCCCACCTGAATAGCATCACCATCAGCGCCGGACTTGCCGAATTTCCGGCCGAAGGCTCAACTGAAGCGGAATTATTTGCAATCGCCGACGAACGGCTCTTCCAAGCCAAACGCTCCGGCCGCAACCGCGTCATTTCGGCGGCCACGGTTTCAGTCGCCCAAACAAAGGTCAACGCCTAGTCCGGCACTTTTTCTTCGGCGCGGAATCTCAACACAATAAAACAAAGGCCACCCGCACTTGCAGGTGGCCCTTCAACTCCTCGATCTGGGATAGCTCAGGAATTACTTGTGGTGACGATCTCGCCGCAAGTCGGCGCGATCCTTGTGCAGATCCTTCTTGTCCTTGTTGATGTCTTTCTGATCTTTGTTCCGGTCCTTGCGGTCGGCGTGCAGATCCTTCTTGTCGTTATGCAGGTCTTTCGCATCCGCGTTGCGGTCAGTGCGGTCGTGATTCAGATCACGAACATCTTTATTGCGATCGGTACGGTCCTTGGTCAAATCGGTCTTGTCTTTGTTGATGTCTTTCTGATCCTTATTCCGGTCCACGCGATCATGGTGCAGATCCTTGCGATCGGTCTGCGCCTGTGTACTGTTCGCGCCGAACTTCGCGTCGTCTTTCGCTAATTGCGTTTTATCGTGGTTCATGTCGCGCTGATCCGCGTTCCGGTCCACACGATCCTGGTTCAAATCCTTGTTATCTTTTCGAATGTCGCGGTTATCCTTTATGACGTCTTGCTTGTCGTTTCGAATATCGCGATTGTCTTGCCGGATATCCTTCTTATCGTTACGAACGTCCCGCTTGTCCTTATTGATGTCCCGTTGGTCCGCGTTGCGATCCGCGCGGTCGCGGTTCAGATCCTTTTTATCGCTTCGAATGTCCTTCTTATCCCGCTGAACATCTTGCTGCTGCGGCGTCGGATCCTGCGGCTGCGCCTGCGCGCCGCCGGAAACCAATCCCGCAAATGCGATTCCCAGAGTGATTCGTCGAAACACACCCGTAGTGCTCATGATTTCCTTTCCTATTTTTGTCTTAGCCCTCGACCTGCATTTTGACCAACTGCAGCGTTAAACCCGCGCAGTTCGGGGAAGTTTCAGCTTATTGCACAAATTTACAAAAAGGCACTATCTAGCTTTTAATCAATGACTTGCGGACCGTATCCAGCAACCCGTTCACAAATGCGGAGGCATCTTCCGAGGAAAATTTCTTCGCCAATTCCACCGACTCATTAATCACGACTTTCGCGGGCGTCTCGCCCCGACGCAACTCGTAAATTCCGAGCCGCAAAATTGCGCGGTCAATGGCGGCGATTCGTTCCAGCTTCCAGTCCACCGCGTGCTTGGTAATCGCTTCGTCCGCAGTAGCAACCTCCGTTGCCGCGCCTTCGAACAATGCGTTCGCGAACTCGCGCGTCGTGTCAGACGCCTTCGCACTCTTCCAGAATTTTGCCTCGAGTTTCTTCGCGTCCTGTGGACTCATCTCGGACTGAAACAACATTTGCATCGCGTACTCGCGCGCTTTGGTTCGCAGGGACACGTTTATCCGCGCCGCCCTTTCTTTTTCGGCGCAGCACTCGCTCGCGCGTCCTTGCTCCCTGCTCCCTCTAATTTCTTAGCAAGCCGCCCCATCTCGATCGCTGCCAGTCCAGCCTCGAATCCTTTGTTCCCGCCCTTCAATCCAGCGCGGTCAATCGCCTGCTCCAAAGTATCCACCGTCAACACGCAGAAAATCACTGGCACACCCGTATCCATCTGTGCGAGTTGCAGTCCGCGCGAAGTCTCCGAACAAACATAATCGTAATGCGCCGTCTCTCCGCGAATCACGCACCCTATAGCAATCAATGCGTCGTACTTCCGGGTCTGCGCCAGCTTCTTGCTCGTCGGCGGTAGTTCGAACGCCCCCGGCACGCGAACTACATCCACATCTTTGCTCGCCGCACCCGCCCGCTCCAGTGCGTCCAGCGCCGCCGTCAGGAGCCGCTCCGTAATAAAGCTATTAAACCGGCTTACGGCAATCGCAAATCGCAATCCGGCCGCGTTTAACTCCCCACTCACTTGTGTTGGCTCAATTTTTGCCATCTTCGCGTCTTCTCTGCGTCCTCTGCGTCTCTGCGTTGATTCTTTTCTTCCTTCTCCGTGCCCTCTGTGCTCTTTTCTCTGCGTCCTCTGTGTTAATTCTTAAGTCTTCTCCCCGTCGCTGGCCGCAATCTTCACTTCCCCTTAAATTGCGCCGGCCTCTTCTCTAAAAACGCTTTCGTCCCTTCCCGCATGTCTTCCGTCGCGCACGCCACACCAAACAACGTCGCCTCCAGAAACAATCCTTCTTCCAGCGGCATCTCCACGCCTCGCTCAATCGCTTCCATGGTGAACTTCACCGCCAAAGGCCCGTTCGCAATAATTTTCTTCGCCATCGCCTCTGCCGCGGGCAAAAGCTCCGCCGCCTCGTAAATATGATTCACCAGCCCGATTCGTTGCGCCTCTTCGGCCGAAACCATTTCGCCCGTCAGGCAAAGCTCGTGCGCCACGCCTTTCCCACAAAGCCGCGCCAGCCGCTGCGATCCTCCATAACCCGGCAAAATTCCAAGTTTTACTTCTGGCTGTCCCAGCCTTGCCGTCTTGCTCGCAATTCGAATCGTGCACGTCAACGCCAGTTCGCAACCGCCGCCCAACGCAAATCCATTGATCGCGCAAATCGATGGCTTGCCCATTGTCTCCAGCAAATGAAACACGCCCTGACCAAACAGTGAAAACTCTTTTCCATTCACCGGCGTCTGCTGCGAAAGCTCGCCAATATCCGCGCCTGCCACAAATGCCTTTTCGCCCGCACCGGTCAAAATCAATACCCGAACACTGGCGTCATCCCGGGCATCCGTCAGTGCTTCGCGCAACTCTTCCACCGTCTTCCGGTTCAGCGCGTTCAGCACCTTCGGCCGGTTAAACGTAATCCAGGCAATTCCATCTTTCTTCTCATAAATTAAATTCTCGTATCCCATCTCTCGTCTCTTTCTTCCCATCTCCGCGTTAAACTTTTTTTCTTCTCTTTCTTGTTCTTTCTGTACCCTCTGTGCTCTCTGTGACTCTGTGGCAAATCTCCCTTCTTAAAACTTCCCCGCCACCGGTGTCGCTGGGTCCGTGTAATCATAAAACCCGCGTCCCGCTTTTCTTCCATTCCATCCCGCCAAAACCATCCTCTTCAACAACGGCGGCGCCGCAAATCTGCGCTCCTTAAACTCCTCATACATGATCTGCGATATGTAATACGTCGTATCCAGTCCTACGAAATCCAAGAGCGTAAGCGGCCCCATCGGATGCCCGCAACCCAGCTTCAT
>Ga0137409_10001346_pt1 | contig 26650 bp, 33 predicted proteins | sample CZODoug1_16funga_FD_122059 | JGI IMG/M metagenome (GOLD analysis project Ga0137409, IMG submission 122059) | Vadose zone soil fungal communities from Angelo Coast Range Reserve, California, USA - CZODoug1_16fungal (Hybrid Assembly) | ecosystem: Environmental > Terrestrial > Soil > Vadose zone...
AGTGGCAAGCAAAGGACTTGCACGATCGAGAGTTCGGAAAGAGTGAAAGAAAGAGTGCACCATTCGACTTGGCTCCGGGCGAGAGGGGCTTAGGGATTGGGAATTCGCGCGCGGGAGTGTCGGTGCCGGTGCTTCTGGCTGAGGGGAGATGAGCTTCGTGGGGGCTGAGAACAAAATCGTTATCCGAGCCGAAAAGCTGTCCAAGCGCTACCGGATCGGGGAGCGCGAGCGGTACACCACGTTGCGTGACGTCCTGGCACGGTCACTTCGCGCGCCCTGGACGCTCTTACGCCGCCCGCCCCACGAAACGTTCTGGGCACTGAAGGACGTGGACCTGCAAGTGAGGCAGGGAGAAGTGCTAGGGCTGATCGGGCGGAACGGCGCAGGAAAGACGACGCTGCTGAAGATTTTGAGCCGGATCACGCGGCCGACTTCGGGTTGGGCGGAGATTTACGGGCGAGTGGGGAGTTTGCTGGAAGTGGGGACGGGATTCCATCCGGAGCTATCCGGACGGGACAATATTTATTTAAGCGGTGCGATATTGGGAATGACCAAACGGGACATCACGCGCAAGTTCGACGAAATCGTGGCATTCGCGGAGCTGGAAAAGTTCCTTGATATGCAGGTGAAGCACTATTCGAGCGGAATGTACGTGCGGTTAGCGTTTGCGGTGGCGGCGCATTTGGAGCCGGAGATCTTACTAGTGGACGAAGTATTGGCGGTGGGCGATCTCAATTTCCAGAAGAAGTGCCTGGGCAAGATGGGCGACGTGGCGCGGGCTGGCCGCACCGTCGTCCTCGTCTCCCATCAGCTCAATCAAATCCGCCGCCTCTCCCACCGTGTCGTCTGGATTGATGCGGGCGGCATCCGCCGCGACGGCCCCACCCACGAAGTCGTCGCTGCCTACGAATCCGCCATGGCCTCCGGCGACAGAAGCATCGCATCGCGCGACCGCACCTCCGCAACGAAGTGCCGCTTCCAAAAGTGGGAAATCGCCTGCGCGCCCCCTGATCAGCCACATCTTCTCTCCACGCTCGGTCCCGTCACCTTCAATTTCGTCGTCGAGCTGGCCCAGCCCGTCACCAACGGAGAGCATGGCATCGCGCTCTTCAATTCTGAGCGCCAGTTGATGTGGGCCCGCGCTGCCCAGCAGCTCTCTCTCGAACCCGGCGTCCACGTCTTCTCGCATTCTTTTCCATCGCTCCCGCTCCGCCCCGGCGCCTACCAGTGGCAGGCCAGTCTCTGGGACAATAGCCAGATGCTGGACCGCTGGGATTGCGTCCCCGACATGACCATCGCCACCGAAATCCATCAACACTACATGGATGAATGGAGCGGAATTCTGAATTTGCCGTCGAAATTTTCACTAGCAAATGAAAGAAAAAGTGACCGCATCCCCGCGAACCGTATTTGACCAGAGCCACTACCTCAAGATGATTGAGGCACGCGGTAGGACCATTCGCCGCATGGTTAACAAACTGAAACCCGTCCTCAATCTCTCGACTGCGCTGGATGCTGGGTGTGGCGTCGGTTTTTTCTCGAAAATCCTTCAGGACACTGGCCTCGCCGTTCACGCCTTCGACGGTCGGATCGAGAATGTCGAAGAAGCGCGCAGCCGCTTTCCAGCCATTTCCTTCGAACAGGGAGACGTTGAGAGCCCAGAGATACGCAAGTTGGGCGAATTCGATCTCGTCCTCTGTTTCGGGCTTCTTTATCACCTTGAAAATCCTCTCTCCGCCATCCGCAATCTCCGTGCAGTAACGCGAAAGGGTCTTCTTTTGGAGAGCATGTGTTTTCCAGACCAAGAACCTTGGATGCTCCTCCGCGATGAGCCATCCATCGAAGATCAAAGCCTTATGAACGTAGCTTTCTACGCCACCGAGGGCTGTCTCGTAAAAATGCTCTATCGTTCAGGCTTCGCCGCCGTCTATCGTGTCGCCGCACTTCCAGACCATGATGATTTTCGCGAAACATCGGAGCACGCACGCCGTCGCACGATTCTGTTCGCTGCAAATGAGCCGGTTACCCTGCCCGGAATCATCCGCGTTGAGGAACCGTCCGAGATAGCAGACCCTTGGCGGAACACTCCCAATTCGTCGACCTCCTTTCCTCGTCGCTTGCTTAGTTTTCTATCAAAGTCTTCTCAGCACCAGTGTCTAAGTTTGCACAATCTACTCCTTCGGGTCTTTCCGAATGCAACCCTCCCGTATCCACTCCCTTTTGGTGCGTGGTTCTTTGTCGGGGACAGCCACGTCGACAAAGCCCTTTTATCCGGAAGCTTCGAAACCGCCGAAATTCTCTTCACGCAGAAGTATCTACAATCGGGAATGACCGTGTTGGACATCGGCGCACATCATGGTCTTTACACGGTTCTGGCGTCGAAACGTGTCGGCCCAAGTGGCAAGGTTATTGCATTCGAGCCGTCCCCCCGCGAACGAAAGCAGCTCGTCCGTAATGTCCGTATCAATTTTTGCTGGAACGTGCACATCGAACCGTACGCTCTAGGCAAAGAACCCGCGCACAACAATCTATACGTCGTCGAGGGTGGCGAAGACGGCTGCAACAGCCTTCGTCCGCCCGCTGTCCAATCCGAGATCCGGGCAGTCCCAGTAGAGGTCGTCACCCTCGACGCAATCGCGTCCAAACTGGGCCTGACGAAAGTAGATTTTGTAAAGTTGGACGTTGAGGGAGCCGAGCTTGACGTTCTGAAAGGTGCGCTTGGAGTCCTGCAGACCAACCCACGTCCGGTCCTCCTCGTAGAGGTCTACGACATCCGCACGCAGCCTTGGGGTTACAAAGCTCGAGAAATCGTTCAATTCCTGGGCAACCAGGGTTTCCGCTGGTATGGGTTGCTTAATGACGGTTCCATTCAGGCCATCGCATCCAACCTCCAGACATACGACGCGAATCTTGTGGCGATCCCCGAGGAGCGGGTGGAATTCACATCACAGGAGATGGAGCCCCGGGGACAGAAGTGAGGATCGCAAGGCCGCGCTTTCGTTTCCGTCGACGGGGCACCCCACTAATCCCACGAGATGTTTCGTATGCCATCGGATGCTTCGTGTTGAGGGCGGCGCTCTGAACACCTGCCTGGTAAGATGAATCAAGCTGAAGCAAGACAGACTCGGAAAACGATGATTACGTTATTTACGACGGCAAAGCCGTTTACTGGACAGAACGGGGTGATTCAGCGGAACGCGCTGAAGAGTTGGACGCTGCTGGGTCCGGACGTGGAAGTGATTCTATTTGGCGACGAGCCTGGGGCCGCGGAGGCAGCGCGGGAACTGAACATTCGCCACGAGGCTCGCGTCGAACGGCTCGAGGGCAAGCTGCCATATGTAAATTCTCTTTTTCTGCGCGCTGAACAGCTCGCGCGGAATGACATCCTTTGCTATGCGAATTGCGACATCGTGTTTCTGCCGGATTTTTGCCGCGCTGTCGCGCGGGTCAGGGAGATGCTCTCATCTTTTCTCATGGTAGGCCGGCGTTGGGACACCGATATTACAAATTCGATTGATTTTTCGGACATAAATTGGCCGCGGTACGTGCGGCAGCTTGCCTTGGCAGCGAATGGGCAAATGAACGGCTGGTGGATCGATTACTTTGCTTTTTCGCGGGGTCTCTTCGGTTTGGAGTTTCCGCCATTGGTTGTCGGGCGGCCCCCCTGGGACAATTGGACAGTGTGGAAAGCTTTGCAAAAAGGGCCGGTGGTGGACGCTTCGGACGCCGTGCTTGCCGTTCACCAGAATCACGATTACGGCTCCCATCCCGCGGGCCGCCCGGGGGTGTGGGGGGACGAGCTCGGCAGGCACAACTTGGTCGTCGCGGGAAGCCGCTGGCACCTCTGCACCATTGACGACGCCACGCACCTGCTTGGTCCCGCAGGCCTGCGGCCGAATCCACGGAAGAATTCCCAAGCGGTGCGCCGCTTCGCACGGACTCTTTGGGAGACCACGAGGCTCGGAATCCTCGATTGGACAAGGCCCTTGCGCCATTCTCTTGGTCTTCGGAAGAAAAGCTCGACGCCCGCCCCGCGCTAGGATTTTCGCATTACCCAGACCCGTTCTACAATGTTTGCCGCAACTACGCGCCCGGACGCACATTCATGCTGATTCTTTGCCTTTGCCCGGAGCAGTATTACTGGAACCTTATTCCTGGCTACGGCGCAGCGTTCCGGAGGCGCCTCGATACGAAATTCTTAACTCGCAATGCGCATAGGCGTTGCGAATACCTGGATGGCGTAGTGCTTCCGAAGTAGGCTCAAGTCTCGAAGAAAAGCCAAACATTCTCATTTGGGTGGCGGGCCTGGGCGACCATTCTTCCTCCCTTTCTCCGTAAGTTCGCACTGTTTCGGAATCGGTACGAGGCCGGAGGCCTGAGAAGGGTTGTGGCACTGGCTTGGCGAGCATTTGGTGGCTTCCTTTCTTCTGTTACTGGCTCTCGACTTTCGAGGTCATGAAAGTGGAGAATGGGGATGAATCGCTGCTAACTCGACAGAGTCTCCAGACTGCGCCCAAGGCACGAGATGACAATACTTGTTCTTCGGAGGGAAGAAGGTATTGACTTAGAGTGGGCTGCCTACATACGCGCCATTTGTCGCAGGGGTGACCGCGTCGTCGGCGTGCATGCGAGTTTTCCCCCAAACGGGGACGTCGGTCAGCTCCTCGATCGCTGCCCCGAGCGGCCAGCTCTCATCCTCCATCCCGAGTACATTCCTATAATGCCGCGGGGCCTCACGAAAGTGAATATTCCGACGGCGTGCTTCCAGATAGACACCTACGCTTACACTCGAAAACGAATCGCCTGGTCCATGTTGTTCGATCTGGTCTTCGTCTTTCACCCGGGATACGACACTGAATTCCGGGCGGCTGGTCACCCAGGGGCGCACTTTATCCCGCACGCTATCGAACCTTCGCTGTTTTTGAGCGAGGAGCTTGGCCGGGTGTTCGATATTGGCTGGGTGGGACAATCGCGAGGGCCCTTGTATCGGACTAGAGAACGTCTGTTGCCTGAGCTGTCGAGGTCTTTTAGGATGAATGACTGGAGGAGGCGCCATGAGCCGCAAGAAATGGCTCGGATCTACCGCCAATCGAGAATCGTTGTAAACATAGCAAGGGATGATTTCCCGCAAGACGCCAATATGAGGGCATTCGAGGCGATGGCCGCGGGTGCTTTGCTCCTAACTTCGTTGCCAACGGAATTATCACAAATCGGTTTTGAGGATGGAGTTCATTTCGTTGGATTTCACAGAGAAGTGGAAATCGCGCCTCTCGTGCGAAAATATCTCTTGGAAGAATCGGCGCGGCAGCGAATCGCTGAGCTGGCGCGCGATAAGGTCCTGCGTGAGCACTCTTATGACCGCAGGGTGGAGACTATACTAGAATTGGTCAAGCAAGACGGTCGGAAATTTTTGGCTCCGGCAAGATCCTGGTCCGAGGAACGAGTGCGCCTGACTTACTTGGATTATTTTGCTAGTAACGGAGCGCTCGATTGCGCCTCGGACGAGTTACGGGCGATCACCCGGCTAAGCCTTGGAAATGCGACTCGGGGTGCGGGGATGCTCGCTCGCGCATGGGCGCGAAGGTCGCGGGCGTGGATGACTGGTGCAATTCGCTCGGTTAGGCGATCGAGGAACAGCGGAGCATCAGGATGATTCATGAGCCACAACAGCCCAAAATCGTGGCCCCTGAGTTCTGGTGGCGCCCCCTTCTTGAATGGTCTATGAGAGAAGCACTCTGGCTGCGCCTTCGCAAGTCACCGCTCTTGCGCAGGCTTTATGCTAGGCAAGTTTTCGCCGGCCCAATGAAAGCTTGAGCTAGAGAGAGCCGAGTTCAACGTCCTGAACGGAGCGGAGAAATTGTTCACGCACTCTCGACCGCACCTCATCTGTGAGGTCCGCGACCCTGCGAATGCTTCCTTGAAGCTTGGCTCAAAATTCGAGACCTATGAACTTCGCTGGCTGGACACTAACAGTCGTTTCCCCCGGCAGTTGCTGGCCGCACCGAAATGAATGGAGAAGACCCCCAAGCAATGGTCGCTATTACGGGTCGGGGCACAATACGAACTAATCGAAGGATGCGGAATGCAACAATTGCGAACGGAAATTTTCATTTTGACCACAGAACCACCAGAGACACTGGGGGGGATGGAAACTTTTATTCGCGAGCAGATTCGCGGTTTCGAACAGCGCGGCTACACAGTTCGAACATTCCATCGAAACAATTCCGGCCGCGACACTTTCCTGCGCATCGTAAACCGCGTGAGTAGTCATCTTACGGACGGCCTCCTGGGATGGATCATCGGCCGTGCTGTGCAAAAGGCCATGCATGAAGGAGTTGCAGCGGTGATTTCGCACGGCCTAGTGGGCTGGTACCCATTGCGCGTGCCGGCTGGCTGCAAGCAAATTCACTTTTATCACGGCACATACCGTGCTTATGCCGAGATGATGCGTTCGCACATCTCTCTTGTTGGCTATTGGACGATGAAATGGTGGGATACAATGTTATTGACACGGCTAAGCGGCCGCGGCAAGCTGATTCTGTGCAATTCCGAACAGGTTGCAGAAGAAGTTCGCCAATTCTTTGGCTATGAGTCTCATGTTGTTGCGCTCATCGCCAATGAGAAATTTAGCCCGCTCGACCAGACTGAGTGCCGCCGCACCCTCGGCTTGCCACTATCAGCCCGCGTGGGCGTGTTTGTTGGGTCACTCCAACCGATAAAGAATTTCCGTGTCGTGCGCGCGCTCATTCAGGCGTTGCCTGACGTGCATTGGGTCCTTGCCCTCCGTGGTGGCCTCCCGGAGGAGTTTCTTTCGACGCCCAACATTAGTCTTATTAAAGACGCTTCACCAGAAGTCCTTCCCACAATTTTTGGGGCGGGAGATTTTTCCCTCTGCCCTTCAGTCTACGAGTCGTTCGGCTATGTTGTGGCAGAGGCACTGGCGTGCGGAACGCCCGTGGTTGCCGCGCCCGGTGGGGCGAGCAGGCTATTCTTGAGCGACCCTCCGCTTGATCGCTTGCTCGTACCTGATCCAAATGAATTGAAGGCCTATTTGGCGATCGTGCGGGAAGTACTTTCCCGACCGGATTTCTACAGGCAGCTCGTCCTAGAGTATGCGCGACCGCGAGTCGACCAGTGGATGTCGCCGGAGAACTGGTGGCGGCGATTCTCGGAGGTAACCGGCTTATGAGAGAGATGCTCTGGCTGGGGCTTCGCAGATTGCCACTATTGCGAAAGCTCTATGCGATACCTCCCCTCGCCGGTCCGCTGAGGTGGCTAAGCTTCCAGCTGATGCCTTCGCGTGAAACGAGGCCGCTACGCACGCGAAGCGGCCCCGGTAAGGGCCTCATGTTCAACTTGAATCCCCGCTGGGAGACAGAATTCTGGGAGGGCAGCTATGAAAAGACTGTCCAAGAGTATTTCCAAACACAACTGAAGTCCGGTAGCGTGTTCTATGATGTTGGCGCCAATTTCGGTTTTTACAGCCTTTTAGCGGCGCGCCGCGGTGCACGAGTGTTCGCGTTTGAGCCAGACGTTCAAAATGCTGAATCGCTGGAGTGCCACGCAAGGCTGAATTCGCTGGAAGCTAGAATTGACATCATCCGCGCCGCAGTGTACTCGTCAAGTGGTTCCATAAACCTGGAACCTGCTAGTTTTGAGAGAGCGCATGGAAACGCCCACGTGGTTAAACACCCTTCTCATTGGGGAGTCCAGGTCCCCTGTACGACGCTGGACGATTTTGCGCGAGAACATGCTGCGCCGAATGTCGTGAAGATTGACGTGGAGGGTGCAGAGTCTGAAGTGCTGAAAGGAGCCGAAAGAATATTCGCTGAATCGCGGCCACATCTCCTCTGTGAGGTACACGATCTCGCGAATGCTTCCTTCGTGGAAGCGTGGCTTTCCGCGCGCGGTTATGAGATTCGTTGGTTATATGAGAATCATGAGCTGCCCGGGCAACTAGTCGCTACGCCAGGATGATCGACGAAAGGGCGATGGGGATCAACTCAGTGAGCGGGCTGGGTGCATAGTAACGAAAGGCGAATAGCGACGTGGCTCCGAGTGTGACGAAAATCATGCGACGGGACTGGGACGCGCGAGCCCGGAAGAACGCGTTTCATTACATCGCGTCTTGGCGGAAGGAATGGGACCTTGAATCGTTCATCGCTTCAGGAGAGGAAGATTTCCAGAGATTGGTCATTCCGGTTTTGGCGCGCTACGATTTGCCTGCAGCCGGCAAGTCCGTGCTAGAGCTTGGCTGTGGCGCCGGACGCATGACTGGGAGTTTTGCCAAGCGTTTTAGACATGTCTATGCTTTCGACCTCTCGCGTGAAATGCTCTCTCGTGCTCGGCAGATGCACGCTGTGGAGAAAAACATTCTTTGGTTGCTCAGCAACGGGGCCGATCTCTCTTGCGTTGCTTCGGATTCGATGGATTTCGTCTTCAGCTACCTCGTCCTGCAGCATCTTCCGGAGGAAGCGCTCGCGTTGCAGTACATCCGCGAAATGCTGCGTGTGTTGCGGCCCGGCGGTGTATTTCTCTTCCAGTTCAATGGCGGTTTTGAGCCGACGATGAATTGGCGCGGGAGACTTGCGTGGGGGATCTTGGATGCGGTAAGGGCGGCGCGTTTAGGAATGCTGAGCCGGACCATCGCGTCTGCCCTGGGTCTCGACCCGGCTCTGGCAGGAAAGAGCTGGCGTGGCGCCTCAATTGCGGCTGGCTCCGTCGCCGAATCTGTGCATGTTTCCGACGGCGTGGTCCGTGAAATCAATGGTGAAAATACGCCTATGGCGTGGTGCTGTGGTATAAGGCGGCAGGTCGGTGCCTGATGTATGTGTCCCAGCGATTTCAATGGCCAGCAATGCGTCGTAGAGTTGCGGCCTGCATTTTTGTGCTAACCCGAGTGTTAGCCAGAATTTCCGTTTAGATTTCCCGACCGACCGATAAGATACGACCAACCCCGTCAGCATGCAATCTACCAACCTGGTTTTCTTAGCTCAGAGCCTTTCCGGCGGCCACGGCAAATTCCCAAAGTCAAAACTGACGTTTCTCCAACCCATTCCTCAGACACTTTTCCCTCTCCAGTCTCGCTCGGTACTGAAATCTGTTTCGGTCTACGGCTCGTCTATCCTCCTGATGATGGGGAGCGCCGCGATCCTTCGCAGCATGCTCCCAAACAGCCGCCGCGTGAGGTGACCCTCCGCCAGCAGCAGCCAATAATAGCGGGCATGCTTGATCAGGCGTCCGGGTCTTGACCAAGCGCTGCTGCAAACTTGTCAGTGACCACTTCCCAATCTTCATCGGCAACACTAACTCTCGCCAGAGGGTCCCCCCCCAAGTTATAGACAATCACGATCAACCCTACCCGAGTAAACCAACTGATGTGCGGCCCCGGCTACCAGCTCTTGTAGCGCAGCTAGGATCTTAGCGAGAGCATCGGTCCTGTGTGAGACTCTGTGGCAGAGGATGGCACCGGTCGGCCGAATGTTCAGAATTTGGAGGAGCAACATCTTGATTCTTGGCGAGCTGGGCAAAAAAGTAAATTTCACAGTGATAGGCGCAGGCTAGACGCAACTCAGCGAGCCCAGCGGGGTCGAGGTTGGGCGACCGGGGCATTGGCCGCAAATTGCGCCGAGAGCGCGATGGTGGGTAGTCGGAACAACACCCCGAGCAAGAGCCAAAAATAGGCATTAAACAGGAAATCTTCGTAAGGCTGCAGGCCGCTAAAGGTGGCAGGAAAAAGCAGGAAGAAAACATACCAGAAAATGACGAAGCCCAGAGGAAACAAGGGAGAGCCTTTCAGCTTTTTGACGACCCTCCAGGCGGAGACTGTAATTGCCAGGCTCATAACGATCCAGAGAACTAAGCCACCGATCCCCATCTCGACGACGAGGCATCCATATCCGCTTTCGACTCCGATGACGGGCGGCTTCACCTTAAAAAAGCGGGCGACGTATTGGCCGCCGAGCGAAGCGGTCCCGATACCATAGCCAAAAGGCCAGCGGTCGCGCTGGAAAGCGTCGAGAAAGTTCTGTACGGGGTAATCCCAGCTACGGTATGCCAATTCGCTCGTTGGGCTGTCGGGCATGAGCGTTTCTTCGTATATAGCGAGCCGCGAAAGGAGAGCATCAGGATAAGCAGAGAAGAGTAAGACGATGGCTAGCCCAATCCCCAGAGCGGCCCGCTGGATACCGCGAAACACTCGCAACGCCTCGCCATGTCGCCAAGGGGCACCCCAGATAAAGGCAACGCTGGTTGCCAATGCGTTGATCATCCAGAACATGAACGAGCCCCTGGATCCAGTTAAGAGTGCTCCGGCGGTGGTCACTGCAATGGCTATAAAGGCGAGTGCTCTCCCTCGCTTTTGACGGAGGAGGACGTAGCCGCTGAATCCAAGCACCAGCAGCGAGGCCACCATTATGAAATTCGCGTAGCGGCCGGCGCTCACAAACACCGAATTGGGTCGGTACGCGATAAGGCCGGTGATGGGCGATTCACGATAGAGACTACTTAACGCACGAAGGTCTTCCGCAGGATGTGCCGGGTTCAGAAAGGATGGACCAAGAATGGACTGAGCGATGCCGAGTGAGATAATTATGAGAGCCAGAACTATGTTGACGGTAAAAAAGCGACGCAATTGAGTCTCGGAATTGATAAGCGAGTAGCCTAGAAAAACCAACGGGACATAGTAGAAGAATATTTTGAAACCCATAAGACCGTACCAAATACTCGTGGAGGCTGGATTGAATACTTGGAGGACGCCGAACCATATAAAGACGAGCACTGGCATGATGAAAGGAGGGCGGAAAGATGCTATTTCCTTTCGACGGTGTGCCGCCAGGAAAGAAATGAACACTACGAGCGCCAGAAAATCTTTGGCAAAGTAGATCGCCATATTGTTGCCAAGGAATTTCCTCGCGAAGTCCTCAAACAACAGCCAGCCCAGGAAAAAGTAGACGCCGTTGCGCCAGTTGTTGAGAATCCCAATGACGATCGCGCCGCCAACGATTGCCATGCCCGCATAGGCCATGCCCATAAAATCGCCACTGACCACGTATTCGGCGGCTAGGTAGGCGGCGAAGGCGCCCACGATGAAGGTTCCGATGGTGAGTAGCGGGCCCCTCCGGAAATGACTTGAAGACAAAGCAGATGCAATTCTCATAGTTTGGCTTTGCGCCGAGTCTCATGATTATTACCGAGTCTGGTTCATTCTGAAAGGGGCATCACGCTACGCACCCAATTCATCTTTGCATTGTCAATCTTCGCTTGGTTTTGCGGCGGTCGCAAGATGCGAGGTAAAGGATTCAACTAGGTCGCGACTGACTTCCCTTAGTGTGGGTGTCCCGATCTTTGATTGAAAATGAATTTCTTGACTTGCAAGGCACAATTCGATTTGACGTGCCATGGGACTCGATGCAGCCCCTGGCGCGGAAGACTAATGTCATAAGCTGGTCAGATGCAAACCCGTGATGCTGTGCGATCAGCACAATTTCAAAATGAATCGCGTCCGGTGTTCGCTGGGTTACACCGAGTGACACTAGCTTCAGCGGCGCCCGAGCATGCTGCGAGCATAGCTCCGGTGAAGAGCAACATGTGCGCCATTTTCCAAGAGGAACATCCTATCGCTGCACCGAAGCAAAAAGTTCTCAAATTCCTCTCTTTGGTCGGGGTCAGCGATCTGCGCTTGATAAGCGACTCTATAGGCGTGAGGATGGACAAATAAGCGCCCAGTTCGGTGGGAAGTGCTGCGTTTCAGTGGTCCCGAGATAAAATCTTCTCGCATCCCACAGCCACAGCGTCGATTTGGATGGCGATCACAGCCAGTTCCTGAGGGGTCTCGACACCGTAGCCCTGATCACAGACTTGAGCAGATCAGCCCCCATTGCACACGCAAAGAACTACCTTGATATAATTGACAGAGTTTGACTCACTCATTCTGATTTGATCCGGTTGTACAATACAGGATTTGCTGTAATACAATTCCGCATAGCTTATCAGGATTGGCCCTTGCCGAACCAGCGTGGTGTCTAAGGGAGCGAAAGATGCCTACTGTTCATACTGTGATCACGTTCCTGCTCGGTTTTGCTTGCGGTGCGGTACTCTCGCCCATCGCGGTTTTCCTTTACCTGATGAAAAGCTCTGTAAGACAAGAGGCAACTTGGCCTCGGGATATCTGAAGCGCGAACTGCGCATTGCTTAGTGACCGAAGTCGTGAAGGATAACCTCGTGAGGCTTGTAATCTTCTCGCACTTTTTCGCCCCATCGATCGGCGGTGTGGAAAAACAAGTGCATTCCTTGGCCTACGGCCTAGCGCGGAGAAAACCATTAGGCGGTGCTTCGAATTTTGAAGTGACCGTGATCACAAATACTCCCGGGAGAGATACCGACGACCCAGGTGACACATTTGAGGTTGTCCGCTGCCCAACTTTCTTTCAGTTGTGGCGACTTATTCAACGGGCCGACGTCGTTCATTTAGCCGGGCCGACTCTGTTACCGCTTTTGATTTCCCTCCTGTTGCGCAAGCCCACTGTGATTGAACATCACGGTTATCAGTCAATTTGTCCCAACGGTCTTCTCATCCATCAGCCTGAGCGGTCGCTGTGCCCCGGCCACTTTCAGGCCAAGAGATACGCGAAATGTTTCAGATGCCTGGCCTCCGAGATGTCTGTAACAAGAAGTCTCAAGAACATTTTGCTTATGTTTCCACGCTATTTGTTGTCAAAATCCGTCACCGTTAATATCGCCATCACAGAACATGTCCTCCAAAGGCACAGACTTCCGTCCTCCCAGGTAATTTACTATGGCGTCGAGAATCAGCAAGTTCGTGGGGCGGTCGCCCCTATAGCGATAGGTGATCCACATAAATTCCGCTTTGCATTTGTCGGTCGATTTGTTCCGGAAAAGGGAATTTGTGTGTTTCTGGAGGCCGTAAACATCTTGAACTCAGAAGAGCTCGATTTCGATGTTCTGCTGATCGGGGACGGACCACAAAGGAAAGAAGTAGATGCGATTATAGATAAATGGCATTTGGCTGACCATGTCCATGTTACTGGATACGTCGCTCCTGGGGAGGCCATGACAAACGCACTCAGAGGTGTGGGTGCTGTGGTTGTGCCCTCCGTCTGGGAGGAAGCCGCAGGATTTTCAGCGATCGAGCAAATGGTGGATGGCCGGTTAGTAATCGCGTCAGCCATAGGCGGCCTCGCAGAAGTTGTTGGCGACGCTGGTATGTTGTTTCCCGCGGGAGATGCCGCGGCCTTGGCATCTCTCATGAGAGAAGTCTTGCTCAACCCATCTCTCGTCGAAATCGTCGGTGCGAGAGGCCGGACCCGGGCCCTCAAAATCTTCGAGATTGAGCGCATGATAAGAGACCATGCCGTCTTGTATTCGCAACTAGTCGAGCTTCGTACCTAAAGCCAGCCTTTGCGTCGTTCTCGGTATCGAGTAGTTAGACACTCCCAAGAACTCGGTGTAGGACTCGACGAATAATCCTACGCGCCAAACGGTACTCACGTTTTTACGGAGGAAGCACCGCGTCGGTGCCTGCATAAGCCATGCCTGCAAAATCGCTCTTGATCACGTATTCAGCCATTTGGTAGGCAGCCAAGGCGCCCACGACGAGGGTGCCAATGGTGAGTAGTGGGCCTTTCGTGATCTACCTGAAGGTAAGCTGATGCAATTTTCATAGTTTGGCTTTGCGCCGACGCTCATGATTATTACCGAGTTTGGTTCATTCCGAAAGAGACGTCACGCTACGCACCCAGATCATCTTTGTATCGTCAATCTGCGCTTGCCGACGAACCGACCAAGCCCGCGCATTGCCAGGCCCACCTGCCAGGTGCCACAATGCAACTGGCGAACAAGACAAGAAGGATGAAGGCTTTGCTCAATCCTGAACTCTTGCAGGTCCTGGCTTGCCCCTGGGACCATACTCCCCTCCACATCTCCGACAGCGGCCTTGTTTGTGAGAACGCACACAGCTTTACGCTGGAAGCGGACACCCCCATTTTCACTGAGCACGTCCGCCGCGAACCAGTTCCCAGGAACATGGAGCCTTGCGCGCACTTGGACGCGAACGGCCCCATAGACCCGTTCGTGAGAGATTGGCTCGTAAATACCAATGGGAACCTCTACTGGCGAGCACGGAGCAGGCTACAACGTTATCCTATACCCCACTGGCCTTTCCAAGGCGGCGAAGGAAGGCTGTTGGTTGATGTGGGCTGCGGCTGGGGGCGATGGACCATCGCTGCGGCTCAGGCTGGCTATATTCCCGTTGGAATGGATGTTCACATCGATGCCCTGGAAGCCGCGAGTCGCGTGTCGCGGCAAGTGGGAGTGCGAGCCGACTATGTCTGCGCCGACGTTGAGCACTTGCCGTTCCGGTCGGGCAGTATCGATGTTTTCTTTTCCTATAGCGTTCTGCAACATCTGGAGAGGTCCAAGGTGAAGGGGTTCCTCAAGGAAGTTTCTCGAACCCTTAGTTCACAGGGTGTTTGTCTGATCCAACTGCCCAACACGCTTGGCCCTTACAACCTCGTGCAACAAGCCAGACGCCGGTTTCGCGATGGAAGACCAGGCACTTTCGAAATGCGATATTGGTCGAGGCACGCGATTGAGCAGGCTGTGGCGGAAGCGGGCTTGAGAGACCTAACAATTCGCGCGGACGGTTTCTTTACCCAGAATCCGCAACTCGCAGATTTGGATCTGCTCTCCCTCGGAGGCAAGCTTGTTGTTCTCGCGTCCCATGCTGGACGCCGTGCCGCGGCCGTTTTTCCAGTACTCACACGTCTTGCAGATAGCCTTTGGATCGAAGCTCGATCAGCTGAGGCTTGCAATAAATAGTCCGTTTGTTAATGGCTCACGAATCATGAGTCACGAAACTCAAGCGCGAAGCTGAGACATGAAGTGTGTCTCAAATCTTTGAGTTCCTCTTGAAAAAAGCAACACACTTAAGAGGTGCCCAATCGCCTGGCAACCAGGCGACAAATGGGCATTCTTAGTATTCGATCACGATCCGCATTGACACCATTGATCGACAATTCTTTGTATTTCATTTCTGCCAAATCATCCAGTACGCGCGCTGGATCACCGCCGTCCGCGCGTATCATCTCGTTATGGAGTTCAAGAAACAACAACGGGGAATGATTTGTTATCGTTCTTTTTGAGCCGCGGAGGACCGCTGCTTCATATCCCTCCACATCGATCTTGATATGTGTCGGCGCACCAAATTGTTCGGCTAATCGGTCTATAGTGACAGCTCTCGTCTTCGTCAGCTCTCTACTGGATCGCCCGGGAGTCATTCGAAAGTAGCCATCTGAGAAGACTCCAGAACTCAGCATTTCAACCTCGCCGATCACCTCACCGGCACAGGCCTCTACGACTTGAATGTTCTTCTCAAATCCGTTGAGTTGACATTCCACCCTAATAAATCGAGTAGCGATGGGCGACGGCTCCACGGCAATAGCTGTGCCGCCAAAGTGCGCTGTAACCAAGCTGAACGCACCATAGCTGGCACCGATGTCGAATAAGCGCATTGAAGGGCCGCAGTATCCCACAAAGTTGCGGAATTCTTCGCTCTGCTCGGGATCGGTCAACTGGTTGAACGAGAATACCTTATAGACCCGCGGATGGCATATGACGCGCCAATCTGGCAGAAGGGCCAGCTCTTTTGTGGCTCCGACCGAAAAGCTAAGTGAATCCCATAGCCATTCCATTGACTTCCGAGGCGAACGCAGCCAATTGCGCGCGCTCCTCGGCACAATATTTCTCACAAATCGTTTGGCTCGCGGAGATAACAAAAGGTCCTCGCAGCACGGCAGTGAATCGGTATTACTCAACAACACATTCCTGTCGAGTCTAACGGCTTCTTGAGGGGGCGTGCAACTGTATCAGTGTCCGTGTATTTCGGAGTGACAAGCGTGGCACAGTGTGATCAAGTTCTCTAAGCGATCATGTCCTAAACGGCTTCTGGCATTTAAATGGTGCACTTCCAGATTCTTCATTGATCCACACTGTTGGCACCGCCATCCGTCTCGTTCGAGCACTTGGAGCCGCAAGATGCGATAAGCCTTTTGATCTAACTTCAGCCTAGGCTCTCTTCGAAAAAATTCTTTCATAAACGTCAGCTCTGATGCCTGTAATTGTTAAACCTCGCGGAACACGCTAACTGTGTACTCAGGGTTCGATGTCCTGAAGATTTACGCCAGCAAGGAAGTCGGCACAAATCATTTCTAGACAATAGCCTCTAGATTTGTCGGTCCCCAGCATCATGCCTGCCGTGGCGATCGCTTTCTCGATCACCGCCAATTGGCTTCTATAGAGTTTGAAATACATAATCTCCCAAGGCTCCATTTCCTTGCCAGAAAGGTAGCGTTCGACCTCGACCTTAAAGCCTTCCTTGGGTAGCTCCTTGGCCTTGTGCAACCAGGTTGCACAGTCGAAACCCTCTCTGTCTCGTTTTGTGACTTTTACAAGATATGGATTTCGTTGAGCTTGGGGAATGTTTGTGGGAGGTTCGGGCCAAACAGTATTGGAGACAGAGAAGTGAAATCATTTGACGAATTTCTAGACAAGCGATTTCCGGAAGCTTCCGTGACTTCGTCCCTCGCCCCGCGAAACCTCCATACACTAAAGCTTTCTTGTTACGACGAAAAATGTTGCGGCGAACTCTTACTGTTTCACGGCGAACAGCGTGGCCCGGAAGATCTTTCGCTGGCCTTGCAGGCGATTGCCATCAAAATCGCTCACTTCCCTTTCGGCGAATGGCACAAGCACGCTCTCTGACTCGAGTTCCAGAAGCGAAGGCGCCAGTCTCTTCGGATACTCCGGAGCGCGCAAAACCCAAGCGATTCGTTGCTCGCGGAAAAAGCTCCGCCAGCTTTGTGCGTCGCGCAGCACCGCCGGATCGACGGACCAGCTTCCCGCCGGCTCGCCGTAAACGTACGGCACGCGCACGTAATAGAGATGCCTGAAGAAAATTAAGACGCGTTGGTCAGAATGTTCTTCCGCAAGTGCCTGGTTCACAAAGGAACTGAGCTCGTAATTCGGCACGCGCTGCGCAAGGTAGTCTTCGCGCTCAATACGGCCCACAGCGGTGGCAACTGCCGGGCGCGTGTATACGAGCATCCCGCCAAAACCAAAGATGAGAAAGCCGCCGGTGGACAGCGCCACGAACGCGCGGCTGGCTCTCCCGCCTACATTCCACAGAGCGGCTGCCCCACCAAAGACGGCGGCAAGCGCGATCGGAAAAAGCGGCAACAGGAACCGCGTCATCCCGGAACTGAGTCCAATCCCGAAGCTCCCGACAATCCAAAGCACCGCCGTGGCGCGCCAGGCTGGCGTGCGCTTGATCAAAAACAGGAAGAATGGCAGAAACATCAGACAAAGCGGCCCGAAGAATTGCCAGAAACCCAATTGCGAAGCGTCGATGGCCGCAAAGAACGGGAACTTTGCGAGTTGCCAGAAGCTGCGATGGGCCGCTACCCCGGTATCGGCACGCAACGCCTGCAGGGCGAACGCATTCACGCCTTGTGGATGCAGCCAGCGCATGGCAAAGGGGAAAACCGGATCGCCCGTCCACATCCAATTTCGCGCGTAAGGCCAGATACCCACACCTAACGCTCCGGCGATGAACCACAGCGTGCGCCGCAGCGAGCGCGCCTGCCACGCGACATAGCCGAGCAATACGACCGCAAGAATGCAGCCGGTATACTTCGCACCCGCCATCGCCCCCGCCAGGAAACCACAAGTCAGCGCCATTGCGACGGATGAATCGGCGTCTATCCTGGCGATACAAAACACCGCGACCACTGCGAAGAACGCCATCCACAAATCAGGCGCGCCGGCGGAGGTCATTTGCCAGAACACAACCGGCGTCAGCATAAACGTCAACGACACGAGCCACGCTACCGGCCGCGATACCCATTCGCGCGCGAGACAAGCGCTGGCAGCGGCCGCCAGCACGCCACCCGTGAAGCTCAGCGCCAGAGCCAGCCGTTCACTTCCAAGCGCCAAGCCGGCAAAGATCAGGGTATGGCTCTGCCCCGTGAGAAAGCTCTGCGTCAGAGAGAAATCCGGTTGAAACCCGGTTCTTAGAACGGCGAGAGGCGCCGCGAAGTGATAATTCAAGGCGTCAGAACCGGTCAGCGGCGCGGTCGCCGCAAGCCCTTGCCATAGCAGAACCAGCAGCGTGAGCACCAAGAGCCCTCGCTCCAAAGGTGCCTTCCAAACGTCTCGAAAAATAGTCGCAGCAATTCGATACACTTCCGCGAATTGCCTCGCGCCAAATGCAGCAGCAAGCGCAACCACGGCAGCGCAAGCAATTCGCGCCGGGCGCAGCGCCTGGGCCAGGAAGAAGCCTATTTCGAGCGCAATCACGCCGAGGGCAGCGCCGAGCAGCAGGCGTTCCGACGCTCTGTTCATTGCATGGTGTAAAATGGGAACAAGCTGCAAGCCCGCTGCTGCGGCGACGATCGCGATGCCTGCAGCGGCAAGCAGGGCTGCAACCGCGCCTAGGAATGCCATAGGCGACGCAGCAGAGGCGCGATGACAGACCGAAGCAGCGATCGAAATTGCAGGTAGTACCAGATCTGCGCGCCGGCAAGCCACACACAGCACAAGGTCTGCGCGCGCCAGTTCAGCCAGTTCATTCTTTTGCGCATCGGCCAGAAGTATAGCAGACGTCCATTCCGTATCACGGCGGCCGCTTTTTCGCTGATCGGATGGCTCGGTACCGCCATCACGGGCCCAGCCGCGGTGCCTAGGGTTTGATTAGCGAACAGAGCGCCGCGGGGACGCGGAACTGCCCACGAGTGCCGGCTGGCGCATCCGGTCACTTGCCGCCTTTTCTTCTATTCAATGGGTTGCCCAAAGTTGCCTTACCGAGCGTCGGGACTTAAGGTGTTCCCGATCGTAAGAGACACCGAATAAGGCATTTAGAGTTTCGCAGCCCCGACTGCTAACTGAAAGGTTGATCTAAACTCCCACCCACGATGGACGAATAGGGCGGCTAATCCGCAATCCGCTCGCTCTGGCTGATCACTTGCAATGTAAAGATTCTCGAAAGTCGTTCCTTGGGCTAAGAGCAGTGCTGAAGTGGAAGGGGTATCTGTAGCCGCAAGCCCATCTCAACGCCACGGAATCAAAGGATTGACGTCACCAAGTGCCAAACCGCTGATTAGGAGTGGCTGCCTATGGCTACGTATAAAGCATTTCATTCTCAGAACTCCCGCGGCAACTTGCTTGAACTAAAAAATTTAGAGTCTGTCGCCATCCTCACCAAATTGCACGGAGTTACCATGCCGGCGTCTATGACAGTCAACACATAGTGTAATCAGGTTATCCGATGCATCATGACCAAGCTTACTCCGCGGTCTTAGATGATGGACTTCCAGCATTTTTGCCGAACCGCAATCCTGACATCTCCATCCATCGCGGTCCAATACTTTATTTCTAAGTGCATTGTAGCTCTCCGGATCTAGTCTTAGTCGTGGTTGTTTTTCGTGTAATTGCGCCATACGCCTATGCTTGGTCGTGGTTGAGTTGTTCCATGGCATGCGCATCAAAATCAAGGTTGCTCCTCACGAAAGGTAGCGCCAGCTAGAAAATCGGCGCAGATCATCTCGAAGCAATAACCGCGCGACTTGTCCGTCCCTAGCATCAGCGCAGCCGTTTCAAGGGCTTGCTCAACAATTGGTATCTGACTTTTGTAGAGCTTGAAGTAGATGATTTCCCAGGGCTCCGTCTCCTTGCCTGTTAGGTGTCGCTCCACTTCCCGGCTGAATTCTTCCCTGGGAAGTTCTTTGGCCTTGTGCACCCAGGGTGCACAAGCGAACTCCGGTCCCTCTCTGCGCGCTACCTTGACGAGTTCCCGCGCTTTTGTCCAACCTATCTCTCGAAGCTGCGGCTTTGGTATGCGCATGAGATGCTCGTGAATGGTCATGAGGTAATAAGCCTTCCGTCGCGAACCAGGAAACCGCTTTGCTAGGAAGTCGTCAAACGAGGCGAGTCTTTCCAGTCTCCAGTATTGTTTTGCGCGAACTTCGCACAAGTATTCCCCGAGCTCTACGAACCTCGCGTCCTTCTCCTGCTCTTTTGTTTTCTCCCAGCTCAGGATCTCATCGATCTTGCCCAAGACGAAGACGGCCCGCCGGCGATTCAATTCCGGTACCACGGCAGTCCGTCCGTTAGTCCACAAGCTCGTCAAGCCAATCAAGATCGCTCGCTCCTGCTTTGCGGATGAGATTTGTATCGATTAGCCGCTGGTTGTTGAGGCAAAGCCCTAAATGGCAGCAGCTAAGGCAACCGTTCTGGGGGAAGCGAATGCCGCTGTGCGACACAAACTGACCCGCTTCGATTTGGCCAACCGTTGTTTCGACGAGGCGACCAAAGTCCTGGCGTTGTTCTTCTGAGATCGCCGCCTTTAGATATTGGATTTCGGGTTGGTGCTTTCGTACGAATACCACAAAGGCAACATCGGAAATCCCGGTGATCCACGAATAGCAAATCAACTGAGGATCTAACGAAAGCAACCCTTCGGGCTCATCTGGATAACGACTGGTCGTGGTTTTCCAGTCGATGAGGCACTGCTTGCCATCGAGTTCCCCCAAAGCATCGAGATAGGCAACGAATTCACTGCCTCCCGGCAGAGTCCGGATTGCCTTGATCTGGAGATTCTTTCGCGGGCTATGAATACGAACGCGATCATCCCTCGCGAATGTTTCGAGCAGATGGACTCCCTGGTGGACAACACGGTCCCAGGAGTCTCCTTTTTTGTACTCGAAAGGGGCATCGCGGAACGCGCCCCATTCCTTGAAGAGTGCCGCAGCGCTATCTTCTTGGCGGAAAAAGGCGCCCAGGGCATTCTCGAAGCAGCGACCGAAAACCATCGCGGCCCGGGTCTCTTTTTCCCGCCAGCCATCCAGGTAACGGTAGCGATAGCTGCGAGGACAGCGCAGGTATTGACTGATCTGTGTGTAGCTATAGACCATCGCTGCTCCCCTGCCCATCGCTGTCGGCGAGTGAAGTGCATTCGAGTGCTTCCCAGTCTGCCTCGGGGGCGAAAGCATCGAGGTTTTGGTAAGAGCGTCCGTTCAGAGTCGTATAAGAGGTCCGGATAACTCCGCGAAGATTGGCGAGAGCTTTTTCATCGACCTGATCATCCTTGAGGAGCTGCGTGTCATAGCCAAAATCTCTAAGAAAGGAATTGAGTTTCCAGAGAGCTCTTTCTGTACAGTACAACCGGCCGGAGAAGCGCCTGGCTTCGAAAGGTTTGGGTTCCAGAACCACGAATCTGAGCTCTAAGAATGGCTTCTGCGGATGCCATCGGTAGCGAGCCCTATCTACGCGGACAAGGAACAATCCTTCGAGCTTGTCTTCGACTCCATGCTGATTCAAATGCAGACCCGGAATTTGTCGCCTCATTGCTTCACCTCCACAGGCTGAGCGTAGGAATTGAGCTTGCACACCAAGCTGTCTCTGTTCTCTTTTGCGGATGCCGCTATGTGGGAGATAAAGGACTCGACCAGGTCCCGACTGGCTCCTTTGAGAGTTTCCGTACCGCAGAACTCCGCGGCGTACGCTTTAACAAGAGTCGGATCGAGGTTGTACTGGCGGATCAGGAGGCACAATCTGTCCCGCAACCGCGGCTGACCGTTGTTTGAGCCATTTTGGGAATGCGGCTTTGTACTCTGCTCATGCCCCCTCGTAGGATCGGGAGACCCGGAAAGGGATCCCAACTCTTCGACTGAGCAGAGCCCGATCCCATAGGCCTTCCGTAGGGCCCGGTTGACGGCTCGCGTTTCGGCAACGCGCATTTCAGCTCCCTGAACCAGGGAAGAAACATTGGAGGGGTCGGCATCCCCATAACCGACGAACCCTCTCGAGGCCGGAGATTTGTAAACGGTGGCCTTGAAGACCCAACGACCTGATGACGGGTCGCAGGATTCGCGCACTTGCTGAACGTGAATGCCAAGGCACCGTTTGCGCGATGCCAAGCTCAGCAAGCCGGAATGGGTAACATACAAACGCCCATCCAAGTATGTGAAGTCTCCCATAGCCAAGGAGAGCCCGAATCTGATCGTCATTTCGCGCAGCCGGTCAATCGCAACGATTCCCGACTGCTCTGTCTTCCAGTGCCTCGCTATCTTGATGTTTTGGCGGAGCAGGATTCGGATTTGACTGCTAATAGCATGGCGGTTTTTCATATGGGCTCCTTTGTACACCATTGGTATCCTATGGTACCCATACAAGCTAACATCAGTCAAGCGAAGAGTTTGCGAAGACGGGATGAGTGCCGTACAATCCACCACTAGCAAGCATGAGGAAAGAAGACAGAATTGGAATCAGAGTCCCCGCAGAACTCAAGAGGACACTGATGCAGATCGCGAAGAACGAAGGTAGAAGTCTTGCGCAGGTTTGTGAGATTTTACTGAGAGGCGGGGCCTCATTGTACGCCGAGGAAGGGCCCAAATACCTCCAGCGTCTACTTTCTCGCCAGAAGAAAGAATCTTCCGAATAGATTTTTCTGCATTTTTTGCTCCGGCGTGAATTCAAACTGAGCTACCAGCGTTCGGACTCGCAACCATATTCGCAAGCACACGACGAAAATCCGGTATCAACACTCCTACCTAAGCGTTTCTTGTAGCAGGTGTGTGGCAGTGAACACAGATTGTGCAGTTGGCGATGCTTTGCTTGTTGAGGGTGCTGCCATTTCAGGCTACAACGGCTATTATCCGGCCGGTGCAACGAGCGGCATCACAGCGGTTCGGCAACGACGCTTACCTACACGACTACAGGTTCAAATCTTGGGGCACTTGGCACGGGCGGGGTGGCGTTCTGTTGCAACTTGCTTACCTTTTCAGGGAACTTGCCATAAGCCCTGCTGAACAATCCAATTCCCAATACCTGCTACGTGACGATCACGCCCATTGTGAACGCCACGACTTACAATATGTGCAATTTCGCAACGCAAAGCGCGACGAACATCACGCGCATCACTGTGCAATCACAGAACACAACTACTTGCGCCACGGCTCCGATTATCACGATTTCAAACGGGACAGTTTCCCAAACACTGACACTCACGACTGCTAAAAGTGCTTGGGATAGTACCGTCGATGCGAGCAACGGAGTAGGAACGACGATCTTTAAGCCGAATACAACAATCACGGTAAAGTACGATGCAGGCGCGCTTTCCGCTTGCGCGACACCGCCAACACAACTTTCAGTCAGCTACAACATTTCACCGATTCTGAGCAACTAGATATAAGCAATCAAATCATCGTGGTCCAATTCCCGAATCTGATAGCCGAAGGCAAGCAGGAAGGCACGGCAGGAGGCAGTAAGTTCGCTGCTATGCGTCGCCAGAAAGATCGCCGGACGTTTTGCGGAAATTACTCGAGCGCCGCCCTTCAGCACGTCCAACTCTGCGCCTTCCACGTCGATTTTCATAATATCGGGGGCCGGCGATGTTTTGCAAAATGTATCGAGTTTCGAGCAGCGGAGCCGAAGCGGGCCGTCAGGGTCTATGTGTCCTTGAGAGTTGATGAGGCCGAACGGCGCGAAGGCAATGAACCCGTCAATGTTGCCGACGGCGGACTCGGCGGCGTGGCAATTCGTCAATTTGTTTTTGCGAAAGTGCTCCCGGAGAAAGAAAGCATTTTGCGGATAGGGCTCAAAAGCATAAACCGCAGCACATCTCCTCGCTGCGATAAGCGAATAGTAGCCAGCATGGGCGCCGATGTCATACACAACCGAGCCCGACTTAAGCCACTTGCAGAACTCGCGAACCTTTTCTTTTTCGTAAGTGCCCACCCAGAAACCTGGACTAGCCGCACCGGCAAGCCAATGCAAATTCCTCGCCGGACCTTGAAGGATGCGCATCGTCGCCGTGCGAGGAACGCGATTGGCAAGCCACCTGAGGGGAATTTTGACAGCAGCGAAGGAAACCATACGGCGAAGATTCTAGCATGAGAAAACGTTTCCTAGCCACGCACAGCGCAGCGGCCGCATACAACGTCTACCGCTCCACTGTCAGCGGAGGACCATACACGCTCATCGCCAACGTTACCACGACAAGTTACGTGGACCCCATCGCCGGGTTAACCCCCGGTACAACGTACTTCTATGTAGTGCGCTCAGTGAATAGCGTAGGCGTTGAAGATGGGCCATCAAATGAAACTTCTGGCGCAATCAGCAACCAGATCGTCTAGTTGGTGATGCTCAGCGCCAACGAGCATGGACCCAGATTGATTATCTGGGTAAGCTGTGTAAACGACAGGAAAGGACCTTCGCTATTCCTCAAAGCCTCCTAAAATGAAAAATTGCAAAACGAACTATGCTAAGTCCTTACAATAGAAATGCTTAACTTTGGAGTCTACGAAGAAAATGAGGGCAGAAGTCAGCGATTATCGTCTTCTTCTAGCCTAATGGCGTTGCCGCAATGAGGCGGAGCTGCATCGCAATCCTCGGAAAGCAAGACACGCCCACCGATGCCGTGGAAGAGTATTGCCGCTATCTGGGCGAAGCGATGCAGGCCGAAGACTACGATTTGAAAATCGAACGAGTGCCCTGGGTAGAGCACGGCTGGGGCGCCGCAGTGCGAAAGCTTCGCCGCCGAGCCAAAGAATGGAAAGGGACCTGGGTTCTGGTGCAATACACGGCTCTCGCGTGGTCCGCGCGGGGATTTCCAATACGGTTCGCCCGCGTTCTCAAGACTCTGAAAGCCGCCGGCGCCCGCGTGGCCGTTGTTTATCACGACGCAGAACCGTACGGCGGGACGCGGGTGATTGACCGGTTGCGCCGCCGCGTCCAATTGCGCATGATGCGCAAGGCGCTGCGCGTTTCAGAGGTAGCGGTCTTCACGGTTCCGCCTGAGAGACTCTCCTGGCCCAAGACTTCAGACAGCAGGACGCTCTTCATTCCCGTCGGAGCGAATCTGCCAACATCGGAAGCTGCATCTAGAAAAAACATTTCCACCGATAAAAAACTGTCTATCGCTGTGTTTGGAATCACCGGAGGGGACGCGGGCAAGAAAGAAGTTGAAAATATCGCGGAGGCGGTGCGATTCGCAGCTTCGCAAGTGGGGAACCTGCGGCTGATTGTTCTGGGGCGCAACTCCGAGAGCTTTGAAGGACAGCTCAAGGCGTCATTGAATGGCAGCGCTGTCGAACTCCATGTGCTTGGACTCTTGTCGAGCGAAGATGTGACGCGAACTCTTTGCGCTTCGGATGTACTGCTGTTCGTGCGCGGGCACATTTCCACGCGGCGAGGCAGCGCCATCGCCGGAATCGCCTGTGGGTTGCCGATAGTCGCTTTTGAAGGAACAGAGACTTCGCCGCCGATCACCGAGGCAGGGCTGGCGCTCTATTCACCGCAGAGGAAGGCCGACCTGGGTGATGTGCTGGTCCGTGTTCTGAAAGATGAGCGTTACCGAGCATCGCTGGCACAACGAAGCTGGGTGGCGCACGCACAGTATTTTTCGTGGCGCGCGATTGCCGCACGTTATGCTGAATTCATGAAGCAATAGAAGCGAAGCAGGGTGGCCCCGCTCTCGCCTGTGAGACTACCCGAACTTCGACCCGTTGTGGGCGAATCCACGATCTCGGGAATTGCTCCGGGAGAAATAACGGCATCTTTTACAAGGAGGAAATACAAAATGGCTACCCCAGGACGAAGATTCGATCCAGTCTTTCGAGACGTTATCGTCAAGATTGGCCTGGATAGTAAAACGAACATCATCAAGGCAGATCCGCCATACTTTCAAATTAGCAAAAGCAAGAACGAGGAAGTGAGGTGGGTTTGCGATCAGGATCATGAACACCCAAAGGATGGACCCTGTTTCACGGTGGACTTCGAGAAAAACGGCTCGCCGTTCTACGAGTCCCAATTCAGCAGTGATGCTCCCGTCTCCGGCCTTGCCAAGCGTAATGTCATGCCGGGGCCCAAAATATACGACTACACCGTAAGGATAAAAGGCAAACCTGACTTGGATCCGGGCGGCGGCGTCCAACAGTAAGGTAATCGAGTTCCCCCCAACCTGTGCGGCGCTAAGTAGCCGTTCGATGTGTGCCTTGTCGACGTCCGGCACCGTCGATGCCCTAATTACAACTGGTCTTTCTCGATATCCGGATGCCCGACATGAGTGGCTTCGAGGTACTCCGGAATCTTCCACCTGAAGAAGTTCCGCTGGTCATCTTCGTCACCGTTTACGACCGCTACGCCGTCGATGCCTTCGAGGTTCACGCGCTGGACTATCTATTGAAGCCGCTTGTGGACAACCTAGATTGGATCGAGGCAAGCGGCGACTACGGAAGACTGCAGTTGCGCAACCGCGTCGCCCTCCAGCCCCGCGTCGTCGGCGAGATAACGCGCTACGCCGCCAACCGCCGCGGCCAGACGGCCGTCGGCGTCGACCTGGACATGGAAGCTCTTGGGTTCAATGACCACGGCTGCTGGCTAGAGAGACATCGCAGGCTTCACGGCAATCCGGGCAGTAGTAGAGGCCGTCCATGCACAGGCGCACATTGTGCTGTCCTTTGCAGATCGTGCAGTACCTTTCACAAGCGCAGCGCTCTTCCGGTAAATCACACTGCACGCAGACGGTAGGAGCTTGCATAAGAGCCTCCGGGAAGACTGTACCTGAGCCCTGGAGTCG
>Ga0137409_10001347_pt1 | contig 26642 bp, 22 predicted proteins | sample CZODoug1_16funga_FD_122059 | JGI IMG/M metagenome (GOLD analysis project Ga0137409, IMG submission 122059) | Vadose zone soil fungal communities from Angelo Coast Range Reserve, California, USA - CZODoug1_16fungal (Hybrid Assembly) | ecosystem: Environmental > Terrestrial > Soil > Vadose zone...
ACGCGCGGCCGAGGAAGCGCTCCAGACCATCCACCTGCGTAAGCCGGTGGAGCATCTGCTTCTTCTCTTCTTCACTCAGCGGCGCGTGCAGCCGCCCGCTCTCGATCTGCTCGCGCAGCCATTCGCGCTCCTCGACTCTGCCGAGGTGCGATATCTCGAATCCGATTTTCGACGAGTAGAATTGGCGCAGCCGTGCGACCACATCCGCGGCACTGCCACCCGATGCGCCGAGCACGATGCCGGGGATGCTGGCGAGATGCTCCTCGCTCAATCCGTGGAATTCGAGAGTGAGCTCGGGAGTTCCGTCCGGCGCCGAGCCCAGCGGGTCGAGTTGAACCGCCAAATGACCGTAGCTGCGAATGGCATCGACCAGCTCAGCCGCAGCCGCGATATCGCGAAGAAAAGCGGGATCGACGAGTCCCGCTGAGGAAGGCTGTTCCGGGGCAGCTCGCGGCGCGATGCCGCTCAGACTTTCGGCAAATCGGAAGAACTGGCGCCACGACTCGTCAACCGAAGCAGGATCGCGCCGGTAGGCTTCGTAGGCCTCGTTTATATACCCGTCGTTGAACACCCCAGTAATCGGGTTACTCATGTCTCTAAATTTAACTGTGCTCCACTGTCCCTGGCGCACGCAAACAAACCTACTGCGAGAAGAGTAAGGTAGAAGGTGCGAGGTACTGGGTGCGAGGCAGGAGGTAACGCGCACCACGTAACGCTTCTACCTCCTACCCCTCTACCTAGCACCTCGCGCCCACTACCTGGCTCTTCTCGCAGTTGCAGTTAATAAAAAAAAACGCCCCGCACGGTATTCCGTGCGGAGCGTTGAATCAGAGGTGCCGAGCGGCCGGCCCGGGCGCCTACTTCTTCGTCTTGTCGACGTTGTTGCCGATCACGCCGCCGAGAATCGCTCCCGCTGCGCCACCGATGATCGCACCCTTCACCTTGTTCCGGCTGGTGACCGCGCCGATCACTGCACCAGCGCCTGCGCCGATCGCGGCATCACGCTTGGTGTGCTTGACTTCCTGCGGAGCCGGAGCGCTGTAAACCGGTGCCGAGGAGTACGTCCCGCCAGACGAGCTGCGACGAGTGGTGGTCGTCGTCCTGCGAACGGTCGTCCGCGGAGCAGCCGTCGATGTGCTTCTGAGTGCCGTCGGCTTGGCTGTGGCGCCCGCACGTTCCGCCGCGGTTATGCTGTCGAGTGGCGTGTAGGGTGTCGCCTGCGCGGCCGTCGACAGGTCGGAGTTCAAGGCCTCATCGACCTTCTTGTCGTTTCCCCCGCACGCAAAAGCGAAGAGGGCGGCGGGTAGAATTAGTATCTTTTTGTACATTTTAAAGCCTCCAGGTGTGACCCCCGCGCAACGCGACGGCACGTCAAAGAGGGGCAGAGAACGTGCCAATACCGGACCCTCGTCAGCCCACTGTAGCCTCGGATAACTCAGCCGTAGACGTCGCATCGTCCTCTAAAGAGGCCGGCAGAGTGAGACGGAAAGCGCTTCCCTCTCCGGGCACCGAACGCACGGTCAGAGACCCGTCCAGAAGCTGGGCCAGGCGTCTCGAGATGGGTAGTCCCAGGCCCGTGCCCGGCTGCTTCGATTCCGAGACCTGCACGAACTCCTCGAAGATGCGCGCGATGTCGTCCTGCTCTATTCCCAACCCCTGATCGATGACTTCTATCTGCGCGCTCCCGTCCTCGTTCTGTTTGCACAGGACGCGAATAGGTTTCCCTTCGCCAAACTTGATCGCGTTCGAGAGCAGGTTGAGCATGATCTGACGAACCCGGCGCGGATCGCTCACGATGCTGAAATGCTCTCCCTCGGTATCCAGGCTCAACGCCGAGCCATATTCGTCGGCCAGCGGTCTCACCGTGACGAACAGGTCCTCGATCAGCGACGGGAACATCACCGGCTGGAGCGAGAGCTCGATCTTCCCTGCTTCGATCTTGGAGAGATCGAGGACATCGTTCACCAGCTCCAGCAGATGACGCGCCGCCTTGAGCGTCCGCTGCAGACCCTCCTTCTGCTTGGCGTTCAGCGGACCATAAATATTGTCGAGCATGATGGTGCTGTAGCCGATCACCGCGTTGATCGGCGTCCGCAGCTCGTGACTCATCGAAGCGTAGAAGCGATTGCGGGCGCCCATCGCCTGCTCGAGTGCAACCTGACGGCGGTGCAGCTCCTCGTTCATCTGCGAGAGCTTGGCCGCCGAGCGCGCTTCGGCTTCCAGCAGCGACGTGCGGTGCTCCAGCTCCAGCTCACGCTTCTGTGATTCACGCAGCAGCTCGCCCTGGTTCTGTAGCTCGCGCTGCTTGAAAAAGAGCTCGACGAACACCGCCACTTTCGATCTCAGCACGTCGGTGTTGAACGGCTTGAATACATAGTCGACGGCACCCATCGAGTAGCCTTTGAAGACATATGCATCCTCCTTGTTGATCGCGCTGAGGAAGATGATCGGAATCGTGCGCGATCTTTCGCGCGACTTGATGATCTCGGCTACCTCGAATCCGTTCATGCCAGGCATTTGCACATCGAGAAGAATCACCGCGAAATCGAGCCACAGCACCTGTTTGAGCGCCTCCGGGCCGGAGTCGGCGCGAATCATATTCTGCCCCAGCGGCTCCAGGATCGCCTCGAGCGCGAGAAGATTCTCGGGGCGGTCGTCGACGAGGAGGATATTGACGCGACTGGCCATCATACCGCCTTTCTCCTTCTCACTTCAACCGGTTGCCCGCTAAGCTCGATCAGCCGCGGCGCGAGATCGTCGAGCGCGAATACCTCGGCAGTGGGTGTGGCCTTGAGTGCGGCTTCCGGCATCATCTTTATTTCGGCGGTTTTCGGATCCTGGATGAGGGCGCACCCGCCACGCTTCGCGATGTCCGCGAGACCGCTCGCGCCATCCTCATTCGCGCCGGTGAGAATGACTCCAATTGTCGCCGGTCCGTAAGCATCAGCAGCCGAGGTAAACATCACGTCGATGGAGGGCCGGCTGAATCTGACCGGCTCCTCGAGTGTGAGCGAGAGATATCCCGATTCGACCAGAACGTGATAATCAGCAGGGGCGACATGGACGGTTCCAGCGCGCAGTACATCCTTGTCCTCGATCTCGCAGACCTTGAGGCCAGTCGCGTCCTGCAGGAGCTGCACCAGCAGGCGATCGGAATCCTTGCTCCGATGTTGTACCAGCACGATCGGAATCGAAAATTCCTCCGGCAGACCGCCCAGCAGCTTCGACATCGCGGATAATCCTCCCCACGATGTCCCCATTGCGACGATCGAATACGGCATCGCTATCTAACCTTCCGAAAAATCTTTTCCGGAGGCGCTATCTGCTCATAGCATTCCTCGTGCGCCATGAATCGGGGCGTCTCCTTGCTGCCGAGCACAAGCACTCCGAACATGGCAAGGCTGTCGTAGAACAGGCTGTGTACCTTCGACTGTAGCGTCTTGTCGAAATAGATAAGCACATTCCGGCAAAGGATCACGTTGAATTCGCTGAAGGAGCGGTCCGTTACCAGGTTGTGCTGCGAGAATACCACGTTCTTCGTCAGCGACTGATCGAACAGCGCCCCTCCGTATTTGGCCGTGTAGTACTCGGAGAATGATTTTTTGCCTCCAGCGCGCAGGTAGTTGTCGGTGTACTCCTGCATCCGTTCGAGCGGAAAGATTCCTGCCTTCGCCCTCTTGAGCACCACTTCGTTGATGTCCGTCGCGTAGATGCGCGAGCGATCGTACAGCCCTTCTTCTCGCAGCAGCATCGCCATCGAGTAGACTTCTTCGCCCGTCGAGCAGCCGGCATGCCAGATGCGAATGAAGGGATAGGTGCGCAGCATTGGAACCACGTGCTTGCGGAACGCGACATAGAAACTGGGATCCCGGAACATCGCCGTGACGTTGATGGAGAGATCCAGCAGGAGCTTCTCCATCATTTCCGGCTCGTGGAGTACCCGCTCCTGGAGGGCGCTCACGCTTGCCAGCCCTTCCTCCTCGATGCGCTTCCACAGCCGGCGGCGAATCGACGCGTAGGCGTAGGCACGGAAATCGAATCCGTAATGACGGAAGATCCCCTCCAGCAGCAGCTCGATCTCGATTCTCTCCAGATCGGGCTTGAACTCCTGCTGATCGGGCTCCGCCCCGGTAGTGGGCGGCTCCGCTATCGGTACAGCCATACTCTCAGCAGCGATAACAGCTGCTCGGTATCGACGGGCTTGGTGATGTAGTCGGACGCTCCCGCCGCAATGGTCTTCTCGCGATCACCTTTCATCGCCTTCGCCGTGAGCGCGATGATCGGCAACGTCTTGAACCGATCCATCGCTCGTATCGCCCTGGTCGTCTCGTAGCCATCCATTTCGGGCATCATGATGTCCATCAGCACCGCATCGACGTTCGGATCCTTCCTGAGCTGCTCGATCGCCTGCTTTCCATTTTCGGCAAATCGCACGATCATGCCGTGATCCTCGAGCATGCTCGTCAGCGAGAAGATGTTTCGCACGTCGTCGTCCACTACGAGAATGTTCTTGCCGGCGACCACCGAGTCGGCATCGTGCAGGTGCTCCAGCATCTTCCGCTTCTGCTCGGGCAGCTTTGCCTCGACACGGTGCAGGAAGAGCGCGGTCTCGTCGAGCAGGCGCTCGGGAGATTTTACGTCCTTCACGATGATCGTCTCCGCGTACTTCTTGATCTTCGTCTCGTCCTCCTGACTCAGCTCCTTGCCGGTGTAGATGATGATCGGAAGATCATGGTTGTCCGGATCCGATTTGACTTTCTCCAGCAGGTCGAACCCGCTCATGTCGCCGCTGTGGAGGCCGAGGTCGAGCACCATACAGTCGAAGTGCTTCTCGTGCAGCTTGGTGAGCGCTTCCTCCGCCGAGGCAACCGCGGTGATGTCGACGTCATCGTGCGCGATCAGCTCGACGATGCTCTGTCGCTGGGTCTCGTTGTCCTCGACGACCAGCAAATTCTTCGGCACGGTGTCGATGAAAGTCGCGATTCGCGCGAACGCGGTATCGAGCGCCTCCTTGCTGACCGGTTTGGCCAGGAAAGCGATCGCACCGGCGTTGAGGCCCGCACGCTTCTGTTCGACGCCGGAAATTATGTGAACAGGGACATGCCGCGTCGCTGGATCGCGCTTGAGTCGATCGAGCACCTCGAGGCCGTCCATTCCCGGCATGTCGATGTCGAGAGTGATCGCATCCGGGCGAACTTCGCGCGCGGCGTTGAGGCCGGCCTCGCCGTCCAGCTCGACCACCGCCTTATAGCCCTTGTCGCGCGCCATATCGAACAGAACCTTCGCGAAGTTCTTGTCATTCTCGATGACCAGCACGGTGCGATCACCCTCTTCAATGTTTTCCCTGTCGTCGGAGATCACGGTTTGCGGTACCGCTCGGCGCTCGGGCCGATACTGCAGCGCGTCACCGGTGGGTCTGCGCCGCTGGTCCCGACTTGCCACTGGTCTGACCGGGGTGGTCCGCTGCGGCCTTGATTCCATAATGCGTGGCAGCGAGGGGTAGTTGCTCGTGCTTATCGGATCGCGGTCAGGTCCGTCCTGACGCGGGATGTACCGCGCGGGAAGGAACAAGGTGAACGTGCTGCCCTGACCTTCCGCGCTCTCGACCCTGATTTCGCCGCCCAGCAGCCGCGCAATTTCGCGGCTGATCGAAAGTCCGAGACCCGTTCCACCATACTTGCGGCTCGTGGTTCCGTCCGCCTGCTGGAACGCCTCGAAGATCAGGCGCTGTTTGTCCTTGGGAATTCCGACACCCGTATCCGCTACGGCGAACGCGATTACTTCCGCCGACCCCTCGAGCGTGGGATTCAGGAACCGTCGTCCCTTCTCCGCGCGACGAACGGTGAGAGTGACATCTCCATCCTCCGTGAACTTGAACGCATTGGACAGAAGGTTCTTTAGAACCTGCTGAAGGCGCCCGCCATCGGTGAGGATCGTATGCGGAAGATCGGCGTTCAGCTCCACGTGGAAGCCAAGTCCCTTCTGATCGGCGAGCTGGCTGAAGCTGCGATCGACAAAATCCTTGACCTCTGCCATCGCAACTTCCGTTGGATGCACGTCCATCTTGCCGGCTTCGACCTTCGATAGATCGAGCACGTCGTTGATGAGATTGAGCAGATCGCTGCCCGAGGTTAGAATCGTCTGCGCAAATTCGACCTGCTTCGGCGTGAGATTGCCGTCCTTGTTCTCGCTCAGCAGCCGCGCCAGGATCAGCAGGCTGTTGAGTGGAGTTCTCAGCTCGTGCGACATGTTGGCGAGGAACTCTGACTTGTACTTGGAACTCAAGGCGAGCTGCTCCGCTTTCTCCTCGAGAGCGACTCTCGCTCCCTCCACTTCCTCGTTCTTCGATTCGACCTTCCGGTTCTGCTCTGCGAGCAGCGATGCCTTTTCCTCGAGCTCCTCATTGACCTGCTGCAGCTCCTCCTGCTGATCCTTGAGCAGCTCCTCTGAAGTCCTGAGCGTCTGGGCCTGCGCCTCGAGCTCGGCGTTCGATTTCTTCAGCTCTTCCTGCTGCGTCCGTAGCTCTTCCGATTGGCTCTGTAGCTCCAGCGTCAGGCTCTGCGACTGCTCGAGCAGCTCCGCTGTGCGCATGTTGGCGGCGATCATGTTGATCACGACGCCTACGCTCTCCGTGAATTGATCCAGGAAGAGCTGGTGGATCTGGCTGAACGGCAGGAACGAAGCAAGCTCGATCACCGCCTTCACTTCTCCCTCGAACAGCACGGGGAGCACGATGACGTTGCGCGGCGTCGCCTCTCCGAGGCCGGATGAGATCTGGATGTAGTCCTCCGGAACGTTGGTCAGCAGAATCGGCTTCTTCTCCAGCGCCGCCTGTCCCACGAGTCCTTCGCCGAGGTGGAACCGGCTGGCGACGTGCTTCCGCTCCTTGTACGCGTAGCTCGCAATGAGCCTCAGCACCGGCGTCTGGTTCTCGTCGTCCATGATATAGAACGCGCCATGGTGGGCCGAGACGAGCGGCGTGAGCTCCGACATGATGAGCTTCGACAGCGCTTCCAGATCCTTTTGTCCTTGCATCATCCGCGAGAACTTCGCGAGGTTCGTCTTCAACCAGTCCTGTTCCGAGTTTTTGTCAGTTGTGGACTTCAGGTTCACGATCATCTGATTCATGTTGTTCTTCAGCTGGTCCAGCTCGCCCTGAGCCTCCACCGCGATCTGTCTGCTCAAGTCGCCACGCGTCACCGCCGTTGCCACATCCGCAATCGCGCGCACCTGCAGCGTCAGGCTGTTGGCCATTGCGTTCACGTTGTCGGTGAGCGCTCTCCACGTGCCGGCCGCGCCCGGCACTTCTGCCTGGCCACCCAGCTTTCCTTCGGTGCCTACTTCCTTGGCCACACGTGTCACTTCATCCGCGAAGACGCGGAGCGAGTCCACCATGGCGTTGACGGTGTTCTTGAGCTCCAGAATCTCACCGCGCACTTCGACGGTGATCTTCTGCGAGAGGTCTCCCTTGGCGACGGCAGTCGTGACGAGAGCGATGTTTCTGATCTGGCTCGTCAGGTTGCCGGCGAGCGTATTCACGTTGTCGGTAAGGTCCTTCCACGTGCCCGCGACTCCGGGCACGTTCGCCTGTCCACCCAGCTTTCCTTCAGTGCCTACATCGCGAGCGACGCGTGTCACTTCCGAGGAGAACGCGCTCAACTGATCCACCATTGTGTTGATCGTGTTCTTAAGCTCGAGAATCTCGCCCTTCACGTCGACCGTCATCTTGCGTGAGAGGTCTCCCTTCGCGACCGCGGTCGTGACGTCGGCGATGTTTCTCACCTGACCGGTGAGATTGCTCGCCATGAAATTCACGTTGTCGGTGAGATCCTTCCACGTTCCGGCGACGCCAGGGACGTTCGCCTGGCCGCCGAGCCGGCCTTCGGTTCCCACCTCGCGCGCGACACGGGTTACTTCCCCCGCGAATACGCTGAGTGAGTCCACCATCGTGTTGATGGTCTGCTTGAGCTCGAGAATTTCGCCCTTTACATCGACGGTGATCTTGCGAGACAGATCTCCCTTCGCGACTGCCGTCGTCACGTCGGCGATGTTTCTGATCTGGCCCGTAAGGTTTGACGCCATCGCGTTGACATTGTCCGTCAGGTCTTTCCACGTACCCGCGACTCCGGGCACGCTCGCCTGTCCGCCGAGTTTTCCTTCGGTTCCTACTTCCTTCGCCACGCGCGTCACTTCATCGGCGAACGATCCGAGCTGATCGACCATGGTATTGATCGTGTCCTTCAGCTCCGCCGTCTCGCCCTTTGCTTCGACGGTGATCTTCTGTGACAGATCTCCACGCGCGACCGCCGTCGTAACGGCGGCAATGTTCCGCACCTGACCGGTGAGATTTCCGGCCAGAGTATTCACGTTGTCGGTAAGATCTTTCCACGTCCCCGCCACACCGGGAACGCTGGCCTGGCCGCCGAGTTTTCCTTCGGTGCCTACTTCGCGCGCGACGCGCGTCACTTCTGCCGCGAATCCACTTAGCTGATCGACCATGATGTTGATCGTGTTTTTCAGCTCGAGGATTTCTCCCTTCGCTTCCGCGGTGATCTTTCTGTTCAGATCTCCCCTCGCGACGGCTGTCGTGACGTCGGCGATGTTGCGGACCTGTCCCGTCAGGTTCGACGCCATGAAGTTCACGTTGTCGGTCAGGTCCTTCCACGTCCCACCGACGCCAGGCACTTCGGCCTGGCCGCCGAGTTTTCCTTCGGTGCCCACTTCCTTCGCCACACGCGTCACTTCGGAGGCGAACGCGCTCAGCTGATCGACCATGATGTTGATCGTGCTCTTGAGCTCGAGGATTTCGCCTTTCGCTTCCGCGGTGATCTTTCTGGACAGATCTCCCTTCGCGACTGCTGTCGTGACGTCCGCGATGTTTCTGATCTGGCCCGTGAGGCTCGATGCCATGGCGTTCACATTGTCGGTCAGGTCCTTCCACGTTCCGACCACTCCAGACACGTCGGCCTGTCCGCCCAGCTTTCCTTCCGTTCCTACTTCCTTGGCGACGCGCGTCACTTCCGAAGCGAAGGTGCTCAGCTGGTCCACCATCGTGTTGACGGTGCTCTTCAGCTCGAGGATTTCGCCGCGTGCGTCGGCGGTGATTTTCTGTGACAGGTCACCTCTCGCCACCGCGGTAGTGACCGCGGCGATGTTTCTCACCTGGCTGGTGAGATTTCCGGCCAGAGTGTTCACGTTGTCGGTGAGATCCTTCCACGTTCCGCCTACTCCCGGCACTTCCGCCTGGCCACCCAGCTTGCCCTCGGTGCCGACTTCGCGAGCGACACGAGTGACTTCCGACGCGAAGGCGCTGAGCTGGTCCACCATGATGTTGATCGTGTTCTTCAGCTCGAGAATCTCTCCCCGCGCATCAGCGGTGATCTTGCGCGACAATTCACCTCGCGCGACCGCCGTCGTGACGTCGGCGATGTTTCTCACCTGACCGGTGAGGTTCGAGGCCATGAAATTCACGTTGTCGGTGAGATCCTTCCACGTGCCCGCGACCTGTGGAACCTGTGCCTGTCCGCCAAGTCGTCCCTCGGTTCCCACTTCGCGCGCGACGCGCGTCACTTCTTCCGCGAACGTGCTCAGTTGGTCCACCATCGTGTTCACGGTGTTTTTCAGCTCGAGAATCTCGCCTTTGACATCGACGGTGATCTTCCGCGACAGATCTCCTTTCGCGACTGCCGTCGTTACGTCGGCAATGTTTCTGATCTGACCGGTGAGGTTTCCCGCGAGCGTGTTGACGTTGTCTGTCAGGTCCTTCCACGTGCCGGCGATTCCGGGCACTGCTGCCTGTCCGCCCAGCTTTCCTTCCGTTCCCACCTCGCGCGCTACACGAGTTACTTCCGACGCGAACGAGCTGAGCTGGTCGACCATCGTGTTGATCGTGTTCTTGAGCGCCAGCGTCTCGCCACGTGCTTCGACCGTGATTTTCTGGGAGAGATCACCTTTGGCGACCGCGGTGGTCACCGCGGCAATGTTTCTCACCTGGCTGGTGAGGTTGCCAGCGAGAGTGTTGACGTTGTCGGTCAGGTCCTTCCAGGTGCCGGCGACGCCTGGTACTTCAGCCTGTCCGCCCAGCTTGCCTTCGGTTCCCACTTCCCGCGCGACGCGCGTGACTTCGTTGGCGAAGGAGCCGAGCTGGTCGACCATTGTGTTGACGGTGGTGCCGATGCGAAGAAACTCGCCCTGTACCGGTTTCCCATCGATTTCCAGGACCATCTTCTGACTGAGGTCTCCCTCGGCCACAGCGCTCAGCACGCGAGCCACTTCGGTCGTGGGCGAAGCGAGGTCGGTAATGAGAGTGTTGACGGATTCGACGGTGGAGCGCCAGCCGCCGGTGACGGGACCGATGGATGCGCGATCGTTCATCTGGCCCTGGCGTCCGATGGTGGTGCTGACGCGAAGCATCTCGTCGCACATCCGTTCGTTGAGCTTCGCGATTCCGTTGAAAGTGTCCGCGATCTCGGCGAGTAGCGGATCCTCGGACATGGGGAGCCGGATCTCAAATTCGCCATCTCTCAGGTCGCGCATGGCGTTGAGAAGGCGCCGGAGGTCTACATTCCTGATCTTTCCATCCGGAGCGAGCACGCCCGATTTCTGCTCGCCTCCCCCCTTGATGCCGGGATCGTTGCCGGTTCCTTTCCCGTTTCGTCCCTTGCCGGCGTTTTTGCCGTTTTTTCGGCGCGAGCCCGCGGTATTGGAGGAGCGCTCGGCACTTTCTTCCGTGCCCGTCTCTTCCTCGATAGTGTCACCGATCTCCACGACTCTACTCCTTCATGTGTTCTTTTTTTGGCCCCCGTTCGCGGGACCTCGAGTCCCCGGTTTGTCGGCGTTGGGCCGATGGGGGAACAGTCCTTCTGTTCAAAAGCGGGGCCGTTTTTCGGCCGGCCGTGCTTCGGGTATTATTAGGCCGTTAGGTCCACTTCGACGGGGTCGCCAGCCCGGAAGGACCCTTCTGACAGCACTCGGGCGTAGACTCGGCTCCATCCGGGATGAAGCCTTTGCGCGATGCGGATGAATTCTCCGTCGATGAACGACGCTTTTATCGTCTTGCAGGGATTCGTGAAGGAAGCGATTTCGAGCAGAACCTCATCCCCGAGGCGAAGACGCACCCCCGGAACGACCAAATCCCAATCGATGCCCTCGACGGTGACGTTCTCTCCGACAGTTCCGACGTCGATCGGGTGTCCTTCGGCCTGTAGGGAATGGATCCGCTCAAGGGAATAAACACAAACAGCCCGCTCGGGTCCTCCGTGGTGCTTTGTGTCGTCTTGGCCATCCCCTTCGAGCCCTAATAGAGACACATTAACGTCAGTAACGCGTCTTTTCGGGACTCCTCCGCGAGAGACATTTATCGAGACCACCGTCCCGATTAGATGGTTATTTAACCGTTGACCTGCTTCGTCAGCCTTCACGCGATACTCCCCCGGTGCGGGCTTTGAGCGACTGCATTCTCGCTTTATCCGATTTTTCACTGACCAGGAAACTCACCGGAATTCCACCATTGCTGGTGGCGAAACGCGACTTGAGCGAAAGTCGCATCTGTGCGGCCAGCGCCACGTCCGATGTAAGGAGGCCAATCCTCCAGCCACGCTTCGTTTTCAAAGCCGTTCCCAAGGCCGAATACAGATCGCGTAGATCTCTGCTCTCGCCAACCCGCACCCCGTAGGGCGGATTGCTGAGAATCCAGCCTTCTCCTATAGCGGCATCTTCGGTGGCATCGATGGACCCCGAAAGTGACTCCACCGAAAACCCCACAACTCCGGCTACACCTGCTCTCGCCGCGTTGTGCATCGCAGCCGAAATGGCACCGGCGTCGCGGTCGGCGCCGCGAATGTCGAGCTCGACGTTCGTTTGAGAGCTGCGCGCCTTCTCCATGATACCATTCCAGAGATCGCCATCGAAAGCGGGCCACTTCATGAATTGAAAATCCCGCTGCAGGCCGGGCGCAATTCCACGCGCGATAAGCGCGGCTTCTATCGGGATCGTGCCTGATCCGCACATCGGATCCAGTAGTGGCGCGCCTCGCTGGCCCTCCCATCCGCTCGCCAGCACCATCGCAGCCGCCAGGGTTTCCCGAAGCAGAGCTTTCGCCACTTCCTTCCGGTATCCCCTCCGGTGCAACAACTCGCCCGAGCTGTCCGCGCTGATCTCAACCTGATCGTGCACGATGCGCACGATGAAGAGCTGAGTTGGTCCTCGTGCCTGGCCAGCTCCGTCACCGGTTCCAGTCTCTCCATCTCCTCCATCGTCGTCGCCGACAGAGGTCGCCGCTCTCAGCTCAATGCTCCGCCGCGCGGCTCCCGCGATCGCAGAAAGCACGCGCTCCGCGACGGCATCGGAGTGGTAGAGCTTCGACTTCCTGCAAGTGACCCGCACTTCGACGGCGCCGCTCTCGGGAAGAAAATCCGGCCACGGCAATTTCTTCGAGTGCCGTTCCAGCTCGTAAAACGTGCTGGCGTGAAATTGACCGAGCCGGACTACGACGCGGCTTGCGGTGCGGAGCCAGAGATTCGCCTCGTAGACGCGCTCGAGTTCGCCACCGAAGGCTACGCCTCCGACTTCCTGGTTTCCTCTCACTCCGAGCGCCTTCAGCTCGCCCGCGGCTATCGACTCCAATCCGGGAGCGGTTGGCGCGAAGATTTGAAATCGTGGGGCAGGGGAGGGAGAAGGAACATTCGGCATCGGTCGCTCAGCTTAGCATGTCAGCCCTCAAGCTGGTAGGTGGCGGAATACTTTGTGCCTGTATCAGCCAGAGTGTCGATACGAGTAACGAGGGAGTCGGCTCGCCAGCTCCTGCACGATCGCTTTGGGCACCAGGATTTCAGACCTGGCCAGTGGGAGCCGCTCGATGCCGTTCTCTCGGGCAAGGACGCCCTGGTGGTGATGCCGACCGGCAGCGGGAAATCCCTGATCTACCAGCTGCCCGCGCTGCTGCTGCCCGGTCTTACGATCGTCGTCAGCCCGCTCATCGCCCTGATGAAAGACCAGCACGACAAGCTCTCCGCGCAGGGAGTGAGTTCCGTCGCGATGCACTCGCACCTCTCCACCTCCGAGACGCGAGAGGCGCACCGTCAGATCGCAGAGGGCGAGGGAGAAATACTTTACCTCACCCCCGAGCGCTTCAAGGATCGCGCGTTTTTCGAGCATCTTCTCTCGCGCCCGATCAGTCTCTTCGTCGTCGATGAGGCGCACTGCGTGAGCCAGTGGGGGCACGATTTCCGCCCGGACTATCTCTCGCTCGGAGGAATCTCCAGGCGGCTCGCCCGTCCGCCGGTGCTTGCGCTCACCGCCACGGCTACCGCGCACGTTCAGGCCGACATCATCCGCCAGCTCGGGATGAATGACCCACACATCACAATCACGGGCTTTGCCCGCCCGAATCTCCGCTTTGAGGTCGTTCGCACCGTCAACGACCAGATCAAGGACACCACGTTGCTCCACGCTCTGCGGGAATTCGAGGGCTCGGGTGTGATCTACGTCGCGACCGTGAAAGAAGCCGAGCGATTGTACGAGATGCTGGTGGAGGACTTCAGCGTGGGGCTATACCACGGCAAGCGGCCGGCCGCCGACCGGAAAGATGTCCAGAACCGATTCATGGCGGGCGAGCTCAAGGCCATCATCGCCACCAACGCCTTCGGGCTCGGCATCGACAAGCAGGATATGCGCTGGGTGATCCACTACCATTTTCCGGGCTCTATCGAGGCGTACTATCAGGAAGCCGGCCGGGCTGGTCGGGACGGACAACCTGCAGTCTGCCGGGTGTTGTATCGCGTGGAGGACAAGCGCATACAGTCGTACTTCCTGGGCGGCAAGTATCCAGAGGTGCAGGAGGCAGCGCAGGTCGCCCTGGCGCTCGAAAAGTATCCGCTCAAGACGCCGGTGCTGCTCGATGATATCGTCGGGATCACCAGCATTCCGTCCCGAAAAGCAAAGATCGTTTTCGCGTTGCTCAAGCGTCACGGACTCGTGCGCGAGCACCGGGGCGGGAAGTGGGAGAGGCTCGGCGACGATCTATGCGCGGTGGATCTGAGCGCGGATCTTCAGGACTACGAAGAGAGAAGGGCGATGGATCAGGAGAAGCTCCGCACGATGATCCAGTTCTGCCAGACGACGCAATGCCGCACCCGTTATATCCTGGAGCACTTTGGCGAAGAGGTCGATCCCGAGTGGACCTGCCAGAACTGCGACGCGTGCGACGGTGCGGAGAATGTGGCGCTCATGGCGAGAGGGGCGTAATCGAGCCTAGCTGCAACTACCTACGAAACTGCCACCCGCTGCCCGCTGCAATGCTACCTGCTGTCCGCTGCAACCGTCGAGACACCACTGGTGGCGTGATGGCACAGGCGGGTGGTTCTGCCCAGACCAGCACCGGTGACGTCCTGACGCCTGCAGCGGATAGCGTTGCAGCGATCAGCGGGCAGCGGGTAGCAGGTTCAGTTTGTAATCGCAGTTAGGTTGCAGTTCCGTATGTGGTTGCAGTTGTGGCCGATCCCTCGTCTTTAGGCCATGAAAAACACACTGGCGATCAGGATCCTGCGAGGCTCGTTCTTCCTCGTCCTCGCCCTGATCGCCTCATTCGCGCCGAAGCTGCTCGGCGCGCCGGAGAGCACCCAGGACACCGCAAACATCGCAACTGTTCTCGCGTTGTTCATGCAGGGCGTGATCTGGGCCAACATCATCATCAGCTACTACCTCGGTCGTTACATCGAGCTCCGCGCGGTGGACGGCAGCAGCATCACGACGTTCAAGGCACTCGGCGCCGTTGCCCGCCTTACGATCTGGCTCATCCTTGGCTTCGCTGCGCTGTACGCACTCAACATTCCGATCAGGCCGTTGCTTACCGGGCTCGGAATCGGCGGACTCGCGATTGCGCTCGCGGTTCAGAATATCCTTGGCGACCTCTTTGCCGCTATCTCGATCGTCATCGACAAGCCATTCGTGGTCGGGGACGCTATTTCAGTCGAGAACTATCGAGGCAAGGTGGAGCACATCGGCCTCAAGACCACCCGCGTGCGGAGCGAGTCGGGGGAGATGATCATCTTCTCGAACGGCGAGTTGCTCAAGAGCAAGATCAGAAACTACTCGCGCTAGGCGGGAAGCGATTAGACCAGCCTCGCCTCGAGCTGGAGATCGACATTCCCCTTCAATGCTTTCGAGACCGGACATCCCTCTTTGGTCTCCTGCGCGATCTGATCGAATTTCACCTTGTCGATCCTGGGCACCGTCGCCTGCACGTTGAGCTTCATCGTGGTGATCGCGAAGCCGCCAGGGACAGCCTGAATCGTGCACGCCGCGGTTGTCTCGACCTTCGTGGCAGGAGTGCCGTTCTTTTCCAGGCCCGAGCTCAGCGCCATGGTGTAGCACGCGGCCTCCGCCGCGGCGAGCAGCTCTTCAGGATTCGAGCCTGCTCCGCTCTCGAACCGCGAGCTGAAGTTGTATTGAGCGCTGATCGCGCCGCTCTCGCCTTTAAAGCTTCCCTTTCCGGTCTTGAGTCCGCCTTCCCATATGGCAGTCGCTTTCCTGGTTGGCATCTGGCTCTCCGTTGCATTGATGATCTGTTTCGCGAAACATAATTAGATTGCTGCTTATGGAGAGCGCCCCCACCAGCTCGGGCATTCCGCCGTCCATCGATCGAGTGTTGAGACTGTTCCGCTCGATGGGACGCGAGGAGAAGATGCAGGCGCTGGTCCAGTACTCGAAGAAGCTCGAGCCGCTGCCGGATCGGTTCAAGGACATCGACCACGGTTCGTTCAACATTCCGGAATGTCAGACGCGCGTGGACATCATTCCCGAAGTGCGTGATGGGCGGATGTATTTCTACGCCGACCTCAACGTCCGCGAGTCGCCGACCATTGCCGCCGTTCTCGCCATCATCTTCGGGGCGGTGAACGGCCAGCCGCCATCGACCACCCTCGGAATACCGGGGGATTTTGTCAGCACGTTGATGGAGAGCATCGGCCTGGCAGCGCGCGAGCCGGGCCTCAACGCCATGATTACCAGACTCAAGCGTTACGCACGCGACGCGCAGGTGCAAACCGCGTAACTGTGCTGAATCGTCGCGACCGATCGGCCGCGAATAAGGTTTTGCTCTCGCGCAATTCTCGGTGATACGTAGTTTCCGGTGTTGACGCCGGACCAAACCACAAGGAGCCAGGATGGCAGAAGAGACCCAGACGTTTGCAACTCACCGTCGGTGGATTCCGGCGTGGCATTTCTTCGCTCTTCCCGTGCTGGTAGCCAACGTGTTCGCCCTGGCAGCGCGATTCTGGCGAGATCCGCGCCTAGTGAACGGGTGGGCAGTAATCGTGGCGATTGCGTTGGTGACCGGAATCTTCATCTCCCGAGCCATGCCTCTTCGCGCTCAGGATCGCATCATTCGTCTGGAGGAACGTATCCGCCTCGAGCGGGTCCTCCCCAGCGATATGCGCGGTCGAATCGGAAATCTGACGCCGGAGCAGTTCATTGGCCTCCGATTCGCGCCCGATGATGAGGTGCCCGAGCTGACGAGGCGCGCTCTCAATGGCGAGCTCAATACCCGGGCCGACATCAAACGCGCAATTCGGAACTGGCGCCCTGATCACATGAGAGTGTGACAGCCATCAACCGCTGCGCCCTCACCTATAACGTCCTCCTAGAGGTCACTTCGACGGAGCACCACCGTTGGCGCGACTGGTTCGTCGAGCATCCAAAAGCGTGGGTGGTGCCATTCGCTACCGGACGCATGGCAACGATTGGCGGATTGGTGCTGCACATTTTCGGAGTGGAGCTGCGGTACGCGCAGCGGCTGCTGGACCAGGAAGTCACGGCCTGGGAGGAATTCCGGCAGACTTCGATCGATGAAGTGTTCGAGCTCGGGGACAATTCTCGCGGCCAGCTCGTGCACTTTCTCACGACCGCGCCGGAGAAGGAGCTTGATCGCGTTCTGACGTTTCAGACACTCACTGCCGGCACGGTCTCAGCAAGCAAGTACAAGATCGCGTCGAACATTTTCCTGCACGATATCCGGCACTGGGGCCAGATCGCGACGGTGCTCCGTCAGAACGGCTTCGTCGATCAGTGGCCGCACGATATGCTTCTGAGCGACATCAAGTTGTGAGAGATCGGTCGGCTTTATGGGGCCGCGCTGCCTTGGCACCTGAGTACATTGCGGAGGAACTAAGACGATAGGCGGGCAAGGCAATGCTGCATACTGTCAAAGTCATTGGTCTCGGCTTCGTGCTACTTGCACTGTGTCTGCTGGCCGGACGCACGATGGGCGGCGCTGGCCAACCCGCACTCCTCGCGCGTTCGGCGCTGGTCTTCATCGCGCTCTGGTTCGTTGGCGCGGGAATCAATATGTGGGTCGGCGTTTCCAAAGCCGGTTACTCGGTTAAAGAAGAAATCCCATTCTTCTTCATCGTGTTTCTTATCCCGGCCGTGGTGGCGCTTATTTATTGGTGGAGGTGGAAAACGTGAACACCCGCGACCTGGGCAATACCCTCCCCACGCTTTTCGCCGAGCTGATCGACGGCGCCCCGAAAACGGAGGCTTACATGCTCAACGGGGGCGATCTCGGGCTGCTCCGCTCACTCGACAAGTTGTCCGCAATCGCAGCCTCCGCTCCAACTGCGAACGGATCGTCGATCGCCGCGCAGGTCGATCACCTGCGGTACGGCCTCTCGCTGATGAACCGTTGGAGCACCGGCGAGAATCCGTTTGATGGCGCTAACTGGAGCGCGAGCTGGCGAAAGACCCGCGTCTCCGCAGTACAGTGGAAGCAGCTCCGCGAGGATCTTGCGACCGAAGCGCATCGCTGGCTCGAGTCCCTCAAGAAACCGCGCGAGCTCGATCAGTCCGAGCTGAACACCGTAGTCGGCAGCGTCGCGCACCTCGCCTATCACGTGGGCGCTATTCGACAGATAGATCTTTCCGCGCGCGGTCCATCAGCCCACGATTAGCGACGTTAGAACGTCGAGTCAACCGACCCGCAATCTGTGCACCCGTTGTCCCGGTATTGAGCTCACCACATCAAGCATCGAGTGGATGCCGGTGTTCGGGTGATAGAGGCAGCGAGGCTTGAGTCGCCGCCACGATTTCGCCAACGCTCACCGGACGTCGGAGCACGCGCTGCCAAGAGCCGTCAGGTACAGCAAGCGTCGGACGCGCGAGAAGGATCGTTGCCGGCGACTCATTTCGACCGAGCAGCTGTGCAAGCTGCTCGTCAGCGTCGCCGCCGAGGACCGATTGGTCAAGTATGACCAGGCGCACCGGACCACGATCAGACTCGTCGGGGTGAACACGGAGCGCCGAGCTCAGCGCGCGCGTTCCTACCGCGTCGTAGCCAACTTCGCGGAGCGCGGCGCGCAGAAGAGCGCGAGGCCACTGCTCCGGCATAACAAGCAATACCCGAGGCGGAAGCGACGACTCCGCTGAAGGCGACCGAGCCATCATTGACGGATGCGTCCAGACGGCGATACGCGCAAGCATGCCAGGCGAATACAATTTCGTTGGATGCGGCTAAGACTCGATCGTGCTATCCTACCTGGAACACACCCAAGCTATCAAAGGAAGAGGAAATGGCAGACGTCACCATAGAAGTCCGGAAAAACGGTCCCTACAGAGTGCATGGCGAAGTGACTCTGGTCGATCACGAAGGAAATCCGATTCCCATTCCTGAGGGCAAGAGGAAAGTCACTCCGGAAGGCAAAAGCTGGATTTCCCTCTGCCGGTGCGGCGGCTCAGTGATGAAGCCGTTCTGCGATGGGACCCATAGCCGTATTGGATTCATCGGCGCTGAGGAAGCGGTCGAGAAGACCGACGCTATTCACCCATTGCCTTGAGCAGCACACGCTTGGGACGCTGGCCGTCCCACTCTCCATAAAACACGCGCTGCCATGGCCCGAAATCGAGTTTCCCCTCGGTAACGGGCACTATCACTTCGTGACCGATCGTCAGTGACCGAAGGTGCGCCGCTGCGTTGTCCTCGCCCGTGCCGCTGTTGTGCCGGTAATCATCCGGAGACCAGGGCGCGATTCTGTTCTCGAGCCAATCGAGAATGTCCTTCCACAATCCCGGCTCGTGGTCGTTCACGAATACCGATGCCGAGATGTGCATCGCCGACACCAGCACCATCCCTTCGGTAATTCCAGCCTCGGCTCGGCACTTTTCGACTTCATCGCTGATGTCGATGATCTCTTGCCGCTTCTTGGTATTGAAAGTCAGATACGTGGTGTGGGTCTTCACGCCGGTTGCTTCTTCCTGAGAAGCTTGGCGTGCCACGAATCCTCGGCATTGAGCTCGAAGCGCGCCCTCCATTCGCCCAGCGTCGTCACGGTTGGATCGAAGACCCGCGTGCCCGGCGCGATTCTCCCCTCCGCGCCGAGCGCAGTGAACTGGTCCCGGTCGACGGACTGAATGGCACCATTCTCATCGCGGAAGAAGATGAGACCGCTGGTGACGAGACTTGCTCCGAGCTTCGGCTCGAGACCCTTGAGAGTGCGGAAGAGTCCGTCGATCGAGCAGCCCGAAGCACCAGCCGTCGACTGATCCACCGCGACCGTGAGGAAGCGGCCGTGTTTCCAGTCTCGACCTACTGTGAGCGGGGAGCCGTGCGCATGCCATTGTGAAAGAAAGCTGTCGACTTCGCGCAATAGCGTATCGGACGCCGGCGCTTTGATCGCCTTGTCCGCGCTGAATACCCACGTACGCGCGTTGTCGGGCAGAACTTCGATTTGAACTAAAGGCATATGCGCTCTCTCATAGACAATAGCCACTCGTGACGAACCAGCAACGGGTGTAGGGCGAATTCTTGAAGAAATCGATCAGTCTTTGACTGACCTTGCCCTCTCCAATCTGCGAAGGATGCACGCCGTCCTCCTCGAAGTCGGCCCGCTCCCAGGTGAGCCCATCCGACCGCGGCGCAGTTCCATTCGCCCAGAGATACGGTCCCCACAATATCAGCGGCGCCGCCTTGTTCGTGTAGTTGAGAGTTCCCACGCGCGGGTTGGGTGGCTGTCCTCGCATCTCGTTGATCTGCGATTCGATCAGCCACTTCACCGCGAAGCCGCTCTCGTACGCATACGCCTCGGGATTCAGGTCGGTCGTCGCATACCCGCCATAGATGCGGCTCGAGAGAAATACGAGGCGCAGATACGGATAGCGTATCCGAAGGGCCCGCATGACCAGGCCAAGGTTTGTGAGGAGTATGTTCGCGTCGGCGCTGTCGGCGGGGAGCGTTAATGAAGGCTTCTGATCATCGAGCTTGACCCACGCCACCTGCACCTGATTCTCGCTCAATCCCAGCGGCGCGAGACGGCCAAATTTGATGCGATCGTAGCTCTGAGAGGTGGGCGAAGTCCACGCCGGCGCATCCTGGCCGTCTGCCGCGCCATTCACGATCACCAACGAATAGTGGTTGATGGTAGGGTCGACCGCTGCCTTCCCCATGAATGACCACGGTGTGCACGGCGGACCCGAGTTCTGCGAGCACCACTCCTGCGTCGCGTTCGACATCCCGATCGAAACCAACACGTATTTCCCGAAGGGACTCTCGTCGCCATTCACATCGAGCGGCTTGATCAGATTTCGCCGCGCCCGCGCCACGGAATCGTGATCTGCGGGAGGTTGGTTGATTCCACCGGGATAGATTCCGCCGGCATTTCCGTAGTAGGTCCGGGCGAGCAGATCCGTCAACGGGATCTTCACGGTATCTGTCGGAGGGCCGACGACGACCGGCTTGGGCGGAGGCGGCGGGGGAGGTGGAGGCGAAGCGCACCCAGTGAGCGCGCTCGCGATCGCCAGACCAACCAGAGCGCGACGTCCGACCAGCATTACTTACTGAATTTCTGCGGCCTTTACTCGCTTCCTCTCCAGCAGAGCCCGTCCCTTCGCTTCCCTCGCGGCCTCGGCTGTCGAACGCTCGCTTTCCATGTGCAGCTCCAGCGCCTTCCACGTCGCCTCGGTGGGCTCGGTGTACGCGATCAGCACGACGGAGAGATCGGCATTTCGGCTGACGAGCATGTCCTTGTCGAGAGCGATGACGGCGTGCGTGTGGTCGTCGGCAAGGATCATCGTGCGTCTCGTTTTGTGCAGAACGGCGGGATATGCCGGCGTGCTTGCGGTGATACTGAGATTCTCGATCGGTCGGAACGCACCGTTCCTCTCCTGCAAGTACCTACTGTCTGGCTTGACTACAACCTTGACCGCCATCCTGCTCTCCAGCGCGAAATGTCTCCGTCAAATCTACACCATGAGCGCTTCGCGTGACTCAGCCGTCGGCGTAAAGGTCCTCGCGCGTGAGAGGAATGTTCGAATGCCCGCGCGCATCAGGCTTCGCCAGCAATGTCTGAACGATGTTGATCGCCGCCCTCGTGAACGCGTTTGCCGAGGCGGCCATGTAGAGCCTCCAGACGCGGAAGGTGTGATTCCCGACGAGCGCCAGCGCCTGACTGCTGTTCTCTTCCAGCGATCGCACCCAGTGTCGCAAGGTCATCGCATAGTGCTCGCGCAGGCTCTCGACATCACGCACTTCGAATCCCGTCGCTTCGGCGGCGGCGATGACATCGTCGGTCGCCGTGAGCTTTCCATCCGGAAACACGTAGGTGTCGATGAACGCGTCGGCCTTCCAGAACTTCCTGAAGATCCTTTCACGCGGTGATTTCGGGCGCGCTTCTCCGAGACTCACGATGCCGTGATTCAGGAACAGTCCGCCGGGCTTGAGTGCGCGGTAGGCGGACTCGAAGTACACCGGCAGGTGAGTAAGTCCAACGTGCTCGATCATTCCGACGCTGGCGATCTTGTCGTACGCATCTTCCTTCGAAAGCGAACGATAGTCGCGGATCTCGGCACGGCATCTGTCGCCGAGCCCGGACTCCGCAATGCGCTCCTTTGCGTACGCCGCCTGATTCTGACTGAGCGTGATGCCCGTCGCATCCACTCCATAGTGCTCGGCGGCATGCATGATGAGCCCGCCCCAGCCGCAGCCTATGTCCAGCAGGCGCTCGCCCGGCTTGAGACGAAGCTTTCGACAGATAAGGTCGAGTTTTGCCTCCTGCGCGACATCGAGCGAATCATCCGGCGAGCGGAAGTACGCACACGAATAAACCATCCGCCGGTCCAGCCAGAGCTTGTAGAAGGCGTTGCCGACATCGTAGTGAAAGTTGATCGCCGCTGCATCGCGCACGGGAGTGTGCCGGGGCCCGAGCTTTTTTGCCCGCTCCGGGAACCGTGCATCGGCCAGATTATCGTCGGCTGTGCCCGGAAGCCGGAGCACCAGACCAACCAGACGCGCAACTGCGAGAGGAGAGCGGAGCCGGTCGCCGATCATCTCAGCAAGATCTGATGCGGCTTCCATGCTGCCCTCGATCTCGACATCTCCGCTGATGTACGACTCGACGATGGAAAGCTCGTTCGGGGGAAGGAGCATGCGCCGGAGCGCCGCCGGCCTGTTGAGCACCATCGTGAACGGCGAGTGTGGGCTGCCCCCGCGATCGATCGAGCCGTCCCAGAATTTCACGTCAAACGAACGCCCCTGCGGCTCGCCAAACAGCGCCGCGAGCACGATACGGCACCGTGACAGCGCGCCGTCATATGCGCGTGAATCCGCGGTGGCCTGCAGCTCGGCGTGCGCCGTCGACAACAGCATCACGCCAAGCTGCGCGATTCTGTCGTGCCCACCGCTCGCTGTGAGCTGATCGGCGATTGATGCGAGCGGATGCAGCAATCAACCTCCCGAGCGTGGTACCAGTATGGGCGTGTCCAGCAAACGCCACAGGTACCACGACGCTATGGTACGATACGGCGCCCATTTGGCACCGATCTTCTTTACTCTCTCTGGTGTTGGAAGCTTACGCAAACGGTACGCCCGCTGAATCCCCTTTTGTACTCCGAGGTCCAGGTCGGGCAATACATCTGGTCGGCCGAGCCGGAACATCATGAACATCTGGGCCGTCCACCGGCCGATGCCTTTGACCTGGGTAAGCGCAGATATGACCTCCTCATCGGTCAGCTCGTGAAGAGTCTCGATCGACAACTCACCCGATGCGACCTTGGCGCCGAGGTCCTTGAGATACGCCGATTTTTGGCGCGACAACCCGACCGCTCGTAGTTGCTCGTCAGAAGTGGTTGCCAGCTCCGCCGGAAGTGGGGTGCGGCCACCATATAAGCCCTGAAACCGTCCGTGAATCGTGCTCGCCGCCTTACCCGACAGCTGCTGAAAAACGATCGAACGGGCGACCGCGTCGAAGTGAGTGCCGTTGCTCGCGGGCCAACCTTTGTAAACGCCGACCTTGTCGATTACCTGTCCGAGCACGGGGTCGACTTTCTTGAGGTGCGCGACGGCCTTTCTGCCGAGTGCGCTGGAACCAGCAGACTTCATTCTTGCCGTTAGTGGTAGTGACTCGCGATTGAGTCCAGCTCGATCGGAGTCGTTGTGAAAGGATCATAACCCGCGGATCAGCACGATCGGATTGCGGAGCCATTCGCGCAAGTATAAGGTCGGCGCGAGCCCGTCTGTCACGGGTGGAAACTCTATATTTGGTGCGATGGATCCGACGCCACAGCAGCCGCTGACGCAGGCCGAGCAGTCGATGTCGCACACAGTGCGGCCTGTCTCCGACATGTCACCGGCTGAATTCCGGAAGCACGGGTATGCGGTGATCGACTGGATAGCGAATTATCTGGACGCGCCGGAAAAATGGCCCGTCCTGCCGGCGGTCCGTCCCGGTGACGTGCGCGGTGCCCTCCCACCATCCCCGCCCGAGCGGGGAGAATCGATGGAGGAGATTCTAGGCGACTTCCAGCGGCTCATCGTCCCCGCCATCACGCATTGGAATCACCCGGCCTTCATGGCGTACTTCGCCAACTCCGCCACCGCTGCTGGAGTTCTCGGCGAGGCACTGACCGCCGCGCTCAACGTCAACGCCATGCTGTGGAGAACAAGTCCGGCTGCAACCGAGCTCGAGGAGCTGACCCTGGATTGGCTGCGGCAAATGCTCGGGCTGCCCGACGGTTTCTTTGGCATCATTGGCGACACCGCTTCGTCGAACACCCTCTACGCCCTGGCGGCCGCACGAGAGATGCACCCCGAGCTTCGGATCCGGGAGGAGGGAATGTCGGGGAGGGCCGATCTGCCAAGGGTCGTCGTCTATTGCTCCGAGGAAGCGCACTCGAGCGTCGACAAAGCAGTGATGACGCTCGGCTTCGGGCTCGAGGCCCTGAAAAAAATCCCCACCGATTCGGCACTGAGGATGGACGCGAAAGCACTGGCCGCGGCCGTAGAAAACGATCGGCGTGCGGGACGCGTGCCGGTCGCCGTCGTCGCAACGGTGGGGACGACTTCGACAACGGCCATCGATCCGGTTCCAGCAATCGCAGAGATTTGTGGACGCCACGGGATGTGGCTCCACGTCGATGCTTCGTACGGCGGAACCGCGGCGATTCTGCCAGAGATGCGGCACGTGCTCGACGGATGCGACCGGGCCGACTCCCTGGTGGTGAATCCCCACAAGTGGCTGTTCACTCCGATGGACTGCTCGGTACTGTACACACGGCGTCCGGATTTGCTGAAGCGCGCGTTCCAGCACGTTCCCGAATTCCTGGTGGTGAGTGAAGGCGACGCCGTTTCCAACCTGATGGATTACGGGATCGCATTGGGCCGCCGTTTTCGCGCGCTCAAGCTCTGGTTCGTGATAAGGAACTTTGGAGTCGACGGCCTGCGATCGCTGATCAGGGAACACATTCGGATCGCTCGCCGGTTGGGGGAGTGGATCGATGACGATCCCGAGCTCGAGCGAATGGCGGAGATAAACTTCTCGACCGTGGTATTCCGGCATTGTCCGCCGGGCATGAAGGGGCGCGATCTCGACCAGCATAACGCCAGACTGCTCGAGAAGGTCATCGCGGGCCGGGAAGTCTATCTGTCGCACACGCGGGTGCGCGGGAGTTATGCCCTTAGGATCGCGATCGGCAATATCCACACGACTGAGGCGCACGTTAAACGGGCGCTGGCGCTCGTAAGAGAAGCAGCCGGATCCGGGACGCGCGCCTAACCGCATTTTGGGCGGATTTCGGGAGGACTGGAGGATACGGAGCGGCGGCGAGGCAACACGGGGAACGATAGGTGCGGGGCGGTATATTATCGGACGTATTTTCAGCCCCCCGTCTTCTCATTTTACGAATCAGGGAGATCCTTGATGAGAGTTACTGTGACCAGCATCGCGGCCGCTTTGTCGATCGGCGTCGTCGCCGTATCGCCGCTTTCGGCCCAGAATGCTTCGAGCTGCGATCCCACCGCTAACACAAAGGGTGACATCGCGAAGGCCCAGTTCTCGATGGCGCGCGCCATCTCCGCTTCGGATAAGGGAAATCCAACCCGGGATCTCCAGGAAGTGTTCAGGCTCGTGGACAACGGAAACGACAACCCAACCGCGCGAAATTACCTTCGTGGTCAGGCGTACATCATTTATCTGATGCAGCCGAACGCTCAAGCCGTCGTTCAACGCGGCACACTCGGAATGACGACGAACGCCACGGCAACAGTTGACCTGTACGCTGCGGCCGATTCCGCATTTTCGATGGTCGAGAAGGCCTCACCCGAGTGCGTAACGGTGATCTCGCAGTGGCGCCAGCAGAAGCCCTGGCTCAACGCGCTCAACGGCGCAATCAACGCGTTGAACGCCGGTCAGCTCGATTCGGCGGATATGCTGGCGAAGAGATCCCTGGTGCTGGACCGTCACGCGCCGTACGCCTATTCGGTGCTTGGCTCGGTCGCGCAGCAGCGGAAGAACCCGGCGGCGGCGATGGATTACTGGAAGCAGGCGCTAACCGCCGCGGGAACTGACACGATCTACGCGGATGTTCGCACGAAGACATTGTACGAAATCGCGGCGGCCGGTTCCGACAGGGCAGATGCCGTCACCGGCGCCGCGAAGCGCGCGGCCGCAAAGGAGGCGATCAAGCCGTGGCAGGATTACATGGCGGTGGCCAACAACGATCTTCTTCTCGCCGACGCCATCGATAATGAGTCGCGCATGTACGTGGACGCCGGCGACAGTGTGTCCATCCCCTCGGTCTATGCGCCGATGATTGCCAACCCATCCAAGTACGGGGAGATCAGTCTGGTTCACGCCGGCGTAGTCGCGACCCGCAACGGACATCAGGCGGATGCCCTCAAGCTTTTCGATGCCGCCCTCGCACAAAATCCCTATTCACGCGACGCGATCAACAACCTGGCGGCGACGTACATCCAGAACAACCAGTTCCCGAAGGCGTTCCCGTTGATCGATAAGCTCGTCGCGCTCGATCCGAGCAACCCCGACAATCAGCTGCTCTACGCCTTCGCGTATCAGGGTTTGTACAAGGGAACGAAGGACAAAAAGCTCCAGAAGATCTACACCGATTCGCTCGTGTACTTCAACAACAAGTCCGAGAACATGCCGGTGAAGCTGGCGGTAACCGAGTTCACGCGCCGGCCGGACCAGACGCTGCTGGTTGGGACGATCGAGAACCGCGGAACGACGCCCAAGACCTACACTGTGAACGTGGAGATCCTAGACAAGGCCGGAACGGTGATCTCAACGGAGACTGCGACGGTCGGACCGGTGGCGCCGAAAAAGTCCGGGACGTTCAAGATCACGTCGGCGAAGGGCGGGGCGTAC
>Ga0137409_10001348_pt1 | contig 26628 bp, 19 predicted proteins | sample CZODoug1_16funga_FD_122059 | JGI IMG/M metagenome (GOLD analysis project Ga0137409, IMG submission 122059) | Vadose zone soil fungal communities from Angelo Coast Range Reserve, California, USA - CZODoug1_16fungal (Hybrid Assembly) | ecosystem: Environmental > Terrestrial > Soil > Vadose zone...
ACGTTCTTCGCCTCGGACGCGCAACCCTTGCAAGCCGACGTGGGCGGCGTGCCGATCGAGTACGCGCAGCTCGCCGAAGCGCACACCGACGGCGACATCTACGTGCGCTTTCCGCAGCAAGACGTGATCGTCGCGGGCGGCTGCGTGACGGCCGGCCGCTACCCCATGCTCGACTACATCACGGGCGGGTGGATCGGCGGCCTCGCCGACGCCACCAAGAAGCTCATCGATATGTCCACGCCGGATACGCTGATCGTGCCCGACGTCGGCCCTCCGCAGCGCGTCGCCGACCTCGAAGCGCAGCGCACGATGCTCGAGACCGTGCGGGCGCGCATCGAGGCCATCGCGCTCCAGGGCCGCGGCGTAGAGGACATGATCGGCGAACGCATCACCAAGGAGTTCGACGAGCACTACGCCGGCGATTCGAAGCTGTTCATCACGAATGCCTACGAAGGCATGTGGTGGAGCCGATTGCGCGGCATCGTGGCGTAGGAACTGGGATGCGTTACCGAGCCATCGTCAGCTGGACCTTTGCCGCGAGCACCGCGCTTCTCGGCGGCTGCAGCAAAGCGCCGGAAGAGGCGCTCGCCGAGCGCATCGGCATGTTCGGCAAGTACTGCACCGACTGTCACAACGACGCCGAGCTCGCCGGCGGCATGTCGCTCGAGCACGCGAAGCCGGCCGACGTGGCCGCGCATCCGGAACGCTTCGAGCAAGTCGTCCGCCGGCTCCGCGGCAGCGTGATGCCGCCGCCCGGCGAGCCGCGGCCGGACCCGAAGGACGCGAACGCGCTCGTCGCCGCGCTCGAGGCGAACCTGGACCAGGCGGCCGCCGCGCGCGGCGCCGCACCCGGCCGCGTGGCGCTGCATCGCCTGAACCGCGCGGAATACGAGACGGCGGTTCGCGACCTGCTCGGCGTCGACGTCGACGCGCGCAAGCTCCTGCCCGGCGACCAGACGAGCGACGGGTTCGACAACGTGGCCGAAGTGCTGCGCGTGACGCCCACCTATCTCGACCAGTACATCGCCGCGGCCCGCGACATCAGCCTGCGTGCGGTCGGCAACCCGGCCGCGAAGCCGCAGCGCGCGGATTACGTGGCGAGCAACAAGAATCACACGGTGCACGTGGATGGGCTGCCGCTCGGCACGCGCGACGGCCTCGCGGTGGAGCACTACTTCCCGTCCGACGGCGAGTACGTGTTCAACTTGAACGTGAACACCGAGTCGGGCGCCGAGCTCCGCGCCTATCCGCACGGCTGGCTCGAGTTCGAGCACACCGTGATCCTCACGATCGACGGGATGAAGGTGTTCGAGGGCAAGCTCGGCGGGGAGCAGGACCTTCGCGACCTCGACCACTTCCAGATCGTCACCGTCAACGCGATCAAGGACCGCTTCCGCAACATCCGCTTGCCGGTGAAAGCCGGCTACCGCGAGGTGGCGGCAACGTTCGTCGCGCGCGATCCTGCGGAATCGGATTACCACCTCCAAGGCTTCGTGCCAGGCGAAGGCATCCCGGACGTGCCGCAGATGCGCGGCTTCGACGTGGTCGGCCCATACGAGCCGTCCGGCATCGAGGCCACCCGCAGCCGCGAGCTGATCTTCACGTGCCGGCCGGCGACGCCCGCCGACGAGGTGCCGTGCGCCGAGCAAATCTTGGGCCGGCTCGCGCGGCTCGCGTTCCGCCGCCCGGTCACCGAGACCGAGATCGAGCGCCTGCTCGCGTTCTATCGCTCCGGCAGCGAGCACGGCGGCTTCGAGAGCGGCGTCCAGAAGGGGTTGCTCGCGATCCTGTCGAGCACGAATTTCCTCTATCGCGGCGAGCCCGGCGGCGCGCCCCCGGGCGTGAAGCCCGGCGAGGTCTATCCGATCACCGATCTCGAGCTCGCGTCGCGGCTTGCGTTCTTCCTCTGGAGCCAGGGGCCGGACGACGAGCTGCTGAAGCTCGCCGAGGCGAATCAGCTCCACGACCCCAAAATCTACGAGGCGCAGGCGCGGCGCATGCTCGCCGACGCGCGCGCGGAATCGCTCGTCACGAACTTCGCGTTCCAGTGGCTGACCGTGCGCAGCCTCGACATGATCGAGCCCGATCCGAAGCTCTATCCGAGCTACGACGCGGACTTGAAGCGCGCATTCGTGACCGAGATGCGGCTGTTCTTGGACAGCGTGCTGCTCGACGACAAGCGCAGCGTCGTCGACCTGTTGAACGCGCCATACACCTTCGTCAACGAGCGCCTAGCGCGCCACTACGGAATCCCAGGCGTGCTCGGCGACCAATTCCGCCGTGTCGAGCTCGACGACGCGAAGCGCTGGGGCCTGTTCGGCAAAGGCAGCGTGCTGATGGCGACTTCGTATCCCGACCGCACGTCGCCGGTGCTGCGCGGCGCCTGGATCATGGAGCACGTGCTCGGCGTGCCGCCGACGCCGCCGCCGGCCGACGTGGTCACCAACCTCGCGCCCGCGGAGCTCGAGGCGCCGAAGTCGGTGCGCGAGCGGCTCGCGGCGCATCGCACGAAGCCGAGCTGCAACCACTGCCACGGTGTGATCGACCCGCTCGGTCAGGCGCTCGAGAACTACGACGCGATCGGCGAGTGGCGCGTGCGCGAGCGCGACACGGGCGTCGCCGTCGACACTACGGGTAGGCTCGCGAGCGGCCAGGCAGTGTCGAGCCCGGTGGACCTGCGGGCCGCGATCAGTTCCGAGCCCGACAAGTTCGTGCAGACGATCACGCAGAATCTCATGACCTTCGCGCTCGGGCGCCGTATCGAGGCCTACGACATGCCCGCGGTGCGCGCGATCGTGCGCGACGCGAAGACTCAGGGTTACACGTTCGAGTCGATCGCGATCGGCGTCGCGAACAGCGCGCCGTTCAGGATGCGCACGGCGCCGGAGATCGCGCCGGGCGACACGATAGCGGCCGAGCAGGACGCGCCCCGCGCGCCGGTCGGCACAGAAGCTGGAGGACGGTAGATGTTCATCACCAAGAAGCACTTGTCGCGCCGCACTTTCTTGAGAGCCGGCGGCGCGACCATCGGGTTGCCGCTGCTCGGCGCGATGGTGCCCGCGGTCACCGCGCTCGCGCAGACGGCCGCGGCCGCGAAGCCGCGCATGGGCTTCTTCTACCTGCCGCACGGCGCGATCATGGAGAACACGCGCTACAAGGACGAAGTGAACGCCTGGACGCCGACCAAGGAGGGCCGCGACTTCGATCTCAAGCCGATCCTCGAGCCGTTCAAGCCGCATCAGAAATACATGACCGTCGTGAGCCGGCTCGGCAATCGCGCCGCCGAGAGCCCGTCGGTGCACGCGATCCATCCCGGCACGTGGCTCACGGCCGTGCAGCCGCCGCGCTCGCAGACGCCGCACGCCACGATCTCGGTCGACCAGCTCGCCGCGCGTGCGATCGGCCAGGAAACGCCCCTGCCCTCGCTCGAGCTCGCCACCGAGTCGGCCGGCGGCGCTTCGAGCTGCGACGGCACCTTCGGCTGCAGCTATGCGCGCACGATCTCGTTCCGCACGCCGACCACGCCGATGCCGATGGAAGCCGAGCCCGCCAGGGTGTTCGAACGGATCTTCGGCCGCGGCACTAGCGACGCCGAGCGCGCCGAGATCGCCGAGGACTTCACGAGCGTGCTCGACCTCGTCGTCGCTGAGGTGAAAGACCTGGGACGGGGCCTCGGCGCCACGGACCGAGCCATCGTCGGCGACTACTTGGACAGCGTCCGGGAGATCGAGCGGCGTATCCAGCTCGTGAAGGCGCGCGATCTATCGTCGCTCGACCTGCCCGACATCCCGGTCGCCGTGTCGAGCTTCGACGAGCGGCTGCGCCTCATGTTCGACTTGCTCGCACTCGCGTACCAGACGAACACCACGCGGATCGCCACCTTCATGATGTGCGCCGAGGTGAGCAACCAATCGTATGCGCACGTCGGCGTGCCCGACGCGTTCCATCCTCTGTCGCATCACGCGGAGAACAAGGCGTCGCTCGACAAGCTCGTGATCGTGCAGCGCTACCACAGCGAGGTGTTCAACGACTTCCTCGCGAAGCTCGCCGCCACGCCCGACGGCGACGGCGGGTCGATCCTCGACAACTCGATCTTCCTGTACGGCTCCAACATGAGCAACAGCAACAACCACGACTCGTTTCCGTTGCCGACGCTCGTATTCGGGCGCGGCGGAAAGATAAAGGGCAACCAGCACCTGCGCTATCCGGACCACACGCCGATCGGCAACCTGCTCTACACGCTGCTGCTCCGCGCGGGCGTGCCGACCGAAAAGGTCGGCGACAGCACCGGCGAGCTCGCGGAGGTTTGACCGTGCGCGTCGTGGCACTGCTCGTTGCAGCGCTGATGATGACCGGTGCAGCGTCAGCCACGGCGCTCGTCGACGCGGCGCGGCATGGCGATCGCGCCGCGGCGCTCGCCGAGCTAGAGCATGGCGCCGACGCAAAGGCGAAAGCGCCCGACGGCACCACGGCGCTGCACTGGGCCGTCTACCACGACGACGCCGACCTCGTCGCGCGCCTCATCAAGGCCGGCGCCGACGTCAACGCCGCCAACGACTACGGCTCGACGCCGCTCGGCGAGGCCGCGACCGTCGGCAATGCGGCCGTGGTCAAGCGGCTGCTCGAGGCGGGCGCGAACGCGAACGCGCCGGGCAAGGACGGCGCGACGGCCCTGATGCTCGCCGCGCGCGGCACCAGCGTCGAATCGGCGCGTCTCCTCATCGAGCACGGCGCGAACGTCAACGTGAAGGAAGCATGGCGCGGGCAAACCGCTCTGATCTGGGCCGCCGCGCAGAGCCAACCCGCGATGATCAAGCTGCTGCTCGAGCACGGCGCGGACGCGAGCGCACGCTCGAACACGAACGACTGGGACCGGCAGGTCTCCGGCGAGAAGCGGCGCATGTACCGCCCCTTCGGCGGTCTCACGGCGCTCATGTATGCGGCGCGCGAAGGCTGCATGGAGTGCGCGCGCGCGCTCGTCGAGGGCGGCGCGGATTTGGACCTCTCCGGCTATCGCAACATCACGCCGCTGATCATGGCGCTCGACAATCTGCACTTCGACACGGCGAATTACCTCGTCGACGCTGGCGCCGCTCTCGACGTGTGGGACTGGTGGGGTCGCACACCGCTCTACATGGCCGTGGACATGAACACCGTCCCGAAAGGCGGCCGTCCCGATCGCATGTCCACCGACAAGACCACCGCCATCGAGCTCGTCGACAAGATCCTCGCGAAGGGTGTCAACCCGAACGTCCAACTCAAGCAATCGCTGCCGTACCGCGAGCGCGGCGCGGACCGCGGCTGCGACGCGCTGCTCACGACCGGCGCCACGCCGCTGCTGCGCGCGGCCAAGACCTTCGACACCGCGTCGATGAAGCTCCTGCTCGCCCACGGCGCGCGCTGGGACCTGCCGACGGCGACCGGCGTCACGCCGATGCACGCGGCCGCGGGTTACGGCTCGCTCGAGTGCGACATCCGTGGCTACGGCCCCGGCATCCCGCAGTACATGACGGCCGACGTGCAGCAGAAGTCGGTCGCCGCGCTGCAAGTGCTCGTCGACGCCGGCGCGAGCGTGAACGCCGCGACCACCGGCGGCGCCCGCGGCAAAGCCCCCGGGCAGACGCCGCTCTTCGGCGCCGCGTTCTGGGGCTGGAACGACGTCGTGAAATTCCTGGCCGACCACGGCGCGCAGGTCGGCGCCGTGGACGCGACCGGGCGCACCGCGGTCGACGCGGCGCTCGGCAAGACGGGCGGCCACGAGCGCGGCTCGGCGATCAGGGTGTTCGACTCGACCGCCGAGCTGCTGCGCTCGTTGTGCGCGGCGCAGCAAGGCTGCGCGCCGGCAGCGCCCGCGGCCCCTGCGGGGTAGCCGAGCGAGCCCAGCCCGGCCGAAGTTGCGCATCGGCAGCTATCGCCGTCCTGAAAACCTCGTTCGATCTCCGCGACCGGACCGCCAAGACCAAGTTCCGATGTCCGTGCCTTAAACTCGAGAAGGCTCGATATGGCCGGGCGACGGGGCGCTACGGGGCCGAGCCGCTCGGGGTGCTCGGGCCGTTGTCGAACGCGTGATTCGGGTACGGCGGCGGCGCGGGCACCGGCCGCGGATCCTTCGCGATCTGCTCACGCAGGTACGCGAGCGCCGCCTCGAGCTGCGCATCCGTGCCGCCGAACGTGGCGCGCGGCGGGTTGTCGACCACGATGTCGGGCTCCACCCCGTGATTCTCGACGAGCCATTTGCGCTCCGGCCCGAAGACGCCGAGCTGCGGCGTGCGCGTGACACCGCCGTCGCTCAGAGTGGTCAACGAGTCGTCGAGCCAGATCTCTCCGCCCCAGGTGCGCGTGCCGATCACCGGCCCCAGGCCGAGCCGCTTGAACCCTTCCGCAAACGCTTCGCCGTCCGACGCCGTGTTCGCGTCGACCAGCACCACCATGTGGCCGCGGAATGCGTATTGCATGTTCCAGCTCGTGCTGCCGACGCGCGGCTGCCAGTAGAACCACGCGCGGCGCGACAACTTCTCCAAGATGAAGCTGTCGATGTTGCCGCCGCGGTTGTGGCGCACGTCGATGATGATCCCTTGCCGGTCGAACACGGGATAGAACTGCCGATACCACGCCGTGACGTCGTCCCCGCCCATCGCGCGCAGGTGCACGTAGCCGATCTTGCCGGTGCTCTTCTCGTCGACGGCGAGCCGGCGCGAGTACTCCCAGTCGGCGTAGCGCAGCGAAGCCTCGTTGGCCATCGGCGTGACCACGACGTCGCGCGGCTCGCGCGCTCCCGAGGAGCGCACGCGCAGCAGCACCTGCCGGTCTACTTGGTTGCGCAGCAGCTCGCCGATGTCGGGCACCGACACGGTGGCGACACCGTTGACGGCCTCGATCACGTCGCCCTCGCCGATGCCGAGCTCGGTATCGGCGAGCGGCGAGACCTCGCTCGGATAGTCGGGGTCGGACCGATAGATGTGCTCGATGAGATAGCCGTCCGTGCGCCGCTCCAGGCGCGCGCCCAAGCTCGCGACGACCACGTTGTCGCGGCCCGTGCGCAAATCGCCGCCGCGCACACTCGTGTGCAGCGCCGTGAGCTCGCCCACGAACTGGCCGATCACGTCGGAGAGCTCCTCGCGCGTGGTCACGCGGTCGACGAGCGGCAGGTACTTGTCGCGCGCGGCGCGCCAGTCGACGCCGTGCATCGCCGGGTCGTAGAAGTAGTCGCGCTCGAGCCGCCACGCGTCGAGGAAAATCTCGCGCCAATCGTCGCGCACGTTCATGGGATAGCCGAACCCCGCGAGCGACACCTCCGACTCGTCGAGCTTCTCGAGCGCCTTCGCCGCCGCGTCGACGACGTAGACCTTCTTGTCCTTCTGCACGAGTAGCTTCTTGCCGTCCTGCGAGAGCTCGAAGTAGTCCACGGCCTCCACGAGCGTGACGACCTTGGCGTCGCGATTCTTGATCGGCAGCCCCTGGAGGCGCAGCTTGCCCTCGCGGCCGGGGTCGCGCGCGAGCCAGAACAGCGCATCGCCGCTCACCGCGAGCGCGGAGTAGTTGCCGCTGCCGGCCGGCACCTCGCGGAGGCGGCGCTGGATGTCGCGCGCGTCCACCACGACCGTGACGGCGTCGGCGCTCGAAGTAGCTTTGGCCGCGCCCTCGCCCGCCTTGCCGTCTTTGTCTGCCTTGCGACCTTTGTCCGCCTTGGCGTCTTTGCCGTCCGCCTTCTCCTCCGCGCCGTCCTCTTTCTTCTCCGGCGCGCGGAACAGCTCGTCGTCGGGTCGAAACGGCGAGCGCAAACCGTCGCGCAGCGCGAGCTCGTACACCTTGATCGGGGTGTCGAAGTACGGCTCCGGCTGGCGCGGCCCCCAAGGGCCGCTCACCACCGACCGCAGATCGCGGTCCGACAAGAAGTAGAGGAACTTGCCGTCGCGGCTGAACGCGGGACTGCCGCTGTTGACGCGCTCGGATGTCGCTGTCACGCGCGTCCGCGCGGCCGCCTCGTAGAGGAACACCTGCGCAAAGGTGTTGGCCGCGACCTCGGAGTACGCGAGAAAGCGGTTGTCGGGCGACCAAGTCACGTCGCCGACGCCGTCACGGCCCGTCGACACGCGCGAGCGCTGACGCGAGCCGAGGTCGAGCAGCCACAAGTCGTTGTTGGTGTCGGTGAACGCGATCTGCTTGCCGTCCGGCGACGGATACACCCGCAGGCGCGTCGCGTCGCCGCCGGTGGTGAGAGCTTGCGGGGCCCCGACGCCGTTCGCCGGCAGCGTCGTGAGCTCGAGCTCGCCGGTGGCGTCGCCGAAGCCGACGAGCCGCGCGCCGTCGCCCAAGAACGTGGCGTCGCGATAGCGCACGCCCTCCTGCTGCGACACGCGCGTGAGCCTGCCGGCCTTCGCCGGCGCCACGAACACTCGGCCGCGCACGGTGAGCGCCACGCTCTCGCCGCGCGGATGCAGATGCACGGCGCTCGATTGCTGCCACGGATCGCTCACCCACCGGTCGCGCAGCTGGTCGAAGTCGGACGCGAGCTCGATCGGGACGAGCGCGTCGGCGCCCGACGCGATGTCGTAGAGCCAAAGGTCCGCGCCCACTTGGTAGACGATGCGGCCATCGTCCGACAGCGACGCGTCGCGCGCGTCGGCGGAGCGGTGGCGCGTGTGCTGCCGCGGGTCGGCGCCATCCGCGCGCATCGACCACAGGTTCATCGTGCCGTCGCGGTCGGTGATGAAGTAGACGCGGCCGTTCCACGCCATCGGCGTGTGGCTCTCGCCGTCGTAGCCCGCCGTGAGCGGCACCGCGTCCGGCGCGCCTTGGTCGTAGCGCCAGATCTTGCGCGCCGTGCCGCCCGTGTAGCGCTTCGTAACGTTGCGATGGAACGCGGGACGCACGAAGAACAGGCTCTTGCCGGACGCGTCGAACGACGCCTCGCTCGCTTGGCTCAGCGGAATTCGCTCGCGCGCGCCGTCGCGCGGATCGAGCGCCACGAGCTGGAGATCCGGCAGCGTGGAATAGTGATTGGTGGTGTAGAGGATGCGGCCGTCTCGTGTCCAGCCGAGCGAAGTCGACTCGTCGGCGTCGAACGTGAGCCGCGCGGGCAACCCGCCCGCGAGCGGCATCGTGTAGAGCTCCGCCGGCCCTTCATAGGTGGCCGTGAACGCCACGGTCTTGCCGTCGGGCGAGATCGCCGGATGCGACTCCTCGCCCGGGTGCGTGGTGAGCCGGCGCGCGACGCCGCCGGCCACCGGCACCGTCCAAAGGTCGCCTTCCGCGGCGAACACGATCGTGGTGCCGTGCAGCGCCGGATAACGGTAGTAGCCGCGGCCCGGCTGCGCCCACGCGGCCGCTGCGGCCGTCAAAGTTACGACGAACACGATGAGCCTGTGCATGGCGCTTCCTCGACCTCGTGACGGCGGACGGGCGGCGGGCGTTTGAGCTAGCCCGAGACAGCGCGACGATAGCGCCGCGGTCGGGAGATTGTCACGCGCGCGCCGCCGCAACGGCGGCGCCGCTAACCGCGGGGATTCTTCGGCGGGCGTGCCGCGGGTTGCGGCAGGCTCCGCAGCAGCTCGGCGAGCTGCCCGACCGCGTCGATGTCGGCGATGGTCGTGGCGCCGGAGAACGCGACGTACGGCTCGAACTGGGCCCAGCATTCGCCGCGGTCGTTCCAATGGAGGTCGGCGCAGAACCCGCCCGCCGAGTCGATCAGGAGGTACGAGTCGCTCTCCGGCTCGTGCTCGACTGCCCACGATCCGAGACGCGCGACTACCGTCGCCTCCACGTGCGTCGCTTCCGGCTCCGCGCCGCCGTCTTCTTCAAGATCGCGGCGGGCAAGATCGTCGTGTGCCCGCTCCGCGGGCGGAAACGGTGTCGAGAGCGGAGGATTGGGTGAGCTCGCCATGCCGCGGAGTGTCATGCTTCAAAGTTACAAACCCGAGAAGGCGGCGAGCGCACCGCTGCACGCTCGCTCCGGATCCATTGTCCGTCGTCAGCGGCTCGGCGTCAGCCCCCACCTTTCGTGAACTCATAGGTGAGCTCTTGGCACGGGTGCTTCTCGAACGGCGTGTCGGAGAGCAGCACGACGTCGCTGCCCTTGTACGGTGCCGCCAGGTAGACCGGGTCCTCGGCCGTGTACTCGCGTTTGAGCGCGAATGTTTTCGGGTCGAGCGTGAGGCGCTCGACGACGTGCAGCTTGTCGCTGTTGCGTGTCGGCGGCACGAGCACGCCGGCGGCGAAGCCGACGGTGTCCACGACCAGCGCGTCGCCTTCCCAGTGCCCGATCGAGTGGCCCGTGTTGCTCGGCTCGAGACCCGCGGGATGCTTGTCCATCCCCATATGGACCCGGCGCGAGAAGCTGTAGAGACCGTAGTCGATGTCGACGACCTTCTCGCCGTTCACCGTGGTCTGCGCGACGCGGTTGACCGGCCAGTCGAACGTCCAGTCGAAGACGATGCTCGTAGGCTTGCACGAGAGCCGCGGGTTGTCCTCCGGCGACCACATGCGAAACGCCTTCGCGGCCGCGTCGCCGTCCGGCGTGTAGGTGGGCCGCGCGGCGGCGGGGTTGCGCGCGCGGATCTCCTCGATCGTGATCTTGCCGGCGGCGAAGTCCGCGCGGAGGCTGCTCGGCACGAGCGAGCCGTTGCCGCCGCTCGGCGGGATCGTGAGCACCGCCTGCTCCACCGCCCAGTCGCCCGAGATGTTGGGCTCGCCCGAGGGGAGCTTGAGCGGACGCTTCGACGTGTCCACGGGCGCCGACGTTTGGAACTGTGCGTTGCGGTCGATCGCCGGCGCGCCGCCCACCGTCACGCTCTCGAGATAGCACGAATGCGGATCGTCGCGGTGCGGATGGCCGTGCACCTCGACGCGCTTACCCGGCTGGAACTGATCGGTCTTCCACCCCGAGCGCATGATCAACGTGGCCGCGCGCATCTCGCAACGCATCGACAGCGGCTTGCCGTCGGCGCCGACGGTGTCGAAGTAGAGATAGCTGTGCGGATTGACGAGCTCGAGCTTGGTGAGCGTGCCGGACCAGTCGGCCAGCTTGTCCATTTGGAAGAGGCCGAAGCCGTGGTGCGCGAGCGCCGGGGCGGCGCAAGCGACCGCGAGCGCGGCGACGAGTGTCGACCTCTGCATGTGGCGTGATTCCATTCCTCACCTCCGGCCGCAACGCGCGGCGCACGGCGCGGGACTCCGATTACGCGCGAAGCGCCCACCCGCCGAGTATACCCTTGGCTTCGCGGGCCGAGCGCACGCCAACCGGGTCGTCCCAATACGACCCCTCTCCAGGCGCGCGGGTGATTGGAGCGCTCGCCGGAGCCGGCCTCACCCTCCTCCCAACGCTGTGATAATGTCACTCGCGTCGGCAAGCAAACGTGGGAGCGCCCATGAACAAGCTCTGCGCCATTGCAGTCTTCGCCGTCCTCACCGGCTGCGCATCGAGTGAGCGCGAGCCGGAGATCTTGGTCGCGTCGATAGTCCCGAGCGACCCAACCGCCATAGCACAGCTCGCGAGCAACGCGACCGTCGTCGACATATCCGACCCGGAGAACCGCGTCTCGACGATCTGCAAGCCGCGCATCGTCACGGGCTCGCACCTGATTCGTGGAGTCGAGTGCACGACCCCGGCCGCCGACCTGCCGGAGCTCACCGACCAAGACAAGTTCGCCGCGGCGCAGAAGGAATCGGATATCCGCTATCTCCAGCGCAAGCAGCAGGAGGCGCTGGAGCGTTACCAGAACGATCAGCTCCGGCGGGCCTACGTTCCGGCGCGGTAGCACCGCCTGGAACCCCCGCGGCCTTGGGCCGACCGCCGCCCGGATTTACCTTGCGACGCACGGCGGCGCCTCTGTATGATGCCGCCTCTTCCGGTGCGGGGTGGAGCAGCCTGGTAGCTCGTCGGGCTCATAACCCGAAGGTCGTAGGTTCGAATCCTACCCCCGCTACCATCCGGGCCTGATCCATTCCGGGTTTGGAGTTGCGAGCACCGCCTCCCAGTTGGCGATTGGCCGACGCGCCGGCCGCTCGCGCAGCCGGCGCGCCGCCGTTGACCGGCGGCTCTTAGTCCCGCCGGCGAGACGCACCCGACGCCGAACCGGTCGCGGTTCCCGAGGCTGCTGCGTTACCCGCAGCTCGTCCGGCGGCGCTTTCGACGTTGGCACCGCCAGCGCCCTCCGCACTGCCGGTAGCCGCTGCGTTGCCCGCAGCTCGCCCGGCCGCGCCGCCGAGGTCGGTAGCCCCCGCGCCTTGCGCACCACCCGCCGCGCTGGCGCCCGTGACCAGCAGCATCTGCGAGCCGCGACCGAGCGCGACGTTATCGGTCCGCGATGTCAGCACGGAGCCCTGCGCGCTGCCCGCGGCCGCGGATGCGAGGTCGACGCCGTGCATACCGAATGCACCGCGACTACCGGACATGAGACTGCCGGCGGCGTTGAGCCCGCCCACCGCTCCCGCCGACCCCTGGACCGCGCCTGCAGAAGCGCCGTCCAACGTGCCGCGAGCGGCGCCGCCGACGCCGCCGCCAAGCGAACCGGCGGTGCCGAGCACCCCGCCGGCGCTGCCGGCTACGCCACCCACCAAACCGCCGCCCGCAGCGGCCGCGCCGCCGCCGCCGCCGGCAGCATGGCTACCGATGCTCTGCTGACCACTCAAAGCCGCCGCTTCTGCCGCTGCAACCGCCCGAATCGTGGCGTTCACGGGGACTTCGCTGCCATCCTTGAGCACGGCCCTTTCGAACACGATGCCGAGCCTCGAATCGCCGCCGCCTTCTGCATGCCGATCGCGCGGCTTCGCTTCGGTGACATGGCCCACGAGCGTGGTCCCGCGGCGGAACATGACTTGGCCGCCGGACTCGACGTCGTGCGCTAGAGTCGCCCTGACCTCGTCGCCGGGCTTGGCATTGCGCGTGTCGACCGACCGCGACAGCGTGGCATTCATTTCCATGCCCTGCGCGGCCCCCGCGGACGCATGATCCGACGTCGCGGCCGCCGATGCGGCGCTGTCGTGCGATGCGGCCGCGCCGCTCCGATCCGCCGATACGGACGTGCTCGATCGAGCCGATGCGCTGCCTTGCGCATTCGTCGAATTCTGAGCGAGGGCGACGCCGCTCGATGCAAGGGCGGCGCAGAAGATCAAACTCGAGACGTTCATAGGTAACTCCTGCAACGTTGATTAGGGTGTCCCCACGCCCGCGTTAAATATTGCAGCGTTTCCGTCGACCCTACGTGACGCGTGTCACACTCAAACCCGATACCCAGCCGGAGCATTTCTTGCCTCCGGTATGACGACAACGGGCGAGGTCGGGGGGTTATTCCACTGGTAGGCAATCCTCGCCGTTCGGTACCGACCGAGCGTCGTCGGGCATCGGCCCGCGCAACCGTGGGCGCGTTTTCCGCGGGCAAGGGCTGGTCAGTTGGTACTATCCTACGATCACGTCCTTTTGAACGAGCAGACGGCGCTTTATGCCCCGAGTAGGAGGATGTCAGATGCTGAAGCTCATAGTTGCGGTGTTGGCCGTCGCACTCGCGGGCACCGCCAGCGCAGCCGGGTGGCGCTCTCTGCGCGTCGACGGAACCAGCCAGGCCAGCTTCGAGAAATCGATGGCCGCATTCGAAGAGAAGCTGTCACCGGCGCGTCGTCAGGTGTTCGTGCTGGCACTGCACGACATCTGGAATGAAGGCGCGAAAGCCGCCGAAGCCAACCAGGGCGAATACACGGCGGACGAGTATCTCCGGCAGGTCGATGGGTTGGGGTACAACGAGATCGTCACGCTCACGGATCCGACCGGCGACACCGCACAAGCGCGCTACCAGGAGGCGTGGCGTTACGCGCGGCTGGCCCCGCATCCGGCGCCTTCGAACCCGAGCGCGGGGTACGTCTCGATGCCTAGGTCGATCGCGCGGCCAGCTGAGCGACCGATGGTCGGAGCAGACGGTCTAACCATGGTTGAGCGCTGGACCGCACGACAGTAGACCTCGCCGGTTTCGCCGCAAAAGCGCCGTTCGCGACCGTCCGGTCGCTCGCGCAACCGGCGCCCATTTACACCGAGTCGGCGGCGCGAGTGTGGATTGACCGGTCATAAGCTCAACCCCACCGGACCGAGCGTTAAGTTTACTTGGGCACGCACCAAGGCCGCTTGCGGCCTCGGCGACACATGCTAGGATCGGCCGGCGTTTCCTCAACACGGGATGAGCAGCGATGAACAAATGGGTTATTCGGTCGGTCGCGCTGGGCGGATTTCTCACGGTCGGCGCGGCAGCGCAGGCACATCACGCCGTAGCCAGCGCGTACGACCTCAACAAGGAAATCGTCCTCGAGGGCGAGCTCCTCAAACTGAATTTCGTCAATCCGCACTCGAACCTGCACCTCGGCGTGAAGAACCCCGACGGCACGGTCACGGAGTGGGTTCTGACCACCGCCTCGATCCAGGTGCTGACGCGAGCGGGCGTGAACAAGGAAGCGATCAAGGCGGGCGAGATCCTCAAGATCACGGCGCTTCCGGCGCGCAACGGCAATCCGGCGGGCTTCATCCGACAGCTCCAGCTCGGTGACCAGAAGTTCAAGCTTTTCCAGGGCGACGGCACAGACTGAGCCGTCCTGTTTCAAGGGGGGAGTGATGTCGATTCGACGATCTGTCGCGACGGGCGCGTTTACAGCCGCCGTCGCGCTGAGCTGCGCGCTGCCAGTTTGCGCGCAGGGCCAGGGGGGCGGGCGACCGCCAGCAGCGCAGGCCCAGGGGGCCGGACCGCCGCCAGCAGGCGGACCGCCGCCAGCGGCGCAGGGCCGCGGAGGCGGAGGTGGTGGCTTCGGCGGCGGAGCGCCGCCCTTCACACCCGCACCCGACGCCAAGGACATGAAAGCCGTCCTCTACAATTGGACGTGGCACATGGGGATGCTGCGGGGCCAGAACGAGCCCGAGCTCGTCGGCACGCTCCAGTACGAGGGCGAGGGCACGATCCAGGTCGACGGGCAATCCTGCACGACGACGAAGTACCACGTCGGGGCCAACTACCAGATTCCGGGATCCCGCACCGAGATCGAGTGCAAACGCGCTAACGGCAGCGTTTACAAGAACGTCGAAACGTTCGCGGGCCGCTATGTCTGGGACGAGGATCGTCCCGGCGCGGAGCTCGTCCCCGGCCAAGGCAAGGCCACGCCGAAGCCTGCGGCGCTCGAGGAGCGGCTGATCCGTCTGTGGGCCAACCCCCACGGCGTGGCGAAGGCAGCCATTGCCGCGGCGGCGGGTGTGACCCTAACGGAGGAGTTTGTCCAGAATCCCGCCACCCTGCTCGACAAGCAGGCCGCGGCCGGAGTGAAGGGAACCGCGACCCTCGCCTGGGAAGGGAAAAACGCGATCATCACGTATCCGTTCCCGGGGATCGCCGGGGCGACGACAACGGTCACGCTCGACGAGAAATACATGCCGGAACGCGTCGTGGTGAAGCACGGGACGAACACGACGGAGTTCGTCTACAGCGGCTTCGCCGACTTCAACAATCCCTTGGCCAAGATCGAGGCCCTTTGGCCCGGCAGGATCGTTGAAAGCCGTAACGGCAAGGTCGTCCGCGATACGAAAACGACGCTCACCAAGATCTACCAGCTGTACACACCGATCCCGGTGCCGGCCAGCGTGCAGAAGGCCGGTCCGGTCAAGTGATGCAATTTCTGGCTGGCGCCTCACGGATGGCGCCGGTCACTTCGAAAGAGAGGGTTCGGCTCATGGGCAAACAACGAATCATTGGATTGCGGCTCGCGGCGGTCACCGGGTTGCTCCTCGGTTTCGTCGGCACGGGGGCATACGCGCAGTTCGGCGGCGGCGGGTTGGCTCCGGACACGAAAGAGACGCCCAGGCTGCCGGGCGGCAAGCCTGACCTGACGGGTTCCTGGCAAACGGTCTCGGGCGCTCAGCGCTCCGTCCCCGGCGGGATGTTCCGGCGGTGCACTCCCTACCAGCCCGTCTGTATGGAGTGGACCAATCAGAGCCAGGACTTCGCGTTCATGCATCCGATGCGGCTCGATCCGAATCAGCCGGTGTACAAGCCCGAGTTCTGGGACAAGGTCGTCGCGCTCGACGAGTGGACGAACCGCGACGACCCGGTCATGACCTGTCTGCCGCTCGGACTGGTCCGCACGGGACCGCCCTCGCGGATCTTCGCCACCGAGAAAGACCTCACCTTCCTCTACAGGGGTGGGCTCGACGGCGGCGGCGGTTACGCCGAGTTCCGCATGATTCCGCTCGACGGGCGTCCTCGCGATCCGCAACGGGCTCTCGATCCCACGTACTACGGATACACGATCGGCACCTGGGAAGGCGACACGCTCGTTCTCGACTCCATATCGCTCGGCGATGAGACCTGGCTCGGGCGCGGCGGCAAGTTCCATTCCGACAAGATGCACGTCATCGAGAAGCTCACGCGCAAGGGCAACGAGCTGCTCTACGAAGTGACGGTTGATGACCCGGTCGTGCTCGTCCAACCGTGGGTCATGACTCCGCGAACCATGAAGCTCTCCGCCAATCAGACGGTCATCGGGGAGCGGGGCAACTGCATCGACGGCGAACGCGAGCAAGTCACCTCGCAGTGGCGGCACTAGTCTCCGCGGCCACCTCGGACGTATCCAAGGGCCGGCGCTACAGACGTAGCTCCGGCCCTTTTTCTTTTCAACGCCGTCGCGGCGCCTTCGCGACGTTCTTCCCGACCCAGTCGATCATGAGATCGGCGATCTCGAGGTTCTTCGAGTCGAGCATCATCATGTGGGTCACGCCGAGCATGCCGCGCTCGTCGAGCTTCACGTACTCCGCCTTGGCGGCGCCCATGCCCGCGGCGCGCCGCGCGTTGATCGCGTCCACCGTCTCCTGACACTGCGCGCTGGTCGGCGTGTAATCGCCTTTGAGTGCGAGATACGGGATCGTGTCGAAGTCTTGCGCCGTGAGCCCGCTCTGCGGCAGCGAGCAACCGCCTTCGATCGTGATGAGCCCCTTCACGAGATCGAGCTTGCCGCGCTCCTTGAGTATCCGAACCATGTGGTGACCCATGATTCCGGACTGCGAGTGCGTTGCGACGATTGCGCCACCGAGCTGCTCGACGAGCGTCGCGAGATTTTGCGGCGTCCACGTGTTGGCCGGCGCTAGCGCCTGCGGGGTGCAAGTCGCGCACGTGGAGCCGGGCAGCGTGACTTCCGCGTTCGGCACGAGCTGCTTGTAGTACTCGGCCACTGCATCCAAGGGAAACAGCGGCGCGACATGCGGGTTGTCTTCGCCCGGCAGCTGCGGATCGCCGGGATCGCCGTGGCGAATCAGCCTGCCGTTGGTGATGTTCGAGCCCGCCGGCACGAGATGGCCGAACCACGCCGTCCAAGCCCCCGTGTCGGTGATGCGTCCGAAGTTCGGGATGAGCTCGGCGGCGCGGGCGGTGTCGCCCGCCAGCAGCCGCACCTCGGCTTCTTGCAACACCGACTGATCGAAGCCCGAGCGCCCTCGCCCCGATTGGTCGACGACGTAGGTCGCGATGCCTTTGCGAACGAAGTACGGATACCAACCCTCGCGGCCGTCCGGCGTCGACTCCAGAGCGGCGCCGGTATGCGTAGAGCCGTGCACCATGATCACGGGCCAGCCCGGCCCGGCTTTGCGCGCGGGAATTTCGAACTGGACGTACATCTGGCCGATCGTGATCTGCTGCGGCGTGGGCGCAGGCGGCGTTTGACCCGGCGGCGCGAACGGGATCGCCGCGTACTCGCTCACCTTCGTCACGCCGCCCACGAAGAAGCTGCCCTGATCCTCGATCGTCACCGGCCCACCCATGAATTTCTTCGGCGGCTGCGCGGCGCTGGTCGCGGCGAGAGCCGTACCGATAGCCAAAGTCACGACGGCAAGCTTCATGGAAATACCTCGCTGGGTGGGCAACCTTGATCGAGCCGCGCAAGCATAGCCCAGCGCCGCTCGACGAGCCGAGGGCTTCGACGGCGTGTCACAATAGGCGCCCCAGCGCGGGTTGGCACTATTTTTTTGGAGTTGAGCGAGCATGGCGAAGAGTCTCGAGGAAGCGATCAGAAACGCCGGTGGTCCGGTCAATCTGCTGTGGGAATCAAAGACTCCGCCAGCCGTGGTGCCCCGCGTCGTGCCGGAGTTCACGAACTGGCGCGACGAGCAGTTGGCCTGGCGCCGCACGTCGGTGCTGTTCGATCAGTCACACCACATGGCTGACCTGAACATCAAGGGTCCCGATGCGCTCAAGCTGATCAGCAAGCTCGCGGTCAACAGCGTTGCGAGCTTCCCCGTCGACATGGCCAAGCAGTTCGTGGCCGTCAACTACGACGGTTACATCATCGGCGACAACATCCTTTTCCACCTCGAGCCGGACGAGTACCAGGCCGTCGGCATTCCGCCGTCGATCAACTGGCTGCATTACCACGCCGCCACCGGCGGCTACGACGTGCGCGTGTGGCGCGACGACAACTCCTTCTATCGGAAGGGCGATCCCATCTTGTACCGGTACCAAGTCCAGGGTCCGGGCGCGATGAACGTGATCCGCGAGGCCACGGGTCAAGAGCCGCCGAAGCTGCGGTTCTTCCACATGACGCGCTTGAAGATCGCGGGCAAGGAAGTGCGTGCGCTGCGCCACGGCATGGCGGGCGAGCCCGGCTTGGAGCTGTGGGGGCCCTGGGCGGACAACGACGTCATCCACGCCGCGCTGCTCGAGGCCGGACAGAAGCACGGCATGGTCGAGGTCGGCGGCCGCGCCTACCACACGAACGCGCTGGAGTCGGGTTGGCTGCCGCGCCCACTGCCCGCGATCTACTCGGGCGACAAGATGAAGCCCTATCGCGAATGGCTGACCGAGAATGCCTACGAGACGACCTCCCCGCTCGGCGGCAGCTTCCACTCGAAGAACATCGAGGACTACTACTTCACGCCCTACGAGCTCGACTACGGCCGCATCATCGGCTTCGATCACGACTTCATCGGGCGCGGAGCTCTGGAGACCATGGTCGCCGAGGGCAAGACCGGGCGGCGCAAGAAGGTCACTTTCGTGTGGAACGGCGACGACACCGCCGCGGCCTACGGCTCCATGTTTCACAAGGGCCCGCTCGCGAAATTCATCAACCTGCCGATGTCGCTATACGACACCTTCCACGCCGACCGCATCGAAGTGAACGGCAAGGTGGTCGGGATATCGACCTGGACGGGCTACTCGGCCAACGAGCGCGCGATCCTGTCGCTCGGCACGATCGACGCCGATCTCGCCAAGCCGGGCACCGAGGTGATCCTCATCTGGGGCGAAGACAAGCCGTCCTCGAAGGCGCAAGTCGAAGCTCACGTGCCGTTCAAGATCCGCGCGACGGTGATGCCCGCCCCGTTCGTCGAGCAAGCCCGTACGGTCTATCGCTCGGATGCCGGCGTGAAATAGAGGCCGCGAGCGCGAGCTAGGCAGCCAAGCTAGTCGGCGCGCAGCGCCACGATGGGATCGACCTGCGCCGCGCGTCTCGCCGGCACCCAGCTGGAGGCGAGCGCGACCACGACGAGCACGCCGACCACGCTCGCGAACGTGAGGGGATCGCGCGGCGTCACGCCATACAGCAGCGTGGCCGCAACCTTGGTCGCCGCAAGAGCGCCCAACAAGCCGAGAACGACGCCGACGAGCGCCGGAGTGAGACCGTGTTTCATCGCGAGTCGGCGCACGTCCTCCGCCCGCGCGCCGAGCGCCACTCGGACGCCGATCTCGTGCGTGCGCTCGTTGACCTCGTAGCCGATAACCGCGGCGAGTCCGACGGCGGCGAGCGCCAGCGCGATCAAGGCAAACGCCGTCATGAGCGCCATGTTGAATCGCGGACCGTTGATCGAGCGCGCGAGCGCCGTCTCGGTGAGCAGGACGTTCTGGATCGCGATCTCGGGGTCGAGCGCTTTCGTCGCCGCACGGAACGCGCCCACAGCCGGCGCGGGATCGTCCGCCGCGCGCACGAGCACAGTGAGGTTCGGCGTCGCTCCGATGAACGTGGGCGCGCGATCCGCCTGAAACGGCCAATAGAACTGCGGCCGGTCGCTCCGCGTGCCCAGGGAACCGGAGACGATGTTGTCGGCAACGCCCACCACCGTCGCCCAGTTGCCCACGAGATGGAGCTCCGCGCCAACCGCGTTCCCTTGCGGCCAGAAACGCTGCGCCGCCGCGCGGTTGACGATCACTGCGGCGCCCGTCCGCACCTCGTCGGCCGTGAACGTGCGCCCTTCGAGCAGCCGAATGCCCAGCATCTCGAAGTAGTTCGGCCGCACGAAGTTGAACGGGTAACCGCCGCGCGCATCGGTATCGCTCAGCACGGCTCCGCGGATCTCGAGCAGACCGCCGGTGATCACGTAGTTGGGCGGCGCAATGTAGGCCTGCGTGGCGGCAACGACGCCCGGCAGCGTGCGCACCCTCTCGAGTAGCTGCTGCGCCAGCTCGTCACGGCTCGCGGGGGTTGCGTAGCGGGACCGCGGCAGCGACAGCTGCGCCGTGAACAGGTTGCGCGTGTCGAAGCCCACGTCCACGTGCTGCAGGTTGATCACGCTGCGCACGAGCAACCCGGCGCTCACGAGCAAAACCACCGAGATCGCCATCTGCGCCGCGACGAGCACCTTTCTGAAGCCCGCGCCGGCGCCGCTGCGCACGACGCCCGATGCACCGTGCCGCAGCGCGTCCGCAAGCTTGGCGGAAGCGGCCTGAAACGCCGGCGCCGCGCCGAACAGCAGCGCCGTGACCACCGAGACGCCGAACGTAAACGTGAGAACGGCGGGGTCGAGACGCACGTCGTCGAGCGCGGGCAAACTCTGCGGCTGAAGCCGCACGAGCAGCGAGAGCGTGAGCCAACCGATCGCGAGACCGGCCATGCCGGCGGCGAGCGCGAGGACCACGCATTCCGTGAGCTGCGCCCGCACCAGCCGCCAGCGGCTGGCTCCGAGCGCGGCGCGCAGAGCGAGCCCGCGCGCGCGCGTCGCGCCCCGGGCAAGAAACAGGTTGGCCACGTTCGAGCACGCGACCAGCAGCATGAGGCCCACCGCCCCCATCATCACGAGCACCGCGTCGCGGGCGTTCACCGCGACGTCCTCCGACGGCCGCACGACGCGCGCAACGATGGTCTCGACCACATCCGCACCGAGCGGTCGAGCCGCCTCGGCGCTCGCGCGCGCGACGAGCGCCTCGAGCTCGCTCTTCAGTGCGGCGACGGGGACCTCCGGCCGGAGCCGGCCGAGTACTTCGACGGACGCGAACCCCGCCACGGCAGTCTCGAGACGCAGCGGCACCCATAGGTCGGCGCGCACTCTTGCGAACGCGTCCCAGCGGGGAGGCATCACCCCCACGACGACGTGCGACGTGCCGTCGAGCGTCACCGCCCTACCGAGCACGTCGCGGGCGCCCGCGTAGTCGCGCTGCCAACTTTGGTAGCTCAGCATGACCACGGCCGGCGCGTCGGCCGCCGCGTCACCGGCGGAGAATCCGCGGCCGAGCGCGGGCGCAACTCCGAGGAATGCCGGGAGCCCCGGCGTGATCCGCATCGCGTGCACGACGCGCGCGCCGCCGTCGTCGTAGGCGAGCATGTCGTGAAGCTCGTACGCCTCGACGCCGTCGAGCGAGCGCGCTTCGTCGCGCCACATGCGGGCGACGAAATTGTACGTGGGATAGCCGAATGTGGCGCGCGTGCTGCCGAGCCGCAGATAGACAAGCTGCTCGCTGCCCTGATACGGCAGCGGATTCAGCAACAGCCGATTCACGACGCCGAAGATCGCCGTGTTCGCGCCGATCCCGAGCGCGAGCGTGAGCACCGTGACGCAGGTGAACCAGGGGCTCTTGACCAGCTCTCGGCAGGCGGCCTTCAGATCCTGCAGCATCTCTCACTCCCCACTCGTCGGCGCACGAGGCCGAGGCGCGGCGGAACCAAGCTTCGTGCTAGCGCTGTCCCTCCGAAGTCGCCGGGCCGCTCGACCCCGCGAGCATGCGCTTACCCGTCTCGGCCATCACGATCGTCTTCGCGTTCGCGAGATTGGGGACGGTCCGCGCGAGGCTCCCCTCGACGATCACGACGTCGCCGGCCTTCAGGGAGTCGCGCTTCCAGCCCAAGCGCAGCAGCGAGTTCGGCCCGCCGAGCTCGAGCGCCCAGTTCGCGACGGCGCCGGTCTTCGCGTCGGCCACGTCGATGTAGATGAAGATGTGCGGATTGGTCCACTCCACCTTCGTGACCTTGCCGGTGAGCATGACCGGCTTCGAGGCGTCGTACTCCGCTGGAAAGGAGTGGTGTGCATACGCGGGCAACGACAACGTGAGCGTGCTCGCAATCAACGAAAGCACGGCGGCTCTGCTGGTCGTCGTCATGTGGCGTCCTCGTCCTCTACGGTCGATCATTGCGCCGGGGCGGGCTCTTTCGGCAATTGCCGAATCCCCTGGGTGTGCTGCGCGAACTGCTCGTTCTCCAAGCACACCTCGTCGATGAGCTCCGCGTCGACGACGATGCGCTGCCGGAGCATCACCGTCCAAGGCTTCGTGTAGGCCTTCGGATCGTTGACGGTGACCTTGATCTCGAGGTGACCGAAGTCGGGCCGGCGCATTTCCTCGCGCACCTTCGCCGACTCCGTCAGCACGCTGCCGTTCCAATCGATCCAGGTGTCGTCGCGCAGCCCGATCGTGTCGATCACGAGCGTGTCGCCGGACCACTTCGCCGACGAATAGCCTTGCCACGCGGGCGCCGGCGCATCGGGCAACGGCCGGCCGTCGGTGAACACCTGACGGTAGCCCGCGTTCATCTCGTCGAGCACCGCCAGGATGTCCGGCTTGTGGATGAACTTGAGCATGTGCGGCAGCCCGTACGCGCGCAGAAAGTTGTCGGGCAGACAGCGGATGTGCGGGTCGTCGATCGCGAGGTTGGCCGTGCGCTCCTTCACGATCGGCACGAGCCACGGTTGATACGGCAACCCTCCCGGCATCTCGGCGCCGAAGTTCGCCATGTAGCGCGAGGACGAGACGTCGTTGCCGTCGCTCGCGACGTCGCCGGCCTCGGTCGCGCGGCTGCGATCCGCCGTGCTCCAGATGCCGGAGAAGTCGGGCTTGCCGTCCGGCATCCGCGGCGCCGGCGCCGCCATGTCCACCTTGCCGTCGGCCGTGCGCGGCACTCCCGCCGTCGGATAGCCGACCCACTGCGCGGCCGCCGGACGCGACCCCAAAACCGCGCCGAGCACGGCCAAGGCGACCAGCGGCAGGTAGCGCAATCGTGCTCGAAGACTCGAGCTCGTGCGTCGATACGGAGACACAAACGGCACCGGGCGCTCCCCCTGCGTCGCCCCCCGATCCCGGCGACGTCCATCCGATCCGACGTGCAACGTACACGAAAAATACCACCGAAGTCGCGCGGTTTGCCCGCGAGCTCATTGCAGCAAACGCGTGAGCCTGCCGACGAGCGCCGGACCGCGATACACCAGTCCGGTGTAGATCTGCACGAGATCGGCGCCCGCCGCCCGCATCGCCATCGCTTTCGCCACGGAGTCGACTCCGCCCACGCCGACGATCGGGAACGCGGGCCCCATGAGCTCGCGCAGCGCCGTCACCGCGGCCAGCGCGAGATCGTGTAACGGCGCGCCGCTGAGCCCGCCGGACCGATCCGCCCAGTCCGCGTTCACGCCTGTGCGCTGCACCGTCGTGTTGGTCGCAATGAGCCCGTCCAACGACACGCGCCTCACAACCTGCGCCGCGTCGCGCAGCGCGTCCCGCTCGAGATCGGGCGATACCTTGAGGAGCACGGGCAGCCGTCGAGAGCCGCCGCGAAGGAGCCTGTCCCGCTCCGCCAATACACCGGACAACAACGGCTCCAGCCGCTCGGGGTGATGAAGATCCCTGAGCGCCGCGGTGTTCGGGGAAGAGATGTTCAACGCGATGTAGTCCGCGACGTCGTGCAGCGCTCGCAGGCAGCTCACGTAGTCGTCGATCGCACGGTCGAGCGGCGTCTCGGCGTTCTTGCCGATGTTCACGCCGAGCACGCCCCGGTACCGCCGCCGCCGCAGACGGCTCGCGACCGCCGCGGCGCCGTCGTTCGGGAAGCCGAGCCGGTTGAGCAGCGCGTTGGCCTGCGGGTGCCTAAACAACCGCGGCCGAGGTTGGCCGCCCTGCGGCCGCGGCGTGACCGTGCCCACCTCGATGAAACCGAAACCGAGCCGGCCGAGCCCGTCCAGCGCCTCCGCGTTCTTGTCGAAGCCGGCGGCGAGACCGACGCGGTTCGGAAAGCGAATGCCCATGAGCTCCACCGGCAAGCCCGTGGGACGGCGCGCGGGCAACCGTGCCGCCACGCTCAGCGCCTGCAACGCGAGCCGGTGGGCGCGCTCGGGATCGAGCTTGAAGAGAATCGGACGCACGGCGTGATAGAGCATCGACGGCAAGCCTAACGCGCCGGCCGGTGGGCTGCTCGCCGTCGTCGTGACCGGGTAGTCGTGGTGCTATACACGCTGCGACGCGGCGACTACGCGCCCCAGGCCCGGCCGTTTGACATCTGCGGCAGCCTGTCGGCAGCCGGCCCACCGGCCACGCAACGGCGCCTCTAGACGATTCTCCAGCCTCGTAAATTGAGCCGGAACGGGCGCCGATGGTACGCTGAACGGGCCGTGATCCCGTGTTATGTCTCGGAACGTCAACGGCATCGGGTGCCGATCAAATCTTTGCTGGGGAGTGCGCGAATGATTAAGCGAATGTTGGGATGTGTCGCCGTGTGCGGGTGGTTGCTGGCGAGCGGCTCGGCTCTGGCCCACCACTCCCTCTCGGGCGTGTACGACATCAAGAAGGAAGGTACGGTTTCGGGAACGCTCACCCGAGTGGCGTTCACCAACCCTCACGGCGCGATGCACCTCGAGGTGAAGAACCCGGACGGCACGAGCACCGAGTGGATCATGACCACCGGCTCGGCCAACACGCTCGCGGGCTTGGGCATCAGCAAGAACGGACCGAACGCCGTCAACGTGGGCGACGCGGTCACGATCAAGTACTTCGCGGCGCGCAACGGAGCCCCGTTGGGCTTCATCCGGACCATCACCTTGGCCGACAAGCGTGAGATCCAGATCTCCACCGGCAGCAGCGCCGACTAGACGTCGCGGGACAGCATGGCTTTCCGACGAGGGTTGATTTCGACCAGGATAGCGCTCGCGCTCGTATTTGCGATCGCGCCGTTGACGGCCGGAGCCCAATTTGGCCCGCCCCGACCACCGCCCTACACGCCCGCCAAAGACGCGAAGGACCTGAAGTCGGTGCTCTTCAACTGGACGTGGCACATGGGGATGCTGCGCGGCCTCGAGGAGCACGAGCTCATGGCGTCGCTCGAGTACCAGGGCACGGGCACCCTTCAGGTGAACGGCCAGTCCTGCAAGCTCACGAAGTATCGCGCCAGCAACAACTACCAGCTTCCCGGCCAGCGCGTTCAGTACACCTGCACCCAATCGAACGGCCGAATGAACACGGGCATCGAGGTCGTGAACGGGCCGTACGCGTGGAACGAGAACGCCGTGGGCGCCGAGCTCGTCGCGGGCAAGGGCAAAGCCACGCCGATGCCTAACGCGGTGCAGGAGCGCTTGATCCGCTTCTGGGCGAGCCCCCAGGGCGCGGCGAAGGCCGCGCTGCAAGCCGCCAACCAACCCGACCCGGGCAAGCTCCAAGACGGCACGTCGACGATCGGCGCGACCACGGTCAAGTGGGAGGGCAACAAGCCGGTGGTGACGTTCCCGATTCCCGGCGTGCTGGGCGCCACGGCCACCGCCGTGCTCGACGACAAGTACATGGCCGAGAGCGTGGTCGTGAAGCAGGGCTCCACGACCACCGAGTTCACTTACGGCGACTACCGAGACTGGAACAACGAGCTCAACAAGGTCGAGGTGCTCTACGCCGGTAGGCTCGTCGAGAAGAAGAACGGCACCGTCATCCGCGACCTGACCACCACCGAGACCGAAACCGGCAGCGTGTACGTCGTGATGCCCGTGCCCGCGAGCGTGAAGGCCGCCATCAAGGTGCCCGCCTCGTTCCCGGCCGTCGCCACGATCCCGTTCGAGGCGAACCCGTTCGGACCGCCGCCGGGGGCCGAGACTGAGACGCCGGCCCAGGCCGCCAACGTGGCGACGCCGCGAACCGCCGACGGTCATCCGGACCTCACCGGCAACTGGAACCAGGCCGCCATGAACTGGCGCTACGGCAACCGCCGCTGCGCGCCCACGCAAACGAGCGACTGCAGCCCCACCTGGAACCAGACGATCGACTTCGAGTTCGAGGCGCCGTCGCGCTACGGCCCGAGCCGCCCGACCTACAAGCCCGAGCTCTGGGACAAGGTTCAGCAGCTCGACATGTGGACGAACAAAGAAGACCCGGTGATGACCTGCCAGCCGCTCGGCATCCCGCGGCAAGGCGCGCCGGTGCGCATCGTCCAGAATGCCAAGGACGTGATCTTCTTCTACGGCGAGTACGCCGACGGCGGCGGCGGCTACGGCGAGTACCGCATCATTCCGACCACCGGCGGGAAGCACGATCCCGCCCGCATGGAACAGACCAAGTACATGGGCTACACGATCGGCAACTGGGAAGGCGACACGCTCGTGCTCGACTCGCGCGCGTTCGTCGAGACCACGTGGCTCGCGCGCGGCGGCTTCTTCCACTCCGACAAGAT
>Ga0137409_10001349_pt1 | contig 26581 bp, 19 predicted proteins | sample CZODoug1_16funga_FD_122059 | JGI IMG/M metagenome (GOLD analysis project Ga0137409, IMG submission 122059) | Vadose zone soil fungal communities from Angelo Coast Range Reserve, California, USA - CZODoug1_16fungal (Hybrid Assembly) | ecosystem: Environmental > Terrestrial > Soil > Vadose zone...
GTCGAGGCGTAGCCTTTCGCCCAGAAAGCGCGCGTAGCGCGGTCCAGTGCTTCGTCTCGATCGAACTCTCTAGGCCTAACCACGGCTTGAGGTTATTAGTTATGGATCGATCTGTCAATATTGATTCGACGCTGTCGCCTCTGCAATGGGCCGAAGGCAGCGTGGCAAGCTCGTGTTCCACGATTAAGGGTATGATGGATGAACGGCGCGTGGCGCCGCGGCCCGGGCTTGTCCTCGTGGCAGCAGAGGTTTTGCGCGGATCAGGCAGCGCCGCAAACGGGATTCGTTGCAGGCCGCCGTCGCTAACAATCCAGACTTTTCGTTTTTGCAGCAATGGTTTGACCGGCGCCAGAAGTTTGTCGCTGAGTAATTGAACGGTTTTAGCGAATTCCGAGTTTTGATATGAAAAACGCCGCTGCATTTCGCCGGCGTTCTCAAATTTTTTGCGCTGAAAGAACTCCGCCGCTTTTTCGATGGCGGCTTTGTCCGGAATCTCTACGACCTGCAACGCACGATTACCTTCACTGGTCAGGGCGAACAAATACAGTCGGTCCTCCGCGACAAAGTATTCCAGCAACAAGGTGTCCGGGGACAGCAATTGACGCTGAATTTCAGTCAGACTGAGCGGCTGGGGATGCAAGAGCGCCGCGTAACGCGGGTTGCTGGCGCGCATTTGTCCCTGCAGTTCATCCATTTTGGTCGTCAGTTCACGCTTCTCGTTTTCGAGTTCCTGCAATCTTGCGTTTTTGGTAGCAGAGGCGGCTGTTCTCGCCACTTTGTCCCGCTCACTGATGACCCGGTCAATTTCTTTTTGTAAGGATACCTCGCGTTCGGTCAGCGCGGCGGGCAGGTCAGCGCGCAGATTGTTACCGATGTCGGACAAGCTTTCCAGCAAGGCGCGGGCCTGGGCGCGTTCGCTGGTCTGAAAAGCCTGTATGTCGTAGCCGGCTTCCGGTTGTCGCGCGTGTAATTTCAATAACAGAGCGATATGCTCAGCGTAATAATGATGCGTTGAAGAGCTGTAAGAAGCGCCCAACAGCGGATTTGAGTATTGCTGTCGAACCTGGTCCACAAGATCCAGGGCGCGATTGCTTTGGCGCCAGGCCTCTTCAAAGTTACTCCGTAGAATTTCTGTTTGGGCAATTTTGCTGATGGAAAGGGCCTCAGGAATCTTTTCGTTCAACTCCTGGCGTAAATCCAACGCCCTCTGATAATACTCAAGCGCTTTGTCAGGCTCCCCGATTAACCGGTATGAGTCTCCCATATAATGGAGCGCATAAGCTTCATCACTTTTGTCACCTCCTTTCCTGATGAGTGGTAGAGCGTTGTTGAGTGATTCCAGCGCAACATGAGGCTGCTGCAATGCGATGTAATTTGTAGCAAGATTGGTCAGTGTAAAGCCTTGTTTTCCGCTGTTATTCGACTTACGCCAGAGTTCAAGGCTGAGTTTTTGATCTTCGATTGCGAGCCGATATTGTCCCAGGGAGTATCTCGCTACGCCACGGCCATTTAAAACAGCAGCCTCTGATTGTGGGCTATCAAGTTTTCTATAAACCAACAAAGCTTGCTCGTACCGTTGCAAAGCCTCTTCCGGCTGCCCGGTAACAGTGTAAATACTGCCGATGTTTACCAGGCAAGCGGCTTCCGAACGAGGAATGTCCAACTGGTGATATAACTCAATGGCTTGCAAATAATAATATAGCGCCTTTTGGTTGTTACGATGTGTGAAGTGGACGACACCTATGTTGCTGGTAATTTTGGCTTCCAGTGATCGCGTTTTCGTGGTTGGCTCCGCTTTTTTCGCACATGTCAAAGCTTGTTCAAAAGCAAATAACGCGTCACGATAATTGGCGAGTCTATAATATGCCTCACCCATTGTTCCAACCGCCCGCGCCGCGCCGAACCAGTCTCCCGCTTCTTCGTAATGAGGCAAGGCCGCCTGGTACTTTTCGATAGCCGCGAGGTAGCCTTCTTTCGTACGCTGGTCATAAATCTCTTCCCCGGCGGCAAAGAGATGTTCGCCCTGGCATCGCGCCCGGTCAGCGTCTTTAGCCAGACGCAATTCCGACATTCGCGCCTGGTATTCAACGCCATCTTTTTCCGGGTCCATCGCCGTGATCTTAACGAAATAGCTCGCGGTTTCATCCGCCACCATCGCAACGGAAGCGCCCTCCGGATTTCCATTACTGGCTTTCATTTTCATGAGCTTTCGTCCGTCGGGAGCCGTCAGTTCCAACGTGATGTTGCCGCTGAGCGCTTTAGCTTCAACCTGCGCGTATTGCCCGGCGGTCAGCATGAGCGGATAACGATGTGTCTCACCTTTACTCAAACGGGCCGTCACTGGCGCGTCATAATTCAAGGGAGGGCGTTCGGCCTGTTCCTGCGCCGCCACGCCGACCATCCCGCGCGCGGCAAGCGCGGCCAGACAGACAGGGACGACGAATTTTGTTAACTGGTATTTTGCTCGACGGATCATCGGTTGAGGCCCCTTTCACGGAGAAAAGCAAATCGAATTATGGCCAGGTTGCTGATTTTATCGAATGAATCCCTATTGAGCGCGCCTATGTTGTTGGCTATTTTTGTCGCTCCAAGCGCCGAAGATCAGCAGCGAGTTCACGGCTGAAAGTCGCAATTACCTTTTCGAGAGAACCTTCATACTTGCGTCCGATCGTGCCCGGCGTCAACGGCCAGATCACTTTTCCGTTCGCATCCGCTATATGCGTAGTCAAAGCGAGCCGACCCTGCGGCGCCGTTGCGACAGTCACTTTGAGCGCAACGTCGGCTTCGCCGGGATTATCGGTCAGACTGAATCGGTTGTCGGCCGGCAAGCGCTGCAGGAGTTGTTGGCGCGCCTCTTCGCTCCGCGCGCCGCTGATTTCCAGATAGACCTTTTTAGCTTCGAGCAGGCCTGTGGCCAGGGTACGTTCGCCGCGGGTGAGTAATTCGCCAGGCTCGCTGGCGCGCGGGCGGATGTCCATTGCAATCACTTCGTCACTGGACAGCGGCGGAGGCGCGGACGGACGCGGGATTGCCGCGGCGGTCGGGCCTGGTTGCGGAGGCATCACTGTAGTGATCGCGGTTGGTGGCAAAATCCTGGGCGCCGGCGTGGCGTTGCCCGCCAATTTGTCGCCGGATGCGTCTCGCCTGGTCCAGAGCCAATACCCGAGAGACGCGAAGGACAATGCTAACAATAAGAAAGCCAGCGCAGGTTTCAAGGTCAGGCGCCGCGCAGGGTTGAAAAGCCGTAGGCTGCGGCTCCACAAAAGCAGCGCCCGCAGCGGAGCGGTCTCGCGGTAACTCACGGCGGCCGTCGCGGCGGCGTCCTCTCCGTCAGTGATGATCTCACCAGCGGCGCGCAGCGGCTCGACGGCCAACCTTAGTTCCTGGCCGCCTTCCAGCGTGAGCGTCGCGGCGACAGGCCGCAATTGATCGTCTAAATCGTAACTCAATAAGTGCGCGGCCAACCGCATATCTTCGCCGTCCCTGAGGCCGTATATTTCAATTAGACTGTCATCAGGAGCTATGTCGATCCGGCCGCTCCGGCTTTGTTCAATCGGCCATCGCGCGCGCTCCACCCTGTCCACGACGATGCGCAGCCAGGCCGGCGAGAAACGCCGGCGGCGTTCACGCTCCTGGATTATGGATTCCTTGAGGCTCTGCATATCTTCCTCGTTCAACTGCGCTGTGGGAGGCTGACCGCCACTCGGCGGCTCAGGCGGTTGACTATCGCGCAACTGGAATTCGGGCACTTCTAGACGTTTGGCCGTCGCGTCCAGGCGCAGCGCCGCGAGCAGCCGTTCGAAACAATCAGGGTGCAGCAGGGCGTGCAAGCGGCGGATTTCGACTTCGTGCTCGCCGTCCGGGTCGCCCCCGCGAAAACGCAACGAAGGCAATTCGTCCGTATGCGGGTCAAAGGCGGCGGGGAGATTACAACGTGTTTCCCACGGCGTGAACTCGCCCAAACATTCCCTGACCCATGCCAGATAGCCTTGCGCGTCCGGCAGGGCCTGGAAACGCTCCTCACCTCGCGCGCCGCGTTGCACGGCCAGCAGCGCGCCGAACCGCTCCTGCAATTCCCGCATCAACTGCGCCTTGCGCCGCCGGTAATACGAATCGTCGCGACCGCGGTCCGGATCCTGCGCGACCAGTTCGTGAATTTGCGCGGTTTCCGACGTGGTGTAGTTGTGCAAGAGACGGCTCAGGCCCAGCGCGACAAAAAACGAATTGCGGCGCCCGGTGATGTACGCCAGATGTTTGATGTAATGCATCACCAGCGCGTCTTCCGGGACGCCATGCTCTTCCTGTCGCCGCTCTTCCGGTTCAGAGGCGAAATAAACCAGGCGCTGCAACATCTGCCATTCGCCCAGACTGACTTTCGTGCGGTGGCTTGGCAGGTAATGAACCCGCTTGTCCTGCCGGAAGAGCGTCACATCGAGCGCGCAAACGGCCTCCCGCGTCGCGACTAACGCGGCCTGTACTTCTCTTAAAATGAAATATGCGAGTTGAAAAGCCCGGCGCAGCTTCTCTTCCATCAGCACCTGTCTCCACGCACACGAATAGCGGCGGCCTCGTGCGGAATCTCTGAGATGTCAAGTTGCAATCTCGCATAGTATCGCTGAGCAATACCATAAATGTCCATGTTCGAGCGTGTCTCTTTCGGAAATCCTGCGCCTTGCGTCAGCGTGACCCTTTCGGAATTCGTAAAAGGGCACGGTGTATTGTAAGCGCCTACGTTAGGGTTACGCCGTCGTAGCGAACGCCACGCAACTTGTAATAGCAAGCAAGCAATGCGTGGGCGAGAACTGAACAGTAAAGGATAGTGGGAACTCTCATGCGCAAGACAGCCATCGCCGCAATTTCAACAGCAAGGTTATTGGTTTTCTTGTCTGTTCGGATCAGCGGCAAGAAATTTGCGCACGGACAGCCGCAAACTCCCCCAACCGCCAGCGTCCTCAGCATTAGGCTGGCTCATAGGAGAAAGGACCTCAGCCATCAGGAATTGCTCTGAAGCCATATCCTGGGCCACCTGGTGGGGGGCCGGCCCAGGGTTAAGGAAAGTTGTTTCCGATATCGGAAACAACTTTCCTTCCGGGGAAAGCTCCCAAAATATCCCCTGATTATCCACCTCTATCCAAACAGAGTCGCGCAAATGAACGCAAAACCCGCAAGAACAACTTGCGGGTTTTGCGTTATACGCAAATCTCGCCAAAGCGCCCGGCAACGAACCCCGCGCCGATCTGCTTCAACCGCCTATTCAACATTAGCCGCGCAGCGCCCCTTGCTCCCTTTTTTGTGCGGCAGACAGCCTTCATCGCGCATCCGGGTTTTCTCGACTCAATCGGGGCGGCGCCGGTTTCATTAAATTGATCTCGGCTTCTTGCCAAATTTGTCACATTAGCTATGATTGCGCGTACGCTGTGATTCCGACGCCGCGTGTGGCGCAGCGGTTACTCCCACAAACACTCCCATCGGTTGATAAAATCATTTCCCTGTAGCCGGTCACAAATACGTCGACAAACTCTTCAGATCTGTGATCGACTGTTTAAGGGTTCAAAGGTCAGGCAAGGTCCAGACGTTTTTAAAAAGCTATGCCTGAATCGAACACGTCCATCATCACTATATTGCTCGTCGATAGTCAGGCTCTGCTCCGCGCGGGGCTGCGACTGATCCTCGAAAAAGAGCCTAAATTCGCGGTCGTTGGAGAAGCCTCGATCCGTGAGGAAGCGCTAGAAGGCTCGCGCCTGCGCCCGGACATAATTATCCTAAACTTGAATTCCGCCGGCGAATCCGATCTCGATCTTCTCTCCGACCTGTCGATCATCGCCGAGGGATCGCGCGTGTTGGTCCTGATTAGCGACTTCGACCTCGAATTGCGCCGCCGCATCGTGCGCTTCGGGGTGAAGGGGCTGGTTCAGAAGACGGAATCGCCTGACCGGCTTATCGCGGCCGTGAAGAGCGTCTACGCCGGCGAGGTCTGGCTCGATCCAAAAACCGTTTCTCACGTGCTCGACGATCTGTTATGTACGGGCGATGTGAAGCAGACCAACAGGGTGTTGAATAACGGCGTTAGGCTCACCGGGCGCGAACGAGACGTCATAGCCTTGATCGGCGAGGGGCTTAAGAATAAGCAGATAGCGGAGAGACTCCGCATCTCCGAGCCGACAGTGCGCCATTATCTGACCTCGATCTTCGAGAAGGTAGAGGTTAAGGGCCGTCAGGGACTGATCGTCTATGCTTATCAACATGGCCTCGCCAAACCGCCCGTCGTCACAAACTAACCGCTGAGCAAACCTGAGAAGAAAGACCACAAACACACGTCTACTGCGACAATTCTCCCTTAGTCATAGGGCGCATTGTTGACCTCAAAAAGGGCGATTGCGCCAGTGAAGAATTATCGCAATCGCTGATGTACACGGGCGAAGATTTGTATAATATCCCGGTCGTTCCTATAAGGGACCTGTTTTATATCCCGACATCTGCGAATTAAGGTTTTTGTTTTAGGTGACTGCATCCCCATATCTTGCACGATGACAGTGGTTAGGAAATGGCAGACGTCCCGGGAGTTTTGCAATTGGTCCACAAGGATTACAAAATTACTCAGACTAACAAACAGCCACTTACCTTGTCTGATGAGCGAGAGCGCCTGCCCCAGAATTTGGATGGAAAGGGCGCAGGATACAGCAGATCATGACAAATCCTTCAACACAAATAAGAATTGATAGAGCAGGATAAGGTAATGCGCATTCAGGGGATCACGCGACAGCTACTTCTTCGAAATAGACCACAATTGAGCGGTAACAAACGGCCGTTTAATGATAAACGACGCTGACCATTTCTCAGCTGGAGGTTTCTCGGGGAAGAGAGTTTAAGGCTTCTTTTCCGCAGCTACGTCTGGCGCGTGGGGCCGCATAAGTATCTCGTTGCCAAATTACTTAGCTTTGCCCTTAGTCACATCGCCTTATCACTCAAAGGGGGTCACCGGCGCCTTAGGCGTAGGTCGCTCGCCGCTTGGAGCGCTATGCATGTGACGCGAAATCATTTTCGTCACTGTTTCGCGCTGTTATAACCGGTGGACTCAGGCCCTATTAGTAGAGCGACTATATTTTATTGACCAGGTTCGGACAATCAGTACGCCGCCTCGACACGAGGTTTCCTTTATGGTCATAGCGAGTCTGGGGAGGGGTGTATCAACATGCCTTCGCCCTGAGCGCAAGAGGCTATTTCTGTTCTGATTGCCACGAGCATCTTCATCAGGAGGATAACTGTGAAAATGGATCTTGCAGGTAAAACCGCGCTTCTGACAGGCGGGTGTGGTTTCATTGGCTCGCACATCGTCGATCTGCTCATCCGGGATGAGCGGATCGGACGCGTTATTATTATTGACAATCTTACTCGCGGCACAGTCCGTAATATCGAGTGGGCGAGAGAGCGCGGCGACGTTGAGTTAGTTCAGAAGGATATTCGGCGCCTCGAGGATATCCGGCCCTACTTCAATGGGGTTGATGTGGTGTTTCATCTAGCCGCTGTCCGGATCACCGCCTGCGGAGATCAGCCGCGGGAGTGCCTGGATGTAATAATTGATGGCGCCTATAACGTTGTCGAGGCGAGTGTGCAAGCCGGTGTGAAGCGGTTTGTGGCTTCCAGCACGGCGTCGGTTTATGGCGCCGCCGACAGTTATCCAACCTCCGAGGAGCATCATCCTTACAACAACCGCACCTGGTATGGCGCCGCTAAACTGGCTAACGAGGGACTATATCGCGCCTTTAACGATATGTTTGGGTTCCCTTACATGGCGTTGCGGTATTTCAACGTCCACGGCCCACGTATGGACGTCTTCGGCAAATACACCGAAGTCCTCATCCGGTGGCTGGACTGTCTGGATCGGGGCGAGCGTCCGAAGATTTTCGGCGACGGTCAGACATCAATGGATTTCGTTTACGTCGAGGATGTCGCGCGCGCCAATATTCTCGCCGCTAAAAGCGATATTGTAGACGACGTTTTCAATATCGGCTCCGGCGTCGAGACAACGCTCCTGGAATTGCTGCAAATGCTGCTTAAGGTCGCCGGCCAGACAGAAGTTCAACCTGAATTTCTGCCCGAACGCAAAATCAATCCTGTCCCGCGCCGCCTAGCCGATGTGACCAAGGCTGAAAAAAAACTGGGATTCCGCGCCCAGATCGGGTTGGAAGAAGGTCTCCGCAGGCTCGTCGAATGGCGCAAACAGGTGATATCCGCAAACCATTACACCGATTACATCAGCGAGACGGCGGAAGCATTCGCCGCCGCTGTCTCCGCCAAAGGAAGGGGTTGAAGATGATCCCACTTGCCAAACCAGTAATGGGGCCGGAGGAAATAGAGCGGGTCCGGGAAGTCATTGAAAGCGGCTGGCTCACTCAGGGGCCGCGCGTGGCGGAATTCGAGCGTGTAGTCGCAGAGTATGTTGGCGCTCGATACGCGGTGGCTTGCAGCAGTTGCACCACCGCGCTGCACATGGCGCTACTCGTACTCGGCGTCGGGCCGGGCGACGAGGTGATCGCGCCCTCACTCAGTTTCATCGCCACTGCGAACGCCATCCGATATGTCGGAGCGACGCCCGTTTTTGCGGAGGTTGATCCTCGAACCTACAATCTCGACCCCGCCGAAGCCGAGCGACGCGTCAGCGCGCGCACCAAGGCGATCATCGTGGTCCATCAGATGGGGTTGCCTGCTGACATTGACGCATTCCTCGACATTGGCCGCCGGCGCGGCGTGAAAATTATCGAGGACGCCGCCTGCGCCATCGGCGCGCGTTATAAAGACAAACCCATTGGCGCCCACTCCGAGATGGTCTGCTTCTCATTCCACCCTCGTAAAGTCATCTGCACGGGCGATGGTGGCATGATTACCACAAATAATCCGACTTATGCGGAACATCTCCGATTACTTCGACATCACGGGATGAGCGTCTCCGACGCAGCCCGCCATAACGCCAGCAAGGTAATAATCGAGGAATATTCTATCCTGGGTTATAACTACCGGCTCACTGATCTGCAGGCGGCCGTGGGCATTGAACAGATGAAGCGGCTTGACGACCTGGTGAAGCGAAGAGTGGAATTGGCCATACGCTACAACCGGCTATTGTCCGACTGTAATTGGTTGCAGACACCATACATACCGCCCTATGCCAGTCCAGTCTTCCAGTCATATTCCATCGCGTTAAAGGACGATTGCCCGATTAAGCGTGACAGCCTCTGTCAATCGCTCCTGGACGCCGAGGTTGCGTCAAAGCGTGGCGTGATGACCATCCATCGGGAACCTTCTTACACCGAGGTCTACGGGCGTCAGAATTTACCACTGACCGAAAAGGCCAGTGATATGTCGCTGCTCTTGCCGCTCTTTCCGCAGATGACCGCGGCCGAGCAGGATCACGTAGTTGCGGCGCTGCTAACGGCGCTGCGATTGTAGAACGTTACTCAAAGGTATAGCTCTGCTAAATCGGAGCAAACAAGAGTGGGGCGGACTTTAGTCTGCCCAGCCTCAATTCACGCCACGGACAGACTAAAGTCCGCCCCACTCTTGCTCGTTCCAATTTAGTTCGCACAAACAATCTGGCGCTGCCTCGACACGAGGTTTCCTACACGGTTTAAATAAGTATTGGGCGCCGTGCGCCTAAGGCTTAAACAGGTGTTGGGCGCCGCTCGCCCCGGCGATAACACACGCATTGGAGGCCGGTTATGAAAGCTGGTAATAACAAGCCGCGTCGTTTTGAAGTATGGCGGCTGACGAGTTTGCTCATCATCACAATATTCTACGCCGGTTCGCAAGCGCAGGAACCAGGCCAACCGCGGGAGCGATTTAAATCTCCGCCGTCAGGACAATCAGCAGCGGAGGCGCCCGCTCCAGGCATAATTATTTCGCCGAACGAGGACCACCGGCTCGGTCCCGGCGACGTAATTGACGTGCAGGTAAACAGGGCGCCGGAGCTTTCCGCTACGTTGCGGGTCACGGCGGACGGGTCTTTCCTGATGCCTGTCATAGGACGCATCCACGCGCAAAAGAAGACTGCTGAGGAACTGGCTGAAGAGATCGCCAACAAGTTGAGGGGGGAATATCTGAAGAATCCGATCGTCAAAGTTGTGATCAAGGAGATTCACAGTCACACCTATTTCCTTCAAGGGGCGGTCCGTCGTTCGGGGGTTTACCAGATTGAAGGTCAGCCGACATTGCTCGAACTGTTGACTGTCGGCGGCGGACTGGCTGATAACCACGGGACGACCGCCTTCATTATTCGTCGGATCAAGTCCAAGTCGCCCGATCCCACTCTAACGCCAACGGACGGGAGAGCGACTGATTTGAAGGACGCTTCCCCAAGCCCCGCCTCGCAGCCGGCGGGCGACACATCGGTTTTCGAAATGATGCAAGCCAACATCGCCGGATTGCTTAAAGGGCGATTCGACCAAAACGTCACACTAGAGACTGGCGACATCGTGAACATTCCTACATCGGATGTTTTCTTTGTCGCAGGTGAGGTGAGAGAGCCGGGGGCCTTCCCGCTAAAGGAGGGGACGACGCTGCGGCAAGCCATATCCTTGGCGCAGGGGATCTCCCCCAAGGCGGCGAGCAGCCGCGGCGTAATCTATCGCGAAAATGGCTCCGCTCAAAGGCAGGAGATCAAAGTGGATATAGGCGCGGTGATGAGCGGGAAAAAAGAGGATCTGGCATTGATGGCGAACGACATCGTAATCATTCCCAATAGCGCCTTTAAATCGGCGACGCTGCCGATTCTGAACGCTTTCGGAACCGGAGTGTCATGGGCCGTGGGCGGTCGTTTGCCGTAATCAAACGGTAGGAGAATTTTCATGGTGAAAAACGGCGCGCCGGAAGAAGCGTTGGCCCCGCATAAACCGGCCTCACAAGAAATAATAACCATCGGGGAATTGTCTGAACATTACCCCGCCGCTTCCAGCGGTTTTTTTTACCCGCCGGAAGACATCGGCCTCCGGGAGTTCTGTCGCAGGCTCCAACGGCGCAAATTCCTGCTGCTGGCGATCATCGTTCTGATCACCGCGCCCGCGACCATCATTATGATTCGGGCCAAATCAACTTATCTCGCCTCGACCATCCTCCAGATCGGAAAGGACAACGCGACCATTATCAAGTCAGGCGACTCACTTCTTCAAAATGAGGAATCCGACGCGGACACGACCACCGCCATCAAGACCAAAATGGTCACGATGAAGAGTCACGAACTTCTTGAGGACGTGGTCGTCAATCTTCAACTCGACCGGAACCCCAAGTTTCTCGACGGCATGAATCAGTGGACTTTGAAGAGGCTACTCAGATTGAATTCGACCGAACCTGCGCCCATTGCCGAGCGGACTGCGGCGCCCACAGATTCAGAGGACCGCGCGCGCCCCGCTTCAGAACGCGCGCGTTTGCATCCTTTCGTCGCCTTGATCGAGAACAACCTGAATGTCGAGCAGATCAAGGAGACCTGCGCCTTGAAGGTTTCCTTCACTCACACCGACCCCGCTCTCGCCGCCGCCGTGGCTGACGAGGTGGCTCAAAATTTCATCCGGAGAGATTTTCAAGGTAAGACTGAGCATTTCATCAAAGCAGCGAACTGGCTCGAGCAGGCGGCCCTGGAGTTAAAGGGAAGGGTTCAAAAGGCCGAACAGGCGCTGGCCGATTACACGCGCGCAAACAACATCTTCACGACCGAAGGGGCATCCACGCTAACAATGGATAAACTCGCCAAGTTCCACGATCGGGCGACCCGCGCGGAGGCCGACCGCATTCTGAAAGAGACGCTGTTTGAAGATGCGCGGGATGGGCGCGTGACGGAGGTTCCCGAAGTCTTTGCCGAGATGACCTACAAGTCCTCGCCGCGCATCATGGAGCTACAAAAGCAACTCGGCGAACTGACCGTCACAGAGGCTCAATTGAGCGTTTATTTCGGCCCCTCCAACCCGCAACTGCAGGAGACGCGCCAGCAGATCGCCGCCATTAATGAACAGATCGAAGCGAGCCGTAAATCGCTCAATAAGAAGTTGCGAGTCGAGTATGAGCACGCCGCCCGCGATGAAAAATCGTTGAAGGCGGCGATGGCCTCGGCCGAGGCGGAGGCCGTCAAAGAAAACCAGGCGGCGATCCAGCACAGCATACTGAAGCAGGAAGTGGAGACAGCCAAAGCGCTTTACACCGAATTCCTGCAAAAATCGAACCAGTCGAAGATTCAGGTCGCGGAGCAACACAGCAGTATTCGCATCATCGACCACGCCAAAGTTCCAATCGAGGCCCACGGTCCGCGCCGGGCGCTCAACATATTACTCTGGTTCACGATCAGCCTGGCGCTTGGCGTCGGCTTGGCGCTGCTCGTCGAGTTCATGGACAACACGGTCAAGAACAGGGACGATGTTGCGCAGTTTGTGCGGCTTTCAACCCTGGGCGTCATTCCTCGCATCAAGAGCGTGTCGAAAAAATCGCTGACCGCATTCCCAAGGTTGGCCAGATGGAAGGCCGGGCCGTTGGGGGCTGACAATTCGGATAACGGCCTTCTTTTGACGGGCGGCGGCGCGCAAAGCGGAATTGGCGACGTGGCGGCGGCCGAATCATACCACGCGCTTCGCACGTCGGTGCTGCTTTCGGCGTCCGAAGAGGCGCCCAAAACGATTCTGGTGACCAGTTGCGAGTCGGGCGACGGAAAGACCACCACGGCGATCAATCTCGCATACTCGCTTTGCGAACTCGGCTCGCGAGTCCTGGTGATTGACGCGGACCTGCGCCGCCCAACGGCCCACAAGCTCTTAGGCATCGGTCGCCATCTCGGTCTTTCGAACTACCTGACGACAAACACGGACGTCGGCAAGCTGGTTCAAAATTCAAGTAAACCCGGTCTCTCGTTATTGACGAGCGGGCCGATTCCATCCAACCCGGCGACTCTGATCAGCTCGCCGAAGATGAAGCAGTTGCTGGAACTGCTCAATAACCAGTACGACCACATTCTGATCGATTCGCCGCCACTTGGTTACGTGACCGACGCATTGATCCTCTCGACGATGGTTGACGGAGTCGTGCTGGTGGCGCACGGAAGTAAAAGCAAGCGCGAGGTCGTCCGCCGCGCCAAATACGATTTGTTGAGTGTCGGCGCCAGGATACTTGGCGTAGTCCTTAACAATGTCGATCCGAAACATTACGGCTATGGCGACGATGCCGGCTTAAGAGCATATCTCAAACAGTCCCAGTAATGGAATGAGAACATTTTCGACTTCACTTTTTAAGCGCGCCCTCTCGGTAAAAAACCGCAATGGGTTCTGGGCTTTGGCGGACCAGGGGGCGGTTAGTTTGGGGACGTTTCTGACCAGTGTTGTCCTTGCGCGGTCACTCCCCCCTACCGAGTACGGCGCCTTCATGCTGATCTGTGGCGTCATCTATTTTTTGAACAGTCTGCACTCGGCGGTTGTGACCACCCCGCTCACCATCAAAGGCGCCTGCGCCGAGGAGAGTGAGATACGGCGGATGGCGAGCGGCGCGCTCGTCCTGACCGCTCTGCTGACCCCTCCGCAGGCGATCGTCATGTGCGGAGCGGCGTGGGCCGTTGGCCGTCCAGGGCTCGCTCCCTGGGCAATCACGGCGCTGATCTTCTGGCAGTTTCAAGAGGCTATCAGGAGAACTTTCATGGCGCGTCTCAGGCACCGCGAGGCGATCTGGGGCGATATCGTTAGTTATTTGGGGCAAGCCGTGGTTGTCTGGGTCTACGCAGCCAACCGGGATATTTCAGTTGAAAAGGCGTTTGCCGTTATGGCTTTCACTTCCGGAGTGGCGGGATTGTTACAAACGGTTCAGCACGGATTAAAGTGGATGACGCCAACCGAGGCCCGCCGTCTGGCCTGCATGTTTTGGGAACTGGGACGGTGGGTCCTGATGACAAATTCCGTCGGAACGTTACTTGCTCAGGTTTATCCCTGGATGCTCGCCTTCTTCTATAACACAGCGGCTTCCGCGGAGCTTCAAGCGATCTGCAATATTCTCGGCGTCAGCCACCCTGTCTTCCTCGGCATAGGAGGCCTGATTTATCCGGCGGTGGCGAGAGCGAACGGCGAGCAGGGGAAGCGAGAGGCGACCAAGGTCGGATTCGGTTATGCGCTTCAGGGAGGCATGTTGCTGCTTCCTTTTTACCTGATCCTGATGCTCTGGCCGCAATGGGTGTTGCAATTGTTTTATGGAGCGAATTCACCATATCTGGGTTTGGCCGGCATCCTGCGTCTTCTCGTAATCTGTTACTCGATCGGCTACCTGTCCAAGTTTATGATGATCATCCTTAACAGTCTGGAAAAAACGAAGGTAGCATTCTTTTCTCAGTTAGTCAGCGCAATAACAACAATGGTCGTCGGCGCGCCTTTGACCGCCTGGGGAGGCGTGGCAGGCGCCACCGCCGGCGGAGGGTTGACCACTTTGACGCAACTGGTAGCCGGCGGACTCTATCTGAAAAACGCCATCGGCCATAATTACGATTAGACGGGAGATTCAAATGATCAGTGTGGTGATGCCGGCCTACAATGCGGCGGCCTATATTTCAGAGGCGATTGCGAGCGTCCGGCGGCAGACGTTTCGAGATTTCGAGTTGATTGTCGTGGACGACGGTTCGACTGACGACACTGTGAAAATCGCTTTGGCGCATGCGGCGCAGGACGAGCGCATCCGCATTCTGAGCTGCGATCATGTCGGTAACAGCGCCGCTCGTAACCTGGGCGGGCGCGAAGCGAAATATCCCTGGATCGCCGTGATGGATGCGGACGATATGGCGCTGCCGGAACGGTTCGAAAAGCAAATGGCGGTGGTGATCGCCAATTCGCGAATCGTGGCGCTGGGGACGGCCGTCTACCATATGACCGCTGGCCGCGCGCTGAGTGTTTCGCGGCAAGGCCCCGAATCCGAAGCCGAGTTTTATCGCCGTCGGCAGACCGGAGAGGACATCTGCCTGAACCACCCCACGACGTTGATGAAGAGGGAGATCTGGTTGGAAGCCGGCGGCTATAACGTCGCGTTTCCGGACTGCGATGATTTTGAGATGTTCGACCGGATCGCGGCCTACGGGCCGATTCTGGCCTTGACCGAACCTCTGCAATATTACCGCGTTCATCATGGCAGCCTCTCAATGCGGCGGTTCTTCGCTCAGCGGATGATCAGCCGCTACATTACCGCGCGTAATAAAGCCAGGGTCCGTGGCGAACCGCAGATGAGTTTTGAGGAGTTCGTTTCGGCCTGCCATCAGCGCCCGTTAAGAGCGCGCTTGCGCAGGTGGGCGGATGATCTGAGCTATTACCATTATCGTAAGGCCGGCCTCTACTACGGCGAGAGTAATTATCCGATCGCCCTCTTCCATCTCGGCCTCTCGACTTTCCTGCGGCCCGCTTACGCCTTGCCGCGACTCTGGAAACAAAGATTATCGCCGGAGTCACGACAGTGGATGAAGAAGGGGCGAGCTGTGGGCGCCGATGAATAAACTAAAGCTGAAAGTCCGAAAGCTATGAAAGTGAGAATCAAAGTTGTTGACAAAACGAGTCGCTCGACGGGCGACGGCCTCGACCCCTTCAAGTTGCCCGCGCTCAATGCGGACCCGCTGGTCTCGGTGCTCATCGCCAGTTACAACTACGCGCATTACATCGGCCAGGCGATTGAGAGTGTGCTGCGCCAGACCTACCAGAAGTTCGAGGTGATCGTTTGCGACGATGGTTCCATTGATAATTCCTGCGAAGTGATCGAAGCATACGCGTCCCGCCACGCGCGCGTGAAGATGATCCGCAAAACGAACGGCGGCCAGGCCTCGGCGCTCAACGCCGCCTACGCCCGTTCCTCCGGCGAGATCATCTGCCTTCTGGACTCCGATGATCTGTTCATGCCGGAGAAACTGGAGGTCATTACCCGCCGATTCCTGCAGGAACCGCAAGCCGGCTTGATGCTGCACGCGCTGACGATGGTGGATCAGTTTGGCGCCGAAATTCAGCGGATACCGTTCTTGAGCCCATTCGAGACCGGCTGGATCGCTGAACGAGTCATACGTCGCGGGGGCAGATTCAGGAACGTGCCGACCTGCGCTCTATCGCTGCGACGCGAGGCGGCCGAACTGGTCTTTCCCATTCCCGAAGAAACTTTCATCAGTTGTCCCGACGGGTTCATCTTCACTGTTCTCCCGCTCCTCACGGAAATCGGCGCGTCGCCGGAAGTTCTGGCGCAACATATAATCCACGGGACCAACCTGGGTGGGACTACCGTTGGGACCAGCCCTGAAATCTCGCGCCAAAGTCTGGCTGATGTGTGGCGTGTCCTGGACGGCGCAAACAGCCGCCTGGAGCAGATGGGTTATATCGAAAGAAAGCTCAACCCGGATGACAACCTGACTCTCATCGAGCAACGACTCTGCCTTGTCCTGATGGAGGGCAATCCTCGGCCGGCGCTGGCGCGTGATTATCTGCGTTACTCAACGCTGTTACTGCGCGATGACATGTTCGGCGGAATTCAAAAGCTTGCCTATCTCGTAATTTATGGGGTGGCCGTCGTCTTGCCTTTTTCACAACGGCGACGATGGTTGGAGTGGGCGTTCGGCGCAGCCCTGAAATTGCATGCCCGGAAGGCCGTTGAATTCATCAAAAGGCCTTTTCAATTTAAGCGTCGCTGAGAAGCGACCTTCAACACATAATAACGTATATGCGCGGAAACATCGCTATCTTTGATTACCTGATCATTCCTACCAATCCTATAGGGAGTTGCCATCTGAAGATGCTGTCGGCTTTATGCCGGGAGTATAACTTCACGGTATTCGCCGTGGAATTTGAGAATCCCGACCCGGAGCGCATTCACTGGGTGCGAGTTCCCGCCTTCAAGCGCCCGCTGGCGCTGCTATTTCTATGTTATCACCTGCTGGCGCCTCTCTGTTACCTGCTGCACGCGATCCGCAGTGGAAGGCGCTACGATCTGACGCAGATGGTTGAAAGCAATTTGGTCTTTGGCGACATTTCCTATGCCCATTTCTGTCATCGCTCCTATCTCAAACGTCATTGGCCGCAGACGAAAGCGCTAGGTATACGCAGATTGTTGCGGTGGCTCGATCATTGGCTGCACGCGGTGGTCGAGTCTTATATTTTTCGCCGAGTCAAAAAGATCGTCGCCGTTTCGCATGGGCTGGCCCGAGAATTACAAAGGCAATATCCGCATGCGGCGGCGAAGATTCACGTCATCCAAGACCCGGTCAACCTCGACCGCATGCGCCGGCCAGTGGAATTCGACCGCGAGGCTTATCGCAACGAACTGGAATTGAGACCTCACGAGCTGACACTGGTCTTTGTCGCGTTGGGTCACTACGAGCGTAAAGGGCTGCCGCTGATACTGGAAGCGTTGCGGAGACTCGACGGAGCCAAAGCCCGGCTGCTCGTGGTGGGCGGAGAAGGCGATGTGATTAAGCGATATCAGGCGCGCGCTGCGGAGATGGGATTGAACGGTCGCGTCACATTCTTCGGAACGAAGCCTGACATCAGACCCTATCTGTGGATATCGGACGCTTTTTTGTTCCCCTCTTATTACGAGGGGTTCCCGCTCGTTTCGGTGGAGGCCGCGGCGGCGGGGTTGCCGTTGATGGTTACGCCACTGGACGGCGTAGAAGAATATCTGGTGGACGGCAAAAACGGGCTGTTACTCGACCGGAGCGTCGAGGGTGTTGAACGCGGCATCGTGAGGTTGCTGAACATGTCCCCCGCGGATCGAGCGCGACTGGGCGAACAGGCGCGGTCAGCCGTCAGCAAGTATTCGGTCGAGAACTTCATTCTCGCCTGGCGGAATTTTTATGCGGGCTGGTAACGCATTCATCGAGGTAACGCCCAGGTTCTGGGCTGGCGTCGTCGGCTTCACAATTCTGGGGTACTTATCCATGACCCGCTCGTTCGCGTACCTCGGCGTCAGAGCCTTAAACGTCTTTATCGGCGAAGTCGTTCTCGGTTTGTTCCTCCTGACCAGGACCAGGGACATTTTAGGAAAATGGGCCGGCGCGCTGACGACTAAAGCGCGGTTAAGCCAGTTCTCGTGGTCGTACTACCTTTTTCTTGGCTACGGAGTCGCGCAGCTATTGAGAGGGATTGTCGCGGGTTACTCGCCATTAACCGCGCTTCAGAATCTGGTCTTCAATGTCTACCCTCTCTACATATTTATCGGCGTGTGGCTGGGAAGCTTATATCCGAATTACCTGGGAAAATTTATTAGGCTCTTGGCCTGGGTCAATGGCGTTTACGGTTTGTTATATCTCGCCGTGTTGGACCCGCTGAGTGGCGGCGCCTCCAGCGCCGGCGATGACCAGATTGCGCTCTTCGGACAACCGGCTGGTTCGGCGCTTTCAATTCTGGGGTTATTGTGCTTCGAGACAAGGCTGCGGCGAGCGAGTCTTCCGCTGCTCCTCAACGCCTTTATGATGTTGGCGCTGATGGTGAGAGCGGAGTGGCTGGGCTTCGCCATCGGGTTCGCGATATGGGGGATTCTCAGCCGGAAGCTTGGCAAAATGCTGATCGGCGCCGGAGCGATCATCGTTCTGCTCGGGGCTGGATACCTCGCCGATTTCAGCATGCCCGCGCCATCGGGTAGGGGAGGGCAAATTTCAACCAGAGATGTTATCGGTAGAGGGCTGTCCGCGATCGATCCCGAGGTCGCGTCCGGGTATTCCGAGTCCGCCGCTATCACCGCCGGCACGGTGGAGTGGCGGAAGACCTGGTGGGAGGCGATCTGGAATTCGGTTCACGAAACCGATACCGGAACCCTGTTCGGCCACGGCTATGGTTTTCCTATCGCTGATTTGGTTACCTACTTGAAGAATGGAAATATCCGTACGCCACACAACATATTCTTTTTCTGTCTGGCCCACGGCGGCTGGATCGGAGTCATTCTATTCTTCGCATTTCAGCTCACGATTTTCAGGTTGCACTGGCTGACCTACAAATTGACGAAACAGCCCTTTGGAATGGCATACCTGGCGATGTGCGTTTCGGGCGCCTGCTTCGGAAATTTCTTCGAGACCCCGTTCGGAGCGATTCCATACTACCTGATTACGGGGCTGGCGATCGCGCCGCTGCAGGCAAAAGCGGAGCAGGCTTATGTTTCCAGTCGCTTTAAAAATTACTCGCATCAACAAGCACACGTATACGGTCTGGAGCTTTTTCATGGCGCCACTGGACGCTCCGCGCCCTGAGTTTAAGGCCGGCCAAGTCGCGATTTTGGAAATGAACGACTGCGGTGATTCTTACGTCGCCTTTGCTTCCGCGCCTGAAGAGCATGAATTCGAGTTCCTGATCAAACGTAATCCGGCGTCGCCGAAGGTAACGGGAGCGCTCTTCGAACCACAACGCGACCATCAGGTCGTATTGAAAAATATAGTCGGTCGTAGCTTCTCCGTCGAAGATCACAGAGGCGCCGATCTGGTCTTTGTGGCGATGGGGACGGGCCTTGCGCCGCTGCGTTCGGCGCTGCGCCATTTATTGCGCTCGCGTAATGAGTATGGACGCCTTGTGGCGCTTTACGGAACTCGCACGGTGGAGGACTTTTGCTTTGCGGAAGAGATGGCGACCGAATGGCGCGAACAGGGCGTCGAGTTGCGGCAGGTGATCAGCCGGCCCAAAAGCGATTGGCGTGGGCCGACGGGATACGTCCAGAGCTTGCTCGATCACATCGCGCCGGAGCTGAAAAAACCCGTCGCGTTGATTTGCGGATCGCAAGAGATGATTGAACAAACGCGATTGCGTTTACTGAATCTGGGCTTCGCGCCAGAGAAGATATTAACTAACTACTGAAGCCGGGCAAGTGCTGTCGGCGCTCGCCAAACGCGCCGGCGAAGGTTCAATGAATATTTTATTGGTCGGCGAGGAGTCAGCCGGCGCTCAAACCCTGAAGTTATTGGCGACTGGCGACCACCATCTGGTCGGCGTGATGGCTTCGCCTACGCGCAAAGCGGTTGGCGGAGTGACCGTGTGGCGGCACGCCGAGAAGATGGGATGCCCGACATGGCCGACGGAGTTGGTGAAAGACCCCGGATTCGCCGAGGTCGTCCGCGCCGAGAAGGTCGACATCTTGCTCAATGTCCATTCGCTATTCGTCATCAAGCCGGAGATCGTCGCGGCCCCGCGCTGGGGGAGCTTCAACCTGCATCCTGGTCCGCTGCCGCGCTATGCGGGATTGAACGCTCCGAGTTGGGCGATATACCGAGGTGAGCGCAGTCACGGTGTGACGTTGCACAGAATGCTGGCGGGGATTGACACCGGACCGATCGCTTACCAGGCCATGTTTGAAATTGAAGAGAACGACACCGGTCTCTCGGTAAGCGCGAAATGCGTCAAATTCGGTATGGAATTGGTTAGACAGTTGCTGAATACGGCGGAGGTGAATCCACATGCGATACCTGTCATCGAACAAGACCTCGCCCGCCGGGAGTACTTCGGCCGGGGAACGCCAGAGGATGGTTGGTTGGCCTGGTCTCGTCCGGCCCGTGATGTTTTCAACTTTGTGCGGGCGGCGGATTATTCTCCTTTTCCATCGCCGTGGCGAACCCCACGGTCGAGAATGGCTGATCAGGAGGTCGCCTTCGTGAAGGCCGCCCTCACGGGGCAGCCATGCGACGCGCCGCCGGGGATAATTGATCAGTCCGACGGCGGGAAAGTTCGTGTGGCTAGCGCTGATGAATGGGTCGAGGTCAGCCGGCTGATCGTCAATGAGCAATATGCCAACGCCGCCGAAGTCTTAAAGCCGGGAGAGAAGCTGGAGTGGAATAGTTGACATTTTATTCACACAAGAAGGAAGGATCGACAATGGACTCGCAAGTGAATGTCGTGGGCGCCACGGCGCAAACATCCGGGAACGGCATTGACATCTTCGCCACCTGCCCACAATCGAGCCAGGTCGCAATGGAAAATTATTTCAAAAATGTCATTGATGTGGCGCGCTGGAGCGAGCGGTATGGCTGTAAAGGCATCTTGGTTTACACCGACAACTCGCTGGTAGACCCTTGGCTTGTTTCCCAATTGATCATCGAAAACACGGAAAGCTTGTGTCCGTTGGTCGCAATACAGCCCATTTACATGCATCCATATACAGCGGCCAAGATGGTGGCGTCTTACGGTTACATCCACAATCGCAGAATCTATCTCAACATGCTGGCCGGAGGTTTCAAGAACGACTTGCTGACGTTAAACGATCCAACTCCGCACGACAAAAGATATGATCGGACGATCGAATATACCCTGATCATGAAAATGCTCCTCAGCAGCTCGACCGGAGTCAGCTTCTCCGGGGCCTTTTATACCATCGATAAATTGAAGATGACGCCTCCCCTGCCGCCGGAGTTGTTACCCGGAATACTTATCTCCGGCTCTTCCGAGGTGGGGCTGGCCGCCGCGAAAGCCATAGGGGCGACTGCGGTCAAGTATCCGAAACCGCCCGGAGAATATGAGAACGATCCGCCCGATGAGAATGTTGATTCCGGAGTGCGCGTCGGAATTATCGCGCGCGAAGACGGAGACGAAGCGTGGCGAATCGCTCATCAGCGATTCCCCGAGGACCGCAAAGGCAAGTTGGCTCACCATTTGGCGATGAAAACCTCGGATTCCGTCTGGCATAAACAACTTTCTGAGTTAGGCAAAATGTCGGAGAACAACCCGTACTGGTTAACGCCATTCCAACATTACAAAACTTTCTGCCCTTACCTGGTGGGAAGTTACTCCACGGTAGCCGGTGAAATATCCCGATATATTAGGCTCGGCTTCCGCACCTTCATAGTAGATATTCCGCCGACCGAGGAGGAGTTGTACCACACGGACACGGTCTTTAAACGAGCTGTAAGGGAGTCGGCGGTTAAGGAGGCGGCGTAATGGGACTCTTGTTGCAACAGATGGTGACTGAACAGGCGGAGCGACGCCCCGACCAGGTGGCCATAATCCACAAGCAGGAGCGGCTGACGTACGGCGCCTTGGAAGAATCATCCAACCGCCTTGCCAGATTGCTCAGGGACGCCGGCTGCCGGAGGGGTGATCGCATCTGCTTCCTGATCCCCAAAACGCCTGATGCGATCGTCACTATACTCGGGATCTTGAAAGCTGATTGCGTTTACGTGCCGCTCGACACCTCTAGCCCCGCGCCCAGGCTGGGAAAGATCATTGACGCCTGCGAACCTCGCTTTGTCATAGCAGGGGGGCCGGTTAATTCAACGCTGGATGAATTGATGGCCGAAGAGCGCCGGCGCGCGGCAGTGGCGATCGGATGGATAGGAGAATGTAAAGTTGAGGGGAATAATTTCAAACCCGGATTTTCGCGTGAAGATTTACCGGCTTATCCCAGCGCCCCATTGGAGTATCGAAATACCTTTAACGACGCGGCGCACATCCTGTTCACTTCGGGCTCCACAGGCGAGCCGAAAGGCGTAGTCATCACGCACGCCAACGTGATTCATTTTATCGACTGGGCGGTGAAATATTTCGGCGTGAAACCTTCAGATAAGATTTCGAGTCACCCGCCGCTCCATTTCGATCTCTCGACTTTTGACATCTACGGGACGCTTGGATCAGGCGCGCAATTGCATATCGTTCCGACTGACTTGAATCTGCTGCCACACAAGTTGGCGGAATTCATCCGGGCGTCGGAATTGACGCAGTGGTTCTCCGTGCCCTCCGTCTTGAATTTCATGGCCAAGGCGGATGCGGTCAAATTCAACGACTTCCCAACGCTTGAAAGATTGTTGTGGTGCGGCGAGGTCTTCTCGACCCCACCCTTGATCTACTGGATGCGGCGGCTCCCGCACGTCAAGTTCACCAACCTCTATGGTCCGACCGAGGCCACCATTGCCAGCAGTTACTACACTGTTCCGCAATGTCCCGACGATGAACGCGCGCAGGTCCCGATTGGCGCTCCTTGCGACGGAGAAGAATTGCTCGTGCTCGATGACGAGTTGAAGCCAAAGCCTCCGGGCGAGATCGGCGATCTCTACATCGGCGGCGTCGGACTCAGCCCGGGATATTGGCGGGACCTTGAGAAGACAGAAGCCGCCTTCATATCACGTCCGGGGACTTCCGTCTCTGACGGCCGAATCTACAAAACGGGAGACTTGGCGAGGACCGGCGCCGACGATCTGGTCTACTACCTCGGCCGCGCTGATACACAGATCAAGAGTCGCGGCTACCGTATCGAGCTGGGCGAAATCGAGACTGCGCTAAACGCGCTAAATCTCACCGAGGAATGCGCAATTGTCGCAATCGATAGCGAAGGCTTTGAAGGAATGGCGATTTGTTGCGCCTTTGCGCCACCTAAAAATCGTGAAGTAACACCGGCGAAATTGCGCACGGAGATGAGCAAATTATTGCCGAGTTACATGATGCCAGCTCGCTGGAAGCATTACGATCACTTGCCCAAGAATGCAAATGGAAAGATCGATCGCAATGCTCTCAGAAGGCAGTTTCAGCATGAGACTCATAATTATGAACCAAAGAATGGAGAATAAGAATGATATGCGTGAGAGATCCGCAACTTCAGATCATCAAGATTTTTTCTGAAAAACTGAACCTGGAGGCCCCTTCTGTAGATACGGATTTGGTCGAGGAAGGAATTTTAGACTCGCTGGCATTCACTGAGCTCTTAGTTTCCCTCGAACAGGAATTCATGGTGAAAGTCCCGATGGATTCTGTCGATATTGACAACTTCAGATCAATAGCAAAGATCGCGGAATTCGTTGTCGGCCTGAATCAATTACTAACGGTAGCATGATCCTTGTTAAGTCAACTCCAGTCTTGAGTTGAACTCAGAATGAATCCCAACCACGGGGAGCACGGGGAGCACGGGGATGAACTTGGTAAGAAGACGCGCCGAACCTTTCTTCCATAAAGCCTTTTCCCTTTTTCCCCCGTGTCCCCCGTGTTCCCCGTGGTTCTTTTGCTCAACCCAAGACTGGGATTAAGTCAGCATGAACATTCGTTATGCCGAAAACAACGACCTCGCCGCAGTCGCCCGACTCAACCGCCGTTTAAAAGCGGGAGGTAGAGATATTGAAATGCCTTTGGATTTTGCCCTACCCGGAGAGGCGAAATACAAGCCGGAAGGCTTTCCGCTCTATCGCCGGATGATAATCGCTGAAGATGGGTCGGAAGCGCGCGCGGCCATGCTGCTGTGCCATCACAATGTGTTCATTCATGGCGTCAAGCGAGACTTCTGCTGGACAAAGATGCCTCTTTCCGAAGGAATAATAGATTCAAAATATTCCCTGGCTATAGTACAGCTCATAAAAAAGGCTCTTGATTATCAACCGTTCATGATGGGGGTGGGCGCCGGAACCCCCGAATCGGAAGGTTATCGCTTTTTCTCCAAGCTGAGGTGGAGGAGTCAACCAATCCCGCTCTTCTTCTACCCGGTCAATGTAAGTAAGGTATTGCGCGGCCTGCGCTACTTGAAGAATAACCCGACGCTTCGTTACGCGGCGGCTCTCGCCGCTTACTCTGGACTTGGGGCGGGTGTGAGCGGTTTGTTCGCCTTGCGACGTAAGATCGCAACCAGCCTCTCGAGTTACGATGACTCGGTAGTCGAAAGCTTCGATGAATGGGCGGATCATATTTTTTACGGATCACTTTCGGACTATCCGGTCGCCATCCGGTCCGACGCCACGGCGCTGAATATTACTTATCCTCCGGACGATCATCGCTACATTCGGATCAGGGTAAGTCGAAAGGGCGCCAGGCGTGACGCCGGGTGGATAGTAGTGGCGAGCAAGCGAATGAGCGCCAATTATCTCTTCGGGGATTTGACGGTCGGCACGCTGGTTGATGGTTTCGGGCGCTCGGAAGATGCGCCGGCATTGGTCGCCGCCGGCCTCAGGCGCCTTGCGCATATCGGAGTGGATATCATCGTGGCTAACTTTTCGCATGCAGCCTGGGTGGAAGCGTGCCTGCGCTCAGGTATGTTCAGGTGGCCCAGCAAATTTCATGTTTTTGTCTCGCCGGAAGGGGGGCCGCTTCTTGAAGAATCCTGTCCGCTCCATCAAATCCATATAGCGCGCGGACACAGTGATGGAATGGAACATTTTATCTGATACGGATGTAAGGCGCTGTTTGTGGGGCGGTTGCCATTTTTCAACGTCGAGTCCAAACAGTGATGTTGTAAAAGTCCCGTGCTCTTTATTGGAGCGCTTAACTGATGCGGTCTGTTACGCCGCGTGAATGGATAAAGTCGAGTTTATGAAAGTATTGCTTGTAGGCCATGGCTGCGGCCCCGATCGGGGATCCGAGCCCGGTCTGACGTGGAATTGGGCTTTGAACCTGTCACGGCGCCATCAGATTCATGTGCTGACGCATCCGCAGTACCAGCCGGAGATCGAGGCATATCTGTCAAAACACCCGAATGCGAATCTCGAATTTTCCTGGGTGAATGTGCCCTCGTGGATTGACCCGTGGCGGCCCACGCGTAATGATCGCGGCATACGCCTGCATTACCTGTTCTGGCAGCGTCTGGCCTACCGCGAAGCGCTGCGGCTGAGCGAGCGACATAATTTCGACATCGTCCATCACGTGAGCTGGGGGAGCGTCAGCGCTCCGCCCTTACTGTGGCGACTGCCCCTTCCATTCGTATGGGGACCGGTTGGGGGAGGCGCGACCGCTCCGCGGAACTTCCGTCATTACCTCGGCGCGGACGCGATAGGCGACTCGCTGCGGACGCTTCGAATCCGGTTGTTACCATGGACCCCCTTTTTGCGCAAGGCCGTGAAAAACAGCGCGCTGCTGATAGCCACCAACCGCGAAACCGTCCGGTTAATGAAGCAGGCGGGCGGGAGGAACATTCGGCACGGCTATGACAACGCCGTGTCGCCCCAGATGCTGCCGGATCAGATGCCGCGTCGCTCATACAGCGGCGAGATGAAGTTGTTATGGGCAGGCAAACTGGCGCCGTTCAAGGCGCTGCGGCTGGGCCTTGAGGCTCTGGCCCTGCTCAAGGACGCGCCGGTCCGCCTACTGGTCGCCGGGAGCGGTTCGCAGCGTAAGGAGCTTGAAGCGTTGACGCGCGAACTCGGTGTCAGCGATCGAGTGGAATTCCTCGGATCGTTCGCCTGGACCGCCATGCCATCCTTATTCCAGAGGGCGGACGCCTTTCTTTTCACCAGCCTTCGCGATTCGATGGGATCGGTGGTGATGGAAGCGATGTCGCAGGCTCTGCCGATTATCACGCTCAATCACCAGGGCGTCGCCGGCCTAGTCCCTGAAGAAGCGGGGATCAAAGCGCCAGTCACAACTCCTGCGGCGACGGTTGCGGCGCTGGCGGAAGGCATTCGGTTACTCGCCAATTCACCAGAGATCAGGTTGAAAATGGGAGCGGCCAGTTGGAATTTCGCCCGCGCGCAAACCTGGGAGCGGCGAGCGGCGGAAATGACTCAATGGTACGAAGAGTGTGTTAGAAACTGGAATATGAAAAGCGACCCGAAACCGGCCGCGACTCGGCCCCGGATGGAGAATTCATGAATCTACGCGCCTTCAAAATCAGGGCTGCAAACCTGGCTGTGTCGCTCCTCCGCAGCTTCTCGTTCCACAAAAACGCCACAAACTCG
>Ga0137409_10001350_pt1 | contig 26573 bp, 30 predicted proteins | sample CZODoug1_16funga_FD_122059 | JGI IMG/M metagenome (GOLD analysis project Ga0137409, IMG submission 122059) | Vadose zone soil fungal communities from Angelo Coast Range Reserve, California, USA - CZODoug1_16fungal (Hybrid Assembly) | ecosystem: Environmental > Terrestrial > Soil > Vadose zone...
GATTCACAGCGCCAATCCCTTAGATAAAACGATGCCATCGGCGATTGGATTCGCGTCATTTTAGCCGCTAATTGATGATAGCTCTCGATCCTAAGCTGCAGAGTCTAGGTATTCGCCATGAAGTCTCTCATCGCAGGCATTGTTGTGTTGGCATCCCTCGCAGTGGGCGCTCGAGGTCAAACGCCGGGCCCAAACGCTGCGGTCAAGACCACTACCGTCCCGCTGGATAGACTTCGGCAGAAACTCCTGAACAGCAGGGTTGAAGAACTCTCGGGTAGGGCGGAGATGGTGCTTCGCTCATCACTCTTTATCCCGGTATTCGCCGGGAACATCATCCTGCGGCACCTCATGCGTGCGAACCTCTTTCTCGTCAGTGTCACGAGCGTGTTCCACCCCCATTACTGCGTCGGCCTCGAACGCGTTTCCTTCCTCTAGCAACTCCTCCACACTCTCCGAATCCGCACCTTCGACGTTGGACAATCCCTGCAAATCTCCTGATTGCGTCCCCGATTTCGCTCTCAATCCTTCGAGCGCAAACGCCTCCGTATCCACGCCCTGTTTTCTTCCGTGAACTCCTTTCTTAAGCGCGCCCGCCGTCTTCGCACCGGTTGTCTTCTTGCCACGGGCCTTCGTTTTCACTGTCACCTTTTTCAAAATGGCCTTTTTCTTCGCCAACTTCTTCTTCGGGGTTCCCCTCTTTTTGGCCAGCTTCTTTTTAGCCGTCTTCTTCATCGGCTTGCCTTTCTTTCCGGCAGTTCTCTTCAGCTTCGTGTACCGTTTCTTAGCTTTCTTTTTGGCCATACGCGCAGTCTACCACCGGCACATGAGCGCAACACACTACCAGGTATTACTGCGACCTAACCACACCGCAAGGTGACCGCTCCAGGCGTCGAACCAATCGAAACGCACGTCTAAGAGATCGCTTTGGCCGTGAAGCAGCTTCGCGCGAAGACTGCCGGTTGAACCCATCAGGAATCCGGAACCTACGGAAGAGCAACGCTGAAGGGCAGCGTGATGGGGGAGATGGTGATGTTTGAGTCTGTTGCCGCTGCGAAGAAAGCAGCCAAGTAACCGGCGGCGGGGAAACGAACGGCCGAAGAGCCGGTCCGCAGTCAAAGTGCGATTGGTGGAAAGAAGATGGTGTTCCACGCGCTTTGAAAGCGTCCAAAAGCGAACCCCGCGCAAGGGTCAGCCGCGATGAAACATGAAAGAAGGTTCTGGTCCTCAGTTGAAGCGCGATTGGGAACAAGCATTGGCAGGCGGATCTGTACCAGAAACCAGCCGCGAACTCCGAACCTTGCCTCGATCGGCACACCGCACTCTGCGCCACAAAGTCCGATTGGTGAAAGAAAACTGGCGGCGACAGTGCAAGGATCCCTATTGGGGAGACATGAGAGCCTCGCACCGGCCCACGTGTGATTGTGCACTCCTGCCGGGTAAACCCAGTCAGTAAGATCGCGATCAGTAGAGAAAGTTTCGAGGTTCCGCGCCAAAGAAGGCAGGATCCCAGCCGAACGCCTTCCGGACAGTGACAATGCAATTGGTGAGAAGAGTTCGCGCCCCCTTTGCCGCTCGATGCGCACGCGTCGTGACGGTCACATGCCGAGAATGCTATCACCGTCAATCGTTAATCGAATCAATCTGCTACAAGAGACCTTTCCCACCTTTCTAGGCTTCCCCATAAACTTCGCGCGTGACTAGCGGCATCCTCTGCCTCGCACACCACAGGGGTAGCCGCGAATGCGAACAAGTTAATTCCGGTGTAGTGTCCATGCCGTAAGGGGAAACGACGTGTTCTCGTCCGCAGAGGAACTGTCGGCAAAGTTACGGGCCGCACGATACATCATCGACTCCGTAACGCTTTCGGTTGTGTATCTCGCCGCCCGTATGCAGAAGCCGCTGCTAATTGAGGGACCGCCTGGATGCGGCAAAACCGAACTTGCATACGCCGTGGCAAGAGCAGCAAACGTGGCCGTGGAGCGACTCCAGTGCTACGTGGGAATCACCGAGGACAAGGCGATCGGGAAGTTCGATGAGGGACTGCAAAGACTATTCTTGGAAGCCCAGGGCGAACATCTTGAAAAGGACTGGAGCGAGATCCGAAACCGATTACACACCCTAGATTTCTTTGCAGGGGGACCACTCCTTCGTGCGTTACGTCACGAAGATCGACCTTGCGTGCTGCTCATAGATGAAATCGACAAGGTGGACCAGGGCTTCGAAGCCTTGCTTCTGGAAATCCTCAGTGCCTGGCAGATAACGGTGCCGAAACTCGGAACGATAACGGCGGCAACGATTCCTTTTGTTGTGCTGAGTTCAAACGAGGAGCGACGGCTTGGCGACCCGCTTCGAAGTCGCTGTTTCTACCTGCGCTTCGAGTATCCAACCGTTGAACGAGAGACCGAAATCTTGGCCGTGAAGAGCAAGAGCGACAGCCCGGGACTACGTGGACAACTCGCAGGATTGGCGTACGCCCTACGTGGCTGGAACATGGAAAAGCCCCCCTCGATTAGGGAAATGTTGGACCTGGCGCAAGCTCTGGAGATCTTGGGCATGGAAGAGATCTCCCACGAGCAACGGGACTTACTGCTGCCACTGTTGGCGAAGACGGAGGCAGATCGAAAACGGTTGCTGCTGCGCGCTGGTTTTGAAGGCTTGGTCGCGGATTCCAAGCGATATCGAGATGAGTTAATGCGGCGGGCAGGGCCCGGCAAGGTGGGGCCGGGCAAAGCGGTGCCCCGGCCAGCGGAGGCCGTAGCGTGAGGCGGACAGGATTAGCCTTCTTTCTGCTCGTGCTGATGCAAACGGCAGCGGCGCAGGTCGTAAATGGAACTGGAGATGTGCGTGGCCTTTGTGCACGCTGGGCAGAGTATTACGCAACGATCTATCAAGTCCCCGTGGACCTTGTAGAAGCCATCATTGACGAGGAGTCAGGTTGGAACCCGTCTGCAATTTCCAACAAAGGCGCCGTCGGGCTGATGCAACTGATGCCCCAGACAGCCGTGCGCTTTGGGGTTCGGAATCGATTTCATCTGGATGAGAACATCCGGGGCGGCGTGGCCTACTTAGCCTGGTTGAACCAGAAATTCAGTGGGGATCTCCGGTTGGTCACGGCGGCCTACTACGTTGGCGAGGCACCAATCCTTTCGCGAAGACTGGGATATTCGTCTGCCGATGTGCAAGCGTACGTGAAAAGAGTGGCCAGAAGATATCGGGCCAGACGAAGACATAAGGCGAGGGCCGGATCGACGGAGCAGCGTGAACCAGAGGTGGAACATGAGCATCCGTAAAGCAGCATCGGTGCTGTGCTGGTTGTTACCTGCTCCGATGGTCGGCAACGCCCAAGTTGTAAACGTAAACCCGCAAGTGCGGACAAAAGCTGCGGGGGACGGGAAGGTCACAATTGTAGAGATCGCGGCGCATTTTGTGACTGCGATCCGAATGCCGGAAGCCGTGAATTCGGTCGCCGTTGGCGACCCTGCACTGTTTCAAGTAGAGCATTCAGAGCGAGAACCGGAGCTGGTGTTGGTGAAAGCTCTCACAGAAAAAAGCGCCCAAACCAATTTGCTCATCTCCGGCGTCCACGGCCGGCAAATCAGTTTGCTTCTGGTGAGCCAGGGAGCTTCTGCGGTTCCCGCCAAGGTGGATTTTCTTCTGCGGTACAAACCGCCCGGAAGCTTTCTGGTTGAACCAGATGTCGTGCCCTTCCCATTGGTTGGCAAGACCACCCCTCTCGCGAAAGCTCAGCCAGTGACGAATAGCACGGAGACGAACGGCGCTGATGGGCAGCCGGTACTGATCTCCACATCACTGGGGACGAGTGCTTCGAATATGCCCAACTCGCCACTGGAACCGGCGGTGAGCCCGACACAACCGAGATCATTGGATCAGCTGCTAGAGCGTCAGGAACGAGCCTCTCTGCCTGTACTGCATGGTGAACGAGAGGAAGGAGAGAAGGTCAAGGGGGATCGCTTGCGGACAGGTATTAGCGAAGTGATCGACAATGGGCAGCAGGTGGTCGTCCTGTTCTCGGTGGTAAACACGAGCAAACACGCGATCCGGCTGATGCCCCCACAGGTTCAGTTAGGGGGCAAGCGCAAGACGGGAAAGATCGTTAAGCACGAGCGCTGGTCCACCGCAGAGCAGTTGACGATCATGGATTTCCGGCTGAGCCGGCGTCGTGTGGGAACTAGAGAACGTGCAGACGGAGTCGTGGTCTTCGAGCGTCCACCATACAAACAGTCAAATGAGACATTGTTTTTACAGATGGCCGAGTCGGGTGCAGTCGATCGCCCGGCCTTGGCCCCAATCGGTTTTGGAATTAGCGCGCTTCGGCAGGAGAGAGATCATGGAACAGCAAGAACTGAGAACTAGCGAAGCGCACGAAACAACCTCGAGTGTTGGTGAAGACCGGGCGCAAGCAACGATTTCGGAGCAGGTACAGGAAGAACGTGAACCACTTGGTTCATTCCAGAGCCTCCGCGCTCTTCTAGACAGGGCACGACGCAATCAGAAACCCGTCTCCAGTCGCCGTGAACTGGGCCTGGATAAGAGCAAGTCACTGTTCGTTGTGGCGGGAGCGGGTGTTGCGTTGCTTCTAATCTTCTTCGGCGTATTTTCAAGCCCGAAAAGCCGCTCGCCACTGCCCGGTGAATTCGCGCGTGGTGCACCCAGTCTCGGCCGTAAGCTCACTCCCGGACAGGAACAAAACGGCGCGGCCAAGGCCGTGACGCCAATACTCAATGCGGATGTGCGCTCGGGGGACGCTGGCCCCGGTTCACCTGTAACGCCGGAGGAGGTCGGTGGGACTTCATCTCGATTCTCGGCAGCACCCGAAAAACCGGCGCCGGGCAGAGTAAGAAACTCGGGAGAATATGCTCTCAAGAATGTGGATTTCTCCGATCCGGCGGTCGTGCAGGGACCAGCAACGCCCAACCCACCCCCACTTCCAGTCGGTGAGTCAGCCGACCTAAAGAAACCCTCGATCGTATTTGTACGTTCTGCGCAAAATGCGACACCGGCCCTTCAGAGTCCATCGAGTGAAGACAATACACTCGCGGAACTTCTTCCTGCCGGTACGCGACTGGTGGCGCGGCTGGAGGTCCCGGTTAGCTCGGCGGCGCCTGCGCCCGTGATCGCCGTGGTTGAGTACAACTATGAACACAATGGAGAGGTGGTGTTGCCGGCGGGGGCTAGGGTGTTAGGAAAACTCTCCCATGTGAATCCCTCTGGCTGTGTCGGCTTTCAGTTCGATAGGGTCGAAATGCCCGACGGAGCGGTCGAGAAGATTGATGCCACGGCCATGGACCTGAAGTTCGGACCGCTAAAAGGCGATGTCTCTGGACGAAAGCGAAGCACCAATTTCTTGGTGCGCGCAATGACCGGCCTCGGGACAGTCGCTGCGTACGTAGTCGGCGGCCAAGGGACGACAGGATTGAACGGCGCAATTTCAGAGAACGCACTCCTACGAGAGCGCATCGCGGACAATGTCGGTATGGCTGGGCAGGATGAAATCAACATGCTCGCGGCCAACCAAAATATTGTGGTTACCGTACCTGGGAATACTCGCTTTTACATCGTGTTGGAAAAGGGCGGCTCAGAACAGCAAACCGGGAAGCCTGGAGTGCGGCCAACGGATATCAATAATGCCAGCCTCGCTAACGGCAAAGTTCCTACACTCGAAGAACTGCGAGAGCTGATGCAACTGAAGAACGAGCTCAACGAAATGTATCTCCAGCCGAGTGCTCAGCAAACGCCAGTGCAACAGTGAACAGGCCGATGGAGGAAGTGTGGACGCCAACTGGAAACCGTTGGAAAAAGTGCTAGGCAAGGCTAGGTGCGCAGGCTTCATGTTTATGGGACGGGTGAACGGCATCAACCTCTACAAACACGGAATCAGTCGTCGCTATCTGAATCTGGACGATGATGGCAACTGCTACGTAAAGGGGGAGCGGGGTCGCCATCGGCAAGCGGATCTCGACCAGGAACTTGCGAAACTCGAAAAGTGTCTGAAGGGTTTGCAGGCGACTCTCGAGACCCCATACGACGAAAGCTTCATCGCACGAAAACGAGAAGTCCTGCGTCAAGAGGGGATTTCCTTGTTGACAGTTCACGTCGAACCAGACGAAGTGACGATCCACTAGGGTCAGAAAAAATCTCTAAGAGCACGCGCCCAGATCACCCAAAGCGCTCGCCCGCCAGTCGTCGCATGGTCTACCGTCCGCAGTGTTAGTACAGAAGTCTGAAAGCTTCGCCGCCAGCAATGCACCGTTGCGGATAGAGCCCTCATTGTTCGGGAGAGTCAGCAGAATGGCGATCTCGACGTTGGTAACGGTTGGGGTGTGGAGTGCGATTACCTGGAAACCAATTTGGATCGCCGCTGGTCCAACGGGCGACAAGATCCTAACGGTGGTCCCACTTTTTGTCAGTACCGCGTGGCCAGTCTCATTGATATGGATTTGGTCTCTAAGCCAAAAACCTCAGTCGCAGATCGCAGAGCGCCTACATCGCACTACTCCGGCTCAAATCGTGCAAACGCGGCATGAGCGGCCTATGCCCCCGGCGTTAGCATTGACACTCGATTACACGATTTTCTTCCTGAGCGTTTAATTTAAGCACGCCGTTCCCTCCCTTTTTCCTCGCACCCTTTTGACACTTCGCTGCCTCTCTCTGAATTTCGTTCGCTCCCGTTTGACAGAACATTTCTTTGGCTCTACTTTCCGCGCATGTCGATTCCTCCTCCGACAGATTTGAGCGGACTAGGGCAGGAACGACGAGCAGAAAAGAGGACACGGACGATGAAATTCCACGCCAATACAAGGGGAAGGACACTTTTTGCAGTGCTCGCCCTTGGGGTCATCGCAATGGGGCAGTTTGTGTGGGCGCAGAATCTCGGTTCTGCTCCGGCCTCAAACGTAGCAGTTCAAGGACAGACGGGCGCGCAGCCAGAGGGTGCGTTTCTGAACTTCATTAACTGGGTGGGAAATGTGATCGCGCCGGTCGGCGCCGGGGGCGCGGTTCTGGGAGCTGTGGTGTCCTGGCTTACGGGACGAGGGTTTGGCCGATGGTTGTTCGCGGCCGCAGCTCTGCTGGCAGTCTCAGGTGTCACACGTCTTATCGAGTTCTGGATTACGAATGGGACATCGGGGGTCGCTTAGATACTCCCGACGATGAATAGCATAGCGGTGCAGGCAGCCTGCCAAACATTCCAAAGTCAGCAACGCTGCCTGCCGATTTCAACCCTCGGAATTGCGATCAGCGACTTGACTATATGCCTACCCCGCAACTGCTGAACGACGTGATTTCGCTGCTGCTCTCACTGGCGCCGCCCGCGGCCTTGGTATCGCTGGTGCTCGCGGGAGTCAACCTGCGACAGGAAGGCGGAACTACGTTCGCAGTCGGGGGCCGATTCACCAAATGGATGTTCTGGGCGGTCGTGTTTCTCACGTTGCAGCCGCTACTGACCTGGTTCTCTTCTTTCGGAATAAATGTCTCACTACCGGGAGGCGGGATCAGCACACCCTGGTTAGCCAGCATTCGGTCGGACGTGGCGTCTTTCGTGACCAACTTTGTCGTAGGGCGAATCGTGCCAACGCTTGCCGCATTCTTTGTATTGCGCGCGATTCTGGACACCGCATCCGGCGAGCATCCACTCCCGTCAATTATTGCCGCCATATTTCTGCTTGCCACCCAGACAACTTTCAATTTAATCCAGAACTACAACACGCAAACGCAGTACGCCACAGCAGACGTGCTTGACAGCCTGTGGAACCACCTCGCTGGCACGATCATGCCCATTGCAGCGGTGTTAGCGCTAGTCGGAGCCATTCTGAATTTCGCTACGCGAAAACCATTCATGCGCTTGGTTGCGGTAGCACTGGCGCTGCTGTGTGTATCGGGAGTCTGGAAGCTTGTCCTGTCGATGATGTCTTAGGAAACGCGATGAACTTCTCTCAAATGTCGTTCGACAACGGTATCTTGCATCTCGCGAACTGGCTCGGAAACGTGATCATGCCAACGATCGCGGCGGTTTTCATCATCATGGCAATCGTTCAGTTCTCGAAAGGACAGGAGTTTTCACACAGCATGTATGGAGCCTTGGCGTGTTTGATGGTGTCAGGGCTGACGCGGGCGCTCGAAACGTTTGCATCACAGAGGGCGTGGAATAACCCCGACGTCTACTGGGTAGCCTTGATCACGCTCATCAACTGGGTCGGGAATGTAATCCTCCCGGTGTACGCAGCGGCCCAGGTGGGTTTAGGGGCACTACGAATTGGCATGTTCTCGTACATCCATCCGACAAGCAGCTGGATGCGCCACTTCCTCGCGGCTGGACTCTGCCTGATGGTGTCCGGGTTTCTTCGGCTAGCCGAGTCTTTCGTGATCCACGGTACAGCAGGAGTGAGGTAGAGGGAGAAGGGACCAATGGCTCTAGACGTAACGCCGGTCTATCGAAATCTCCGGACGCGGGTAACGTTTGCAGGGCTCGAGGCAGAAGACTTGTTTGTGATCCTCGCAGGGGCAGTGGTGATGAACATTTTCGGAAGATTCTTGAATCGGGAAATGTTCGGACTGCCAATGAACATGGTGCTGCAGTATGTCGTTCCGATCATAAGCGTGCCGGCACTGATGCTGTTTAAGTATGGAAAACAGCGTGGATATCTCTTGGATTGGGTGATGTTCCACGCCAAGCCGCACATTTACTCGGGGCTGGAACGCGACCGCGAGCTAACGCGGGAATACATCAAGGACTGAGACAACGAAGATGCCGCTAACGGTTCAAGAGCACAACAGGCAATTGCGGCAACCGCCGTTGTGTGAGCAGTTGAAGGTGCGGGACATCACCGACGACCTGCTCATCCAACTGAACGGTTCCTTTGTGGTTGGCTACAGGGTAAGCGGGATCAACTCGTACTACGCGAGCGACGCGGAACGCAACCGCACAAAGCTATCGCTCGAAGCCCTGGTTCGGTCTCTGCCAGAACGTTCGATGCGGATGCAGGCCCGTTTTGAAATCTCGGAAGGTGCCTGGGATCTGGTTGCACGGTACAACCGCGAGCAGCTAAACCCAAGTCCCGTTTTGCAAGTCCTAGACCGAGAACAATTGGATGTTTGGCTAAAAAAGGATGCCGCTGGTTTCTACCTGCGTCATTTCCTTCACTTGTACTTCATATGGGACCCAAGGATCCATCACCAGTCTCCCGAGCTCGAGTGGAAGAAGAAGATGCGCGGTAGCAGTTCCAGTATGTCCGCGACTAAATGCATCGAACGCAGCCGTCGCGAGCACGAAGATTTGGTCGCCGAGTTTCACAGCATGATGTCAGGAGTGGAAGCGACGCTTCAATCGACCGGCATGAAATTCTCACGAATGTCGGGGGACGATCTTTTCTTTGAAATCAAGAGAGCGCTCCATCCTCTCGGAAACGATCGAGCCCCTTATCGACGCCCAGCAACGTCGACCTTTTACCAGAGTGCTCGGAGCCAAATTGCGAACGTAAACATCGAAGACGAACTCGATGAGCACATAAAGATCGGCGGCTTACTGTATTCCTTCATAAGTTTGAAGGACATGCCGGATGCCACCTTCCCGGGCGTACTGCGGGAACTCGTCGTCATGGATTTTCCCATTGTGATCAACGCGGAGGTTGTCCTTCCAGACCAAGCAAAGTCGGTCAAGCAATACAAGAGTCGGCTGCGAAAAATGTCAGCCGCGCAGAAAGACATTCACGGAGGGTTCCGGCTCAATGTCGATGCTCAAGTGGCAGAGCATCAATTGATCAAAGTTCTGCAAGACCTGATTTCAAGCTCCCTGAAATCCTGCCAGATGAGCTTGTCCATCGCATTGCGAACTTCTCGCCCTGCGCACAACCGGATGGAGGCGGAACAGGCGGAGCGCATTCTCGCTGATCGTCGGCAGAGGGTCCTGCACGCCATCACGCGGATGAACGGTGCCCGCGGTATTCCGGAGACACTAGCCCAAAAGCGGTTCTACTTTTCCAGTCTGCCAGGACAAGGCGAAGCGAACAAGCGTGAAGCAGAGGTACTCACCTTGCACGCGGCGGATCTCCTGCCGGTCGAGACACCGTGGAGCGGTACGCCAAACACTCCCTTGATATTGTTCGAAACGCCTTACCGTCAGCTCATACCGTTTTCACCCTTCGATTCGGGTTTGGGCGATGCCAACCAGCTCATCATGGCCAAAAGCGGGGGCGGAAAGACTTTCATGACTCAGGGATTCCTCCTGATGATGGCTCGCGCCAAGCCACTGATATCGATTCTGGAGAGGGGCGATTCGTACAAGCCGCTGGTTGAGTTGATGGGCGGACGCGTCATCAACGTAGATCTCGATGGCAAGGAAACACTCAACCCCTGGGATCTGCCCGTCGAAGAAACCGTACCAAGCAACGAAAAGACCGCCTTTTTGAAGAACCTGACGCGACACATGATCGGTGAGAGCCCGGGAGCGGACACGGCCCTGCTGGACAGTATCCTAACCGATGCGATTCCAAGGGTGTACAAGCGGTGCGCAATCCGCTATTCGAGCCCGGTCCCAACTTTCAATGATCTGCGTGAGGAACTGGCCAATTGGCGGGACGCCGAGAAGATGCAGCGCATCATGGATGAAGCGCGTCTTGCCGCGATCAAATTGCGCTCGTGGACAGGGGAGAGTGGCATCTATGCGAATCTCTTCGACAGACCGACCACGATGCGCCTGGATAGCGATTGGCTCTTCTTCAATGTAGAGGGCCTCAGCTCTGATCCGAGGCTTGAAACAGCGATGAGCATGATGGTCGCGACAGCGATGGCGTCGCGGGCCACTGGAAAGACGGGACGGCCGAGCATCACTGTGCTTGACGAGTGCTGGTTCTTGCTGGACTCCCCAGCGTTGGCGCCTGAAGTCGTACAGCTCTTCCGGACGGCCCGCAAACGGAACTCAAGCGTCTGGGGTATCAGCCAGACCGTTGAAGATTTTGTTGGGACCGAGTCCCAGCCCCGCCTGCACGGACCCGGCATCCTCAAGAATGCGAGTACGAAAATCATCGGTCAGCAACCAGGCGACGTCAGCGCGCTCGTGAATCACCTCTCCCTGAATCCAGTGGCAGTGGGCCAGGTCAAGGAGTTCGGAGCGCCCCGCAAAGGCCGGAGTGCCGAGGTGCTGCTGGTCATCGGGGAAAAGGCGGAGACCACGCAGACGATCCGCATCGTGCCGACGCCGCTCTCGTATTGGATCTGCACAACGTTCCCACGCGAGAGGAATTATCGTGCCTGGTTTCTAAATAGATCCGACGGACGTTCATTGCTCGAATGCTATCAAGATCTCGCCAAGAAGTTCCCACAAGGACTTGCAGGCGTGACCCCACTGCCAGAGGAATTGTCGGACGCAGTAGCGGCGACAGCTGGCGAACCGAAGGAAAGACAAGTAGCCGGAGCAATCGTGATGGACCTGAAGGAATGACGAGCGTGCAACGGAAGAGTTAACCCAGCTTGAGTTGGAGATCAGGAGGCAACCAAATGCACTATTTCCTATACACAGTTTTCTTTTCAGTATTCGCGTGGTTGATGCTGACCGTGCATGGTCGCCGCCGGGTGTTATCAGTCGCGTTGGCCGGGGTCATCGTTGTTACGTTGGTGGTGACTCCGCAAGCGCAGGCGCAAGGCGGGATCATCCAAGCGATTCAAGCAGTGTTGAAGGTCCTCAACACGCTAATTCTGCCCGTAGTGAACAGTATCCACGGCACTCGCAGTGCGAATAGCACTTTCTACCAAACTACTGTTTGGCCGGTGCAGTCAATCAGCCAAGCCAACGCACAGGTGCTCCAAATGATGGGTCAATACGGCAACCTGATGTCGCGCATTCTCGGCATCAACTTGCGAAGCGCCACACTACCGGCGCCGCAGTCGATGGAAACCTTGTTACGAGATCACCAGGTGAACAATTTTGCCGGTCTGACGCAGTCTTTCAACAACACCTATCGAACGATTCCCACGCCGACCGAGGCCAGTCAAGCCGATCGAGACATGGCCGATTTTGACGATGCTTTGACGCTGGACAGTTTGAAGACGCTTAAAGCATCGGATAGCGCGACGGATCTGGAACTACAAGCGGCGAACTCGATTGAGGGTGCGGCCAGTCAGGCAGCTGCGGGATCTACCCCGTTCCTAACGGCGACAGCGACGACGTCAAGTATTCGAAGCCAGGCATTGACGCAAAAGATGCTGGCGGCGGAACTGCGGCAAGAAGCCGCGCGCATCGCGCACCAGAACGGACTACGGAAGCGGGGGGCGATGTTCACTACACAACTCCGCGGCACCATCATGAACCTCTCGAGACACAACTGATTGCCAGGAAGGACAGTCTTATGACAAACGTTGCGGAAGCTCTGAAGCGAAGTAAATCTTGGATGTGGAGCCGCAGGCTCCGTCTCACCCTGTTCATCAGCGTTCTGGTTCTAACTGTCCCATGGCCAGCCAGTGGGCAAGCCGACGGCCCCTGTTGTGCGATTCTCGTGGCGGGTCTATCAAGCATCGCCAATTCACTGCAAAGCATAGCTCATTCCCTGAGCGCGATTCTCGGCGTGGATCAGGGCATGCTGCGCTTCGAGCAGACGGTGGTCTGGCCGACTAGCGCAATTACCCAGGCGCAGGGTTTGGTCGGAATCCAACAAGGCATTTTCACGCGAATTCAGGCTCTGACGCACATCCCGGTTAACAGCGCAACGCAACCAAATCCTCAACAACTTGAGATAAATCTTCTTTCCGGGAATCCGAGCCTGATCGGGCAGACGTCGGCAAACTACACCGCGTTATATGGGCCAGTCCCCCCGACAACGGATGCGTCACCACAAGTCAGGGACCTCGTTGATATGACAGACGCAGCGGCCCAAGATGCGATGAAAAGGGCGATTCAGATCGATGCGTTGTCAGATCTAGAGCTCCAGGCGGCCGGTCAAATCAACCAAAGCATCCAGACCGCGGCCCCAGGCAGTGCGCCGATCATTGAGGCACAAGCGGATGCGTGGCTAGTGCGGGCCAATGCCTACACACAGGCGGCAACGGCCGATCTGATGCGGTTGCGTGCGATCGATCTCGCGAATTCAGGCGCCGACATAAAAATGGGGGCGACGAATACAACCAACCTTCGGCAGCAACTCATGAACCTGCTGCAACACAACTGAGGACGTGGGAGAGCGTTTTATGCCAAGTTTCTACTTCGAGCAGGTGCTCCAGACGGCGCTCAATGGCATCGACCAGAATGTCACCGGGCCCGTGTTGCGGCTCGCAGGCGTCATCCTAATTCTCAGTCTGCTATATGCAGTCTACGAAGCGTATAGCAATGGCGGCGACGTGCGGGCTCTCGGAGTAGCAGGGGTCAAATACCTGGTGCTCGGCTTGGTCTTCCTCAACTACCAGCAGGCATTTCGCTCCGTAAATGGAATGTTCAACGGTGTTGCGGACTTCATCTACAACACCAACGGCATTGGAGACGTAGTCCAGAATTGGCTGAATTCCGTGAGTGCCTACGTCGGGCAGCAAGGTCTGTCCAGCTTTTGGACGCTCGTGACAGGGGCCATGTCCGGACTCTTGGATATGCTCTTGATCCTCGTGGGACTGATTATTTTGCCGGTCAGCTACACCCTTTTCACACTCGCCTACGCGATGTACGGATCAATCCTCTACATCATCGGACCCTTCGTCCTGGCTTTGTGGCCGAGTCGAGCAATGGGACAGCTGTCACGGACCTACTTTGTAAATTTGATGATCTTTCAAAGCTGGGGCCTGCTTTACGCGATTCTCCAAGTGCTCATGACTGCGCTGCAGATGAACAGCGTGAACGCTGTGCTGGGAGGGAATGGCGTTCTTAACGCGTTCGTTGGCTCTAGCCAAATGGTTCTCTTAGGAGCAGTAAGCATATTGTTCTCCATCGCAATCGCGTTGATTCCATTCATGGCGAGTCGACTGGTTCGCGGAGAGGTCGGAAATACGGTCTTTGCGTTGGCCGCCGTCGCCAACAGGGCGGCTAGAAGTATCTTGAGTTCCAGTAGCGCCCCACAGATCGCAGCTGCAGGTCCGCCCCCGGAATTGTCTGACCGCGATGCGGGCGGAGGTGGGCAGGGCGCGGCTGGTGGCTCAAGAGGAGTCGGCGTTGGGGGCGCGGGTGGCGGGTTACTGGCTGAATCAAAACCTCCAACGCCCCCAAGCTCAAGCGTGACAACCGGTGGCGCGGGAGCCGCGGGTGAAGTCGCGGGAGCCGGGGCCGTCTTTGCTGGCTGATGGTTGCGCGAGGCGTTAGTGAGAGGCGGATGGGACAGACCGTAGAGATGGCGTAGGTTCCAATGAAAACAAAAACAGAATTGAGAAACGTTCCTGAGATCTCGTCATACACGAAGTACTACGAACATGACGGCATGCTTCGTGCTTACGCCAACCGCGCCATGTTTCTTGCGATTCTGTTTGGCGCAATCGCGTGCGGGTCGCTTGGATTTGCGATCTACGTTCGTATCCAGCCTCCTACTGTCATCCGAGTCGACAAGAATGGAGAGGCCACGGTAGTGGGTGCGAGAAGCGGAGCAGATCCAACGTCGAAGCTTGCCATGATGCTCTCGGCAGAAGGGGCCATCGGCGATTCCGCATCGAGTTCAGCAGCGCCCACGGATCTCGAAGGGAAAGCCGCAGTGCGCCGATTCCTGGTGCACTATTTGTCGTACACGCCCGACTTCGTTACGCGAAATCTTGCCGAATCCCTCAACATGATGACCAGCAACCTGCGCCGGCTAACAATGGACAAGCTGCGAGACGACGACACTCTTGGAAAAATCAAAGAGGATCAAATCATTTCCGACTTCCGAATTCGATCCATCGAACGCGCTAAAGACGCGCCGTGGACGTACGTTGTGTTCGGCGTGAAGGAAGTCCACAAAATCAAGAACGGGACAGAGGTGACGGACCGTATCGTCGGCCGGTACAGCATGCGCTTGGTGGAGGAACGCCGTACAGAATTCAATCCGAGCGGCCTGCTGGTAGCTGAATATTCCGAGCAACAAATGGTAGGTGAACGGGATAATGGCCTGCTGCAACAGAGTGAGCTGGACAAGTAAACGTCGTGTGCTCTTACTCGACATTGGATCGAGCGAGTGTGCGGCCAGCCAGGGGCAATCTGGCGTAATAACCGATAGCAGCCCATGAGCATGGAGCTGCGATGGAGGGAGATGATCACGATGTCGACCATGATTGCGGCTCCGGCCGATGAGAGAACAAATCAGTTGACAAGCCGCTCGACGGGCAGGGGGACTCGACGGGTACGCCCCGCCGCGGAAGAGGAGAACGTGTTAGGAGCCCGTTTCTTTTTGTCCAAGCCAGGCGCGAACGGAAGCCCTCAAGAGTTGGGCCGGGAGTTGCCGAGCGAGGGCGAGGCCAAGGTCGAGGCCCTCAAGTTGGGTGTGACGTATTACAGCGTTCGAGAGTGGCGCCCGATACCGGATTTTGGTGGAAAAAATCCGGAACTGAAGCGAGAGTCGATCACGAGGAAAGGAACGGCGTGAGAAACCTGGGCAGTTCGAGTTTTATGGCACGCAGCTTTCATCACAGACGTTGGTCTGTAGTGAGCGATCCACAAGCTGATTGTGGATGAGTGCTGTCCGGTTCTTTCGCGAACTTGGCCGGGAACCTTAACGTTTTCGACCAGGACAGCGAAGAGAGCCGCGCAAGCGCCCTCCTATCTGTTCTGGTTCCAGACAGAAAAGGAGGCAGAGAAATGGTGAAGCAACGGTTCTTGACACACTTCAAACCGTGGCCTTTTGCCGTGATCAGGGTCGTCGGGCTGATTGTTGGGTACCAACTCTTCGATAAGGCTCGTACGTACCTTCAATACGCTCCTCAATAGCATCGACATTTTGCTAGGAGCGGCAGTTGCTCTCCTGATGGCCGGTCTGCTCTGCGGACTATGGGCATGGGGAGAGTGGTGCTGGTTCAAATTGCAGAGGCTTCGGGGCTTTCGTGCCGAGCTGAAGCGAGCTTTCAGAAATCACTGGGGACCAAAAGCAGTGAGGACCTCACAACCCGTAACGAGGAATATGGCTTAACCAAAAACAACCCGTGCAGGCCTGGCGCTTTCGCTGCTTGGCCGAAATCTTTTTTCGTTTTCGGCAATGGGCGGCGAAGAGACTGGCACGAGCAGCCTCCTTGCTCTGCCGTTGCCCGACAGATCAAGGAGATCACACATGCCAAACGTTATGGAGTACAGCCCGACACCAGTTTTCGCGCTTGAGATTGATCGCGATGGTCACTTGTCAAAGAAAACCATGAAACTCGGCCGCGAAGAACAGCTCACGAACACTCTGCTACAGGGGTTCTATCCAGGTATCCGCGTGGCTACGATTGACGTGCCAACGGAGCCCTTGGACGCCTGTGAGCAAGCGATTGTGGAGCAAGCATTGACCAAAGTCGAGTTCGATGGGATTCGTTACAGCCTGGTCGGAGCCAGCGGCAGTGCAAAAAAAGGAAAATTCTACGCCGTCGAAACCAAGTACGAGAAGCGACTGGCGGAGAGGTTTCGTTTCTCGCCGCAGGCGGCCATGACCTACTTCGGGATTCTGGTGTCCTCGTCCAGAGTAATGATCGAGGTGCCGGACTGCCGATTGCTGGTCGTGGAGGATCATCAACTTGGCACCAACGACTGCCGGGGATGGATCTCGCAGTCTTTGTTCAAGAGGCTCCAGGCAAAGCACCGGGACGACCTTTTAGCTCACGAGACTCAGAAGCTTCTCATCAAATGGAAGCAACAACGTCAAGATGAACATAAGGATCTTCCCCTACCCCAAGAAGGCGAAGCAGAGCTCGCAGAACAAGCACAATCGAAGATCGCACGAAAGGTTCTGCGAGGTCATCGCTTTTACCAGTTCCGCTTGTCGTTCGACAAAACGCAGGCGAAAGGCTCGTTCAAGGTCATGGCAGATGAGTTGGCTGAGAAACTCGAGGCCGACATCATCCTGCCGAAGTCTTCGGTCAAACCCAAGTACCAAGGAGGAGTAGTGCGGACGATCAGATCGATGTTGGGAGATCGTCAGGCTCACTCTTTCCGGGGACACGTGTTGGTCGGCATTCGTGATGTCTCCCGCGATCTCGAGTTCCAATCGAGTTACACACTGGTGGAGCACGCACCAGAAGACTCAATTGAGCTTGAGATCAAACCGTACGCTCTCAGGCAGATCGAGAAGCTGCGGAAAGCGTGGGAGGAAAACAACTTCACGGACCTATTCGAGCTCCTCGGCACGCAGGAAACTCAGAGTGTGCTCGATGTTGGCGAAGAACCAGATCCCGAGTACACCAGCAGCGAATATACCGTCGCTGACGGTGCGCTCGTCGCCGACGGAACCGGCTACATGCTCAAGCATCCGTTCGTCAACCATCACCTGCAGAAGGTGCTGGCTCGATGGGCATACCGGCTTTGCACCAGCGGTGGTTTTCGTCTTCCTGGCTTCGCGCTGGCGGACGATGGCTACCTCGCGCTGCACGACCGGCAGGTGTTCTGGGGGTCGGACTGGATTCCGAAAGACCGGGCTATTGCTTCTGTTCCATCCCGCCACGGTCTGGTGGTTCGCTACCCAATCCGCATGAAGGAAGATCTGCTGCCCTTCGAGAATCTCTCGGTTGACGAAATCCCGGGCCTGCTGGCCGGGGACCTACAGAAGCGCGGCTGCCATATGTCAGACGAACAGGTCGCCGCGGTGATGGATGAGCAACTGCAACTGAAAGGCACGTTGATCTTGCATTCAGAAGCAGCTGCACGAAACGGTGGTGACTTCGACTTCGACCAAGTATGTGTGGTCGAGGGAGACAAGTTTCCGCGATTCGTCCAAGACCGGTTCAAGTACCAGGAACAACACGCGGCCCAGAAGAACAAAGCTCCGAAACCGCCGAGTCCCTGGTGGAACCTCCCACAAGTTGCGATGCAGGCGCGCGGGAACCAGATCGGATCCATTACCGATCTGAAGACTTCGTGTCTGGCCAACGGAAGGGACGACCTGGCCCGGCAACTGGTGGACCAGCTTCAGAACGCGCTCGACCAGCTGAAGCATGGTACTCAGCCCGACCAGGAAGTCATTCGCAACATCCGAAATGAGGTAGGCAAAGCACCCTGGCTGAAGCTCAAGCAGAAACAGCAAATCGCGGACATGGACGAGCATCTGCCCGTAACAGAACGCGACAAGATCGGGAAGTTGTACAACTTTCTGCGCAAAGAGCTTGGCCGGTATTTCTCAGGCACTGCGGTAGCGCCTCTCAGCGACTTCCGGGGATTAATTGGAGGTGCAACCTTCACCCCAGAAATCTTTGCGGAGTGCTCCGTAGTCAACAAGTATTACGCGAACGTCGTGACTCAAGCCTTGAGCCGGCGGCGGGAACTGTGGGAGCAGTTGGAGAAAGCGAATGCCGAGGTCGACGCGAAGAAGAATGACGCCGGGGCTCGGAAAGAAGTGATGTTCCGGCGTAACCAGGCTTCCGCAGCGTTCTCGGTCTATGAACAGCGCTCGCGAGAAGAGCTTAGAGCCTTGATTGACCAAGTACGGATCTGGGCCCAAAGCAAGAATGGAACACGATTGGCCTATCTGTCTGCCTTGCACGCGATTGTGTGTCGAGACAGGCGGCCAAGCCAAGAGTATGACTTCGTGCCCGGAACCGGGTCCATCGTTTTCTACGCGTTCCCGCAGGAAGTCGTAGACCAAATAGCCGAACGAACTGGGGGCCGTCCCGTCAGCGTGGAGATACCGAGTCTCTGCGACGGCGAGGTGGAAATCGATCGGGAAGGAAGAATCTTCCTGGTTAGCCATTTCACCAACAGTGAAGGTCAAATACACGAACGCCTGATCTTCCTGGCCCAAGTGACCAAGAAGGGTGAGGTATTTCGCGATCGGGACGCACAGGGCTCGCCTAGCGTGATCGAGCGAGTTCATCCGTTCCCCATCCAGTCCGGAAGGGGCGAGGCACAGAACGGGATTGTCGTATTTCCCGGAACCCAGCGGCGCCCGGAAGTCCCGAAAGGAAAGGTCGGGCTGACGGGAGCACCTAACTAAAACAACGGCCTGGGGGGGTCACCTCGAACCTCCTGGGCCCCAACCCAAATGTGATTGGGCACGAGAAGGGCAAACGCGACATAATTCGGAGGAAGAACCCTATGAAACAGCTCTGGACCATCCTTATTATTGCGGTCCTGATCACGGCAAGGATGCCGGCGCCGGCGCTGGCACAAAAGATCGAAACTGCGACGAGCGACCACAACCAAATCATCCACCTCAAGACGGCCCTCAACCATCTGACTGTGATCGAGCTCCGCGAACCTGTGATTCAAGTAGCGGCAGGTAGCCAATCATTCAAAGTCGAGTGGCGCGAAAACAGAGTGTTTGTCGAGCCAACGGAGCCCGACGCCTCCACGAACTTGTTTATCTGGACGGCATCCCAGCGGCTCAACTATGAGTTGGAACCCGCCGGCGCCGTGATCACGATGGACTTTGCGGTCGATCAGACGCCCGTCCAGGTCACCCGGCCAAAGCCTACAAGCATTTCGCCGCCACAACCCTCACCAACGGAAGTGTTGTTGGCTGGAAAGCCCGTCAGAATGGAGTCAGCCAAGCCCAGCAAGAAACGGGTCGAAGTTGTCATTAGCGACCTTTATGAGGGGGACGGCCGCGTTTTGGTCCGGTACGCGCTACGGAACCAGGGCGATCATGCGTACTACGCCCACACGCCGCAGGTGTATGCGTTGACCGGAGCGCGTTACCCACGATCCTTGTACAGCCTTGCCAACTCACAGTTGAGGTATCAAGAAATAGCGCACCTGACGAACCAGGGAGAGATCCAGATCCCTGTGCTCGAAAGCAGCGTGCAGTCTTCGCACATTGATCCCGGACATGAAGCTGTCGGCGTGATTGCTGTGAGACTACCGTCGACCACGGAACCGACAGTATTGCGTTTTCAGTTTTCCAGCGACGACAGGGGGCCAGTCACAGCCGTTTTGGTGCGATAAAACGATGGCAAACCCGGTAACAGCCAAAGAGGTGTTGACGACGTTGCGCCGCAACCTGCGGAAGCGATCCGACGTCGGGCTAAGTAAGGCTGTGGCGGATCGATTGCTGGAGGCACCGAATCCTTTCCAACCCGGGTTGATTAGGAGGCCGCAAAGGTGGTTCGTGCTTCTCTGCATTATCTCGGTGGCGGCACTCGGAGCTTTTGTCTACTTCAACGTTTGGAACTCAAGCATCAGGTGAAAGGCATGCTGCGTAGAGTTGAGACTCTCACTCTCTTCCTCCGAGCTCTCCTGGCCTTGTGGCCGTGGGCAATGGCCCTAGTTGCGACGCAGGGACTTGCGCTCCTCCTCGAAGGCATCGTGGCAGCGTCATGATGCGGGAGTCCTACTCCGATCGTCACCATCATCCTCCGGTGCTAGAGAGCATGGAGATCGTAGTAGCCCTGGTCCTCATGGCGGTATGCTGGTTTTCCTGGTACGTCGCGCGCGAGCGGTACCACCTCACCAACCACCAACTAGCAGAACTGGCCACCTACCTTATTATTGCTGCCCTTGCCGTTGTTGGAACGACCATCCTATTGGTCACGCGACGCGCGCGAAGGGAGCGAGAATGGCCCCATCCTCCCATGGTTGTGCCCCGAAAGCGCGACGAACGAATCACCAAAGCAGCCTGGGAACAGAATGCAGTCGTTCTCGGTTATGACATTCAAGGTCAACCCTGGCACTGGCCGGACCGCGTGCGCGTCATGCAAGGGATCGTCCTGGGCATGACCGGCACAGGTAAGACAACGTTGTTGCGAAATATCATTTCGCAGGATCTCGCGCGGGTTGTCGGTCCTCCAGATCAGCCGCATCGACTACCAATGGTGATCTTCGATGGCAAAGGGGACCTCGAGTTTTTCTATGACTTGCTGCCACACGTGCACCGGGCTGGACGACTCCACCAACTGAGGGTGCTCAACCCGGCGCGAGCAGACATCTCCGTTCGCTACAACCCATTTCAGTGCGCCGATGATGAGTACATGCCGATTGTCAGCATGATCTTCGGATCATTCAACTTGCGTAAGGAGTTCTTCGCCAAGCACCAATTGAACTACCTGACCGACATCGTGCGCGTGCTGTTCTACACCGGTTTGAAGTTCAACTTCTACGATGTCTTGGTAATGGCGCTGGACGAGCGTGTCATGAAGGAACAGATCGAGAAGGCACGCAAGCGCATTGAACTGGACTCGTCGCTTCCTACACAGCGCCGCCTGAATTTCGAGATGTCCGTCAGGAGTCTGTGCACCTCTCTGGCAGATCGGGAGCGTGTGCCGAAGATCCAGGGACTGGTCAATGAATGCATGACCTTCCTGGATGACCAACTAAGCATTCTGACTGGTCCCTACGAACAGTTGCTGTCGCTGGACGACGTGATCGACCAGGAACTCATTCTCTTTGTCACGCTCAACATCAACAAGAACCCCGAGCCCATGCGAGCGTTGGGAAAGATGCTTCTGCAAAATCTGCAGCTGATTGTCGGGAAGCGTTATGAAAGCGAGGAACAGAGGCACCGTGCCAACCGCCCAATGTTCAGCGTCGTGCTGGATGAGTTTGCGCCGTTTGGGTATCGCAATTTCGCGCAGATCCTGCAGACCGCGCGTGGAACGAACACCGCCTTCCTGTTTTCCATGCAAAGCTTGCCGCAACTCATGCAAGTGGAAAGAGGGTTCAAGGAAGATGTCACCTCTGCGCCCAACACCACGATGACTTTGCGCACGCGGGACGAAGAGACCGTGCGCTATTTCCTGCGCGCCTCGGCGGAGCACAAAGTCACACGCCGTAGCGTGTCGACGCAACGGTCGAGACTGTTTGGCTACGAGAGATACGAGAACACCGACCGCGCAGTCGAAAGTGAGGACAAGGAAACCCGTGCACTGGATGAGCACATCAAGAATCTGCCCACGGCACAGATGGAAATACTCATGACCGACCATACGCAGGGCACCCTGCACAGCTTGCTGCACGTGCGTGCGCCAGAGGATGTCATGGTCCCGAGATTTGAACCGCAGCTCTATCCGGCACTGCGCCAGTCGCGCGACGAATCGTGTGGTGCAAACCTGAGATTCAAGATGCCCGAATTCGCCGCTGTCGGGCGTTCCGGTCGCCGCGGCTCTGGAGGTTGGTCGTGAACGGCAGGCTGGCAGCCCTCTGCGCTTTGTTGGTTTGGCTGACGGTTGTCAGCATGGCGACTTCGCAACAGACGGCGCAAGCACAAGCACCGTCGCGTCCGAAACCGCAGGTACAAGCTGCACCCAAGTCAGAACACCCCTTATACCAGCGGCGAGGGACTTGGTACGAGTTCATGTTGAAGCAATTCAACCCCAACGATGTTGACTACGGGCGGTGGTTCGAGCATCGGCGCCAGGCATTCCGGGACGGCCAGCTCAACAATCCGTACTTCTGGTACAGCATGAGTGCAACGATGGCGTTGCTGCTGATGGCAATGGTGTGTGCAAAAGTGTGGATCGACCACCGGCGAGAAATGTGGATCACAGCAGAGATGATGGCAGACGTCTACAACCAAGACGCTTACTCGAGAGAGGTCGCCAAGGAAGCAATCGAGAGATACAACAGTCACATAGAACGCTGCAATCGTGCGATCGAAGCGGCGGAACATGGGGAGACCGTGTCAGGGACGGACACAGAGATCGAACAGTTAAGAGGCGAGTTGCTGCGAGTCGCTGGCGAGCGGGACACGGCGACAAGAGAGAGAGATGTTGCACGGGAAGAGCTGCAGAAGAAGTCAGAGATATTGACTGACATGTCCGTTCGCCTGGAGGCCTTGGCGAGCAAGTCTGGCACTACAGGTGTCACTGCCGAACCGGCCGAACGCCGCGCCACGGATCCCAAGTTGGTCACCCATATCAACAACCTCCAAGAGCAGTTGTACGCAGAGCGGCACAACAACCGAAGACTGAAGGGTGCATAGAAACATGCTGGTAGCTGTCACAGGTTTTGGCCGGGTTTGGCGTCACCGCTTCGGGAGGAACGTGGATGATCCGCGCCGCTTCGCTCGGGGTGCCTACTTCAACACCACAGGCGTTGTCGTAGAAGGATACGTGCGACAGCGGCCTCGGATTTGCGGGTACGCACGATTCGATGCGGCTGGCGGTTTCAATCCAAACTACCCTTCGAGGGTGATCAATCGTGTGTTCGAGTGTGCCGAGCCGTCCGTGTGGATGGGTTACAACAAACTGCTGTTCAAGCGGATGATGACGGTCGGCGAGCGTCCGGATCGGTTCTTCGTGGTTGTGCGGCCGGAGCTGACCGGAACACTGGCCGTGGGAACCGCGGACTGGCGATCCGCCGACACATGGCTTCTTTCCTTCAGCGAATGTGCCCAACAGCAGGAAGCCATATTACTGATGCCGGCGCACAGCTGGATAAAAGGCGAACTGGGCCGATTCGTGCTCGAACCTTCGGGACAGCGGCCGTGGATGGGGCGGCTTGCCCTCAGCTACGGCGAATAACGGAGTCACGCCATGCGTTATTGGAAGGGGTCCATCGCGCTCAGTGCTTCACGAGATTACCCACTGCTGCGGCAAGTGCTGCATTCGGGTTTCATCACGCACAGCCAGCTATTCGAGTTCCTGAGGCTGGACTATTGCGCGTCATCGCGCAACGCCTTCAGCAACCGCGTTCTCCGGCTAGTGGAGCATGGCCTGCTCATCCGACACGAACTGCCGTTCGTCAACCGTGAAATTGTCTACTCAGTCTCGGAGACGGGAGCGTCGGAACTGGTCGGGAAGGCGGAATGCCAGGCAAGTTCAATCGAGCATCTCAAGCTGGGTAACGGACCAAACCATCTTCACCACTCCCTGGAATTGAACGAGATCCATTTGGCATTGAAGCGCACCGGCACGCTGGTCTACTGGACCCCCGAGACGGAGATCCGGTCACGAAATGACCTGACCACGGCCGGTTATTGGAAGTATTACGACGCGGTTGTGGTGGTCCGTCTTGCCGGACAAGATTGCAGGTTCGCGCTGGAGTACGAGCGCACACCCAAAGCAGCGCGCCAATATGTGAGCATCCGCCATCGGATTGAACAGGAAACGTCGATCACGCATTTTCTGTACCTGACGCCGAACTACGATCTCCTGTGGTTCGTTGCTGACAAGCTGTCGGAGTGTAGGCGCGCGGTTCACTTTGGTCTGCTCAAGGATTTTCTTCAGCTAACTTTGGCCCTGCCAGTGAGGAGGAACGGGTCCCCTGTCTCCCTGGCGCTCACTTCTGTTCTGACTCACGGGCGTGCAGTGCAAAAGACAGGCACTCTCTGGGAGAACATTGCAGTGTGATTGAGGTTTCTTTGGCGTGTGTTTGCAGTGTCGCAGAACGCGGTATTCCTTTAGAAAGAATGACCTATCCGTTGACTATACGTGCCTGATGGAGCGATTTAATACACGCCAAGTTTGTGCTCCCAGCTGTTAACTTCCGCATTGCCGACGATACACCAGAAGCGCCCACATTCCGGCATCGGGACTACACAAACGCTTGCTTGAAGCCTTCCGATATGCACGCCTCGCGACCACGGTCACCGGTCAACGAAACCAGCCCGCGTCACAAGTGACCACCGCCCGATCGCAAATGCCTCCATTATACTTGGCGGTTATGGTAAACCACCTGCGTACTTTTTGGCAGCGCATTAGCGATGGTATCGAAGTACATAAGATCTGGATGCATTTTCACCGCGAGGCCCGCGCAAGCTATGCGATTTATGGGAAGGAAGTCGACTCGAGGCTGCCCGAAGGACACTCCCGCTGGGTACGATTCCTGGAGGTTAGCCGTATCCTTTTCTGGGCCATGGTTTTGAAACTCTCTCCGGGCCGCCGCGTCTTGCTTCTCCTGTCGCTCTTGGTCCTTGCCGTCCCGCTCTTCACGTTTCGCTATCAGGGCTTGACCTTCTGGGGCGGAACTGGCCTGCTGATCCTCCTGGCGCTGGAACTCGCTGACCGCGTCATAATGAAGCGCGATCTCGAGATCGCTCGCGAGATTCAGAACTGGCTGATGCCGGCCACACCGCCCGCAGTTCCAGGCGCCGACATCGCATTCGAATCTCGCGCCGCCAACACTGTTTCTGGCGATTACTACGACGTTCTTTTTCGTGCACCAGATTCCGCGAGAGCCTCGACTGAGCCCGAACGACTGCTCTTCATAGTGGCGGACGTCGTCGGAAAAAGCGTCCCAGCAGCCCTGCTGATGGCGACCCTGCAGGCAAGCCTCAGGACCCTGGCCGCGCTTCCCATTTCGCTACTCGAATTGATCGAAAGCCTCAATCAGTATGTCTGTGCACAGAACATCAGCGGCAGCCGCTATAGCACCGCGTTCGTCGCTGAACTGGAGCCCGGCGATGGACGTCTTACCTATGTCAACGCCGGGCACAACTGGCCTGTCCTGCGCCGTGCGGACCGTAGGCTCGAACGCTTGGAGACCGGGGGGCTTCCGCTCGGGATCATGTCTTCAGCCCAGTATCAGTGTGGGGCCACGAATCTCGCTGCGGGGGACGTGCTCCTCATCTTCAGCGATGGCCTCATCGAGGCGGAGGACGACAACCAGCAGGAATTCGGCGAGCCTGCAATGCTCGCCGTGATGGACGATGCCTGCGGCAAGAGCGCCGCCGATGTTCTTGCTCAACTATTGCGATCAGTCGACTCGTTCGTAGGCCCTGCGCACCAGCACGACGACATCACATGTATGGTTGTCAGGATATCCGCACGGCATTGACGTAAATCCGACGGAACTGAGGTTGCGCTTCATGCCGTCGGATGGGCTTGTGACGGTAGCATGGCCGCAGCACGCACTCTGCTGAATTTGAGACTCTAGAGTCGTTTCACAGAAATCGTCATTGAAGCCGGTGTTCGGTCCAGAATCGCCGGACACGTCAAAACCTGTCCCCAGACGCGCCAATACACCTCAGTCTGCAATTCGCGGAAGAGCCCTAGAATCGGTTCGCTTGCGTGCTCCCGAGCGTATCTCGGAGCGGTTTTTTATGTAACCTAATTTGTTTATTTACAATGATATGGATAAATCAAGATTTACCTTGACTTATCATTGTTAAGAGGTATCATAGGAGTCGAACAGGAGACGTAGAAAGACCATGCCAGCCAAGATCACCAAGAAGTTCACTCCTGAGATCGACGCCCAGCTTTACGATGAGTTCGTTGCGGTTGCGGAGCAAAATGGGCAAACGAAGCGGTATGTTCTCGAGCAGGCGCTCGGGTTCTACCTGCACAACGTGGTTCCGTCCCAGCACCTGGTTCGCCCCGAGGTGATGGATGCCTTCGAGCAGTCCGTTGCTCGCAACCGTGACCTGTTGCAGCGTCTCGCCAAGTAGATGGCGGATTATCTTACGGTAGCGGAAGTCTACCGGATGCAGCATCGATTGATCGAGATGTTCGGCGGTCTCCATGGTGTCCGCGATAAGGGCGCTGTTGAGGCCGCCGTTTTTCGTCCACAAACCGGCTATTACAACTCCATCGAAGAAGAAGCGGCTGCGCTGATGGAGTCGCTCGGC
>Ga0137409_10001351_pt1 | contig 26565 bp, 23 predicted proteins | sample CZODoug1_16funga_FD_122059 | JGI IMG/M metagenome (GOLD analysis project Ga0137409, IMG submission 122059) | Vadose zone soil fungal communities from Angelo Coast Range Reserve, California, USA - CZODoug1_16fungal (Hybrid Assembly) | ecosystem: Environmental > Terrestrial > Soil > Vadose zone...
CATTCCGAGGCGGCGGATCGTGTCGCGCTCGAAGTCGAATTCGATCAGCACCACCGGCTCCTTGCCCACCACCCAGCCGTCATGGCCCGGCTCGATCGCCACAATCTGCGGAGCCTTGTGCTCGACGACACAGCCGTCGGCGTATTCGATGTGGATCTCGCCGCGAGCGAGGAAGCCGACGTGGGCGTGCATGCAGAGGTCGGTTCCGACGATCGGTTTCATGTCCACCGACCAGCGGAATCCCGCTGGGTACACCATGCGCTTGACGCGCGCGGCGCCGCCACGTCCCACCTCGAGCTGGACGTGGCCGATCTCGCGGCGCTCGGCTCCTTTGACCCGGGCAAGCAGCGGATCCGATGTCGTCAATCGGCGAGCCGTCGTGCGTCGCGGCGCGGCGGCGGACTTCCTGACCTTCTTCCGCGCGAGCTTCTTCCTCGCCATGTGTCCCTCTCTCTCAGCGCTCTTGCGCCGCTTTCGGCTCGGCAATCGTGAAGCCGTGAGCCGGCCATTATAAGTCCCGGCCGCCTTGAAGCGCTTGCAGGCCGGTGGCCGCGGGCGCATGATGCGTTCCAGCAGGCGCGAGAACACACGGCAGACGCTGCTCCGTAAAGGATCGAGGTGCGGAAGACGTGAAGTCCAGCAGAGCATCGGTTCCGGTCAGCCATTTCCGGCCTCACCCCTGGCATGGCCTGGAGGTCGGTCCGGATCCACCGGAAGTGCTCAACGCGTTCATCGAGATCACGCCGTTCGACCTCATGAAGTACGAGGTCGACAAGGTGTCGGGGTACCTTCGCGTCGATCGGCCGCAGCGCTCGTCGGCCCAGCACCCGACGCTGTACGGATTCGTGCCGCGCACCTATTGTGACCAGCGCGTGCGCAGGCTGGCGCCGTCCGCCAAGCGCGGCGACGGCGATCCGCTGGACATCTGCGTGCTCAGCGAACGGGCGATCGCCCGGAACGAGATCATCGTGCGCGGCCGGGTCATCGGCGGGCTTCAAATGATCGACGCCGGAGAGGCCGACGACAAGATCATCAGCGTGCTGGAGAACGATTACGTGTGGGGCGCGGCGCGCAACATCAGCGACGTGCCATCGGTGCTGATCGAGCGGCTGCAGCACTACTTTCAGACGTACAAGCTGGTGCCCGGACGCCCCGCGAAGGCGCGCATCGCCAAAGTGTACGGGCGGGCGCATGCGTTGAGAGTGGTGCGCGCGGCGATGGCGGACTACAACGATACCTTCGCACTCTAGTTTTGAAACCGGCTATGGACTCGGGTTACGGCTGCGCTATACGCACGGTACCGAACACCAGATTGCAGTCGGCATCCGTCACCGCCAGACACGCGCCATCCCCCGTCCATCGGCCGTTGGCGAGCGCCGTCTCGCGCGGCTGCGTCGGGCTCCCCTGGCAGGCCAGCAGGGCGCCGCACAACGCCGGCACGGCGAGCAGCAATAGCGAAGCACCCGGGCGGACGTTTCGTGAAGCGGTCACGATCGGACCATACTACCGCCTCACTGGCGGCAACTCTCGCGGGTCCAGTCGACCGTCGCCGCGACAACAACGTAAGTGCTGTCGCGATTCCAGGGATTGCGCGCGGCCCTGCTGAAAGTGCGCTCGCCAATCGACCGGCCGCACCTGGCGATGAACGCGCCGACGAGCGGATTGCCCCTGGGCTCGAATGCGACGGCGGTAATTCCGTGGCCGGCGATGAAGGCCCGCACCTGTTCGTCACCGTGGATCGCTTCTGCGGGCAGGAGATCGACGGCGACGAATGGCTCTGGCAGCAACGCATACGAGCGCGTAGCAGCGAGCAGCGTCGCAGCGGCCGGCATCACCGTCGCCATCCACCGCGATTCCGCGTAGCCCGATGCCATCGTCGTCATCACGCGATCCCGGAGCCGATCGCTGAACGCTGCCGGCGCGAGCGCGGCCGCCATGACGAGCGCCGCGACAGCGACGATGCCCGCCTGAGCCACCAGAAGCTTCTCGAGCAGTCCTTTCAGGCGCGACGGCCCTGCCGTCACCGCGGCGGAGGCGCACCACAGATAGGGCTCGAGAAAAAAACGTGGTGACAGTTGTCCAAAGATCACCGCAAAAACGGTGACGGCGGCGGCCATTGTGACGAGCGGGCGATTCCTCCGACGCGCAAGCCCGGCGACCAGAATGCACAGCGCCCCGATGCCGAGCGGCTCCGACAGGCTGCCAGGTGTGAGCGGAACGATCAGTTTGACCGGAAACTCCAGCGCGCTGGCCCACGTCGTCGGCGCGCCGTCGGCTTGTCGCTGACCCTCAGCGAAGGTGAGAAGCGCCGGATCGGGATGGGAGCGGAAGCGCTCGAGAAATGGCGACAGCGGATCGCCGTAGAACGACCAGTTGCGAACGTACACGGGCGCGGCGAGAAGGCCGACCGCGATTGCCGCGATTGCCACTGCCGCCGGCACACGCCGCGCGCGGCGGGCGGTCCACAATCCGAACATGAACAGCGCGGCGCCCGAAAACAGGAACGAGTACTTGCAGCCGATCGCGAATGCGACCGCGCCAAATGCGAGCGTCATCTGCGGAACGTCGAAGCGCTCCGCCCGCCGCACCATGATCGACAACGCCAGTGTCGTCGCGGCAGCCGGCAGCAGCTGAAACTTCTGCGTCAATCCCAGAAACAGCATGATCGGGCAGCCGAGGACGAGCATGCTGCCGAAGACACGATCGCCGAGTGTGGGTGCCAGTCGCGCGACAGCACAAGCGGCGACGATCAGGCCGGCGAACTGCAGGCACGCCCCAAGCGTGTCTGTCCCTCCCGCGAGGCCGAGCATCGTGAGCCCCTCGCCCAGACCCGCGAAACGGGCGTGAGGCCACTCCGGGCGTGCGACGACGCCATGTCGCAGCCAGTCGAGTGGAACGCCAACGTGCTGCGTGAGCGAGTCTGCGTCGGTCGGCGGCCCGAGCGCGCCGAGTCCAAATGCGAGCAGCAGCACGCCGCACAATACGAGCCCCACGCGACCGACCATTGGGAGAGCTCTGAAGGCGTCAACCGTGGACGTGCGAACGTCGACCGCTCTCGATATCAAAGAGGGAAGATGCAGAGCCCCGGTCATGCCGAGACCCCACGCCATCATTCGAAGGGCCGTGATATCCGCGTGGCGTGCGAGAGCCAGCGCGTGAACCGCTGCGCTCGCCCCCGCGAGCACGAGGATGAATCCGGCGGCCCGCTGATCCGCATCCGCATCCTGTCCGACCAGCCACCGCGCCAGCCGGGCGCCGATGTTGGCGAAGCCCGCGACGATCAGGATCGAAATCGTCGTGCGGGCAACTGCCGGAAGCAGGAGCTCGGCTAGCCCCACGGCGGTTGTTCCGGGCCAATCCAGCACGGGCCGACGCGGCCTTCGGACCCGTCAGTCGCGATCGCTTCGACATGCGGCGCCATTGAAGGCGTAGCATACTATCGCCGTGCACGGCGCAAGGAGGCGTGGCGTCGCGACCAAACTCATGTGGTTGCTGCTGGTTTCGGTCGTCCTGTTGACCGGCGCGGCCGCCGGCGTCGGAACCTCGGTCTCGACCGTCCTCGGCACCGGCGTCGCCGGCTATTCGGACACGCAGGTCAACAATCCGTACGGCCTCGTGCTCGGTCCTGACAACTGCCTGTATTTCTGCGACCTCGACAATCAGCGCATTCGTCGTCTCGACCTGAAGACCAGGCGGGTGACGACAGTCGCCGGCAACGGCGAGCGCGGGTTTCGCGGTGACGGCGGGCCTGCAACAGCGGCGGCGCTGAACATGCCGCACGAGATCAGATTCGATCGCGCCGGCAACATGTACATCGCCGAGCGCGACAATCATGTGATTCGAAGAGTCGATGCGAAAACCGGAGTCGTGTCGACGATTGCAGGTACAGGCGTGGGCGGTTTCAGCGGCGACGGAGGCGCGGGCGCGAAGGCCCAGCTTCGTCAGCCCCACAGCATCGTGTTCGACCGTGACGGCTCGCTGTTGATCTGCGACATCGGCAATCACAGGATTCGGCGCCTGAACCTGGAGACGGGCGTGATCGACACGTACGCGGGAACCGGAGAAGCCAAGCAAACGCCCGATGGCGCGCCGGTTCGCGGCACGCCGCTGAACGGCCCGCGCACGCTCGCGATGGCCCCGAATGGCGATCTGTTCCTGGCGCTTCGCGAGGGCAACGCCATCTACCGGATCGACGCAAGCACCCAGACTCTGCATCGACTCGCCGGCACCGGTGAGCAGGGGTATTCGGGTGACGGCGGTCCGGCTCTCGACGCAAAGCTCGGTGGACCCAAAGGGCTGGCCTACTCGCAGGACCGCGAGCTGTTCGTCGCCGACACCGAGAACCACGTGGTCCGCCGCATCGATCTGGCGGCTGGGACAATCTCGACCGTGCTCGGCAGCGGTGAACGCGGCGACGGTCCGGAAGCGGATCCCCGTCGATGCCGGCTTTCCCGTCCGCACGGCGTGTTCTATGACGCGGCTGGCGGCCTTTACGTCGGCGACAGCGAGGCTCACCGCATCCGGCTACTCAGATAGGACGGGGTCAGACCCCGTGACTTTTTTTACACGGTGTCCGACACCTCGAGGGCACGTGGCTGCGACCAGGACGCTGCAGACGATCGTCGAGCCGTACTCGCGCGAGGTGCAGGCGGTGGCGGCCTGCGCGAGGCAGCTGATTTTCGACGTGCTGCCCGGCGTCGAAGAACGGTTCGATCCGAAACAGGCGATCGTCGCGTACGGCTATGGCCCCGGGTACAAGGGCATGGTCTGCACACTTCTTCTCAGCAAGTCCGGCGTGAAGCTCGGCGTCGTGCGCGGCAGCGAGCTCGCCGACCCGCGCGGGCTGCTCGAGGGCAGTGGGAAAGTGCACCGCTACGTGCAGCTTCACGCGCCGGCGGATCTGCGGAAGGCTGGTTTGCGCCCGCTGATCAAAGCCGCGTACGTGGCCTGGCAGGAACGACAGGATCGTTGACGCCCGCGAGGGGGGCACGTCGGTCAGCGACGCGGCGGTAGAATGACGAACCACGTTATTCACCGGGAGGCCTCATGACGCTCGATCGGAGACGATTCCTTCAGCTCGGAAGTTTCGGCGCCGGGCTGACGGCCGGCTTCCCTGAGCTCGCATTCGGCGGCGCGCCATCCGAGGCCGCAGATGCCGCCGGAACCGCAGACGATCGGACCGTCCGATTGAGCGGTGACGGACTCGGCTTGAACCCCGCGCAATACGCGGCGTTGCTGAACCGCCTCGTCGACGAGCACGGCATCACGCCGGATTCGTACTCGCTTGGCGGCGTGGTCGAGCAGTTGGAAGAGCAGTTCGCTCGCATCCTCGGCAAGGAGCGCGCGATCTTCATGCCCACGGGCACGCTCGCGAACCACACGGCGGTGCGGGCGCTTGCGGCCGGATCCAGCCGCGTCATCGTGCAGGAGGAGAGTCACCTTTATCAGGACGAGGGCGACTGCGCCCAGACGCTGAGCAACCTCGTGCTCATGCCGCTCGGCCAGGGCCGGGCGACCTTCACGGCCGACGAAGTCCAGCACGTGCTCGATCAGACGAAAGGGGCGCGTGTCGTCTCCCGCGTGTCCGTGATCTCGATCGAGACGCCGGTACGGCGGAAGCAGGGCGAGACCTTCGGCGCCGCAGAACTGAAGGCGATCGTCGCGCTGGCGCGGCGCGAAGGCATCAGGCTCCACCTGGACGGCGCGCGTCTGTTTCTGCAGGCAGCCTACACCGGCGAGGACGTGGCCGCCGCCGCGCGGCCATTCGACACCGTGTACGTGTCGCTCTACAAGTATTTCAATGCCGCCTCCGGCGCGATTCTGGCCGGGCCGCGCGACGTCATCGACGGCATGTATCATCCGAGACGCATGTTCGGCGGAGGACTCTCCAGCGCCTGGCCGTTCGCCGCCGTCGCGCTCCATCATCTCCCGGGCTTCGGCGATCGCTACGGCCGGGCCGTGCGAACGTCTGAAGACGTGATCGGCGGCCTGCGCCGGCATGGCGCGTTCACGATCGACCGTATTCCATCGGGTACGAACCTGTTCCGCCTTCAGGTTCGAGGCGCGGATCCGGTCGCATTCCAGAAACGGCTCGCGCAGCTCGGCGTGATGCTCCCCGCACCCCAGCGCGATCTGTTCACGGTCGGCGTGAACGAAACGCTCAATCGGACGACGGCCGCCGACCTGACGAATCTTTTCGTACGCGCGTTGACCGACCGGGAAGGACGCTGACTCATGAGACTCGCCATTCGTTCGACGATCCTTCCGGGCGCCGCGCTGCTGCTCGCCGTCCGCGGGTGGGGCGCCCTCGCGGGGAGCGCGGCCGACGCGGGTCCGCTGCGCTTCGCGATCTCGTTTCCCTCTCTTCGCAGCGCGCAACCGCTGGATGGCCGCGTCCTGCTCTTCATCTCCGACGATGGGCGAGCGGAGCCGCGGACGCAGAGCGATCAGTATCGCGCGAACAGCACGCGACCGATTTTCGGCGTGGACGTCGACGACCTGTATCCCGGGCAGGACGTCATCGTCGATGACAAGATCGTCGGATGGCCGGCGCGGAGCCTGAAAGACATCCCCGCCGGCGATTACTGGGCGCAGGCGCTGATCAACCGCTACGAGACGTTCCACCGGTCGGATGGCCACACGATCAAGATGCCGATGGACCAGGGCGAGGGGCAGCACTGGGACTCGAAGCCCGGCAACTTCTACAGCAAGCCGGCGAAGGTGCACGTCGATGCGGCGCGGGGCGGCGAGATCAGGATTTCGATGGACCAGGAGATCCCGCCCATCGCCCCGAACAAGGACACGGCGCAGGTCAAGTACATCCGCCTGCAGAACGACAGGCTCACGAAATTCTGGGGCCGGCCGATGTCGCTCGGCGCCATCGTGACGCTGCCACAGGGATGGGACACTCATCCCAATGCGCGCTATCCGGTGCTCATTCACCACGGTCACTTTCCGAGAGATGCGGAAGGCGACACCTGGCGCGACAAGCCGCCGGAGCCGAGCGCGCGCGGCCAGCGGCGCGACACGCAGGTGGCGGGCTATCAGTTCTACCAGGATTGGAACGGCCCGAAATTCCCGCGGATGATCCACGTGCTCATCCAGCACCCGACTCCGTACTTCGACGACTCGTACGCGGTGAACTCGGCGAACAACGGCCCGTACGGCGACGCCATCACGCTCGATCTGCTGCCGTACATCGAAAAGCAGTTCCGCGGCATCGCCCGGCCCTGGGCGCGCGTGCTGACCGGCGGCTCGACCGGCGGGTGGGAGGCGTTTGGCGTCCAGGTGATGTATCCCGACGCCTATAACGGCGCGTGGGCGCTGTGCCCCGACCCGATCGATTTCCGGTCGTACCGATCGGTGAACATCTACGACGAGCACAACGCCTATTACTACGAAGACAACCCCTGGAAGCGCACGCCCAAACCGGGATACCGCGACTACCGCGATCATCTGTACTCGACGTTCGAGGATCGCAATCTCGTGGAGCTCGCTCTTGGCTCGCATGGGCGCTCGGCCGGCCAGCACGACGCATGGGCCTCGGTCTTTGGTCCCGTCGGTGACGATGGGTACTACAAGCCGCTGTACGACAAGGCCACCGGCGCGATCGACCCCGAGGTGGCGAAGTACTGGCGCGACAATTACGACCTGCGGCACATCCTGCAGCGCGACTGGGCGAAGCTCGGTCCGAAGCTCCGCGGGAAGATCCACATCACCAGCGGCACGATGGACAACGGCTACCTGAACAACGCCGTCTACCAGATGGAGGAATTTCTCGCGCGCGCGGTCCCCTCGTCCGAGTCAGAGATCATTTACGGCGAGCGGCGCGAGCACTGCTTCACCGGCGATACGGACCATCCCAACGCCGTCGGCAGCCGCACGGTCCACCAGCGCTACATGCCCGCGATGGCGGAATGGTTGAAGAAGACGGCGCCGGCCGGCGCCGACACGAAGAGCTGGGTGTACTGATCGGGCGCTTGCGATGATTGTCACCACCGAGCATGTCGACATCCCTTCTGCCCGCAGCCGCATGCGCACATTCGTCGCGGCCCCGGCAACGGCAGGCCTCTACCCCGGCATTCTGTTCTACTCGGACATTTTTCAGCTGACCGGGCCGATGCTGCGATCGTGCGTGCGTCTGGCCGGGCACGGGTTCGTGGTTGCCGCACCGGAGATCTATCACCGCACGGAGCCGCCCGGTTCCGCGATCCCTTTCGACGATGCGGGTCGTACGCGAGGGATGGAGAACTCGGCGAAGACGTCGGTCGCCGACTTCGATGCCGATTGCCGGGTCGCGCTCGATTACCTCGCGACGCACCCGGCCGTGGCGCCGGGGAACGTCGGCGCGGCGGGCTTCTGCATCGGTGGCCATCTCGCGTTTCGTGCGGCGCTGCAGCCGGACGTGAAGGCGACGGTCTGTTTTTACGGAACGGGCATCCACAACGGCAAGCTGGGGAAGGATGCCGATGCCGGCTCGCTGCAGCGAACGGGCGAGATTCGCGGCCAGCTGTTGCTCGTATGGGGAACACTCGACGCGCACATTCCGGCGGAGGGGCGGGTGAAAGTCGAGGAGACGTTGCGGGCGGGCGGCCGAAAGTTTTCGCACCGGTTGTATCCGGCGGAGCACGCGTTCATGCGGGACGAAGGGCCGCGATACGACCCGGAGGCGACGGACCTGGCCTTCGGCGAGATGGTCCGTTTTTATCGCGAAGCGTTCCACGCGCGAACGTGATAACGTCCGAATCTCCCGGGAGGCCAGTCACGATCACGAGCAAGCTCGTCGGAACGGTCACAGTCCTTCACGTGAGCGACCGCGCCCTCACGGCCAGCGAGGGCAACACCGGGCTGCGGCACGAGGTTCGCCACGCCATCGACAGCGGCACGCACACCATCGTCCTCAACCTTCAGGATGTGGCCGACATCGACTCGTCAGGCGTCGCGGATCTCGCCTCAGGACACCTGACCCTCGCCAACGGCGGCCGCAGCCTCAAGCTGTGTCACCTGTCGAAGAAGCTGAAGCACATCTTCGCCATCACGCGGCTGAGCAACGTCTTCGAGATCTACGAGACCGAAGCCGACGCGATTGCCAGCGTCAAGTCGACGTGATGAACGTGTTCCGGCATGCCTGAGAACCGGGGACCGGGGACTGCGGACCGGGGACTGAACGACGCGGATCCCGGTGTGGACGGCCTTCTCGCCCGCGCGCGATCGCGGCTGACGCGTCTCGAGCCGCGCGAGGCGCAGCACGCGGTCCAGAGCGGCGCCATCCTGGTGGACACCCGTCCGGAGTTCCAGCGCCGCGCCGACGGCGAGATTCCCGGGGCGATCGTCGTCGAGCGCAACCATCTCGAATGGCGGTTGCACCCGGCGAGCGCCGGCCGGATTCCGGAAGCGGCGCACGCGGACGTCCACTGGATCGTGATCTGTGACGAGGGCTATGCCTCTTCGCTGGCTGCGGCCTCGCTGCAGCTGATCGGGCTGCGCAGGGCCACGGACCTCGTCGGCGGGTTCCAGGCGTGGCGGGCCGCGATGCTGCCAGTGACGCCACCCGGCCTGATCACGCCCGCGAGGCTCGCGACGAAAGCTGCAGAATCTGAGGACACGCGCGCCGTGTCAAGAACGGCTGCGGCTGTCAAGGACCGGTAATACAGAGTCATCGCTAACGTCTTGGCGCGAAGTCGAGCTGGAAGCTGGAGCATTCGGATGGCTGGTGTGTGTCGGACTGCTGACATCGTGAGGAGCGCGCGTTACTCTGAAGACCCTTCGAGACAATCGAGTCGGCAGCCGCGGTGCACGTAGGCGGAAGATCCTTGGGACTCGGGGCAGCCCTGTTTGAACGCGGCGTGCCGGGAGGCTGTATCAGCCTCCCGTTCGTGGCGCAGGGGAGCGTTCGAGGTATCTGTCAGCCTGCCAGGATGGCGGCCGAGCGCAGGGCTACCTTTCCCGGCAGCAACGCCGATGCCATCGGGTCATCCAACCTATTGCGAGCCGCCTTTGCGGCCGCCCTTGCGCATCGGCTCATGATTCTCAGGTCTGCCGTATCCGCCGCCGCCCGGTTTCTCACCGCCGTGATGGACCTTGTTGACGGTTGCCCACGCCCGTCTCTCCGCTTCATCTTTTGAACGCCCGCGCTCTACATAGCCTTTCTCGATGTGCTCGGCCTGACGCTTCTGCTTGTCAGTGTATTTGTCCTTGTCACCGCGTGGCATGGCGAACCTCCGGCGCCCCAGGGGCAAAGCGAGTGCCAGCTCCGACGGCTGCGCCGTGGGTTATGATTCGCGCGATTCCTCGAAGACGGAGAAACTGATGCGCTGCGCGTTTCCTGTGTTGTGCCTGCTGGTCGCCGTGCCGTCGAGCGCGTTCGCCACCTGGTCGGTGATTGCGGTCGATCGGAGTACGGGCCGCGTCGTGATCGCATCCGCGACGTGCGTGGATCGAGACGATGAGTTTTTGAAGGGTGTGCAGGCGGTTGTCGTCCCCGGAAAGGGCGTCGCCGCGTGTCAGGCGGCGGTGGACAACACGCACCAGAACCAGATGCTCGTCTATCAGGAGCTCCAGAAAGGCACCGACCCGAAGCAGATCATCGAGCTCCTGAGCAAGGATCCGGCATTCCAGTCCCGGCAGTTCGGCATCCTCGATCTTCAAGGGCGCCGCGCGGGACACTCGGGCCTCGGCAACGGCTATGTGGCTCAGGACATTCAGGGACAGGTGCCGGGCACGGACATCTTCTACTCGATTCAGGGCAACATCCTGCGGCCGGGGCAGGTGGTGCCGAACGCTGTGCAGGCGTTCGTCAGCACGACGGGGGCGATCACGGACCGCGTCATGGCGGCCATGGAAGCGGCGGACGGCTCGGGCGGCGACAGCCGGTGCACCTGTCCGCCGTGGCCGACCGATGGATCGAAGCCGGAGATTCCGTGCGATGAGAAAACCGCGCACGTCGCGTACATCCTGATGGCCGAGAAGGGCGACAGAAACGGCGACACGCACAACAACGGCAGGTACACGATGTACATCAACGTGTCGCAGCCCGGTCCGGATCACGGACCGAACGTGATTCACGGCGGCGAGAACCTGAACCCGGTCAGAACGCTCCGCATGCGGTACGACGCGTGGCGAAAAAAGCAGCCAGCCTCGTTCAAGTAGCTCCTATAGGGATCCGAAGAAATGCGAGGCGTGCGATCGGCGATCGGCGTGGCGCTTCTGTTCTCCACGCTCGTGCACGGGCAGCAGCGCGGCGCGCCCGCCGCACAGCCGCCGCCGGCCGGGCAGCGCGGCGGCGGAGGCCGTGGCCGCGGCGCCGTGCAGGTGATGACGCTCGCGACGAGCGCGTGGCCCGACGGCGGCCAGATTCCAACGAAGCATACGCAGGCCGGTGAAGAGATTTCGCCCGCGCTGACCTGGAGCAACGTGCCCGAGGGGATCGCGAGCTTCGTGCTGATCGCGCACGACGTCGACGCGGCCATCGGCGCCGGCACCGACGACATCCTGCATTGGATGCTCTGGAACATTCCGGCGGACGCGACCGCTCTTCCTGAGCGGGTGCCGAGAGGCGCACAGCTGCCGGACGGGACACGCCAGATCAGCGCGACCGGTCCCAACTACCGTGGACCTGGCGCGCTGGCCTCCGGCCCCGCGCATCACTACGTCTTCGAGCTGTTCGCGCTCGACACGACGCTCGACGTTCCGGCCGTCGGCGCGTCACCGCCGCAGACGCGTGCTGCCGTGCTCGCCGGCATGGCGGGGCACGTGCACGGCAAAGCCGTCTACGTCGGATTATTCCGGCGACCCTGAAGGGTCGCCCTACGTCGGTCCTGAAAATGTGTAAGGCATCGGAAACCGACGTATGTAGGCGACCCGGAGACCGACCACATGTAGGGCGACCCTTCAGGGTCGCCGGAAGACCGAATATATGTAGGGCGACCCGGAGACCGACCACATGTAGGGCGACCCTTCAGGGTCGCCGGTGGAGAGCACCTGTGAAGAAAATCCTGTTGCTTGCGTTGCTCGTCGCCGTCGCGGCGATCCCGGCCTCGGCGGACTCGCTGTCAGCGGAGCGCCTCGCGCGGATCGATCGTCTGCTCCAGCAGTACGTGGACGAGAACCGCATCGCCGGCGCGGTCGCCCTCGTGCTGCAGGACGGCAAGCCGGCCTACGAGCGCGCGGTCGGCTGGAGTGACAAGGAAGCCGGCCGCCGGATGACGACCGATACGCTGTTCCGGATCGCGTCGCAGACGAAGGCGATCACCAGCGTCGCGATCCTGTCGCTGGTGGAAGAGGGCCGGATCGACCTCAACGAGCCGGCGAGCCGGTACATTCCGGGCTTCGCGAAAACGACGGTCGCCGTGCAGAACGGACCCGAGGTCTCGTTTGCGCCGGCGGCGCGCCAGATCACGATCCGCGATCTGCTGACCCACACCGCCGGCATCTCGTACGGCACGAACCCATCGCTCGCGTCGCTGTACGAGAAGAAAGGTCTCGGCCCGGCGGCCGGATACGGCTGGTACACCGCGGACAAGACCGAGCCGATTTGCGACACGATGGAGCGGCTCGCGACGCTCCCGTTCTTCGCGCAGCCGGGCGAGGCCTGGGTCTATGGCTACAACACCGACGTCCTCGGCTGCATCGTCGAGCGCGCGTCCGGCATCTCGCTCGATCAGTTCGTAGCGACGCGCGTCACCGGTCCGCTCGGCATGAAAGACACGCAGTTCTTCCTGCCGCCGGCGCAGCGCGATCGCCTCGCGGCAGTGTACTCGAGCGGCAGCGACGGCACGATCAGGCGCGCGCCGGACGGCGCAAGAGGGCAGGGCCATTACGTCGACGGTCCGCGCCGCAGCTTTGCCGGCGGCGCGGGGCTGCTGTCGACCGCGCGCGACTACGCGCGGTTCCTCGAGATGATCCGGCGGGGCGGCGCCCTCGATGGCGTGCGCATTCTGGCGCCCCGCACCGTCGAGCTGATGAGGACCAACCAGGTGGGCACGCTGCACTCGTCGAACGGTCTCGGCTTCGGACTGGGATTCGAAACCACCGATCGCTACGGCGCCAACGGCATGGACTCGGTCGGCGCGTTTGGGTGGGGCGGCGCGTACGGCAGCGTCTATCGAGTCGACCCTGCGTCGCGGCTCGTCATCGTGCTCATGATCCAGATGCTGCCGAACAGCAGCGGCATCGGCACGCGGTTTCCCACCCTTGTCTATCAGGCGATGGTCCCCGACACGGCGAAGTGACGCCGCCCAGGGACAGTCGAGCCGGGGGCCCGGATGACAACCGGGAACCCCGGACCGCCGTCTAACGTATCGGATCAGACAGGAGCTGAGAGCTAGTCCCTAGTCCCTGGTGCGACGCGGAGGCGGCATGTCATTGTTCAAGCGTCTGTTCGGTAAACGTGAACCCCCGAAGCAGCGAATCCGCGTGTGCATCGAGTGCGGCATGCCGCTCGCCGAGCACAAGGACTGGTGTTCCATCCGCCGCGGCGAGATGGACATGAAGCTGCGCGCCACGGCTCCCTCGCCTCGCGCCTGACGCGCGCGCCCGCTCGCCGTTCGCGTAGAATCTTTCCAGACTCTTTACGCGATCCCAAGGATGGTGGGCGATGCGTGCGTGCTTGCTCGCTCTGGCGGCAGCCGGGGCAATCGCGGCAGGGAGCGCAGGACCGCAGAAAGCGGCCACGAGTGCCGGCCCCGAGAAGATCGTCTTCGCCCGCGTCTTTCCGAACGCCGGGCAGCTGGGGCTGTTCATCTCGGCGGCCGACGGCAGCGGCGAGCATCCGCTGCTCACCTCAACGGACATCGACTACGATCCGGTCTGGTCGCCTGACGGCGCGTCGATCGTCTTCACGTCGGATCGCGAGGGTTCCGCCGATCTGTATCGCGTGAAGCCGGACGGCACGGGCCTCGAGCGGCTGACCGAAAACCCCGCGTACGACGATCAGGCGGCGTTCTCGCCGGACGGGCGGCAGCTCGTCTTCGTCAGCACGCGCAACGGCGGCACCGCCGACCTGTGGACGATGGATCTGCAGACGCGGCGCGCGAAGGCGCTGACCTCCGGCGCGGGTGGAGACTTCCGCCCGTCGTGGTCGCCCGACGGCGCGTGGATCGCGTTCTCGTCCGATCGCGGGAGCACGCTGCCGTTCGCGCACGGCCGCTGGGAACACCTTCACATCGTCGATCTGTATCTGATTCATCCCGACGGCTCCGGTCTCAAGCGGATCACAGAGCACGGCAATTTCTGCGGCAGCCCGAAGTGGTCCGCCGATAGCCGCCGCGTGCTCGCGTACTGTATGACCGCGGAGCAAACGCTCGCGAACCGGCGCGCCTTCCCCGAACCCGGCAACGACACGCGTCTCGTCTCGTTCGACCTCGCGAGCGGCGCCGCGTCGGACGTGGCGGCGGGACCCGGCGTCAGGATGAATCCCTCGTTTCTGCCGGGCAACGACATCGGCTACGTGCGGAAGGACACGGTCGATCCAGGCGCTGGCATCTACTACACGAGCGGCGGGCGCGGCCCGAAAGGCGACGTGCGAAGCGCGTCGTGGTCGCCCGACGGCAGCCGGGTCGTGTTTCACAAACGCCTGCAGGCGCCACCCACGACGTGGCTGAAGACGTGGAGCCGGAATCCGCAGTACGAGATGACGCTCACGGGGATGCTGCCGTCGTTCAGCCCGTCGGGCGATCGCTTCGTCATGACCAGCCGCCCGGGCGGAATTCTGGGCGCCAGCATCGAGGTGGCCGCGACCGGCACCAACAAGTTCGAGGTGCTGTACCAGGACAAGAATCGCAACATCCTCGCACCGCAGTGGTCTCCGAGCGGCGACAAGATCATCTTCGGCATCGGGGTCTTCAACGCGTTCTTCAACGGCTTCCACGGCCTGTTCCTCAAGCCCGAGGATCGCGCCGAGGGCGGCGCGCAGATCGCGATCATCAACGCAGACGGCGGCGGATTCCACGAGGTGACGAGCGGCCCGAACAACAACGGGTTTCCGTCGATGGCGCCCGATGGGAAGCGCTTCGTCTACCGATCGTTCGGACCGGAAGGCGACGGGCTGAAGATCATGAACGTCGAGACGAAGGCCGTCACGATGCTGACGAAGGGCTACGACAACTTCCCGCTGTGGTCACCGCGCGGCGATCTGATCATGTTTTCGCGGGCGGCGCAGGGCGACTACGAGATCTACACGATCAAGCCGGACGGCAGCGGCGTGAAGCGCCTCACGTTCGCGCGCGGGAACGACGCGCACATGGCGTGGTCGCCGGACGGCGAGCACATCGTGTTCGCGACCTCGCGCCTGGGGTTCAAGGACGAAATGACCTACACCGACGCGCCGCAGCCCTATGGCGAGCTGTTCGTGATGCGCGCCGACGGCAGCGGCGTCCAGCAGTTGACCGACAATCAATGGGAGGACGGCACGCCGGCATTCGTGCCGTCGGGGCGCCTCATTTCGCGGCGGTAGGCCGGTGCGTGGTGCGTGGTGTCGCCTTTGGACCGGAGGGTTTCGCGGCGCTGGATCGAGTACGCAGTGTCCGGCTCAGCCGGACCGTAGACACCTGCGTGGAGACAGGGCGATGACACCGTGATGCGGCAGTTGACCAGCGAGGAGCTTGAAGCGGGGTTGGACACCATCCGGCAATCGCCCGCCGACGAAGGTGTGCTCGAGCTGATCGTCCGCCGTCCGCAGGCCGGCGTACGCGAGGTGCTGCAGGAGGGCGAGCTCGATCCGGTCGTCGGCCTCGTCGGCGACAACTGGCGCAGGCGCTCGAGCAGCCGGACGCCGAACGGCTCGCCGCATCCGGACATGCAGCTCAATGTCATGAACGCGCGCGTCGCCGCGCTCGTCGCGCAGCACAAGGGTCGCTGGCCGCTCGCGGGGGATCAGCTGTTTATCGACATGGATTTGAGCGAAGCCAACCTGCCGGCCGGGACGCGGCTGTCGCTCGGCTTAGCCGTGATCGAGGTCACGGATCAGCCGCACACCGGATGCGGGAAGTTCGTGGAACGGTTCGGCCTGGACGCGATGAAGTTCGTCAATTCAACCGAACACAAGGCTCTGCACCTGCGCGGCATCAACGCGCGCGTCGTGCAGCCCGGCACGATTCGCGTCGGCGACGTCGTGAAAAAACTGCATTGAACTAACGGTGATATGCGTTCTCCCGCCATCGCCTTGCTCCCTGCGCTCTTCGTGGCTCAATCGATCGCGGTTCCCTCGTTTGTGGTGCCGAGTTTTGCCGATCTCGCGATCAAGACGCGTCAGACGTTCGGTGGCGGATCGTCCACGATCATGACCGAGGTCCTGTATGTGAAAGGGCCGCGCGAGCGCCGCGAGCACACCTTCGAAGGCGTCGCGGCGGCCGATGTGCATCACGTGGCAATTGCCCAGTGCGACCAGCGGCGAATGGTCTACCTGAACACCGAGACGAAGCTGTATTGGGCCTCTCCATTCGAGGCGTGGTCCGAGCACTTGAAGCGTCTCCGGCCCATGCCGCCAGACGAGCGAGCCGGCGCCGAGGTCACGATTTCGACTGACGCGAATGACACCGGCGAACGGCGCCGTGTGGCCAACCAGGTGGCGAGGCGTGTCAAAACGACAATGGCCGTGGAGCCAGGTCCGGGTGCGAACGCTCGCGCGCGCACGCAGGAAACGGATGGCTGGTACATCGACCTGCAGGGGCTGGGATGCTCGGATGGCGGCAGCAGCGCGACATCCGCGACATTCTTGATGGGCGAAGTCGTCGGTCCGAGCGGGGCTCGCGACCGTGTGCACGTCAAAGCACTCGGCACGGCGCGTCGCGGATACCCGATCGAAGAGACCGTCCGTCGGACAGACGCCGGCGAGACAACGGTCAGCCGCGTCGAGCTCGTCGAGGCGTCAGCAGCGACGCTCGATCCCGCGCTGTTCGATCTTCCGTCCGACTACCGTCCTGCGCTCCCGCAGTTGCATGGCGGGTACGATCTGACCAGACCCGATACGCTTGTCAATCGCGTGCAGTCGTACTGGGATGAGCTCACACGGTGGGCGCGCACTTTCTTTCATTGATATCGAGCGTGAACCGACGTTTAACCGCGGAGACCGCAGAGAACGCAGAGAAAGAAAGCGACCACGAAAACAAGAACCCACGAAAAGCACGAAAGAGAACCAACTTTTCGTGCGTTTCGTGCTCGATGATCCTTCGCTCGAGCTAACCGCCGGCCATGGCCCCCACGATCAGAAAAGGCTCGACCCCCCTCGCCACCGCCTCGGGGAGCGGGGCGTCCGGCGGTTCGTGGGAGAAATCCTCCTCGCAGGCAAAGAACCTCAGAAACGGCCGCCGCTCTCGCGTGACGTGGTCGCGAATCGTCCCGCGCAGCATCGGATAGCGGGCTTCGAGCGCGTCGAGGATCGCGCGCAGCGTCGCCTCGCCCGCGACGTCGAGCGTCACCTCGCGGTCGACGCGCGCCAGCGTCCGCAGATGGGCCGGGAGCTCGACTCTGATCATGGGAGTGTCTGGACCTCGACCGACAGCACGGGCGGAAGATCCCGGACGATCGGAGCCCAGCTGTCTCCGCCATCGACCGACGCGTACACTTGCCCGCCGGTGGTGCCGAAATACACGCCGCACGAATCGAGCGAGTCGAGCGCCATCGCGTCACGCAACACGTTGACGTAGCAGTCGTGTTGCGGCAGGCCTTTCGTGAGCGCTTCCCACTCGTGGCCGCCCGTGCGGCTGCGATACACGCGCAGCTTTCCTTCGGGCGGATAGTGCTCCGAGTCACTCTTGATCGGGACGACGTAGATGGTATCCGGCTCGTGCGCGTGAACGTCGATCGGGAACCCGAAGTCCGTCGGCAGGTTCCCGCTGACCTCCTGCCACGATTCACCGGCGTCGTCGCTGCGCATGACGTCCCAATGCTTCTGCATGAACAGCACCCGCGGACGCGACCGGTGCATCGCGATGCGATGAACGCAGTGGCCGACCTCGGCAGTCGGGTTCGGGATGCCCTCGGACTTCAGTCCGCGGTTGATCGGTCGCCATGTCGTGCCGCCGTCTTCGGTCCGGAACGCGCCCGCAGCCGAGATGGCGATGAAGATCCGTTTGGGATCGCTCGGATCCAGAACGATCGTGTGCAGGCCGAGGCCACCGGCCCCAGGCTGCCAGGAGGCGCCTGAGCCGTGGCCGCGCAGTCCCGAAAGCTCCTGCCACGTCTGCCCGCCGTCAATCGAGCGGAACAAGGCGGCGTCTTCAACGCCGGCATAGACGGTGTCCGGATCGGTCAGCGACGGTTCGAGATGCCACACTCGCTTGAACTCCCAGGGATGCGGCGTGCCGTCGTACCACTGGTGAGTGCCGGGTACGCCGTCATAGACGAACGCGTTCCCCCCAGTCTCCCACGTCTTGCCACCGTCGTTGGAGCGCTGGATGATCTGCCCGAACCAGCCGGAGCACTGCGATGCGTAGAGGCGATTCGGGTCCGCCGGTGATCCCTTGAGGTGATAGATCTCCCAGCCGGCAAAGTGGGGATCGCTGATCTCCCACCGCTCGCGCTTTCCGTCCGATGTCAGGACGAACGCGCCCTTCCGCGTACCAACGAGTACCCGTACCCCGCTCATCTCCCATCCTTCCTGAAACGTCGCCCCGGTCCACTACGACTCGCGCCGAGGGTGATCCCACTGCATTGTCGATCGGGAGGATTCGAGATCGACATACCCTCCGAAGAAAAAAAGCATGACGACTGCCCACGCCGTGGATCTCGACTTGCAGGCCGGGAAACTGCGCTGCGGCAGTGGCGCCTGGTCGATTCTGGGACCGTCCAGTCCCGGAACTGAAACGCGTGTGCACGATCTTCGTTCCCGCGGAAACCCCGCTCGCCTGCGAATGAGGAGCTCGCAGCCCCTCACGTTCCTGCGCCCGACCTTCAGGTAGACCCCTCGCTTGCCGATGCCTGTGGCTCGGTCGACAATGCGACTGACGATCAGTCGAAGCTACACAATTGCTGTGACGCGCGTACCGTTCATTACCAGCTCGACGCGTTGAAGCGGCACCTCGCCGGAATGTAGGCGGCTGCTGCACGCCCGAGGGTGAAACGCGGCGCTCCGGTGTCAGCCCTGTCGAAGCACTTCGGCCGCGTCGAGCCGAGAGGCGCGATATGCCGGCACTCCACCCGCGACCGCGGCGACAAACGCCAGGGCCAAAGACGCGCCGACGAGCGTGATCGTGTCACGGGGCTCGAGTCCGTACAGAAGGAACGCGACGAACCGGGCTGCCCACACGCTCACGACGGCGCCGGTCACGACGCCGACGGCGACAACGAGTGAGACCCGCATCATGATCAGCCGAATGACGCGCCAGGGCGTCGCGCCGAGGGCCATGCGGATGCCTATTTCCGCGCGGCGGCGGGCGACTGCATATGCGGTCACGCCGTAGAGACCGAGGCCGGCCAGCAGCAGGGCCAGAGCGCCGAAAAAGCCGGCGAGCGTCGCGACGACCCGTTCTCGCGCGAGCGAGTCGCTGATTTGGTCCGCGAGCGGACGGAACGTAACCGTGAGTTGCGGGTTCACGCTCCCGATGCTGGCGGCCACGCTCCTGGCGATCAGAGCCGGCGAGCCAGCGCTCGCGCGGACATTCACGTTGACTGACTCGAGCCCGCGCACGAAGAACGGCTCGTCATGCTGCGCGATCGGTAGATACATCGTGGCCTTGGGCGACTCGCGCAGGCTCACGTAGACGGCATCCGCGACGACGCCCACGATGCGGATCGGGACGTTCGGCGCCGGTTGGACCATCAGGTCGGGCAGCGTGATGAAATGGTCGAGCGGGCTCGCGCCGCTCAGAAATCGCGCCGCGAACGCCTGGTTGACGACGGCCACCGGCTCGGTCCCTACGCGATCGGCCTCCGTCATGTCGCGCCCCGCGATCAGCGGGACGCCGAAGGTGTGGAACCATCCCGGCGAGATCATGTTGCCGTAAACGCGTCGCTCCGCCAGCGCCAGGTCCCGGCCGCCCGACACGTTGATCGGCGGATCGAAGACGAGGTTGCCGACCGGCGTCACCACCGAGAGTGCGGCATCGGCCACGCCCGGCGTGGCGCGCACCGCCTGCCGAACCCGTTCGTAGGTCGGGAGACGCTGCGCCGGCTCGATGATGGCGCGCTGGCTGTCAATCCGCGCTAGCAGGATCCGGTCGCGCGCAAAGCCGAGCTCGCGGGTCGCGAGCGACGTCAACGTGCGCACGAACAGCCCCGCCGCGACGACGAGCACCACGGAGAGCGCGATCTGAGCGACGACGAGCGCATCGGGAACGCCCGCAGGCGCTCCCGCCACGCCTCGGCCGTGTTCGTTCAGTGCGTCGATGGGCGCGACACTCGAGGCGCGCACCACCGGCATCACGCCGAAGACCAGGACCGCCACCGTGGCAACCGCGATCGCAAAGATGAGCAGCCGCCAGTCGATCGACAGGTCGAGGAAAATTGGCGCATTCTGCGTCGAGAGTTGACCGACCAGCAGCCGGCTCGCCCATGAGGCCACCAACACGCCCGAGGCTCCGGCCGCCGCAGCGAGCAGCACGCTCTCGACGAGCAGCTGCCGCACGAGGCGCCACCGCGTCGCGCCGAGCGCCATGCGCACGCCCAGCTCGCGCCGCCGCGCGCTGGCGCGCGCCAGCAGCACATTCGCGATGTTCGCGCATGCGACCAGGAGCACGAGGCCGGCGGCGCCCAGCAACGCCAGCAGCGGCGGTCCGTAGCGGCGCCTGAGAATCGATGTGCCGGAGGCCGCCGCGACGACCGTGAACGGATCGGCGAGGTAGTCCTTCAAGTACGGATCGCGCGCTCCGCGATTCGCGCTTGGCGGTCGCGTGGCCTCGCGAATCTGCGGCTGCACGGCGCGCAACGCGGCGGTGGCGGCTTCTCGCGTCTGCCCTGGCTTGAGCCGCGCCAGAATCACGAAGCCCATACCATTCCGCTTCAACGAACTGTCGGGGCCTCGTACGATGGGTTCATCACCAATGGGCAGGAGGACGTCGAACGTGCTCCCGACGTCAGTACCGAAGAACCCGCGCGCCGTGACCCCCACGATCGAGATCGGCACGCCGTTCAGGTGGAACGGACGGCCGACGACCGACGGGTCGCGCTGAAAGCGCCGCTGCCAGAATGCATCGCTGATCACCATCACCGGACCCGACGCGCCGCCGTCTGGTCGATCGTCGGCGAGCGTCAGCAAGCGACCGAACTCCGCACGGACACCGAGCACGTCGAAGTACGAGCCACTGACCCACGCACCGGCGATCGGCTCCGCCAAGGCGCCCTCGGTATGAGTGAATCGCGCCTGAGCGACCGCACACACCGCGTCGAAGAGGCCCCGCCGACGAATGTCCTCCCAGACCGCGAAGCTCCAATACTGCGTGCGGTCGGTCGCGGTGTCCAATATGAGCGCGAGCCGACCGGGCTCTCTGATGGGAAGCGGGCGCAGCAGCAGGCTGTTGGCGAGCGAGTAGAGCGCCGTGTTGGCGCCGATGCCGAGCGCAAGCGACAGGATGGCAACCGCGGTCACGAGCGGCGTCGCACGAAGCTGGCGGATACCGATGCGGACGTCCTGGGTCAGGCCGCGAAAGGCGGCGCGAGCCTGCTGATCGCGGATGGCCTCCTTGACTTGCATCGCGCCGCCGAGCTCGAGCCGCGTCCGGCGCCGCGCCTCGTCGGGCGGCAACCCCGATGCCGTCAGATCGGCGACGCGCGCCTCGATGTGAAACTGGAGTTCCTTGTCGATCTCATCGTCGCCCTGCATCGTCGGGTCCCTCGTTCGGTGTCAGACACCATGTAAAAGCGACACGGTGTCTGACACCTAGACGTCCGACACATCCTGCGCCTCTCGTATGTAGGATGTCAAGGTATGAGACCTGCCGGTATCCCCTTCCCTTGCTTCTTTGACGCTCTGAGGCATAATCGGCACTGACTCGGAAAAGCGCGCAACGCGCACGGATGGAGCGATCGTGTTCAAGCATGTCGCTTTGATCGTGTTCCTGGCTCCCTCGCTGCTGCTCGCGCAGAGCACGGTCGCGGGCGACTGGCTGCTCACCCAGGACGTCTACGGCAACCCCCTTCATCAAAGGCTGACCTTGAAGGTCGACGGCACGGCGCTGTCGGGCACGCTCGGCCGGCGGCCGATCGACGGCACGGTCGGCGGCAACGCGATCCGGTTCACGATGAAGAGCGAGGACGCGACCGACGAGTTCAACGGCACGATGTCGGCGGACGGGATGACGGGCACGCTGGTCCACACAGAAAAAGGCGGCCAGAATCCTCTCACCACCTCATGGTCGGCGAACCGCGTTCCCGCAAGGCGCGCCGGGCCTCCGCAGCGTCACGAGTTCGTGCCGACGACCTTTTACCGTCAGTTTTCCGCGTCGAACCCGCCGGTACTGCGGATCTGGCCGGGCGACACGGTCCACACGACGACGGTCGATGCCGGCGGCACAGACGAGAAAGGCGTCACGCGCGTGCTCGGCGGGAACCCCGAAACCGGCCCGTTCTACGTCGAGACCGCGATGCCGGGAGACGTGCTCGTCGTCCGCTTGAACCGCGTGCGCCTGAATCGCGACTGGGCCATCAGCGACGATGGGATCGTGGGCCGAGCGCTCGACGCCGAATTCGCCGTCAAGATGAAGGACGGCTTCAAGAACGTCCGGTGGCGCCTCGATCGCGGGCGCGGCCTCGCCATGCCTGAGAAGCCGACAGACCACTTGAGCAGCTTCACCGTGCCGATCCGCCCGATGCTCGGCTGCGTGGCGGTCGCACCGGGATTCGGCTCGGCGCCGCCGCCCACCGGCGACTCGGGGCGCTTCGGCGGCAACATGGATTTCAACGAAATCGTCGAGGGGGCGACCGTCTATCTGCCGGTGGCGCAGCCGGGCGCGCTGCTCTACGTCGGCGACGGCCACGCGGCGCAGGGCGACGGCGAGCTGAATGGGAATGCGCTCGAGACGTCGATGGACGTGGAATTCATTGTCGACGTGATCCCGAGCAAACCGCTGATGACGCCGCGCGTCGAGTCGCAGACGCACATCATGACGGTCGGGCTGGGCGGCACGCTGGAAGACGCGCTTCGGGCGGCAACGGCCAGCCTCGGCCAGTGGCTCGAGCAGGATTACAAACTGACGCCGTCGGAGATTGCGATCGTGCTTGGGTCCTCCGTCGAATACACCATCAGCGAAGTCGCCGATCGCAACGCCGGCGTCGCAGCGAAGCTCAGGAAGGATCGCTTGACGTTCAAGTGATGTCACGCGCTTCTGAATGCACGCTCTCGTGGCAGCGATCCGGCCAACTCCAAGCCGGCTGCCAGGCGAGCGTCCCTGATTGAGCATGCGCCGACGTGCTGCAGCGGGACTCCAGCGCCTTTAGTGTCGCGCTCTACTCTCGTGGCGGCTCGAGAGCTGGTCGGCCGAGACGTCCATCTACCTCTTGCCCGCCTTCGCGGCGTACGCCTTCGCCTCCCGGCCGACGATGTCGACGAGGTTGCCCATGGCGAGGTTGACGTCGATTAAATGCAGCCCCCAGTTCGCGAGCACGTTTCCGCCGGCGCCGATGTCACCGACAATGTCGTCCACGCGCGCGTCGTTGGGGTTGCCGTTCACCGTCACCTCGAGATAACCGGACGCGTTGTCGTTCGACGTGCACTTCGCCGTCAGCAGACCGGGAACGCTGACCCACGGCGTCTCGATCGGCTGCTCCGGCGTGACCCACGGCTTGCCCGGCGTGCTGCTGGTGATCGTCCGTCCTGTCGTGTCGAGATACGCGTGCAGCTGGCCGCTGCCGCCCCCGAGCGCCGCCGGATTCGTGCACGCCGCGACCATGTTCGCATCGGGGACCTTGCCGAACAGCGTGTTGGCCGGCGGTGGAATCGTGGAGCGGTACGACGCGTACGTGATGACGCAGCCGGTCTCGGTCGCCGAGTGGCAGAGCGGCACATGCTGGAACGAGCCGCCGACGTCCCTGCCCTTCGGCACGGCGATGACCGTCCCGAGCAGAATTGCCGACACCATCCGCGATTGAACGGGCTTGCCGTCGATCTCCCGGCGGATCAGCTCCGCGAGGATGAACGATCCCTGCGAGTGCCCGACGAGCACGACGCCGCGCCCCTTGTTGTCGTGCTCCAGGTAGTAGTTCCACGCATCCCGCACGTCGTCGTACTGAAGGCCGCGCTCGAGCGCGGCGCCACCGCCGCCGCCCGCGAGCAGGCGTCGAAGGCCCGCCAGCGTGACCTGTCGATACAGCGGCGCGTACGGACGACACTGCGACGCGAAGCGCGCGAACTGCTGCTTGATGACGTTGAGCTCGGCGGGATCGGCGGTCATGTCGCTGTTGGGCGTCGGATCGGTCGAGATCGTCGGGTAGACGTAGAAGCAGTCGATCGGCGCGTTCGGATTCGCGGCCCACGTCTCGCGCGTCAGCTTACCGTCGGCGGCGACGACCGTGGCGGTCTCATCGATCGCGCAGGCGTCCTTGCCGCCGGGGCGGCAGAGCCACGATCTGGGATCGCTGTAATCATTCGGTTTCGGCGGCGCCGTCTCCGCGGGCGGCTGCGTCGTGGTGGCGGTCTGAGCCGACGACAATCCGGCCTGGGACAGATTTGCGAGTAACGCGGCACCGATCAAGAGTCGTGTGAACACTGAGCCTCCTGTGCTGCCGCGGATGCTAGGTCCGGCAGCCTCGAGTGTCAACTGGCCTAATCCCTAAATTAGGGATTAGGGATTAGGGATTGGGGATTGGGGATTAGACTAGTCCCCACTCCCTAGTCACTAGTCCCCGAGCGCCCAGCCCCTTCGAGATCATGAGTGCGTGTTAACATCCGTGCGTTCCTGACATCTTGTAACGCCCATGAACACACTCACACGCACCAGCGCCGCGCTGCTTCTGGCGACCGGTTCGATCGCGGCGCAGGCGCCGCGCACGCACGATCTGAAGCTCGTCCCCGCGAACGTGCACTGGGGCTACTACGACGCGGCGGTGAAGCCGGTCCTGCGCGTCGCTTCGGGCGACACCGTGCGCGTCGAGGCGATGGTCGCGCGCGGGCTGGCGCGGCTGCGCGCGGCGGGTGTGAAGGAGGAGGAGATTCCCGAATCGATGAAGGTCGTCGAGCGGACCGTCACCGAGCGCGGGCCGGGCGCCCATCCGCTGACCGGACCGATTTTCGTCGAGGGTGCCGAGCCGGGCGACGCGCTCGAGGTGAAGATCCTCGGCTTCGAGTTCCTGCACCCGTACGGCGTCAGCGGCTTCATTCCCGGCAGCGGCACGCTGCCCGATGATTTCCCCTATGTGAAATTTCACCTCGTGCGGTTCGACCTGCGTGCGGGCACGGCGGCGTTCGCCCCCGGCATCACGCTGAAGCTGGCGCCATTTTTCGGATCGATCGGCGTTGCCCCGAATCCGCTCGTCGGCCGAATTTCGAGCGGACCTCCCGGTCCGCACGCAGGCAACCTGGACAACAAGGAGCTGATCGCCGGATCGACGCTGTACATTCCGATCGCCGTTCCGGGCGCGCTTCTGTCGATGGGCGACGGGCACGCGATGCAGGGCGACGGCGAGGTCACGCTGACGGCGCTCGAAACGTCGCTGCGCGGCACCGTACAGGTGACGGTGCGGAAGGGGCGGCGCCTCGCGTGGCCGCGCGCCGAAACGCCGACGCACTACATCGCCATGGGGCTGCACACCGACGTCGGCGAGGCGGCCAAGCTCGCGACGCGCGAGCTGATTGATTTCCTCGTCGCCGAAAAAAAGATGAACCGCGACGAGGCGTACATCCTCTGCTCTGTGGCCGCCGATCTGCACGTCACTCAGCTGGTGGACGGCACCAGAGGCGTGCACGCGATGCTCGCGAAGTCGATCTTCACCAGGTAACGGAGCGCGCCGTCGGACCCGCGCGCCGATCGGAGCGAACATCCCGAACTTCACCAACGTGCAGCCGGTCCTTCACATCAGCGAGGTCATGACCGAGCCGGCCGGAGTCTAATGGTGCGGACAACGCGGTGACCTCGGCGCAGGACGCTCGAGGCGGTCGGGGACCGATTCGGGAACTAATCGCGCAAAACCGGGTGGCAACGCGTTTGCTCGGCTGTCCCCTCATGTCTGCGAACGAATCGAAGAAGCTGGCTCGACGCGAGGTGCTGGTCGCGCTCGGCGCAAGCGTGGGCGCGGCGGCACTCGCCGCGTGCGGATCTTCGTCCCCCACGAGCCCGTCGACTGCCACGACGACTACTACCACCACCCCGAACAATGCATCGTGCGTGGTGTCGGCCTCGGAAACCCGCGGGCCATATCCCGACACAATCGGGATGATCAACAACGCCGCCTTCTACCGCCGCGACATCACCGAAGGGCGAAGTGGTCTGCCGCTCACGCTGACGCTCGCGATCGTGAACGTGAACAACGCGTGCGCGGCGGTCAGCGGCGTCCAGGTGGAGGTCTGGCAATGCGACGCCGCCGGCACCTACTCCGAGTACGGACAGGGCTCGGGGCAGACGTTCCTGCGCGGCGTGCAGACGACCGACGCCGGCGGCCAGGTCACGTTCACGACGATTTATCCGGGCTGGTACGCCGGAC